>Ga0255764_10000019_pt1 | contig 150439 bp, 145 predicted proteins | sample 071ome_30_FD_179964 | JGI IMG/M metagenome (GOLD analysis project Ga0255764, IMG submission 179964) | Coastal salt marsh microbial communities from the Groves Creek Marsh, Skidaway Island, Georgia - 071406AT metaG (version 2) | ecosystem: Environmental > Aquatic > Marine > Intertidal zone >... | reverse complement strand
GATATAGACACCAGTGGCGACAGTGCCGGTCCGGGCAACTCAGGCAATGCGGGCAATGGTAACGGCAATAATAACGATGGTGGAGACACCACGACTGATGATACAGACACCAGTGGTGACAGTGCCGGTCCGGGCAACTCAGGCAATGCTGGCAATGGCAACAATAACGGCAACGGAAATAATAATGGCAACGGCAATACGCTTGTCCAGTCTTCAGACACCCTTATTCAGGATCTGGTAAACGGTCTGGATGAACTTCCGGGCAATGCAGATGTCTTTCTCTCCGAGGTCAACGGCAAGACGGTTCTAGTAGCTACCATGGCGGGCATGGATGACAGTGGGCTGCAGTCGTCGGCTTCCCTGGGCGACCTGACAGTCGACTGGGGTTACTGGAGTCTGCCGGGATTACTGTCCAGTAAACAGGAAATCAGCCGGGAAGACTTCCAGCGGGTCTACCTGGCCGTCGTTGAGCCGGCTAATATGGATGACCTGAAGTCCACTTCAGGCAGCTGGAGCTTCAGTTCCGAGCCCAACCAGTTTACCGGGACCGGAACAGGCGGCACACTGACCGGTCTGCAGATGGGATTTGACGTCAACCTGGATTCCGGTGCTGTCAGTAACGGCAGCTTTGTAGCGGATGTTGGTTATGGTCAGCAGAGTTGGTCCATGAATTTCACTGGTAGCGTTGAAGGTGCTACGGCAACCATGGGCAACTTCAGTGATACGTTAGTCATTACACCCGATGGAGTCACAGGAGCCATTCACGGCAGCCTTGATGGTGTCTTTACCGGGGCAGGGGATATCCAGGGTTTTGTCAGTGGCTTCTCCCTGACCAGTGGCAGTGAGGCACTTGGTGGTTTTGGCCTGCTTCGTGGAACTCCCGAATAATGTGAAACCCTTTTAAATCCGCATAAAAATACCCGGCAGTAGCCGGGTATTTTTTTGGAAAAGCAGCGTGAATCAACATACTAGAGTGAGTCCAGTTCCAGCAGGACAGGGCAGTGGTCAGAGCCCATGATGTGGTCGTATATTTCGGCTTTACTGATATGGCCTGCTAGTCTGGCAGAGGCCAGGAAGTAATCCAGCCGCCAACCAATATTCTTCTCCCTTGCGCCTGCACGATAACTCCACCAACTGTATTTGACGGTATCCGGGTGAAGATGCCTGAAGGTGTCGATAAATCCGGCATCCACGATATTGTCCAAACCGTCAATTTCCTGCTGGGTGTAGCCTGCTGTCTTGTTGTAGTTGGGCTTGGGTCTTGCAAGGTCTATATCCCTATGGGCCACATTTAGATCGCCACAGGTAATGACCGATTTATGTTTCTCCAGGCTTTGCAGGTAAGAGAGAAATTCCCTGTCCCATTGTTGGCGATACTCCAGGCGACGCAGACCATTCCCTGAATTAGGGGTATAGACAGTGACCAGGAAAAATTTATCAAATTCGGCGCAGATAACCCGACCTTCCTGGTCGTGCTCCTCAATCCCCAGGCCATTTGTAACAGAGAGTGGCTTGCTAGCCGATAATATTGCGGTACCGGAATACCCTTTGCGTTCAGCAGAGTTGGGAAAGACATGAAATTCTTCAAGTCCAGCCAGGGCAGTTAATACCTGGTCATCCTGGGCCTTGGTTTCCTGTAGACAGACCACATCGCAATGCAGTGCCTGTACAGCCTCGACAAACCCCTTGTTTACAGCAGCCCGAATTCCATTGACGTTCCAGGAGAGTAATCGCATTAATCAGTCCAGCTCAGTTGAGCATATTCAGGGATTGTTGAACAAAAAAGCTGTTGCGATCGATCGTTTCCAGAACAACATCCCTGGTGCTTTCACCATCTTTAAGCGTTAGTGGAATACTGCTGCCCGCGGGGCCGAAGTGCCAGAGTGTTCTGAAAAATCCTGCCATCGATGACACTGGCTGGCCAGCAACTGACAGAATAATGTCACCTGTTCGAATTCCGGCTTTCGCTGCTGGTGCTCCCATGTAAAGACCAACAACACACAATTCTGATTCGTGCTCTTCAACCAGTGTGCCAAGCCAGGGGCGTGACTGAGCCGGTTTCTGGCCATGGACACACATGTGGTCAATATAGGGCATGACGAGATCAGTGGGGATGAAAAGATTACCGGGGACGATATCCCCGGTTGGGCCCTTAAGACCAAGAGCGAGTGAACCGATACCGACAAGCTGTCCAGTGCTGTTTATTAGTCCAGCGCCGGACCAGTGTTCACACAGGGGAATGGTATAAAAGGCTTTTTCCAACAGGTATTCCCAGCGCCCGGCATATTCTTCCTTGCCAAATACGGCTGCATCCATGGCTTTTTTGTTGTCACTGGTCAGGATTTCGATACGGTCACCGACATTGACGCTGTCTGCCGGACCAGTATCCAGATATGTCTTTCCCAGGGATGCCGATGGCTTCAATAAAGCCAGGCCCGAGTCATAATCCTGGGCCAGCACAATGCCTTCACTTGTTTGCCCCTTGCGGTTGGTTATCCATACTTCACCAGCTTCCATGACTGAGTAGCCTACGGTCAACATGAGTCCGTCCGGGCTGACCTGCATGGCATGACTTTCACGCTCTGTACCCAGCATCTCAGCAGTCATTGCCGTGTTAGGCACAATACTGTGCACAGCCATAACGGCTTCATTTCGGGGGAGCTCAAATGGAATAATTGTTGCAGACATTGATTACAGCTTCTTATTACTTCTGATAATGATGATAACGCTTTTGTCGGAAAATGACAGGGGGGTGAATGGCGCAGTTTAACGCTAGCGTTCGCTCTGGGGAGTGTGACCATCTGTCGGTGTATGGTAATATGCCTGCCGTTTTAGACCAGTGCCCGATGTTTCGCCCCGGTGGCACAGCTGGATAGCGCGGCCCCCTCCTAAGGGGCAGGTCAGAGGTTCGAATCCTCTCCGGGGCGCCATAAAAATAGCCCCTCGCAGAGGGGTTTTTTTATGGTGCCTGGGAAAGTCCGATGAGAACCTTCAGGTTCGACAGCGGCGATAGCCGCGCAGACGGCCGTTTTACCGGCCGCCCGCAGGGTGAGGTATTTGGCTTCGCCAAATACCGAATCTATCCTCTCCATTCAATTTCCCAGGTTTCTCTAGGCTTATTACCAGGACCTTCTGATCGCTTCTTACGAGCTACACGACAACATCGAACATCCGGGTTTGGTACGGGCCCATTCCGGTCTCTTTGCTACCAGATGGTCTTTACCTTCCTGGTCCGTGTAAGGAGTCTTAAGCACCTCCATCAGTTCATGAATACCACTGTAGTCACCTTGTTCCGCTTTATCGATGGCAAGCTGGGCAAGGTAGTTGCGCAGCACATAGAGGGGATTAACCATATTCATTGACAAGTGGCGTTCTTCATCTGGTACGGTTTCGGAGTTTAATCGTGCAAGATAGTCTTCGAACCACTGAATGAATCCTGTATGGGCATCTTCAGAAAGCTGTTCAGCGTAAAACGCGGGTGTGATTTTGGCCAGGGCCTGTTCTGCAGAGTCCTGCCTTTCAATGTTTGCAAGGTGCCTGAAAAAGATTGTCATATCTGTTTCAGCAAGCCCAAAGGTGCTGATTAGTGACAGGCAAAGCGATTCATCACCGGATTGCTGTGTACTCAGGCCAAGTTTTTTTTGCATCATCTTCAGCCATTCCTGCTCATAGGTGTTTTTGAATTCCTCGAGAGCATCCTCCAACCCCTGAGCCTCACCAATCAGGGGGTAAATGGCATTGGCCAGTTGCAGTAAATTCCACAAGGCAATTTTGGCCTGGTTACCAAAACGGTAACGTCGTCCCTGGGCATCGGTTGTATTGGGTGTCCACTCAGGGTCGTAATTCTCCAGCCAGCCGTAAGGGCCATAGTCGATAGTCTGGCCGATGATGGACATATTGTCCGTATTCATGACGCCATGGACAAAGCCAACTCTCATCCAGTGGACAATGAGTCCCGCCGTGCTCACGCATACTTCCCTGAACCAGGTCATGTATGTCTCCTTGCCAGGTTCTCCCAGATGGGGAAAATTCTGCCTGAGCGTATAGTCGGCAAGTTTTTTGAGGTTTTCCTGATCTCCCCTGGCTGCGAAAATTTCAAAACTGCCAAAGCGTGTGAATGTCGGTGCCGCCCTGCAGACTACCGCCCCTGGTTCATACCGGGGATGACCATCATAAAACATATCCCGAACGACGGACTCACCGGTCCCGACCAATGAGAGCGCGCGTGTTGTCGGTACACCCAGATGGTACATGGCTTCACTGCAGAGAAACTCCCGAACTGAGGAGCGCAGAACGGCAAGCCCGTCAGCGCTTCTGGAATAGGGCGTCGGGCCCGCCCCCTTGAGCTGGAGTGTCCAGAACTGGCCATCGGGTGCTTTCAGTTCTCCCAGGTTGATCGCCCTGCCATCTCCGAGTTGACCGGCCCAGTTGCCAAACTGATGACCACCGTAGCAGCAGGCATAAGGCACCATGCCTTCAAGCAGACTGGTCCCGCTAAACACACGGGTAAATGCTTCATTGCCGGATTCGGCGGGATTGAGGCCCAGTTCCAGCATCAGGTCTTGTGAGGATGCAATGAGGGAGGCATTGGGGAATGCTTTCGGAGTGACCAGCGAGTAGCAGGCCTGGCTGACCTGGCGTGTATAGTTCTCCCTGACAGGGTCGCCGGGTAATTCTGTGATGAAGGTACTATGTACCTTCAGTCCATCAAGAGACCTCATGTTGAAAGGTTTGTTCATAATCAAGGCTACTGTGTGCAGATAATATCGGGGCTGGCAACCTGTATCCTGTATAGTGAGGCCACAATCCCTTAAAATAGGACATCTGTCCAGTCTGCAATTTATACGTGAAAGACTGGTCTTTAGGTTAATCCTTCTGACGGTTGCCAAACCTACTTGATTTCCAAAACGGACAAAAGCGAATTCGCTTGGATTATGACATGCTGGATACCAGACCACTGCTCATTGAAACAGACTTTCCTTTTCTCAAGAGGGACTCTCTGGAAACACTCCAGGTCAATCTGGGATACCTGTGCAATCTCAGCTGTACCCATTGTCATGTCAATGCCGGTCCCCGTCGTAAGGAGTTGATGAGCCTGGAAGTGATTGAGCTTGTGCTTGATTTTATTGACAGGAAATCCATAAAAACCCTAGATCTGACCGGTGGGGCTCCTGAGATGAATCCTCATTTTCGTTACCTGGTCAAGGAAGCCAGAGCCAGGGGAGTGGAGGTGATTGACCGCTGTAACCTGATGATCCTTCTGGAGGAGGGTTATGAAGACCTGGCAGAATTCTTAGCCCATAATGAAGTCATCATTACAGCGTCATTACCTTGTTATCTTGAGGAAAATGTTGAAAAACAGCGCGGGAAAGGAATCTATGATGGCAGCATTGAGGCCCTGAAAAAGCTCAATGCCCTGGGTTACGGCATTGACAGCAATCTGCAGCTTAATCTTGTGTACAACCCTGTGGAGCTGAACCTGCCTCCGCCACAGGAACCTCTTGAAGCTGATTACAAACGCATACTTGACGAAAAGTATGGCATTGTTTTTAACCAGCTTTTCACTATTACCAATATGCCAATCAGTCGCTTTGGGGGCATGTTGCTGGCAAAAGGCCTCTATGAAAAATACATGAGAATCCTCAAGGATAATTACAGTGAAGGTAACCTTCAGACAGTGATGTGCAGGACACTACTAAGTGTGGATTACCAGGGCTATGTCTATGACTGTGATTTCAATCAGATGCTGAAGATGTCGTTAGTAGCAACGTCAAGGCTCAAACCTCACCTGCAGGACCTTCTTGATCAGGATCTGGAGGGCGCAATGATTGCAGTTGGTGATCATTGTTATGGCTGCACGGCGGGACAGGGTAGCAGTTGTGGTGGTGCCCTGAGTGACCGATAGCATACAGGCAAAGCCATGAGTAGTGCCAAGGTCAGTATTATTATTCCTGCGCTGAATGATGCGGGTGAACTGAAGCGATTACTTCCTGAGTTGCAGGACTTTCGTACAGAAGGTCATGAGGTCATAGTTGTTGATGGTGGTAGTATAGATGGTACGCTCAGCGTGGCCAGGCCGTTGTCTGATCGTCTGCTGATGACTGGTGCCGGTCGGGGCAGGCAGATGAATCTTGGTGTGGAAAATGCCCGCCATGATCTTGTACTGTTCTTGCATGCAGACAGTCAGTTCCCGGGGAATGGAATCCATGAAATTCTCAGGGTCATGAATGAAGGAGATCATCACTGGGGCCGTTTTGATATTTCCCTGGACGGGAAAGCCGGTATATATCGTCTTATCGCGTTACTGATGAATATTCGCAGTCGCATCACAAAGGTGGCCACCGGTGACCAGGGTATTTTTGTCAGAAAATCCCTGTTTCTTTCCGTGGGGGGCTACGAGGACATACCTCTCATGGAAGATGTCGCTATCAGCAAGACACTGCGAGAGCACTCTTCTCCCTATTGTCTTGATTCAAGAATAATCACTTCCGCACGACGTTGGCAGCAAAATGGCGTCCTTGCGACAATTATCCAGATGTGGGTATTAAGGCTGGCCTATTATCTGGGAGCAGATCCAGCTGTACTGGCACAGCAGTACTATTCTTCGAATACAGATAAGCAATCGATCGATACCCGTGATTAGTAACAAGCGTTGTCTCGTTCTCTTCGCGCGGTCACCCGAACGTGGCAGGGTCAAGACCAGGTTAATGCCGGCACTGGGGGAAGAAAGAACGTTACGACTCTATGAATCACTGCTTTACAGACAATTGAATCTGGTGAACAACTACGTCGACACAGATGCCATCCTGGCTGTTCATGGCGAACCCGATCACCCGGTTTTTTCAGGATTCCGGGGGACAACCATCTTACAGAAAGGTGATGATATAGGTCAGCGTATGTCACATGCCATGGAAATCGCCTTGACTGATTACAAGCAGGTACTCCTTACAGGTTGTGATTGTCCTGCGATGAATGCCGAATACCTGGATGCGGGTTTCCAGGCTCTGGATCAGGGAAAAAACGCTGTATTTGGCCCGGTCAGGGATGGAGGTTATGTACTGGTTGGATTGAGCGCTGCGCTTCCTGAAATTTTTATCAATATAGACTGGGGTAGTGACAAAGTGATGTCGCAGACTCGTGAGAAATTACATGCCCTGAAAGTCCCGTGGAAGGAATTACCGGTTACAGATGATATCGATGACCCGCAGGACCTGGCATTGCTGGAAGCGTTTCCGGATATCAGTTACTGATCTTCATCAATTTTTTCACTGACATCATTCGCGTTGACTGCTGCGCCATCCATTACGGCGTTGCGCAAGGACAGATTGATCCTGCTGGAACCCGGTTCTTCCTGAACCAGTTTCAGTAATAGATAATCCCAGTCCCGGGCAAACCACATGGTAGTGCTGCGATCACTTCCCGGTGGGCGAATTCGGGCTACTCGAACAGCATCGAAAATGCCAAGAGGTGTTTCAATACTTTCCTCTGCCTGGACTTCATACCGGAACTCTTCCACTTCATCTTTATCGATTCCCTGGAAACGGATTTCTTTTTCACCAGCGACCAGTTGTCTGTGAAGCTCAAGATACGCCGATAAATTGTCGGTTACTTTTCCTTCCAGTGTTATATCCCGCGAGTTCTCTTCTATCAGGACAGTGGCAACGGCGTTGTTCCAGTCGAAACTAATAGCGCGATAGCGCTTGCCCAGGCCGGTCTGTTCAAAGGAATAGGCATCAGGAAAAATAAAACCATTTTCAGCATCAAAAGTTACCTGGCTTTGTTCAGTGATGGCACTGATGGTTTTTCCCAGCAGTCTCAAAGCCAGGTGTGTCGTCATGTGGTACTGGCCAGATTCCTGGATTTCCAGACTGCGCTCTGCTCTGGCCCGAAAGCCGCCATAGCGGGCTTCATACTCTGCGGCAAAGGGCAGGGGAAATGTATCAGCGGCGACAGATTTTCCGGGGAGTAATACTGTCCATATGGTCATGAACAGTATCAGGGACAGTACTGGCCTGGACATGAATGAATGGCTGTAAGCGCATAGGTTTTGCATAATATATTGGAAAACAAAGTGTGATCAGAGTTCCATCATGCACCGGCATGAGGCGGAATACATTAGTTCTCGAAACAGATATCAGTTATGATTCACGTCCATGAAATATGCTGATTTTACAGGAAAAAACTGTTGTGTACGCCGCACGATGACCGGTGTTAATGCGGCGTTCATCTGCATTTTCCTTTCACTGTTTGTCAGCCCGGTTGGTGCAATTGAAGTTGAAGCACTATACCAGGGAACTGTGTCAGTGGAATCAAGGCAGGATGCACGTGAACGGAACAGGGCTTTCGGCAATGCACTCAGACAGGTGTTGTTAAAAGTGACTGGGAACAGTGCTATTTTTTCTAATACAGGGATACGTCGTGCTCTGGCCAATGCTGATGATTATGTAGACACATGGTCTTACAGAACAGTGAGCTTTGACGAAACTGCTGCAGAACTGCCCGTGAGTGAAGACAGCAATAACATTGAACTGGATGTGTCATTTTTCGAACCCCAGATACAGGCCCTTCTTGAAGAGTCTGCTATTCCGTTCTGGCCGGAAAACAGGCCATACACACTGGTTTGGGCAGTTGTGGAAAATGAACTGGGTGACAGGCAACTGGCCGGTGATGGTGTCGGTGAAAGTGAAGAGGTTCAGCGAATCATGGAAGGAGAAGCTGATCGACGCGGATTGCCTTTACTTTTTCCCATCATGGATTTTGAAGACCGCCAGGCCATATCTGTAGACCGTATCTGGGAGCTGGATGTGGAGTCACTTGCCCTGGCATCCCGGCGTTATCAAAGCGAAAGTGTTCTGGCGATGCGAATTTTCAGAACAATAGGTGGAGAGGTGGTTGCTAAAAGCAGCTACCTTTTTCGAGACCAGGTTTTTACTCGTGATGCCTTTGAGGAACCGTTGACTGACTTTATTGGCCAAAGTGTCGATATGGCAGCATATGAACTGGCTGGATACTACGGCATCCTGCTATCCGGTACGCAAAGCAGAATGGAAGTGAATCTTACTGTCAATGGCATCAGAAGTGTCGAGGATTATGCTGGCTTACTGGGTTACGTCAACGAATTAACGGATGTCAGCGAATACCAGGTAGCTTCAGTCAATAATGAAACGATTCAATTGCGACTCTCCACCGGTGGGCAGATTCGACAACTTGTGGAAACGATAGCCCTGAACAGAAGTCTTTCCCCCCTGGGAGACTTGATCAGGGAGAATAACCAGGTTTTCATGAATTACCAGTGGAACAGATAACCAGTACCATGAATTTTTCACCACAACTACCTTTCGATTTCAGCGTGGAAGAGTCTCTTTCATTTGACAACTTTCTGGTCTCTGGAAAAAACCGTGAGCTGGTAAACCTGGTGCAGCATTTTGCGCAGGGGCCGGAACAGATGCTTTTTGCCTGGGGAAATGAAGGCGTTGGTAAAAGTCATTTGCTGCAGGCACTGTGCACTAGAGAAGAGACGCTGGGACAGAATCATGTGCTTTATCTGCCTATGCAGAAAATCAGGATGTTCGGTCCGGATGTTTTCAGAAGTCTTCACCATATGGACCTGATTTGCCTCGATGATTTTGATCATGTAACAGGAAGCCGGGACTGGGAGGAAAGTATTTTTGAATTCTTTAACCGGTCAAGGGAAGAAGGCGTAAAACTACTGGTCACAGCAGCAAAATCACCCAGAGGTATCTCTTTTTCACTACCAGACCTGGCATCCCGAATGAGTTGGGGGATTGTTTACCAACTGCATGAACTCAATGATGATGAAAAGCTGGAAGCGCTTGATAACCGTGCGCGGCAAATGCAAATGCCAATGGAGCGAGAAATCTTGCAGTATATTTATCTTCGGCACCCCCGCGACCTGCAAAGCCTGTTATCGGTACTTGAAAAACTTGATCAGTTATCCCTGGCTGAAAAGCGTCGACTGACCATTCCTTTCATCGGTAAGGTGATGGGTTGGAATTGAGTCAGCCAGTTCCCGGCCCAGTGGTTCTTCCGGGTTTTACCTCAAGACTGCCGCTGAACATTCCTGGCAGTGTAAATACAGATTGTTCGGATCATTGAATTCAAAAATTTTTCCGAGATCTGAACCCAGAACCCTGGAAAATTGAGACAGCATCTTGTCGCTGGAAAGAAATCCTCTTTCTTTACTGGTAAATGAAAACCACTGGCTGCTCATAACGTTATTGGCCAACTCCTGTATCAGTTGCTCACCGGGAGACAGGGTGCGCTTGATAAGGGTTGTCTGGTAAAAGTCGATACCGGCACGCGAAGCGGCTTCCTCAATGGCATCTTCCAGGGTACCCAACCTGTCAACAAGGCCAATTTCCCTGGCATCAAGTCCGGACCAGACCCGCCCACGAGCAATGCGATTCACTGCGTCCAGTGAAAGCTGCCTTGATTCAGCAACGATTTCGATGAAGCGACGATAGCCATCTTCCAGAGTCAATTGCAGTATATTTTCTGCCAGTGGGGAAAGAGCCATGCCAGGCGTCATTGAACCTGCAAGGTCTGTTGTTCCGATGCCATCTGCGGCCAGGCCAAGGGTTTGAAAGCTCTTTTCAAATGTCGGATATAGCCCGAAAATGCCAATTGAGCCGGTTATGGTGCCGGGACTGGCAAAAATTTCATCGGCCGCTGTGGCAATCCAGTAACCACCTGACGCGGCTACACTGCTCATGGAAACAACCAGCGGTTTTCCTGTTTCCCTGAATCTGAGCAGTTCACTACGAATGATTTCAGAGGCAAAGGCGCTTCCACCGCCACTATCAATTCGCAGGACAAGGGCCTTGATTCGTTCATCCTGCCCGGCACGGTGAATGAGTTCCTGCAAGGTATCACCACCAATGTTGCCGGCTTCCTGCCTACCATCATATATAGTGCCGCGGGCGATTATGAGGCCGATGTGATCACTGGCAACTGTGTCCACCGGGTCGGATTGGGCCTGCAGGTAGTTGTGGGTATCCACATAGAGAAAGTCATCAGAATCTGGTGCCGGGGCTATTGCCGAGCGAAGATACCTGGTGGTATCTGGTCGGCTTAGAAGGTTGTCAACCAGACCGTTTGCCAATGCCAGTACAGCAGGATTTCCATCATGTACTGCCAGATGGGTATCCATGTTGTTTATGAAGTCATTAATGAAGTCGGGGGAAAGTTCACGTTCACGGCTGACATCTTCCGTGTACAGGCTCCACAGATCTGCCAGCCATTCACTGTTGGCCTCCCGTGCCTGGCTTGACATATCCATCCGCTCAAATGGTTCAACAGCAGATTTGTATTCACCAACACGAAAGATGTGTACATTGATACCCAGCTTTTCCAGGGCATCCCGATAATAAATCTGGTTTGTGCTGAACCCTTCGAGATCAACGCTACCCATGGTGTTAAGAATGACTTCGTCTGCATGGGCGGCAAGATAGTACTGTGCCTGGGTAAAGTTATCGCCGTAGGCATAAATCGGCTTGCCTGATTTCCTGAAGTCAGTCAGTGCTTTGGCAACATCCCTGAGCTTGGAAAATCCGGAAGGTTGAAGATTATTCAAGACAAGTACGAGTGACGAGATTCTGTCATCTACAGCCGCTTCGCTGATAGCGTCAAGGAGTTCTGCAACCAGTACTTCTCTTGGCCCGGCATTATCCAGTGAGTCAGCGAGAAGGGCCTGCATGGGGTCAACATAGGTGTACTGTTCCACCAGGACCCCATCAGGATTAACCAGGAGAGCACTGCCAGGCTGGATTACAAACGGGGCCTCTCCTATCAATGAGGCGGCAAACAGAATCACAAGCAGAAGAAACAAGCCGTTCAGAATGATTGCACGAAATACCCGGTAAATACGGGAGAGTGCGGAAAAAAATTTCCCCAGAGTGCTGGTGGCACGAGTCATGGTGTCAGGTCCGATTTACGTGAATTAGCTCGATTGGCGCTGCGCCCTGATAAAAATAATAGCGAAAGCGAAGATAAGCAAACACAGCAGGGTTTCAAGGCTACCTGCCAGCAGCCAGTCTGCTGTGAACATGAGTAGCACTCCCTGAACAAAGAAAAACATGATAATGAAGCACAACCACTGGAAAGCACGGGGCTGATGCCTGAACTGTCCGTGCAAGGTCAGAATCAGGGGCAGCAGCTGGAATCCCAAAATGACCGGATTAAATGCAGGTCCAAGCAGGTTAAGTACAACAAGAAACAGCCCAAGTATCAGGGTCAGGACTGAAGTGGCTCCTGCTGCCAGTCGCATTTTCTGGGTTGCAGGCATTAGTTTGCCAGCTTCCGGGCTAGAGTCGCGAGTCGTTTGCCGAGGGCCTGGCACAAGGTGATTTCATCATCAGAAAGTGGATTGTTGCTGTCAGAACCTGCGACATGAGTCGGACCGTAAGGCGTGCCGCCGGTGCTTGTCTGGCTGAGCGCGGGTTCAGAATAGGGCAGTCCGCAGTAAATCATGCCATGGTGAAGTAAAGGCAGGAGCATGGTTAGCAATGTGGTTTCCTGTCCCCCGTGATGACTGGCGGTGGACGTAAAAACCCCGGCGGGCTTGTCAGTCAGGGAGCCGCTTAGCCATTGGGCTGCTGTTCCATCGAGGAAGTATTTCATTGGAGCCGCCATGTTGCCAAAGCGGGTAGGGCTGCCAAGTGCCAGACCGCTGCAGTTCACCAGTTCATCCTCGCTGCAGTAAATCGCCCCTTCTTCAGGGACAGCCGGTGCACTTGCCTCCGTGTCAGGAGACACTCTGGGTACGGTTCGTAACATGGCATGGATGCCGTCAATGCTGTCTACGCCACGGGCTACCTGTTGGGCCATCTGGGCCACTGAGCCGGCATGGGAGTAATAGAGGATCAGGATATAGGGTTCATTCATCTTTTTTTACTGCCTGTTGATCAGAGCAGGGCCAGGACGTTTTCCGGAGGACGACCAATAACGGCTCTATCCCCGGATACAACCACAGGCCTCTGTATAAGTTTTGGTTCTGCAATCATGGCATCAAGGAGTTGGTCATCCGACAGGGATTTATCAGACAGGTTTGCCTGCCTGTAGGCGTCCTCGGAGGTCCGGATCAGGTCCCGGGGGCTTACGCCCAGTTTGGCCAGAAGGTCAGTCAATGCCGATTTTGATGGCGGTGTTTCAAGATAGAGTATGATCTGCGGAGAGATATTGTTTTCTTCCAGTAGCGCGAGGGTTTGCCTGGATTTTGAACATCGCGGATTGTGATAAATGGTAAAGTCGGTCATGGTCAGGTTCCGGCCCTGTTGAAAATATGCAGAGTCTTCTGCGTAAAAAGGGGATAATGGTAGACATCAACCCATGAATAGACAAGGTAGTTTGCGTCAGGACAGTGAAAATATCAGTTCCGAAGCCATTTCGAGTAGCGAAGTGGAGCCAACAGCGGTCCAATGGTTTCAGCCTGACTACCTCTGGCAGTTCATCCGCTTCGTATTTCGGGAATTCCTAAACAATCAGGGACTGGAAAATGCCAAGTCGCTTACCTATATGTCCCTGTTTGCTGTCGTACCTCTGCTAACCCTGCTACTGGCGATTCTCTCTGCCTTCCCCTCTTTCCAGGTATTCGGCAATCAGATCCAGGGAATGATTTTTGATCGCCTTTTGCCTTCGTCCTCAAATGAACTTGAAGTTTATCTGGCCAGTTTTGTTGAGCAGGCCAAGAATCTGACATGGATTGGCGCGGTGATGCTGCTGGCCACGGCTTACCTGATGTTGCGTAATATAGAGAGTAGCTTCAATAGAATTTGGGAAGTGGCCCAGTTGCGCCGGGGAATTTCAAGTTTTCTGCTGTACTGGAGTGTGCTAAGCCTCAGTCCCTTGTTGCTGGGTGTTGGCTTTGCTATCAGCTCCTATATTACCTCCCTGACGCTGTTTGAGAAATTCACCGACCTGTCTGACATCGTAGGCGCCAGAAGTATCGTTCTGAATATTTTTCCGACGGTACTGACCACGTTTGCTTTCACATTGTTGTATGTGGCGGTTCCAAATTGCGGTGTTCGTCTTCGTCATGGATTTGTCGGTGGTCTTGTCGTGGCCCTTATATTCATTATTGTGAAATGGGTTTTCAGCCGTTTTATCGCCACAGCCAGTTATGAATTTGTCTATGGGACTTTTGCCGCAATTCCGATTTTTCTTTTGTGGCTTTATGTGTGTTGGACGGTTATTTTGCTGGGTGCCAATCTTGTGCGGGCCATCCCGGTCTATCGAATCCGGACTGTTGAGAAAAAAGTACACCCCACGTTGCTAATACTGGCTCTGTTATACAAATTCTGGACCCATCACCAGAAAGGCAGTTCTGTAACGATAAGAGAGCTATTGGAGCAGGACTGGGCTTTCCAGGATGACCTGCTGGGAAGGTGCCAGAGGCTGCTTCAGGAAAAACGAATTATCCGGACCTGTGGGGAAGGGGAGTATATTCTCAATCGTGAACTGGACAGTGTGGGTCTATGGGAGCTGCTTGCCGGTATGCCCTGGAACTCTCCAACAGGGCCTGATCTTCAGGATCCGCTTCCGGAACCGCTTGCCAGTCACCTGCCGGAATACGAGACTATTCGCCAGGCCTTTATTGATGCGGAAAAGATGTCTCAGCAGGTTTTTTCAGCTTCCATAGCGCACTGTTTCAGGACCGGAGAGCTTTCAAGGGCTGGCGGCCAGGATTAGCAGCCGGATTACCTGGCTCTTGATTCAACAATCACTCAGTCAACATTGACCTGGTCAGTCAGAAAGCCCATAACATCTTCAACCGGAATATCCTGGCTGTCTTCTTCTCCCCGCTTTTTGTATTCCACCTGGCCATTTTCCAGTCCCCTGTCCGAAACAACCAGTCTATGAGGAATACCAATAAGCTCCATATCAGCAAACTTGACACCCGGGCTGGTTTTCCTGTCACGGTCATCAAGCAGTACATCAATGCCGGCTTTTTGAAGCTGCTCATACAGGTTTTCACTGACCTGGGTGACCTGCTCGGATTTATGGGCATTGAGGGGAATGATGACGACATGGAAAGGCGCAATATTATCAGGCCATATAATGCCCTTGTCGTCATGACACTGCTCTATGGCCGCAGCAACAATCCGACTGACACCGATACCATAACACCCCATTTCCATGACAGTACTTTTACCATTTTCATCAAGCACAGTGGCATTCATGGCTTCACTGTATTTACTTCCCAGTTGGAAAATATGCCCAACTTCGATCCCGCGTTTCAGTGAAAGTGAACCGTTTCCATCAGGACTCCTGTCTCCCTCCATGACGTTCCGGATGTCTTCTATACGATCGATTCTTGCATCACGTTCCCAGTTAACCCCCGTAAAGTGGTGACTCTGTTGATTTGCTCCACACACAAAGTCAGCGAGGACAGCTGCATCTCTGTCCACGATTACTGTAATCGGGGCCGCGACCGGTCCAATGGAACCGGGTTGGCAATTCAGGCTAGAGCTTATCTGTTCATCGGTAGCGAAGGTCAGTGGAGAGGCTATCCCCGCAATCTTGGCGGCTTTCACTTCGTTGAGCTGGTGATCCCCCCGTAAAACAAGAGCAACCAGAGATTCACCGGATTCCTCATCAGATTCACCATGGACTATCAGGGTTTTTATGGTTTGCTGAGCCGCCACATCCAGTAGCTGACAAACCTCATCTATGGTCTTTACGCCTGGCGTCGCGACGAGAGCTTTTTCTGCTGTCGGTTCTGGTCGATTGAAGCCAGGTGCCAGGGCGCAGGCCATTTCAATATTTGCGGCATAGTTACCCTGGTCGCTGAACACGATTTCATCCTCTCCGGAGTCAGCAAGTACGTGAAATTCGTGTGACTTGCTACCGCCGATGTTGCCAGAGTCAGCTTCCACTGCGCGGAACTTGAATCCGAAACGGGAAAATATTCGACTGTAGGTGTCGTACATCAACTGATAGGTATCGTCGAGAGATTCCTTGTTCAGGTGAAAAGAGTAGGCGTCTTTCATGATGAACTCTCTCGAGCGCATTACGCCAAAACGGGGACGACGTTCGTCCCGGAATTTTGTCTGGATCTGATAAATGTTCATGGGAAGCTGCTTGTAACTGTTGACCTCATTACGAACCAGATCGGTAATGACCTCTTCATGGGTTGGCCCCAGGCAGAAATCCCGCTCATGGCGATCTTTCAGGCGCTGCAACTCATCACCCATAACATCCCAGCGGCCGGATTCCTCCCATAATTCTGCTGGCTGCACGACCGGCATAGATACTTCCAGCGCTCCGGACCGGTCCATCTCCTCACGGATTATGCGGGAAACTTTCTGTAATACCCTGAGCCCAAGGGGAAGCCAGTTATAAAGCCCTGATGCCAGTTTTCGTATCATGCCTGCCTTCAGCATCAGCTGGTGACTGATTACAACGGCATCGGCAGGGGTTTCCTTGGTAGTGGCTAGGAGGTATCTGGAGGTTTGCATGATTTAAGATTTCCATGGGCAATAATAAGGAGCCATTAAAAAAGAAAAGCAGCCCAGGGGCTGCTTTTCCGACCGAATTAACGGTTGCTGTTGCGGGCTTGAATCAAAGAAGCCCGGAAAGCAATTTACAGGGCAAATTCTTTAAGCTTTTTCAGCGGCAGAACCTTGACCCTGGTTGTAGCAGGTTTCTTAGGAATGTCCATGAACTCGCCTGGGCGGAAGGGATTCGGGACATTCTTGCGGGCAGGCCTTGCTGGACGCTTGACAGCCTTGATTTTCAGCAGGCCAGGCATTGTGAACTCACCAACACCTCTTTTCTTGATATGCCTTTCAATCAGGTCGCCCAATTCATCAAGGACGGATCCGACTTCTTTCTTGGTCAGACCTGTGTTCTCGGAGATCGTGTTGAGGATCTGGGTCTTGGTGTATTTTTCCTTGATAGCAGTGGATTTTTTTGCGGGTGCTTTTTTCGCAGCTGGTTTTTTGGCAGCCATACTTAGGTCTCTCTTGAATTCGCTCTTTGCTGGTTTTTGTTACCCCGGTCAGACCGGGAACTTCGACGTTCATAGTGCGATAGACATCAATTTCTGTTCTGAAGAGTGCAGGGAGTAAACCCGATTCTGCTTTCCTGCTCTCCTACTGAAATATCCGGCTGATGCAACTTGCCAGAATCCAGTACCAGGAATGACAAAATTTGATGAAAGCCAGTGCTGTTTTGCACCCTGAAATATCGTACTGAACAGGTGGCCATTTATAACGTAATAGATAAGGGCGGGCAAGGGCTTTAGTGTAACTTTTATCTATTTTTACCACATTTGCGTGATTATTTTTAATTCATCAAACTCAAGACAACTGCAATCTTGGAATTTTAAAAAAAGGCACTATTTTGGGGCTTGAGAACATTGGCATATAAGTCGCATTTGCTATGCCAGACTATTATTAAATGAGTTACAATACGCGGCTTTTTGTGGCTCGAATAACCTGGTTGGTAGGAAAAGATATGCCAATTTATGAATACAGATGTGAGTCATGCGGTGAAGAGCTTGAGAAAATCCAGAAGTTCAGTGACCCGCCTCTGACTGATTGCCCTGCCTGTGGAAAACCGGCATTAAAGAAACTGGTGTCTGCCAGTAGTTTTCGCCTTAAGGGTTCAGGCTGGTACGAAACGGATTTCAAGAACGGCAGCAATAAAACAGCTGCCGGTAACAAAACCGGCGACAACAAGAAGAGCAGTAGCGGCGATAGCGGGAAAAAAGCGACGGATTCCCCGTCCTCTTCTTCGGCTACTTCATCAAAAAAAGGGGTTGCGGCACCAGCTGATTAGGGGGTTTCCCATTTCATTGAGCTTGCCACGTACCAGCTTTAACGGATCGTCAGCAAGAAAGGCTTCCAGCCCCAAGCAATTACTTATTCCATTAATACGATATTTATAGTTAGTCAGACAGGAACAATCCTATGCGAACTCATTACTGTGGCGAACTCAACGAAAGCCACATAGACCAGACTGTTTCCCTTTGTGGGTGGGTCCATCGCCGCCGTGACCATGGTGGCGTCATCTTCCTGGATCTCAGGGATCGGGATGGCATCACGCAGGTTGTCTACGATCCTGATACTGAGGAAAGTTTTGCCCGGGCGGAACAGGTTCGTAATGAATTCGTTGTCAGGGTCCAGGGGCGGGTAAGGGCCCGTCCCGAAGGTACGGATAATACGGATATGCCAACGGGCAAGATTGAGGTACTTGGCAAGGAGCTGGAAATACTCAATGAGGCGGACACACCGCCATTTCAGTTGGATGAACATATGGCGGTACATGAAGATATTCGCCTGCGTAATCGTTTCATTGATCTGCGTCGTCCTGAAATGCTCAATAAGCTAAGGATGCGTTCACAGATAACAAGCAGTATCAGGCGGTATCTGGATGAAAATGGCTTTCTTGATATCGAAACACCGATACTGACGCGCGCAACACCGGAAGGCGCACGAGACTATCTAGTGCCAAGCCGTACCCATGGCGGCAAGTTCTTTGCATTGCCGCAATCCCCCCAGTTATTCAAGCAATTACTGATGGTATCCGGTATGGATCGCTACTATCAGGTGGCCAAGTGCTTCCGTGATGAAGACCTGCGTGCTGATCGTCAGCCTGAATTTACGCAAATCGATATTGAAACCTCGTTCCTGGATGAGGAACAGATCATGACTATTTCCGAAAACATGATTCGCGAGGTATTCAAAACACACCTGGATGTGGATCTACCCGAATTTCCGCGCATGACCCATGCAGAGGCAATTGACAAATATGGTATCGACCGTCCCGACCTGCGTATTCCCATGATACTGGTGGATATTGCTGACCTTATGAAAGACGTCGAATTCAAGGTCTTTAATGCCCCGGCCAATGATCCGGGTAGCAGAGTGGTGGTTCTCAAAGTTGATGGTGGTGCGGAACTGTCCAGGAAACAGATTGATGATTACACCAGTTTTGTAGGCATTTATGGCGCCCGGGGGCTGGCCTGGGTCAAGGTAAATGATGTTGATGCCGGCGTCGAAGGGCTGCAGTCACCTATTCTGAAATTCATGCCCGACGATGTCATCAGTAACGTACTTGAAAGAGTGGATGCAAAAACCGGGGATATCCTGTTCTTTGGTGCGGACAAGGCCAGTATTGTCAATGAAGCCATGGGCGCCCTGCGTGTCAGGCTTGGCGAGGACCTGGGTATGCTTGAGCAGGAATGGGCTCCTCTCTGGGTGGTCGACTTCCCGATGTTTGAATATGATGAAAAGGACGACAGCTATACGTCCGTCCACCACCCGTTCACGGCACCTTCCTGTTCACCGGAAGCACTCCAGGAAAATCCGGGTGAAGCGCTCTCCAGGGCTTATGACATGGTTCTCAATGGTACCGAACTGGGTGGTGGATCTATTCGTATCAACAAGCCGGATATGCAGCAGGCCGTATTCAAGGCATTGGGCATAGGAGCAGAGGAAGCCGAAGAAAAATTCGGGTTTTTGCTGAACGGTCTTCGCTATGGCTGCCCGCCTCATGGGGGTATTGCCTTCGGTCTCGACAGACTGGTCATGATGATGACCGGGTCCCAGTCCATACGTGATGTTATTGCTTTTCCGAAAACACAATCGGCAGGATGCCTGCTCACAGACGCTCCAGGCGAGGTCAACAGCAAGCAACTGCGTGAGCTCAATATCCGTCTCAGGGAGATTCCCGGTGCGGATAAGGCTGTGACAGAAAAATCTGCTGACAAGGATGCCTGAAGACCAGGTTTTTGATAAAAAGTACATTCAGGCAACACCTCATCTCCAGAGGTAAACAGAGGGTATATCGAGAGTAAGCCAGTAAGGAGAAACAATGGCAGGTCACAGTAAATGGGCAAATATCAAGCATCGCAAAGCAGGGCAGGATGCCAAGCGCGGCAAGATTTTTACCAAGATTATTCGTGAGCTAACCGTCGCTGCCCGACAGGGTGGCGGTAATATTGCTGACAACCCGAAACTCAGGGCTGTAGTGGACAAGGCCCTAAGCGCCAATATGACCAAGGACACTATTGAGCGTGCCATTGAGAGAGGGGCGGGAACTGCTGAAAACGACAACCTTGAAGAATTGACCTACGAAGGCTATGGACCGAGCGGTATAGCAGTTCTGGTGGAAACACTGTCTGATAATAAAAACCGGACTGTAGCCGAGGTCAGGCACTGTTTTTCCAAAAATGGCGGCAATCTGGGTACCAATGGCTCTGTGGCGTATCTCTTTAATCGTACCGGTGTTATCTCCTATGAGCCTGGAGTCGATGAGGAAAAACTCATGGAAGTGGCTTTGGAAGCCGGTGCCGAGGACATTATTAATCATGATGACGGCAGTGCGGATGTACATACTGCTTTCGAGACTTTTGGTTCGGTGAAAGATGCCCTTGATGGAGCCGACCTGGAATCTGCCAATGCTGAGGTCACCATGCTGGCCAGCACCGAAGTAGATGTCGATGCTGGCGAAGCGGAAAAACTCATGCGTCTTGTAGAGCAACTGGAAGATCTGGATGATGTCCAGAATGTCTATTCCAACGCCAATATTTCTGATGAGGTCATGCAACAGCTGAATGAAGCCCCCTGAGCGCTCGGTATTCCCCAACAAGGCTGTTAACATTCACCTTTCACAAAGGAGAATGTCGCCACTCCTCTGTAATCCAGTGGTGGTGTGTTACCACTCCTGTAATCCTAACGGGCTTCTTCAGGGAAATTGATGAGTGTCATTCTAGGTATTGACCCCGGTTCCCGACTCTGTGGCTACGGTCTTATCCAAGCCAGGGGGAACGCGCTCTCCTATGTTGCCAGCGGTGTTATAAAGGTAGGAACGCTGGATTTCCCGAAACGACTTCATACTATTTTTACGGATCTGAGTGAAATCATCTCCGAGCATCATCCCGATGCAGCAGCCATTGAAGAGGTGTTTATGGGTAAAAATGCCTCCAGTGCACTCAAGCTGGGACAAGCACGGGGCGCAGCAATCGTTGCCTGCACTGACAAGGGCGTTCCCGTCTCTGAATATGCAGCACGCAAGATCAAGCAGGCGCTGGTAGGAAAAGGACAGGCAGAAAAGAACCAGGTCCAGCACATGGTCAAGTCCATGCTGGCGCTGTCCAGTGTGCCCCAGGAAGATGCGGCAGATGCCCTTGCCGTAGCCATTTGCCATGCGAATACAGAAAATACTCTCATCCGTATGGCAGGGACCCGAAATGGCAGGCGAGGCAGACTCCGGATTGATGAATAATGGAAATAATTGAGATGCAGGCGAATACAGGTGAACATAACATATGATTGGCAGAATTAGCGGGCTACTGCTTGAGAAGGATAATCAGCAGGCATTGATAGATGTTCAGGGTGTCGCCTACGAAGTGGATGTTCCCCTGAATACCTTTTTCGACTTGCCTGAACCAGGGGCACCCGTGACCCTGCATACCCATTTTATTGTGAGGGAGGATGCCCAGTTGCTCTTTGGTTTCCTGAAGGAACAGGAGAGAGGGCTGTTTCGCCTGCTTATCAAAATCAATGGTGTTGGACCGAAACTGGCGCTGGCCATGCTGTCCGGCATGGCGGTGAGTGATTTTGTCCGATGTATCCAGCAGGATGATGTCAATGCACTGGTCAAGATGCCTGGCGTTGGTAAGAAAACAGCGGAAAGACTTATTGTGGAAATCAAGGATAAACTCAAATCCTGGGATGGGATGGCAAGTGAGGACCTGTCAGGTGAGCCGGTGACTGTCTCCGGGGATGACAGAAGCCTGGAGGAGGCGGAGACAGCTTTGATTTCACTGGGTTATAAGCCCCAGGAAGCCAGTAGGGCAGTCATTGCTGCAGCCAAAATACTTGAAGAATCCGGTCAGGTACCTGATAGTGAAAGCTTGATCAGGTCAGCCCTCAAAAACATGAGCTAAGTCACCGGCAGAGTTTCCAGAGTATGCGAGAAGAAGACAGAATTATCAGCGCCGGTGACGCTACCGGTGAAAATCACCATGATCATGCTATTCGGCCAGGTAAACTTGCCGATTACGTGGGCCAGGAGTCGGTCAAGGAGCAGATGGAGATTTTTATCAAGGCTGCCAGGAATCGTGGTGAAGCCCTTGATCACACCCTGATTTTCGGTCCTCCGGGCCTGGGGAAAACAACCCTGTCCCATATTATCGCCAATGAAATGGGCGTTTCCATGAAAAGCACAGCCGGCCCGGTTCTTGAAAAAGCCGGGGACCTGGCGGCCATGCTAACGAATCTCGAAGAAGGAGATGTGCTTTTTATTGATGAAATACATCGCATGAACCCGGCAATCGAGGAGATACTCTATCCCGCGATGGAGGACTATCAGCTTGATATCATGATTGGTGAAGGGCCGTCAGCACGCTCGCTGAAACTGGAACTGCCTGCATTCACGCTTGTTGGTGCCACCACGAGAGCCGGACTACTGACCTCGCCATTGCGGGACCGCTTTGGCATTGTCCAGCGACTTGAGTTTTACACCATGAAAGAACTCGCCAGCATTGTGAGGCGCTCTGCATCCATTCTGGACATTGAATGCGATGATGATGGGGCGGTGGAAATTGCCCGTCGCTCCAGAGGAACTCCTCGCATTGCAAATCGTCTATTACGTAGGGTGCGTGATTATTCCGAAGTGAAAGGAGATGGCAGGATTGCAGGAGAGATTGCTGCAACAGCCCTGGATATGCTCAGTATCGACAAAAACGGGTTTGATCACATGGACCGTCGTCTGTTGATGACCATGATCGAAAAGTTTGAGGGTGGTCCTGTCGGAATAGAAAGTATTGCGGCGGCAATCAGTGAAGAGAGGGGAACCGTTGAAGATATTCTTGAACCTTATCTGATTCAGCAGGGTTTTATTCAGCGTACACCAAGAGGAAGAATGGTCACACAGTTTGCTTACAGGCATTTCGGACTGAAGACAATGGCTGCAAGTGAAGACCTGTTCAATGAGGAAAGTCCGGGAGAAACCGGGTCCGGAGAATAATACGGCGGCTGTTCATCGAAAACTATGGTGAGCGACACCAAAGACTGAGGAGTTTAAGAGGTATCAGATGAATGAATCACTGAGTTTATGGAGCCTGATCATGAATGCCAGTTGGGTGGCCCAACTGGTTATGCTCAGTCTGTTTGTCATTTCAATCATGTCATGGGTGATCATTGGCCAGAAGTGGATCATTATTTCTGATGCGGAGAAGGAAGTTCTCAGCTTTGAAAAAAGGTTCTGGTCAGGGATGGATCTGAGCCAGCTTTACCGTGATGGTTCGGGAAAGCAAAAGGGCAATACGGCGGCAATTGGTATGGAAAACCTGTTCCGTTCCGGATTCAAGGAGTTCACCCGTTTGCGCCAGCAGCCGGGTATAGACTCTGATGCGGTGATGGAGGGTGCACAACGATCGATGCGCGTGGCCCTGGCAAGGGAGGAAAAAGTCCTGGAAAGGCACCTCCCGATTCTGTCCACGGTAGCCTCTGTCTCTGTCTATCTGGGGCTTTTTGGCACGGTGTGGGGGATCATGAATACTTTTGTCGGATTGGCTAACCAGAGCCAGGCCAGTCTGGCGGTAGTTGCACCGGGAATTGCCGATGCCCTGTTGGCGACTGAGATGGGCCTGTTTGCTGCTATACCGGCAGCCATCGCCTATAACCGGTATGCGGCCAAGGTTGACTCAATAATTCATAGTTACATGACATTCACGGATGAGTTTTCCAGCATACTCCACCGCCAGGCCCATACGCGCCGGGTGCAGGAGTGAGTTACATGGACAGGCCCCGCCGTCGAAAACAAATGGCAGAGATCAATGTGGTGCCCTTGATTGACGTTATGCTGGTACTGCTGATTGTATTCATGATCACGGCGCCATTGATTACCCAGGGAGTAAAGGTTGATTTGCCACAGGCAGATGCCGAGCCGGTTGAGGACAATGATCAGCTAACCCTGGTGGTTTCCATCAATGCTGATGCTGAATACTTCATCAGCCTTGGTGAGGAGGAAGACCCCCAGCCGGTATCCCTTGAAAGTATTGCTGATGATGTTGGCAAAATACTGAATCAGAACCCGGCTGTTCCTGTTTTTCTTGAAGCTGATGCATCTATCAATTACGGTCATGTGATGAGCCTGATGTCCACCCTGGCCTCTGCCGGGGCCGACAATGTCCGGCTGATCACTCAGCCGCCCTCTGCCGGGAACTGATACTGGAGCTATTGCACTCCTGGTCATGAAACAAGTCATGAAGAAATTTCATCCGATGGCATTGTTACTAAAATTTGAGGGATACCCTCCTGCAGTGATCGCCTCGCTTTTTCTGCATGGCTGCCTGCTTCTGTTCATTCTGGGCAAGTCTGTGGATGCATCTGATTTTGTGAGCATCGAGGATCCGGTCATTGTTACGGCTACAGCTATCGATGTTAATCCGCAGAGACTCAGGCGTATCGAGCGAATTGAACGGGAGCAGGCCCAGGCTGCAGCAGCCAGGCGTCGTGAAGAGGCTGCCTTAAAAGAGCGCCAGGAGAGAGAGCAGCGGGAAAATGCGGCCCGGGAAGCACGGGAACGCGAGCAGCAGGAAGCCAGGGCACGGGAAGAGGCTGAGCGACGTCGCCAGGAAGAATTGGCCAGGGAGCAGGCTCGCGAGGACGCGGAAAGGGAGCGCCTGGCAGAGCAAGCCAGGGCAAGAGAGGCTGAACAGGCTCGCAGGCAAGAAGCTGAAAGGCAGGCAAGAGAACAGGCCGCCCGGGAAGCGGAGGCAAGCCAGATAGCCAGTGAAAACCTGTTGGTTGCCGAGTATTCTGCCAAAATACGCCAGATTATTACGCAAAGCTGGCTGATCCCGCCCAGTGCCCGCAACGGCATGAGTGCGCTGGTAAGGCTGCAGCTGGTGCCCACGGGTGAAGTGGTTGGGGTGACTGTTGTTCAGGGTAGTGGCAATGCCGCTTTCGACCAGTCGGTGATACAGGCCGTGGAGAGAGCCGAACGGTTCTATGAACTGCAGGATCTCGACACGGCTGTTTTCGAGCGAAATTTCAGAACATTTGATTTGTTATTCAGACCAGAGGATTTATTGCGATGAACAGAAATGTCATGCGGGTTGCAGGCTCGGTCATTTTCTCAGCCTGGTGTCTATTGTCTACCCTGGCTTATGGGCAGCTACAGATCGTGATTACCCAGGGGGTTGATGATCCCGTACAGATCGCCATTGTTCCGTTTGAGTGGACCGGTTTCGGTGTGCTGGATGACAGTATTTCAGATATTGTCGGTAACAACCTGCGCAACAGTGGTGAATTCGCCCCGATTCCTGAAGCTAACATGCTCAGCAATCCCCATGAACAGTCAGAGGTATTCTTCAGAGACTGGCGATTTCTGGCTGCTGATTACCTCCTTGTTGGCAAGATAACTGAATCGTCGAGTGGGGCGATGCAGGTTCAGTATGAATTTTTCGATGTGCTTCGGGAGCAGCGTCTCCTTGGAGAGGTGTTGTCGGGTACACGGAACCAGCTGCGGGATGTTGCCCATGCCATCAGCGATAATATTTTTGAACAGGTAACGGGAGTACGCGGGGCATTTGCGACGAAACTGCTTTATGTGACCTCCCAGCGAATCAATCAGGAGCTGACCAATTATCAGTTAAACATGTCAGACGCCGATGGGGGGCGTCCCCAGGTACTGCTGACATCCCAGGAGCCGATTATGTCACCTTCCTGGTCTCCGGATGGCAATCGGATAGCTTATGTTTCTTTTGAATCGACGCGTCCGAGAATCTATATTCAGGAGGTCAGCACCGGTGCACGCGAGCAGATGACTGATTTCAGGGGAATCAACAGTTCCCCCAAATTCTCACCAGACGGGACCAGGCTCGCCATGGTGTTGTCTAAAGACGGTAATCCGGATATTTATGTGATGGATCTTAGAACCCGCGATCTGCGCCGTGTGACAAACCATTTTGCCATTGATACAGAGCCCAGCTGGACGCCCGATGGAGAATCCCTGATCTTTACATCAGAAAGGGGAGGCAACAACCGGCCCCAGATTTACCAGGTATCACTTGATACTGGGTGGGTTGAGCGGCTGACATTTGAGGGAACGTACAATTCCAAGGGTGCCATGCTTCCTGACGGGGTTAATCTGCTAATGGTTCACCGATATGACACGCGTGATGAGTTTCACCTGGCCATACAGAATATAGAGCGGGGTACAATACGGGTGCTCACGGATACTTCTCTGGATGAATCTCCCAGTATCGCGCCCAATGCCAGTATGGTGATTTATGCCTCAAAAGCCGGTAATCGAGGGATATTAAACGCTGTTTCCATTGACGGACGAGTCAAGTTCCAGCTACCATCCGCGCAGGGTGATGTGAGGGAGCCTGCCTGGTCTCCATTTTTTGAATAAATACATCATATTCACAATAAGTTATTGCCACAAAATATGTTAATGTCGCAATAAGGTATTGTTTTCAAGGCACAAATTATAGAGAATTAGCGGGTTTTTAACCCGGCATATGATCGCATAGTGAACTAGAGGAGTAGGTATGCAAACTCATAACGTATTCAAACTTGGAATGGCCCTGCTGTTAAGCCTGACACTGGCGGCTTGTGCTTCAAACGATACCGATGACATGGGCGGTTCCGATGGAATGGACTCTTCCAGTTCCTCCAGCGGTGGAATGTCCGGTGGGTCTGCTACCAGCCAGGGTGCAGGAGCCAATGATGGCCTGACTCCGGCTCAGATTCGTGAACGCGATAATGCCCTGTCAACAACAGTATTCTATTTTGAGTTTGACCGTTCAGATCTTAGTGCTGAGGCGCGGGCTGCACTGGTTCATCATGCGAATCACCTGAAATCCAACCCTTCCGAGCGTTATCGTCTGGAGGGTCACGCCGATGAACGCGGTACCCGTGAATACAACCTTGCACTTGGTGAACGTCGTGCACAGGCTGTTGAGCGATACCTTCAGGTACAGGGTGTCTCTTCCAACCAGCTTGAAACAATCAGCTACGGTGAAGAAAATCCTGTTGATCCAGGCACTACCGAGTCCGCTTACGCACGAAACCGCCGGGTAGAAATTCACTAATTACCAGAACAGTGAGAAAATAAAGCCGGGTTCGCCCGGCTTATTTTTTTGGGGTAGAAAATGCAAGCAATTGCCAGAAAAGTTTTGCTGATATTCATTCCGCTGATTGCTTTGGCTGTACCAGCTTCAGCTCAGGTGCAGGTTGTCGATGCGGGTGGTTCACAATCAACGGCCCCAGCCCAGGCACCGGCAAATAATTCCCAGAATGACATTCTGGTGAACATGTATCTGCAGCTTGAGGCATTACAGGCAGAAGTGCAGAATCTAAGGGGACTTGTTGAGGAACAGTCCTACCAGATCCGACGTATGCAGACCGAACAGCGTGACCGTTACATTGATACCGATTCCAGAATCAGCGAATTATACAATCAGGTGCAGGGTGGCCAGGTGGTTACCAGTGGTCAGGCACCCACTTCTCCAGCGCAGCCAGGAACAGGCGAAGCACCCCTTACGACCCGTCCTGTTGTTTCCGCAAATAACCGTGGTAATCCAGCCCAGACAACCATTGCCAGTGTAACGGCCCCATCGACGCCACAAAACGAAAGTGAGCTGTATAGAAGTGCGTTAGACCTCCTGCTTGAAGACTCGGATTTTGAACAGTCTATCGCCATGTTCCAGCAATATCTGGATATATATCCCCAGGGCCGGTATCTGACCAATACATTGTACTGGCAGGGGGCTGCCATGGAGCTTGCCGGTCGGCATAACCAGGCTATTGTTGTCCTCCAGCGCGTCATCAATGAATTTCCGGATGATGCGAAGGCACCAACAGCCATGCTGCGCTTGGGAACTGTCTACAGAAAAATGGGCGATAATGCCCAGGCAGCCCAGTTTTGGCGACGAATCAGCGAGCTTTATCCGAATAGCAATTCGGAGATCGAACTGGCCCGTGAATATCTTTCCGAAATCGGCTTCTGATTCGTTCGTTAATATCCGGTAACTTCCACGACATGACCAGTGCCACGCTTCGCATTAGCGAAATCTTCTATTCACTTCAGGGTGAAGCAAGAACAGTCGGTTTGCCGACTGTTTTCATTCGCCTCACTGGCTGTCCTTTACGCTGTCAGTACTGTGATACCGAGTACGCATTCAGTGGTGGTGTGATTTACCAGACTAAAGAGATTATTCAGGAAATCAGGCAATACGACACACCCTATATTACTGTTACCGGTGGTGAACCTCTGGCGCAGCCAGGATGCCTGCATTTGCTTAAAACCCTTTGTGACCTGGGGTATGACGTCTCCCTGGAGACCAGCGGAGCTCTGGATGTTTCTGAAGTAGACTCAAGGGTAGTGAAGGTGATGGACCTGAAGACACCGGGATCCCGGGAGCTCGAGAAAAACCGTCTTGAGAATGTGGACTTTCTGTCATCAGATGACCAGGTCAAATTTGTCATTTGTAATCGTGAAGACTATGTCTGGGCCAAACATACAATTGAGGAATATGATCTTGTCGATAAGGTAAGTGACGTTCTGTTTTCACCCAGTAACAAGGAACTGGAAGCCCGGGATCTGGCAGAATGGATTCTTGCAGATCAGTTGAAAGTGAGAATGCAGGTACAGTTGCATAAATATCTCTGGGGCAATGAAGCGGGGCACTGATGGGCAGTACAGCTTCTCAAAACAAGCAAAAAGCCGTGGTACTTCTTTCTGGGGGACTGGATTCAACAACCTGCCTGGCAATAGCACAGGATCAGGGGTATGACTGTTACGGACTGAGTTTTGATTACGGACAACGACATCGTGTAGAGCTCCACTCGGCAGAGCAGCTTGCAGCTGAAAAAGGGCTTGCCGATTATCGGGTGATCCCTGTAGACATGAGAGGGATTGGCGGCTCAGCATTAACGGATGCGTCAATAGACATCCCTGAAGAGGAAGGTATCGGTATCCCGGTGACATACGTTCCCGCGAGAAATACCGTCTTCCTGGCCTATGCCATGGCCTGGGCAGAAGTGTTGGCAGCAAAGGCAATTTTTATTGGCGTCAATGCGCTTGATTATTCAGGTTATCCGGACTGCCGGCCTGAATTTATTTCCGCTTTCCAGGCGATGGCTAACCTGGCAACAAAAGTTGGTGTGGAGGGGCAAACAATCATCATTGAAACCCCATTGATCCAGATGACGAAAGCGGAAATTATCAGCACCGGGTCTGCCCTGGGTGTGGATTACAGCAAGACAGTGTCCTGTTACCAGGCTAATGAGGCAGGCAGGGCCTGTGGTCGATGTGATAGTTGTCGATTGCGTAGAAAGGGTTTTATGGAAGCAGGGATTGATGACCCCACACTGTATTCAGGATCCTGACCGACAGGGAGGATTCTGAAGGTTGAAGGCTAAAGGCTAAGGTAACAATGTACGGTGATAAGCCGAAAGGTGCACGCTAGACACAACAAAAAACAGGGATTAAATGGTAGAGATAAAAAAAGATAAAAATAGATAAGAAAGATAAAAAAGGCCGCTTGATAGCGGCCTTTTTATTGGAATCTGGTGGGTCGTGATGGATTCGAACCATCGACCAATTGGTTAAAAGCCAACTGCTCTACCACTGAGCTAACGACCCCTGATATTACTGTCTTGCTATTCCTGAACGGTCACCTGAAGGTGGCGCTCAAAAGAAGGCGCACATAGTACTCAAATCCAAAAAAATAGCAAGCCCTTATGACAGCTTATGAATGAAGATCAACGGCTTATGCTATCATTTACCTTTTACAACAAACCTTTTCCGTTATGACCATCCTGAACAAAAACCCTGAATCAGAATTCGCGGCCGAACGTGCTTTTGTCAAATCCTATCTCGACAGGGTACCTGCCCAGTGTGCCATGCCGGATGAGAAAGCAGCACAGTACAGGGATGACATCAAATCACTCCTGCTGGAAAAAGATGCTGTCCTGGTTGCCCACTATTACACCGATGCGACTTTGCAGTCTCTGGCAGAAGAGACCGGTGGTTTTGTTGCAGACTCACTGGAAATGGCTAGGTTTGGTACTCAGACCGGGGCTACTACGCTAGTGGTGGCTGGGGTCAAGTTCATGGGCGAAACGGCAAAGATCCTGAATCCTGAAAAAACAGTATTGATGCCTTCACTGGAGGCTACTTGTTCCCTGGACCTTGGCTGCCAGGCTGACACATTCTCTGCATTTTGTGATGAACATCCGGAGCATGAAGTCGTCGTCTATGCGAACACCTCTGCAGAGGTCAAGGCCCGGGCTGACTGGGTGGTGACTTCTGCTATCGCCCTGGATGTGGTTGATCATCTGACAGCACAGGGCAAGAAAGTCATCTGGGCCCCGGATAAACACTTGGGCAACTATATCCAGAAGAAAACCGGGGCGGAGGATATGCTGATATGGGACGGAGCCTGCATTGTCCATGAAGAATTTAAAACCCGTGCGCTCGATAAAATGCGCCATTTGCATCCTGATGCGGCCATACTTGCGCACCCGGAATCACCCATGGCTATCCTTGAATTGGCTGATGTTGTCGGCTCTACCACCCAGATTATCAAGGCGGCCTGTGAGAGACCAGAGCAAACATTTATCGTCGCCACTGATGCGGGCATTTTTTACAAGATGCAGCAGCTGGCTCCGGAAAAAACGCTGATACTGGCGCCTACGGCTGGGGAAGGGGCCACCTGTCGCAGTTGTGCTCAATGTCCATGGATGGGAATGAACTCCCTGGAATCCCTGTACCAGACATTGCTCAAGGGCGATAACGAGGTCCAGGTTGACCCGCTGCTACGTGAGAAAGCCATGTTGCCACTGCAGCGTATGCTTGATTTCAGGAATTCATTGAACGCTGCCTGACAGTAGGGATCCCTGGTCTAGCGATAATGTCGGTTCTGCAAGTCCCGGATATACTCCAGTCTTTGCTGAATTTTGGCTCTGACTAGTCTGTCCTTTTCCAGGTCCATGGCCAGATTGAACTGGTTGCGGGCCCTGGTGAAATCACCAACGGTAATGAAATATTCCCCGCGAGCCTGGTGGACTTTACTGATGTTGCCAGCCTGTCCCTGGACCTCTGCCAGTTGATACCAGACCTCGGGATCTCCGGGTCGTTCAAGAGAGTGTGTTTCAAGCACCTGGGCTGCCTGGGCATATCGGCCTGCCTCAACGAGGGTTTGGGCATATGACACTGTAAGTGGGTGATTGCCGGGATTGATGCCTATATTGTCTTCCAGAATGGTCAGAGCCTTGTCATAACGGCCAGCCTCGCGGGCGATATCCGCCTCGAGCATCTGGTAGGTAATGCGAGTTGGTTCTTTCCTGATCAATCCGGCGAGGGACTCAGTGGCCTTTGCAAACTGCCCATTTTTCAACTGGCCAAGCGCTATGCCGTATCGAGCCGCATCTTCTTCAACCCCATTGAGCTGTGGCAACGCTCTTTCCAGAGATTCTATCTCGGCGTCCACATTGCCGGTGTAGTGCATGGTTACCCTGTGTTTCATGAGGAGAAACTCGATATTCTGGATGTGGTTGACGGAAGGCAGTGCGTTAGACCGATTCTTGCTATCAGCTATTCGATTTTCATCCAGAGGGTGAGTCGACAGGAATTCAGGCAGGCGCTGTGAAAAACTTTTCATACGCATCATCTGTTCGAACATACCGGCCATGTCATTGGGATCAAATCCGGCATTGTAAAGGGTACGAATTCCTATACGATCAGCTTCCTGTTCATTGCTTCTGCTGTAGCGCAGCTGGTTTTCCTGCCCCAGGGCCTGACTGGTCATCATGGCTGCCTGTCCAGCATCTCCCCCGGCAGTGGCACCAATTACCAGGCTGGCAAGCAGGCCCGCCAGATTAAGGGGGGCATTATTTCTGGCCTGTTGTACTGAACGGGCATAATGACGCTGGCTGATGTGCGCCAGTTCATGTGACAGGACCGAGGCAAACTGGCCTTCATTTTCTGCAAACAGGAAAAGACCGGCATTGACCCCCACGATACCTCCGGGTGCTGCAAAGGCATTGAGGCTTTCGTTATCAATTAAAATAAACTCAAGGCGATGGTCGGTAAGCTCACTGTTCACGGCCAGTTTGTAGGTCAGGCTGACGATGTATTCCATGATCAGCGGATCATCAAGCATGGGGGTTTCCCGCCTGATTTGTCTGAGCAGTTCCCGACCAAATTCATATTCCTGCTGGGTGGATATGGTGCCGGAGACGGAATCACCGAGTACGGGAAGATTGACCTGGGCAGAAGAGGGGGCTGACAGTGTAATCAGGCATGCGCACAGTACTGACCGGAGCAAAAAAGCCGGTTTTTCGGTGCAGTGCATATGTGTCAGTAGATTTTTCATTGTAAATAAAGGAGTTACCCCTTGATTAGACCAATAATGATACACATTATTCCCTATCTTAACTCGGTTTTTTGATGGCCTCTTGCTAGAATGCGTGCATGCCCGATACCGTGAACATAGAACTGGACCTCAGTGGTCTTACCTGTCCTTTGCCACTGCTTAAAACCAAGCAGTCACTCAATAAAATGGGAGTCGGTGAAGTGGTCAAGGTCATTGCTACAGACCCGGGATCTGAAAGGGATTTCCAGGTTTTTACGCAGCAGAGCGGCAACCGGTTGCTGAAATTTACAAAAGAAGACGGCCGTTTTTTATACTGGATAGAAAAGCGCTGAACAGCAAGTCGCACACCATCGTTTCATTCAAACAGCAGATGTAACAGAGGCAGGAATATGTTGAAGGTTTTTCATGGCTTGTATGACCGTTATTTCTCTGAGGAAGAGGCGCTCATTTTTGCCTTATTGCTGGTTGCAAGCATTGTCATCATGGTGACAATGGGTGGGGTTATTGCCCCGCTACTGTGGAGCCTGGTGATAACCTTTATATTGCAGGGGCTGGTAAACTCCCTGGAAAGGCTCAATATGCCGCGCAGTTTTTCGGTATATCTTGTCTACCTTCTGTTTCTGGGAATCACGCTGCTTATCTTTCTCGTCTTTCTGCCGTTCAGCTGGAGCAGAATTACCCTGTTCGTTAATGAATTGCCTTCCATGGTAGACCAGCTCAGAACGCTCCTGCTGCTGTTACCACAAAATTACCCTGAATTGTTCTCTGAGTCCCAGGTGGACCAGTGGCTTTCAGTGATTCAGGGCGAAATGGGTGAACTCGGGCAGTATATTCTTTCCTATTCTGTATCCAGTATTACTCGGGCGGTAACGCTGGTGGTTTACACTGTACTTGTACCTATCCTGGTGTTTTTTATGCTCAAGGATTCAGAAAAACTGCTGAATTTTCTAGAAAGCTGGTTACCGGAAAAACGACCGATCATGGCCCAGGTCTGGCACGAGATGAATGGCCAGCTTGCCAACTACATCCGGGGAAAAGCCGTTGAAATCCTTGTGGTAGGGGTTGCCGCCTACATTCTTTTTGCGTTTTTTGGTATCAACTATCCGCTTATTCTGGCCGTCCTGGTTGGCTTGTCAGTCATCGTCCCCTATGTTGGGGCGACTGTAGTGACCATACCTGTTTTTCTGGTCGGATTTTTCCAGTGGGGAATAACCGGGGACCTTTTCCAGATAATTGTCGCCTATGCCATATTGCAATTAATCGACGGCAATATCCTGGTAGCACTCATTTTTTCCGAAACAGTGAATTTACATCCTATTTCCATCATTACCGCCGTCCTGGTTTTCGGCGGCATTTGGGGTTTCTGGGGAGTATTTTTCGCGATTCCCCTGGCCACATTCATCAAGGCTGTCATCAGGGCCTGGCCTGTCAGTAAGGTGGCTGCTACCTGACATTTCTTGACGCTCTATGGGCCAGACTGTATTAACTTGGCACCGGTTGCGATAAAATTAAATACTTGAAGAAAAATCGCTGTAATGGCACGAACGGACCTGTTTCAAGTCTTTTCAGCTGCCACAAATACATTTTATGGTAACCGGCAAAAACATGATTAAAGGCAGTATCGTAGCAATAGTCACTCCCATGCATCCTGATGGCAGTCTGGATCTGCCAGCCATGACCAGGCTTCTGGATTGGCATGTTGAGCAGGGTACCGATGCCATCGTCGCTGTTGGTACCACCGGTGAGTCAGCTACCCTTAATGTTGATGAACACTGTGAAGTCATCAAGCATGTGGTGAAAGTGGTCGATAAACGCATACCTGTTATTGCAGGTACAGGGGCCAACTCAACATCTGAAGCTATTGAATTAACCGAGAGTGCGAAACAAGCCGGTGTTGATGCCTGTCTTTTGGTGACTCCCTACTACAATAAACCCAGCCAGCGGGGCCTGATCGCCCATCACAAAAAAATTGCGGAAAGCGTCGATATTCCACAGATTCTTTACAATGTACCGGGGCGTACAGCCTGTGATATGTTACCTGAAACCATCCATGCCTTATCCAGTTTGGATAATATCGTTGGTGTCAAGGAAGCTACCGGGGATATCGACAGGGGCAGGCAGATCATGGAACTTTGCGGCAAGGATTTTGCGGTATATTCCGGTGATGATGCCACATCGAGGGAACTCATCCTGGAAGGTGCAGTCGGAAGTATTTCAGTGACGGCGAATGTTGCGCCGGCTGCCCTGCGTGAAATGATTGCCTATGCCCTGGACGGCAACAGGGAAGCCTCAACTGCAGCAGATGCAAAAATTGATTGCCTGCATGAGCTTCTGTTTCTTGAAGCCAATCCAATCCCGGTTAAATGGGCATTGATGGAAATGGGCATGATTGAATCTGGTATCAGGTTGCCACTGGTCGAGCTGGATCCAAAGTATCATCATCAACTGCGTGTAGGCATGCAGAAAGCCGGAGTCCTGTAAGCGAGCATGCAGTTTCCAAAACAAGTAAAAACCTGTCTTCCTGTTGAATCAGCCAGTGGATGGATGAAGCCCCGACTTTTGTTGTTGCCATTGATTGGCTGTCTGTCAGCATGCTCAATGTTCGACAGGGTCCCGATTCCTGGCTTTGACTATATCGCTGGTGAGGAAGGGCTTTTGCGAGACCGCCAGGGGGATTATCTTGAAGCAGAAGTACTGCCTCCTACACGCATACCAGACAAGTATGACAGTTATATTATTGATGACCTCATGGTCATACCGCCTATTCCTGCGAGTAACACGTCCCAGGCATTCCTGAAGGCCCCAAGGCCGATTCCTTTTTCAGGAAGGTCAGAGCGTGGTGTTGTGATTCAGCGTCTGGAAGCCGATAGCTGGATAGTGGTAGACGTGAGTCCGAGTGAAGTGTGGCCAAGAATCCGGGATTACTGGACGAGAAATGGAATCCAGGTGGCCTTTGAAAATCCAACGCGGGGTGTGCTGGATACAAGCTGGTTTGTACTGGAAGGCAATACCCTGACCAAGGAAAAAATGCGGGTAAACATTGAGCCGGGTTTCCAGAATGACAGCGCAGAAATCAGCCTTCTGCACCTGTCCAGTCCACAGGCAGTCCCTGCCATCGAGCAAGTGAACTGGCCTGAATCTTCAAGTGATCCGGATGTAGAATATGATTTCCTGACTGATCTTTCCCAGTATCTTGCTGATGTGGCTGACCTGTACCAGGCATCCTCTGTGTCGTTTCTGGCTGAAAATATAGAAAGTCGTGGTAAGGCCTCCCTTGTTCGTACCCCGGGTGGACGCCAGATTATGCGTCTGGAAACCAATTTTGAGCGCAGCTGGGCTGCCATTGGTCGGGCCCTGGGACGCGCCAATATCGATATTGTTGCTGACAGCAAGGAACAGGGCATTTATGAAGTGGATTATGTGATCGGCGCTGAGCAGGAAGAGGACAAGCCCGGGATATTCAACAGGATTGTCACACTCAATGGTCTTTTCAGCAGGGAAGATCCTGTCGAGTATTTTCCTTTGAAGATCAGGTTGTTGGAAGTGGGTGGTGCAGTTGAAGTCATTATTGAATCGCTGGAGTTGCAGCCACAACAGTCAGAAGGCGTTGATGAAGCCCAGAATTCATTGTTGCGCCTGCTTCGCAGCTACATCGCATGAGAACTCTCCCTGCAAACCCTGCACGAACCTTTCATTTATTTCGGAGATATTGATGGAAAAGCGGGAAGTACTATATTCCGGTAAAGCCAAGTCAGTGTATAAAACAGATGATCCGTCCCTGTTTGTCATGGAATTCAGGAATGATACGTCCGCCTTTGACGGGACGAAGGTGGAAAAACTCGCGGATAAAGGCAAGGTTAACAATATATTCAATGCCTTTATCATGGAGAAACTTGAGGCCGCAGGAATCCACACTCATTTTGTGGAGCGGCTTTCGGAAACAGAGTCTCTGGTCAGAAACCTGGAGATGATTCCAGTGGAATGTGTCGTTCGCAATCTCGCCGCAGGTAGTGTGGTAAAAAGACTCGGGATCAAGGAAGGTACTGAAATTGACCCACCGACCTTTGAGTTTTTTCTTAAAAACGATGAGCTCCATGACCCGATGATCAACGATTACCATATCGCCTCATTTGGTTGGGCTGACCCGGCAGACATCGAGCAGATGAAGGCAATTACATTCAGTGTGAATACTGTCCTGAAATCGCTGTTTCTTGAAGCCGGAATGCTGCTTGTAGACTACAAGCTTGAATTCGGCAAGTATCAGGGCGAAGTTGTGCTTGGGGATGAATTCAGCCCGGATGGTTGCCGAATCTGGGATAGTGAAACACGGAAAAAAATGGACAAGGATCGCTTCAGGCAGGACCTGGGTGATGTGATTGAAACCTACAAGGAAGTCGGTGAAAGACTGGGAATCAGCTTCGACTGATTCTGTCCCTGATCTGTCGTTCAGCCACCGGAGAATTGCATGGGTACAGCAACGCTTGTAATCGTGGCACTCCTGGCAGTGTTGCTGCTGCTTGCGTTGATATCCGTTGTTCTGCTTTTGAAATCCCGCAAACCACCGGAATTAATTGGGGAGTCAACCGATGTCCTCAGGGAACGGCTGCAATCACGTGAACTGGAACTGCAGAAGTTGCATGACCAGTTGCAGCAACTCCAGCAGGAAGCCCGCCTCAGCACAGAAAAGAACACCGAGCTCAGGGAAACTGTTTCTCGCCTGGAGACCCGGCTCGTGGAAGAGCAGCATCAGCATGAGGATAAAATCCAGTTACTTGAAAACGCTCGTGAAAAGATGAGCCTTGAATTCAAGAATCTGGCAAACGAGATTCTGGAGAAGAAGGGAAAGGACTTCACAGAAAGTAACCGCACGAACCTGGAAACAATTCTTAATCCCCTCCGCGAACGGATTCAGCAGTTTGAGAAGAAAGTGGAAGACACCTATGACAGGGAAGCCAAGGAGCGTTTTTCGCTGGCCAGGGAGATCAAAAGTCTCCAGGAACTGAACGTCCGTATCAGCGAAGATGCCATTAACCTTACCAATGCATTGAAAGGCGAGAGTAAAACCCAGGGTGCCTGGGGAGAATTTATTCTGGAAAAGTTGCTGGAACAGTCGGGGTTACGTAAAGGCAGGGAATATGAAATTCAGGTAAACCTGCGATCGGAAGAAGGAAAAAAACTGCAGCCAGATGTCATTATCCATCTTCCTGAGAACAAAGATGTAATTGTAGATTCCAAGGTAAGTCTGACGGCCTATGAACGTTACTATTCCGAATCCGATGAAGACAAAAAAACAGAGGCCTTGAAGCAGCATATCCAGTCGATCCGTACCCATATCAGGACGCTCTCAGACAAGAATTACCAGAACCTGGAAGGCGTGCGCTCACTGGATTTCATCATGATGTTTCTGCCCGTTGAAGCGGCGTTTGCCCTGGCAGTTCAGCATGACCAGACAATTTTCACGGAAGCCTTTGACAGGAACATCGCCGTTGTCGGCCCAACGACTCTCATGGCCACGCTCAGGACTATCCAGAATATCTGGCGCTATGAAGACCAGAACCGTAATGCCATGGATATTGCTGTCAGGGCGGGCCGGCTCTACGACAAGTTCGTTGGATTTGCCGAAGATCTCGAAAAGATTGGTGTGCAGATAGACCAGACCCGGGCAACCTATGACAGCGCACATAAAAAGCTGTCTTCGGGTCATGGCAACCTTGTATCCAATGTCGAGAAGCTTCGCGTACTGGGAGCCAAAGCAAGTAAGAGACTTCCCGAGCGATTAATTGAAGAATCTCCCAACGAGAGAGACAGTGATGACTCGACGGACAACCAGGATGCAGAAACATGACAGATATTGCTGAGATTGAAGCATTTCTGGCATGTCCGACACCACCGGCGTGGATAGACTGGGCGATGGAAAATGAGCCGTTATTGCTTATAGATCACGCAAACTGCGAGAAAAAAGCTGCGGCCAGTGCCATGAACCTGATGTATCGTTACGTCGATAAACCGGACCTATTGAAGAAAATGTCACAGCTGGCCCGTGAAGAATTACTGCATTTCGAACAGGTGGTGAATCTGATGGAAGAGAGAGGGGTGAGCTATCAGCATTTATCACCATCCCGTTACGCATCTTCATTGCGGGATCCTATGCGCACTCATGAACCAGCGCGACTGGTTGATATGCTCATTGTGGGTGCATTCGTAGAAGCACGTTCCTGCGAACGTTTTGCTGCCATTGCTCCAAGGCTTGATCCTCAAATAGGAAAGTTTTACACCTCACTGCTTCGTTCTGAATCCCGTCATTATGCTGATTATCTGTCTCTGGGCCGTCAATACCTTGAAGAAGCAGGGGAGAGTCGTGATGCATTTGATGCGAGGGTAGCAACATTTGCCGAGAGAGAAGCTGCACTGATCTCAGACCCTGATTCTGAGTTCCGATTTCATAGTGGCGTACCTGCAGGCTGATGACAATTATGCCTGGCAGCGTTCAGGTCTGCTCAGGGTTCGTCCGATTTTCTTTTCCAGGGCATCGAGCTGTTTGCAGGGGATGCTGTTATTCCCCTCAAGGGCAATGAAGCGGATAATCGGTAATGCCAGTAATGTGCTAACCGCAGAGATCCTGTTGTTGCGAATACCCAGTACCCGAAGATTAACGAGATCGAGCAATGGGCTCAGATCGCTTATCTCGTTATCGCTAAGCTCCAGTTGTTCCAGATTTGGCAAGGCGCCTATTCCGGCAAGACTCTTGATACCGGCAGCTGGACAAGCCAGTAAAGTTATTTTTTCCGGATCATTCCCGGCATTGGCAAGTAGCTGGTTCAGGCAACCCTGCAAGTCAGGGTCACTGACAAGGGATGGTGTCGCAGGCTTGCCGCCAGGAGTATAAAGGACATTGTTGTTCAGGGTGACCTGATAGCTACTGCAACTGACCAAGAGGATGCCTGTAAAAAAAAGAGCCATTGTGTTTTTACAGCAATTCAGCAGCCTGAACTGGCGTAGAGAGATATTCATTCAGCTGGCCTGGTGTCCTGGAAGGGTTGAGCAACCGTTTGTCAGCTACCGGCTGCTTGAAATGACATTTCCTGTCGATTTTTTCGGGCCCCGTAATCTGGGAACGGAGGTAGTATTTCCGTAGCAGGATCGGTAGTATGCCGTTTCCCGAAGACTGTATTGTCTTTGGAAAAAATTAACGAGTAAAGGAATTTGATATGAAATTTTTACCTCTGGCCGCCAAGGCTGGTGCTATCGCTGCTGCATTTGCAAGCACTTCCCTGATCGCCCAGGATGTTGATCTGACCACTGATAACGGTAGGGCTGGGTACAGCATGGGCGCCAATATTGGCATGAATATCATGACACAGATGCCTCTGGAAGATATCGACCTGAATGCCCTGGTGATGGGAATCAGTGATGCCATTGGTGGCGATCTGCAGATGTCTGAGGAAGAAATGATGGCCAGTATCCAGGCGTTTGCCGCTGAGCAGCAGGCAAAAATGCAGCTGCAGGTGGAAGCGCAGGCGCAGGCCGGACTGGATTTTCTTGCCACCAATGGTGAGCGTCCGGAAGTTACTACCACAGCATCAGGTCTCCAGTATGAAGTTCTCGAGGAAGGTGCGGCCGGTGGTACTAGTCCACTGGCTTCTGACACTGTGTCAGTGCATTACCACGGGACACTCATTGATGGCACCGTCTTTGACAGTTCTGTTCAGCGCGGCACTCCGGCAGAATTTGTCTTGAATCAGGTAATCAGTGGCTGGACTGAAGGTGTACAATTGATGTCGGAAGGAGACAAGTACCGTTTCTATATTCCACCTGAGCTTGCCTATGGGGCTTCAGGAGCCGGCCAGGTCATTGGTCCCAACACCACCTTGATCTTTGATGTGGAACTGCTGGAAGTCAAGTAAATCGGAAAATGAGTCAACAGGAAATCAATAGCGGCCTGGTCAGTTTTATCCAGGCTTCACCGACGCCTTACCATGCAGTTCGTAATCTGGCCGATGATCTTGAGGCGGCCGGTTTTCACGAACTGGATGAAAGAGAGCGATGGACGCTGGAAAAGAATACCGGTTATTTTGTTATCCGCGCGAGTTCTTCCATCGTTGCTTTCAAAACAGGAGGAGATGATCTTGCCGCTTCTGGTTTCCGCATGGTCGGTGCTCACACGGACAGTCCCTGCCTGAAGGTAAAACCGCAACCTGAAATAAGAAAGCATGGATACGTCCAGCTTGGTGTTGAAGTCTACGGGGGCGTTTTGCTCAATCCCTGGTTTGATCGGGATCTTTCCCTCGCGGGGCGTGTCGATTACCGGGATAAAAGCGGTAAGTTGAACCATACGCTCATTGATTTTGTGAAAGCTATAGCGGTTATACCGAGTCTCGCCATTCACCTGGACCGTAATGCTAATGACGACCGCACGATAAATGCGCAAACCTACCTGCCTGTAATCGTCTCACAGCTCGACAAGGATGAAACGTTTGACCTGAAAGCCTTGTTACTCGACATATTGCGCAACACAATGGGGATTGATGAGGCAGAAAAGGTCCTTTCTTTTGATCTGCGTTTTTATGATGTGCAGACAGCGGCGACTATTGGCCTCAATGACGAGTTCATTACAGGAGCAAGGCTGGATAACCTGCTGAGCTGTTATGTCGGTATGCAAAGCCTTATCTCAGGCAGTGATGAACATGCCAGTCTTGTAGTCTGTACAGACCACGAAGAAGTGGGCAGTGTGTCGGCCAATGGAGCAAAAGGTCCCTTTCTAGAAGCGGTTCTCGAGCGCATCGGGGAAGCCCTGGTGGGCAGTGGGGCTGAGTCCAAGCGGCGCATGCTGGAAAATTCCCTGCTTTTCTCCGTGGATAATGCCCATGGCATCCACCCCAATTTTCCTGACAAACATGACGATAAGCATGGGCCACTGTTAAATGCTGGGCCGGTAATCAAGATAAACGGAAACCAGCGTTATGCCACAAGCAGTGAAACATCGGCATGTTTCAGGCAGATTTGTGAAGAACAGGACATTCCTGTCCAGCCATTTGTTGTCCGCAATGATATGGGCTGTGGTTCCACCATTGGGCCAATTGTTGCCGGAGAGCTGGGTGTCAAAACCCTGGATGTTGGGGTTCCTACTTTCGCCATGCACTCCATCAGGGAAATGGCAGGAAGCAGGGACACAGCCTATCTTGCATGTGCTTTGACTGCATTCTTCAATCGTTAGCCCCTTCCTTTTCGTCGGGCAAATCCCCATTCATTAAACTTACCGGGTTTTTACTTCTCCCGCCGGCTTTCATGTGTCCTGCTTTTTCAGATTCCTGATCAGGTATCTGAGTGGGTGTATGGCCGCTATTTCTGAACCACTCAAGGGTAGGGGATCTCCATTGATCAGTGCTGCCAGGTACTCTCCGAGTATTGGGGTACTGGTAATACCGCTTGAGCCATGAGCCGTGTTCAGGTACAGCCCTTTTATATATGCAGGCGAGGCGTTGATATTTTTTCTGGCATTTCTTCGGTATGAAGCGAATAGTGAGAGACAGGCACTGGTATCTTCAACAGGGCCTGCAAGTGGCAGTCTATCGCGACTGGTACAGCGTGTGGCTGTTCGGCTATTCTCTGGCGCTCTGGATTGCTCAAGCAGCTCATCCAGCTCTGGAACAAGAATCCGGGCTAATGTCCGATTTTCTGCAGCGAGGCCATCGACATCACTGGCATCTTCAACGGGTCCCTGTGCAACGCTGCCCCCAATAAGAATGTTTTTTTCACCATTTTCCGTAAAGGGAATGAGGTAGCCTTTTCCGGTTAGTACCATCTCAGCTTCATCCATTGCTGCGCTTCGGGAGCGGTATATATCCACCCGCCCATGATTGGTATTGAAGGGGTAGTCAGGGAGTATACCCAGTGATTTGGCTTTGTGGCTGTTGCAGATAACTACTGCATCAAAAGTAGCTGATGATTTGTCTGGTTCACCGGTGGTCAGTATCCAGTCACTGCCTGTCTGTGCAAGACTCGTCACTTCGGAGCCCAGTTCCAGATCAATATTGTGATGATGGAGCAAAATTCGGCACAGGGATCCGGGGTTCAGGCTGCCGGCCTGGGGGAAAAACAGTCCCTTGTCGAGTGATGGGGAATCATCCAGGATGAGGTGATCATAAAGGCCAGCATCAAGAATATTTTTCTGCAAATTGTCGGCTTCCTTGCTGACAGGTAATTGCAACACACCGGACTTTTTCCAGCCAAAATCGTTTTCCCCTGACAGGCGATCGTAATACGCAATGGCAAATATAAAAGCATTCAACCTGAATCTTGATGAGTGCGTAAGGTTGAGTGCTGGATTAAAATGCACAATTCCCCTGGGATTGCCTGATGCGCCCGCGGCAATATCCTGTGCAGTATCAAAAACTGTGATTGCATAACCACGTTTTGCCAGCGCATGGGCCGTATGGCAACCGGCAAGTCCGGCCCCGATAATGGCGATTTTCTGAACAGATGGACCATTGTCCTGCCAGGGGAAAGTCCATGCGGAGTATTTTTCCTCGTTATTTTTATCGCGTGCTGAAGAATTCAAAGTACCGGAAAGCATGTGTCTCTTGTTTCCGAATCCCGGGCGTTTATCCATGGTAAAGCCCTGCTTCTCCAGACTCCGCCTGACATGTCCTGCCGCAGTATAGGTTGCCAATGTACCCTGGGGTTTCGTCGCCCTGGCGATTGCGTGGCAAAGCCGGGGTGACCATAATTCGGGGTTTCTGTCCGGTGAGAATCCATCCAGAAACCAGGCATCAACACAGCCCTCAGGCAGGCTGGTGTCCTCGATGGCTAATTGGGCATCTGCATATATCAGGTCAAGCCTGATCAGGCGGCCATCCAGCATCAGTTCAAAACGATGAATTCCAGGTCCACACCCGGTGTAATGATCAAGCAGCCATTGTCGGATCCTGTTATCGCTATCTGAACTGTGAAGGTAATAGCGTTCCAGTTCCTGGTATCGAACCGGATGTCGTTCTATGCCAAGATAATGAAGTATGGCTCCGGGCGGTGATTTTTCTACAAATGATTCAGCACAGACAAGGAAGTTCAAACCGAAACCGAAACCACATTCCCCGATAATAAATGGCTCATTGCCCAGAGATTGAAAGCGCAAAGGCAGGTTATTTCCGTCCAGAAAGACATGACGGGACTCTTCTATGGGATTGTCGCCAGAGCTATAGATATCATCATAGGTTGAGGATCGTGGGCGTCCCTCCCGGGTCCAGTCAATACTGGCATTTGCCATAGGCGTCTTGTTTTCCGGGAACATTTTCTAATCCGTGGTTTTGTCGGTATTTGCCGCAGTATAAGTCCTCAACACATAGGCAAGGTAGGGACATTCAGTTAAAATAGCGCCTTTTTTCAGGGCAGAGCCTCATGCTTGAAGTAAATAATTATCTGCAAACCATCAAAGACAGCCAGGAGCGCCTCGGGGTGCTTAGGGGGTACCTTTGACTTTGATGTCAAAGAAGAACGTCTCGCTGAAGTAGAACTTGAACTGGGAGAGTCTGCTGTCTGGGAGAATCCTGAATATGCCCAGGCCCTGGGTAAGGAAAGAGCAGAACTGGAAAAAGTGGTGCTCACTGTCAAGAGCCTGGATACCAGTTTCTCTGATATTCAGGAACTGATTGAGCTGGCCAGGGAAGAGGAAGATGAAAGTCTTCTTGAAGAAGCCCTGAGCGATCTGGAAGGGGCATCAGCCACCCTTGAAAAACTGGAGTTTCGGCGGATGTTTTCCGGAGATATGGATGCCAGTAACGCTTACCTGGATATCCAGGCCGGGTCCGGTGGTACAGAAGCGCAGGACTGGGCAGAAATGCTATTGCGAATGTATCTGCGCTGGGGTGAGCAGAAGGACTTCAAGACAGAACTGGTTGAGGTCTCCGCTGGTGAAGTGGCCGGCATTAAGAGTGCTACCCTCCACTTTGAAGGAGAGTTTGCCTTTGGCTGGCTAAGGACAGAAACCGGTGTGCACAGGCTCGTCCGCAAATCTCCCTTTGACTCAGGGAATCGCCGGCATACCTCTTTTGCCTCGGTTTTTGTGTCCCCGGAAGTGGATGATGATATTGAGATCGACCTGGACATGAGTCAGGTACGTGTTGATACCTATCGTGCCAGTGGTGCCGGTGGACAGCACGTCAATAAAACCGATTCGGCGATTCGTCTGACCCACGAACCTTCCGGTATCGTAGTACAGTGCCAGAGTCAGCGTTCCCAGCACAAGAACAAGGACATGGCAATCAAGCAGTTGAAAGCGAAACTCTATGAACTGGAGGAACTGAAGAAAAAGGAGAGTCTCCAGGAAATCGAGGATGAGAAAGCGGACATAGGGTGGGGTAGCCAGATCAGGTCCTACGTGCTGGACTCATCACGCATTAAGGATCTGCGAACCAATATTGAAACAAGTAATACCGGAGCTGTTCTGGATGGCGATCTTGACAGGTTCATGGAAGCCAGCCTGAAAATGGGTTTATAGCAGTAAACCATCAATGACAGCTAACAACATACAGCATCGATAGAAAATAGTGATATTTATGAGTGAGAATGAACAGCAGGGCAGTGCAGGCAGCGATAATACTGATGACAATCGGTTAATTACCCAGCGCCGTGAAAAGCTCAATGCTATCCGTGAAAAACGCAACCCGTTTCCCAATGACTTCAGGCGCTCTGATTACGCGGCAGATCTGCAGGCTTCTCATGGTGACAAAGACAAGGAGACGCTTGCCGACGCAGGTATTCCTGCGACGGTGGCAGGACGCATCATTCGTCTGCGTGGACCGTTTATTGTAATCCAGGATGTGAGCGGTCAGATTCAGCTCTATCTGAACATCAAGGAATTTCCGGATGACGAGCGCAGTGAAATTAAAAGCTGGGACCTTGGCGATATCATCGGCTGTACAGGGAAGGTTATGCGCACTGACAAGGGAGAACTCAGTATCAGGGTTGAAAGAATTCGCTTGCTGACCAAATCCCTTCGTCCACTACCAGATAAATACAAGGGACTCACCGATACTGAAGTCAGATATCGTCAGCGTTATGTTGACTTGATTGCCAATGAGGAGTCACGACAAACCTTTACTATCCGCTCAGCAATCGTCAGTGCCATACGCGCATTTATGAATGAACGGGAATACATGGAAGTGGAAACACCCATGATGCAAGTGATTCCTGGTGGGGCAGTGGCAAGGCCTTTTATCACCTATCACAACTCCCTGGATCAGGATATGTATCTGCGGATTGCCCCGGAGCTTTTCCTGAAGAGGCTGGTGGTTGGCGGTTTTGAGCGTGTATATGAATTAAACCGTAACTTTCGTAACGAAGGCTTGTCCACTCGCCATAATCCCGAATTCACCATGCTTGAATTCTACCAGGCCTATGCAGACTACAATGACCTGATCAATATGACCGAGGAAATGCTGCGATCCATTGCACTGAATGTCCTGGGCAGCGGCCAGGTTATCTATCAGGGCGTCGAACTGGATTTTGAAAAACCATTTGCCCGTGTCAGCCTGACCGGAGCAATCCTGGAGAAGATGACGGACGTCACTGCTGAACAGTTATCAGATTACGAGAGTGTCAAAAAGATAGCCGAGGATATTGGCATTGAGGTCAAACCGAATTGGGGTAAAGGAAAAATCCAGCTGGAAATTTTTGAGGCTCGTGTTGAAGAGTCACTGGAACAACCGACATTCATCACGCAATTCCCCACGGAGGTATCGCCTCTGGCGCGCAGGAATGATGACAATCCGGAGATCAGTGATCGTTTTGAGCTTTTCATTGCTGGTCGGGAAATCGCCAATGGATTTTCCGAGCTTAATGACTCTGAGGACCAGGCAGAACGTTTCCGGGCCCAGGTTGCCGAGAAGGAAGCCGGTGATGATGAAGCCATGCACTTCGACCAGGATTACATCACGGCCCTGGAATATGGCATGCCACCTACAGCCGGTGAGGGTATAGGGATTGATCGACTGGTGATGCTCTTCACGGACTCTCCCTCTATTCGGGACGTGCTGCTTTTCCCCCACATGCGTCCGCAGCAGGATTAATCCTGTCACGGTGATGGGAAAAAGGAGTGTTAGCGGTGAGAACAATATTCAGCTGGAAGCATCCTGGCTGAATCTGCTGAAAGAAGAGTTCGACGCAGATTATATGCGTTCACTCAAGACTTTCCTGCAAAGGGAAAAAGCGGCTGGTAAGGAAATTTATCCGCCGGGTAATCTCATCTTCAATGCCCTTGATTCAACGCCAGTGGATAAGGTCAAAATTGTTATTCTTGGCCAGGACCCCTACCACGGTCCTGGACAGGCCCATGGTCTGTGCTTCTCTGTCCGTCCCGGTGTTGCTGTCCCCCCATCTCTTCAAAATATCTACAAGGAACTGGCGGCTGATCTGGGGATACCTCCAGCGGGTCATGGGTATCTGCAAACCTGGGCAGATCAAGGCGTGTTATTACTCAATGCGGTGCTCACTGTTGAAAAATCCAAAGCTGCCTCGCATCAGGGAAAGGGGTGGGAGAGTTTTACTGGCAGAATCATTTCCCTGCTAAATGAGCGCCGGGAAAATCTGGTATTTATGCTGTGGGGTAGCTACGCGCAGGAAAAAGGCCGGATTATTGACCGCAACAGACATTTGGTACTGCAATCCACCCATCCCTCGCCATTATCGGCGCATCGGGGTTTTCTCGGATGCCGTCACTTTTCACAGGCCAATGCGTATCTGCAGGAGCATGCTTTTGAAACGGTAAATTGGCGATTGCCTAAAACACCGGAAGGGTAAAAAGGCATATACTAAAACAATGCCCGGTCAATGCGCTCCAGGACTAATTCCTGCTTAGCCTTCAACCCAGGGCCTCAATCCCCTTCGTAAATACATCCACTAGTACAGGTTTCACTGATGACCAGCCTGGACAATATCGGTAAATCCTTTTTAAGGCGCTGCCATAACCAGCGTGCAATGTTTTCACTGGTGGGATTTTCCAGCCCTGCAATCTCGTTCAGATAATAATGGTCCAGTTCACGAATGATCGGGTCTACAACGGCCGAAATTTCTGAAAAGTCGACAATCCAGCCCAGATGCGCATCAGGTTCTCCCGAAACATGCACCTCAACACTGTAGGAATGCCCATGTAAACGGGCACACTTGTGACCTTCCGGGACATTGGGAAGACGGTGTGCAGCTTCAAATGTAAATCGCTTGAATATATCCATAATGCCTGGCCTGTATTTCGGCTCGGGATGGTAACGAGAGCCCGGTGTTATGTACAGTGCTTTTGCATATAATAACTGAGCCTTGAAAAGAGAATCTGATGCACCCGACTCAACTAGTCATAAAGTTTCTTAAGAGACTCAAATTTGAGCTGCTCAGGGGTTCGAGGTTGCCAGTCTTTCTGGGCCTGCTGGCAACCATGCTCACCATTATGATGTATGTCAGCAACCAGCCCTTTATCAGTAATTTGCTCACTCGCATGGATAACATGGTGTTTGACCAGCGTTTCGAACTCATGCTTGAGCCCCCCCGGGAAACAGAACACAGTATTGTCGTCATTGATGTCAACCAACGCAGCCTGGCTGAAATTGGTCAGTGGCCATGGTCCAGGCGTTTGCTGGGCCAGCTGGTTGAAAAGCTCACAGACTATGGCGCGCTAGTGATCGGGTGGGACTTCCTGTTTCCCGAACATGAACGCAATATTACCGGGGAGTTGCGACGGGCTATTGAATCTGGTGATGGCGGTCAGTTCATTGACATAATGCCCAGGCTGAATGAACTGCAGGGAGTCCTTGATGGAGACAGGGTATTTGCGGAAAGTATGCAAATCACAGATGTGGTCCTGGGATTTTCCTTCAAGCCCAATGAGTTTTTGCAGTACGGCACTTTACCTGAGCCTATAATCCCTATTGACGACACACTTGCCAATAGTCTGGCTATTCCCAATATGCAGGGATACGAGGCGAATGTGGATGTTCTGCAATCCGCAGCCAGGGGAGGAGGGTTTATTGATAATCTTCCTGATATTGATGGTGTTATCCGCCGATCCCCGCTGGTTTTCCGTTACCAGAACAATCTTTATCCCTCGCTGGCACTGGACATGGCGCGTCTTTACTACTTTGAGGAAAACTTCAGCCTCGTCACGGAAGAGGTGCCGGGCACTTCACGGCGAGAGATGACCGGTATCAAGATGGGGCAAGTGTTCATCCCCACTGATGGTCTGGGACAGGTAATTGTTCCTTACATAGGTGAGTCCCAGCTCGGACAGGGTGATACCTATCCATATATAAGCGCCATAGATGTGCTTAATGACACGCTCTCGGAAGACGATGAGAATTCATTGTTTAACAGCCTTGTATTTATTGGTTCCACGGCAACAGGATTGTACGATTTGCGCTCGACTCCCATGGAGAATATTTACCCCGGGGTTGAGGTACATGCGAACATACTCAATGCCATCCTCAAATCAGCACCGACATTCACTGTTGACACGATAGAGGAAAATACCGGAGCCAGGTCAGGGCTTGATGCCATGATTTCCGACCTGACTGCTGCCCGTATAGATCCTTTCCCATCCAGACCAGACTGGCAGGAAGGGGCGGTGATACTGGTCCTGTTTGTTTCCGGGTTATTCCTGTCATTTGTTTACCCCTTACTGGGACCAGCACTGTTGATGTTGTTCAGCCTCACATTCATGCTTGGGCTAACAGCCCTGAACTTTAAACTATGGGCAGATTACAACCTGGATGTGTCTCTGGTTATCCTGCTTTTTCTGATTCTGCTGCTGACCGTGATAAACCTTGGCTACGGGTTCCTGAAGGAAGGACTCAACAAAAAGGCCATCAAGGGTATGTTTGACCAGTACGTTCCACCGGCTCATATTGATGCCATGGTTAATGATCCTGACAACTATAATTTCGAAGGTGAAAGCAAGGAACTGAGTGTACTGTTTTCCGATATCAGGAACTTCACGAGTATTTCCGAATCACTGGATGCGGCCCAGCTCAAGACCATGCTCAATGATTTTTTCACTACAATTACAGGCATCATTTTTGATTATAACGGGACCATCGACAAGTATGTGGGCGATATGGTGATGGCCTTCTGGGGAGCTCCGCTGGATGATCCCAATCATCGACAGCATGCTGTGCTGGCTGCACTGAAAATGCAGGAGTGTGTTGAATCCCTGAAACCGGAATTCAGGGAAAGAGGGCTTCCTGAAGTCAATATTGGGGTCGGTATCAATTCCGGGTTTATGAATGTGGGGGATATGGGATCGACTTACAGGCGTTCCTATACAGTGTTGGGTGATGCCGTAAATTTGGGTTCTCGCCTGGAAGGCATTACCAAGGTCTATGGGGCCAAAATACTTATTGGCGAGGATACCTATGACCATCTTGAAGGATTTCTGTGCCGTCTGGTTGACAAGGTCCAGGTAAAAGGAAAGGAAGAGTCGATACGTATTTACCAGCCTCTGGGTGAAGAAAAACACATGTCCGGGGAGCTGATAGCACTGGTGGATCAATATCACAGGGCCCATGCAAAATATGTTGGGCAGGACTGGGATGAAGCTGAAAAAATGTTCCTTGCACTTAAGGAATGCGATCCGCAAACCATGCTTTATGATGTCTACCTGGAGCGTATCCCTAACCTTAGAGAGCAAATTCTTTCTCCTGACTGGGATGGCACTTTCCGTCATACCTCGAAGTAGGCAGCAGTTGGAAAACAACAACGCTGGAGTTATTGACATGACCGGATAAGTGGGTAAAATGCGCAGCCTTAGCGCTTTGGGTGAATAGCTCAGCTGGGAGAGCGTCGCCCTTACAAGGCGAATGTCGGGGGTTCAAGTCCCTCTTCACCCACCAAAGTGCGCTATTCCAATCATTCTATGGACCGGTAGTTCAGCTGGTTAGAATGCCGGCCTGTCACGCCGGAGGTCGCGGGTTCGAGTCCCGTCCGGTCCGCCATTTATTTTCCTTGCTCCTTACCCTGTTTTACGTCTTACAGCGTTTTCTGATGTGCCCCTGTTTATAGATATCAATCCTCTTCGGCTAGTGTTTGCTGATGAATTAATTCGCCTGCTCCAGTCAACCAGTGACACTGTAGTGCGTTAACTACATGGAGACCTGTGACAGGAGGATGTGATGAATAAAATTATCGCTGTAACAATATTTTTGTCCCTGTTGGTGGCATGCCGACAGGTGGATGAGTTCACCGGTAACAGGCCTATAGTAGATACCAGGGGGGTCAACCCCAAGGCTTATGAAGCTGATCTTGACGACTGCTATGTCCTTGCTGACGATGTCCAGGCCAGTCGTAAAGTAGCAACGGCGACAACCACGGGTGCGGTCGGTGGTGGTGTTATCGGTGCGGCAGCAGGTAACAGTAATACTGCCAGGAAAGGAGCTGGTATTGGTGCAGTTACAGGGGTTTTAAGGGGAGCTGCATCAGTCATTCATGAACGTCAGCAGGTTCTCAGGAACTGCCTTGCTGGCAGGGGGTATATTGTCCTGAATTGAAATATTGATATGAATGACCCTTAATGAACGGGATTGTTTCCTGGTATGCAGACACTTCATAATGGTCATTTTGCCGGGATTCCGTCATGCAGCTGAGTGATTTCACTTATTCCGATATTCCTGTCCAGCCAGTGTATGACCGCTTCCTGGAGGACAATGGCGTAAGGCTCTCAATTCTCAGATTAGACCTGGTGCACCCCCTCATTTCCGGGAACAAGTGGTTCAAGCTCAAATTTAACCTGCAACAGGCCTTGGAATCGGGAAAGAAGACAATCCTGAGTTTCGGAGGAGCCTGGTCCAATCACCTCCATGCCCTAGCGCATGCCGGAGTGCTTTTCGGTTTTAACACCATAGGAATAGTAAGGGGTGAGCTCGATGGCACCCTGACACCCTGTCTGCAGGATGCTGAACGCGCAGGAATGACTCTCCAAGGTATCCCGAGGCAGCGTTATGCACATAAAGAGGATAAGTCACTATTGGCTGACCTGGAGCAGGAACATGGTGATTTTTTCCTTGTGCCGGAGGGAGGTGCTAATAGGGCAGGTGCAGCCGGTTGTAGCGAAATCAATACCCTGTATTCCCATGACGATTTTGACTATATTTGTGTTGCCTGTGGCACTGGTACAACCCTGACGGGTTTGCTGCAAACCGCTACCAGTCCAGTTCTGGGTTTCCAGGTGCTCAAGGGGAGTGGGTATCTGGAAAATGAGGTGCGACGCCAATTGGCCGAGTATGGGTTCGAGGCCAGAACCTCATGGTCTGTTAATGACCAGTTCCATTTTGGTGGTTATGCACGGTCGAATTGCCAGCTTATGAAATTTATCCAGGATTTCAAAGTGTGCACTGGTATAGAACTTGAACCTGTCTATTCAGGCAAAATGGTGTATGGCATTTATGAGCTAATCAAAAAAAGGGATTTTTTCCCACAAAATTGCAGTATACTGTTAATACATGGCGGAGGGTTGCAGGGCTTAAGAGGCTACCTTTAGTTTATTTTATATTTATCATATAGTTGTATTTCATATTTAAAGCTTTTTCGTGATATAGATGATTGTCCATTTGTGGAGACAGGTCGCTAAAAAATTGGTCGGGCAAGCACTTTGCCTGGCTTATTTGCTGGTATGTGCTGTTTTCCCCGCTTTTGGACAGGGTGTCGTCTGGACACTGGATACATCCCTTGCAACACCCACGGGCACCCTGGATGTCGAGGCTCTTCAGACTCTTGAGGATGAGAAAAGCTTTCTGTTGAGTGTGGACGATGTTTCCCAATATACCATCAAAATTGAACAGTCCGCCCTGATGTCCAATGGAGACCGCAGCTGGCATGGTTCGATTGTTGGCACGGGGCTGGATTATGCCTTTGTGTCGACTGTCGGCCAGAAAACCGCTCACTTCATCCTGACGTCACCCTCCGGGATCTTCCAGTTTTTTGGTACCAATACCGGGGGGAATCTCTTTTCCGGCGCCTTTAACCGGCTTGAACATGTCAGGGATAATATTCCTGATGTGGATACGATTGTCTGGGGTGAGGGGGCTCGGGACGTTTTTACGTCAACGCCGCTTTCAATTAATCAATCAGTCTCCAGTGATACAGCTCCTATTGGCTCATGGCTAACTTTTGAGTTGACCTTCGAAAATTTCGGGTCATCGCCTTTGTCTGACCAGAACGTCGATATTTTCTTTGTTCTTGAAAATACGGAGCTTCCGGTTTTGCCTCCTGGCTGCCAGATTGCTGAATCTACCGACCTGCAGCCCGTTCTGCATTGTTTGTTGGGGGAGTTCGCCGCAGGACAGGTCAAGCAGTTGTCGTTTACCGTGAATACCTCGGAAGCATCCTATCCGCTGGTTTACAGTACTGCAGTGGCCGGGGATTTTCGCAGCGATGTCATCGTTGAGATATTCCAGGATGTACGCAGCGACCAGGATGGCGACGGGATTTCGGATTTCAATGAAAACCTTCTTGGCCTGGATGACACGAATGGCCTGGATGCCGAGCAGGAAAAGGAGGCCATTATAGATGTCCTGGTGGCTTACACGCCGGAGGTAGATTCGGTCTATGACGGCGAGGTAACGACCAGGATAAACCAGTTATTCAATGTTGCGAACAGGATTTTTGAAGACAGCCACACAGGCATTGTTTTACGGCCAGTGGGGATTCATAAAATCAATTATACGCCGTCGGCGGCTCTTGAAGATGATCTGTATTCCCTGACCATTGCTGAAGGGGAGGCATTTGCAAACCTTGGACGCCGAAGAGCCCTTTTTGGCGGAGACCTTGTGGTTCTGTTTCGGACAGGGGAGGTCAATGGCCTCTGTGGTCTTGCGAATCTTGTAGGCAAAGGCACCGAGGGAGACTTTTCAGCCCAGTACCATCGCGACTTTGCTTTTTCCGTGATCAATATTGACTGTATGGATGACAGTGTACTGGCCCATGAAGTGGGTCATAACCTTGGGCTCATTCACTCACGTCGTGAAGAATCAGGTGGTGGCACACTGCCTTCTTCCTCTGGATATGGCGTAGACACCCGCTTTGTTACCGTGATGGCGTTTCCGGATGATTTCGATGTGGTTAACAGGCTCTACCGATTTTCAGACCCAAGTCGTTTATGTGGACCCTTTGCCTGTGGTGAGGAGGCCGATATGCCTGACACGGGTGCTGATGCTGTTGCCACGCTGAATCTGGTCAAGCATCAGGCAGCGGCCTTTTATCCATCCCAGGAAAGCAGAATCCGCAACCTGAAAGCGGTTTCCAGTAAGGAAGGCGCGGTGTCGGTCTCGTTGGGTTTGGCAGCTTATACGGGTAACAGCAATGACTTTTCAACACATGTGAACAGTGATGACAGGGTAACCCTGCGCATGAAGATAAGGCCATTACCTAGACAGCTTGGCAAACGCTTTGTGACCCATCTGGTTGCGGTTAGTGGTAATAACAGTTTCTTCCAGATTAATGAAGAGGGAGAATTTTCATCCTGGAATGGCTCATTAAATACGCTAACTCCCATGGGGGGGAGCAGGCGTTTTTCAGGGGCTGAACTGTTCGATGTGGTGGAAGTTTTGAAGCCGGGGTCCGCGAGAATAAGCGACAGTACCCTGAGACTCTTCGTTGCTTACCGTATGGTGGAAACGGGTGAACTGGTCTACGGAGCCACTCCCTACTCACTGACTATCAGTCAATAAGTCTGGTATTTGGAAGAAATGCACCTGTAAAAAGATCCTAGAGGCGACACAGATTCTCACTGATGGGAAACAGGTACTTTACATCAAAAATGACATTGTTCGACCGGGTGTAGGACCTGATCTTTTCCACCCCGGCCTCCCTGAAGCAGTCATGAGATACAGCTATTACCACGGCATCATAGGATTGAGGTGACACTTCCTCAATAAGCTCCAGCCCATATTCGTTAAGGGCACTTTTCGGATCTACCCAGGGGTCATGGATATCCACATTGGCATGGTACTCCCTGAGACCCTGAACCAGTTCCACGACTCTGCTGTTACGAATGTCCGGACAGTTTTCCTTGAATGCAAGCCCAAGGACCAGGATATTGGCGTCTACTACATGAATCCTGTGCCGAGTCATTTCCTTGATAACTCGCTCGCTGATGTAAGTGCCCATTTCATCATTGATACGGCGTCCGGCAAGAATAACTTCAGGATGGTAGCCGATTTCCTGGGATTTGTGCGTCAGGTAGTAGGGGTCGACCCCAATGCAGTGACCACCCACAAGGCCGGGTCTGAAGTTCAGGAAATTCCACTTGGTGCCTGCTGCCTCAAGTACCTCTTCTGTATCAATACCCAAACGGTGGAAAATAATGCTTAATTCGTTGATGAGGGCGATATTGAGATCACGCTGGGTATTCTCGATTACCTTTGAGGCTTCCGCTACCTTGATGCTACTGGCCTTGTGAGTGCCGGCCTCAATAATTCTGCCGTACAGGCTGTCAACAAACGTGGCAGCCTCTGGTGTGGAACCGGAAGTGACCTTGATGACGGTGGACAACCTATGCTTCTTGTCACCGGGGTTGATGCGCTCCGGGCTGTATCCCACATAAAACTGCTGGTTTAACTGAAGCCCGGACTCCTGCTCCAGCAAGGGGACGCAATCTTCCTCTGTGGCGCCTGGATATACAGTTGATTCGAAAATAACGACATCACCTTCGTCGAGGTAGCGCCCTACAAGCAAACAGGCATTTTTAAGCGGAGTCAGGTCAGGACGGTTCTGTTTGTCGACAGGTGTCGGTACCGTGATAATGTAGACATTAAATGCTTTAAGATCTTCAGGGCTTGATGAATAGTGGCCATGAACAGCAGCAGCGAGATCACTGCTATCGAGATCTTTCATGATATCGATGCCGCCAGTGAGTTGATCCACACGGTTTCTGTTGATATCGAAGCCCAAAGCAGGAAAATGCTTTGCGAATTCCACCATCAGTGGCAAGCCTACATAACCGAGGCCGATGACGGCAATCTTGCTGTTATTGATGTCCATTTACCTGCTCCTTCAATGTGGGGGCATTATAAACAAAGCAGCCTGTGAAAGCGCTGAAACTATAGCGCGGAGCATTAGGAAAACAGATGGCGTGATATACTCGCCACCTTCGAAAACTGGCCAAATATTATGACAAAATTCACCAAAGTCGGTATCACCGGAAGACGTAACAGGGAAATTGCTGACTCCCTGCAACTCCTTATAGATTTTCTTCAGTCTACGGTCGACCTGGACGTTATTCTTGATACGGAAATTGAGAGCCTGGTCGATGCCGGTAAAATGCAGGTCTGTGAGATCGACCAGTTGGTGAAATCTTGTGAACTGGTGATCGTAGTGGGAGGCGATGGCAGCCTGTTACAGGTGGCTTCTATATTGGCAGAAAATGATGTACCGGTTATTGGTGTGAATCGGGGCAGGCTTGGATTCCTTACAGACATCCTCCCGGAGCAACTGGAGAGTGTGCTCTCCGACGTGCTGGCCGGGCAGTACAAGATTGAGTCCCGATTTCTGCTGGATGTTGAATCAGCGCGCGACGGCAAGCAGGTTAAATTCCTGGGTTCGGCCCTAAATGATGTCGTACTTCACCCTGGGAAGGCTGTCCAGATGATAGAGTTCTCCCTGTATATCAATGATGAGTTTGTCTATAACCAGGCTTCGGATGGGCTGGTAGTGGCAACTCCAACGGGTTCAACAGCTTACGCGATGTCTGCAGGAGGGCCGATCATGCATCCGAAGCTGGATGCACTAGTGCTTGTTCCTATTAATCCGCATAGCCTGAGCAGCCGTCCTATTGTGGTCGATGGTAGTTGTGAACTAACGCTCATTGTAGGTGACCGGCATCATATTCTGCCCCAGGTAAGTTGTGACGGTTCGATGAGTCACAGTTGTAATCCCGGCGATCGCATTAGCATCCGCAAGAAGGCTAAAGAACTGAAAATACTTCATCCTGCTGATTATAATTATTACGAAACCTGTCGAAGCAAGCTGGGATGGTCTCACCGTCCAACCAACAAGTAAGCGCCTGATAGATGTTCAAAGTTCTTGAAGCTCCCCTTGAAGAAGACCTGAGTCAATTCAGTCGTCTGCTGTGGCAGCAAAAAATCTCCCACCGCATTATCCGCCTTGATCATAGTCAGGTACTGACGGTCACGGGACAGCAAGAGGCCATGACAGCAGTCACACTTTATAGCCAATGGCAGCGAGGAGAAGTTCTGCCGGACAAGAATGATTCGTCGGACGTAGCGGCTTATTTCAATATTCGGGATGTCGCAATAAAACTGGCTAGCGCATTTCGCCGAGCACCTCTTTCCCTGTTCTTGATTCTGCTCTGTATTGTCCTGGCTGTTCTTGCGCCTCTTGAGTCAATGAATGGTCTGACGCGTTCATTGTTGTATCCTGATTTCAGCTATGGCACATCGATTATTGACCTGGAAAGGGTCATGAATGACTTGCAACTGATGGTGTTCCTGAAAATGCTTAGTCCTGCTATTTTGCACGGGGGACTGGTCCATTTGTCGTTCAATATGCTCTGGCTGTGGGAGTTTGGCCGGAGAATTGAAGCAGTCCAGGCAAGTTGGGTATTGTTATTACTGATTATTATCCTGGCCCTTGTTTCCAATACGGCCCAGTACCTGTATGGCGGGTCAATATATTTTGGAGGCATGTCGGGAGTAGTCTACGGTCTTTTTGGTTACATATGGATGTGGCAGTTGTTTGATCCTGCAAAAGGGCTGGCCTTGCCGTGCGCTCTGGTGTTTTTTTTACTGCTAAGTCTGGTCATCATTACGGCCCTTGATCTGGATTTTATCGCCGATGAAGCCCATATAGGTGGTTTCCTTGCCGGTATTCTATATGGAGCTACCGTTGCCACCGTGTCTAAAGTTTGGCGTAGCAGGAATGCCATCCGATGACGATGATGACAGGAGTAAACATGAACGATAAACCGCAGACCCTGGAAGAACTCGTGAATGCCATGACCCCGGAAATACATGAGCAGCTAAAAAGCGCTGTTGAGTTGGGGCGATGGGAAAACGGGGAGCGATTGACAGATGAACAAAAGGCTAATTGTTTGCAGGCAATTATTGCTTACGATCAGGCAAACCTTTCACCGGAGCAGCGAGTGGGTTTCGTAAAACCGAAAGAGCAGCCCTGTGGTGATCACGAATAATAAATCAGGAATTTTATGACCGAACTTGCGAAAGGCCAGCTTCACAAGATGCGTGCCAGGTTGGATCAGCCTGTCAGTTATTCATTGATCCTGGGTAACGACCAGGTTTCTCTGAATGCATTGATCACAAAAAAAATTCGACTCGTATACCAAAATGAAATCCGCTGTGTTCATTGCGACCGCAAGACCAACAAGAGTTTCAATCAGGGATACTGCTATCCGTGCTTTCAGAAGCTGGCACAATGTGATAGCTGCGTCATCTCCCCGGAAAAGTGCCATTATGATGCCGGTACCTGTCGCGAACCCGTCTGGGGCGATGAGTTCTGTATGCAGGATCATATAGTATATCTGGCGAATTCTTCAGGAATTAAAGTGGGTATTACAAGGGCGTCACAAGTACCCACCCGTTGGATTGACCAGGGGGCTGTGCAAGCACTACCTGTTATGCGTACACGCTCTCGCCAGCAGGCCGGTTTCGTTGAAGCTTTGTTCAGGCAGTACGTCACTGACCGCACCAACTGGCGAAATATGTTGAAAGGTAATATTGAGGCCGTGGATCTTGAAACTGAGCGGGATGGCCTGGTGACTCGATGTGAAAAGGAACTTGATGACCTGGAACAGCGATTTGGTATTCATGCCATTAGCCAGATTAATGGTGTTTCACCGGTAGATATCAGCTACCCGGTGGATACTTATCCGTACAAGGTCAGCTCACTGAATTTTGATAAAACACCAGAGGTTGAAGGCAGCCTGCTTGGTATCAAGGGACAATACCTGATCCTGGATACCGGGGTAATCAACCTCAGGAAATTTTCAGGTTACCTGGTTACCTTACACGAAAACTGAAACATTAATCTTTTTGAATTGAATCTATTGGAATTTTTATGAAAGAGTCTCAGGGCAAGACAGTATATCTCAAGGATTATCAGCCGCCAGCCTATTTAATTGATGAAACCCATCTTACCTTCCAGCTGTTTGAAGATAAAACCCTGGTCTCTTCTGAACTGGTTTTACGCAGAAACCCTGAGGCGCCGTCAGCAGGTTCAAACGACCTTGTACTTGATGGCGTCGACCTGACCCTGCTTTCGGTATCTATTGATGGCCGGGAACTGGGAGAAGCTGAATATTCTGTCAATGATCATGCATTGGTACTCTCGGCACTACCAGATAATTTCACCCTGTCCTGTAATACGCAGATAAAGCCGCATGAAAATACAAGCCTTGAGGGTCTGTATAAATCTCGCACTATGTTCTGCACTCAATGTGAAGCCGAAGGGTTCAGAAAAATTACGTATTTCCTGGATCGTCCTGATGTTCTGTCCAGCTTTACTACCAGGATTGAAGCGGATAAATCCCTTTATCCTGTGTTGCTGTCCAATGGTAATAAAATTGACAGTGGCGACCTTCAGGAAGGTCGCCATTTTGCTACCTGGGAAGATCCATTCAGAAAACCAAGCTACTTATTCGCGCTGGTTGCGGGGAACCTCAAAGCAGTCGATGACAGTTTTACCACCTGTTCGGGGCGTGAAATTGCCTTGAGCATTTTTGTGGAAGAAAAAGATCTCGACAAGTGTGATTTTGCCCTGGCGTCATTGAAACGAGCGATGAAATGGGATGAGGATGTTTATGGCCGGGAATATGATCTGGATATTTTCATGATTGTTGCTGTGGATGATTTCAATATGGGGGCGATGGAAAACAAGGGTCTGAATATATTCAATTCGTCTTGTGTCCTGGCAAACCCGGCAACATCCACAGATCAGGCTTTTGCGCGCATTGAAGCTATTGTTGCCCATGAATATTTTCATAACTGGTCAGGTAACAGGGTGACCTGCCGTGACTGGTTCCAGTTAAGTCTGAAGGAGGGCTTTACGGTTTTTCGGGATTCAGAATTCTCCGCTGACATGGGCTCACGGGCTGTCAAACGAATAGAGGACGTAAGTTTTCTCCGAACTGTCCAGTTTGCCGAAGATGCCGGTCCCATGGCGCATTCTGTTCGTCCTGAGTCCTATATGGAAATCTCCAATTTCTACACGGTTACCATTTATGAAAAAGGAGCTGAAGTAGTCCGAATGCAGGCTAATCTTCTGGGTCCTGAAAGATTCAGGGAAGGCACTGACCGTTATTTTGAACGCTTTGATGGCATGGCCGTTACCACGGAGGATTTTGTAAGTACCATGGAGGAGGTTTCAGGCCTGGACCTGGGGCAGTTTAGACGTTGGTATAGCCAGGCAGGAACACCTGTGCTAGAGGTAAGTGGTGATTATGACAATGAAAACCATTCATACACACTGACGGTCGAACAGCATTGTCCACCGACCCCATCGCAGCCTGAAAAATTGCCTTTCTATATCCCCCTCACAATGGCGCTTCTGGACAAGGATGGCAATGAGCAGGTTCTGAATGTGGAGGGGCAGCAGTCGTCCACGGAACTGGTCCTGCATGTCAGTGAGCAAGCCCAGTCATTTCGCTTCACAGGTCTTAAGTCTGCTCCAGTGCCAGTTTTACTGCGTGGGTTTTCCGCCCCGGTTAAACTGCATTATCCCTATACACGAGATGACCTGATGTTGCTCATGCAACATGAAAAAGATGGCTTTGCCCGGTGGGAAGCCGGGCAGCAACTTTCACTGCAGGTCCTGCCGGATATTCAGGGTGCCATGAATGAAGGTATTGAACCTGAAGTCGATGAACGTCTTGTCAGTGCTTTCGACGGTATTCTTGAGATTGCAGCAAAAGATGATACCCAGGACAGGGCCATGCTTGCACACCTGATGCTCTTGCCCTCAGAGGCCTACCTGGCCGAACTGGCTGAAATTGCAGATGTGGATATTATTCATCATTCCCGCGAATTTTTACGTCGATACCTGGCCGTGAAGCTGGAAAACAAATTCCTGGCAGTCTATGAATCCTGTCTCAGGGATGTTCCCTACAAATACAATGCAAAAGAGGCTGCCTGCAGAAGCCTGAAAAATACGGTACTCAATTATTTATGCTGTCTCGACAAGCCGGAACATTTTGAGCGTGTCCAAAAGCAATATCGTGAAGCCAATAATATGACCGATAGTAGTTCGGCCCTGCGTTCACTGGTTAACAATCCCTCTGAATCCAGTGCGCAATTGCGTGAGAGCCTGCTGGAACATTTCTATGAAAATTGGAAGCATGAAACCCTGGTTGTTGAGCAGTGGTTCTCTATGCAGAGTGCAGCAAGTAATCCGGATAATCTGGGCGACATAAAAAAGCTGATGGAACATCCGGCTTTTGATATCAAGAATCCAAACAAGGTCCGATGTGTAATAGGTGCCTTCTGTCACAACAACGCCGTGGGATTTCACAAACTTGATGGCAGTGGCTATGATTTTCTGGCGGACCAGGTCATCGCATTGAATGCGATCAATCCACAGATCGCATCGAGATTATTGACACCTCTCACCAGGTGGAGAAAGTTCAGTCCTGAACGCCAGGATCTCATGCAGGAGGCACTGCGCCGGGTTATGGCTCTACCTGATATCTCGCCTGATGTATATGAAGTGGTCAGTAAAAGCCTTCAGCCATGAAATGAAGTAATGTCTATGGGGTTGAACCTCCCTGTCACTGCAACTGAATCGTGTTGTAATGGCATATTGCCTGAATTAAGCTTGTCGTCTGTTTCGCTTTCTAAAGCCGCAGTGCCTGTCAGAATTGCGTTGGCGAAAACATATTAACAATAAAAAAACCTGCCACTCCGACGGGCACCAGAGGCAGGATATTTCCATAAACCCTGGGGGAAGCAATGATTACAGATCCACGCCAGATACTTGATCATTCGGCCATGAGTCGACTGCAGTACGTTATTGTTGGTTTAACCGTTGGTCTCAATGCGCTGGATGGATTTGATGTGCTCGCTATCAGCTTCGCCGGGCCGGGTATTGCCATGGAATGGGGCCTTGATAATGCCGGTCTGGGGATAGTGCTCTCCATGGAGCTAATCGGCATGGCTGTTGGCTCGGTTCTTCTGGGAGGGGTTGCTGACCGAATTGGCCGTAAAACCACCATTATGGGGTGCCTGTTTGCCATGGCTATTGGCATGTTCATGGTCACTACCACGTCAAGCCTGATGGAGCTCTCAATCTGGCGCGTCATCACTGGCCTTGGCATTGGCGGCATGCTGGCGGCAATCAATGCTGTAGTGGCAGAGTTTTCCAACCTTAAAAACCGGGCGAAGATGATTGCCATCATGACGATAGGCTATCCGGTTGGGGGAGTTGTAGGCGGGGCAATCGTTTCTGAACTAATGAAATATTTTGACTGGCGAGTCGTGTTTTATTTCGGAACGATTATGACAGTAATTTTTATTCCCCTGATTCACTTTATCATGCCGGAATCAGTACATTGGCTGACCAGAAAGCAGCCAGAAGGGGCATTGGACAGGATTAATGCCACGTTGAAGCGGTTAGGCCATGCCGCGGCTGACCAGTTGCCTGTGATAGAGGAGGCCGCCAGAAAAGTATCTACCTCATTCCTGTTCTCGAGGGTCATGATTGCAACAACACTCCTGGTTACGGCGGCATATTTCCTGCATGTAGTTACGCTTTATTACATCCTTAAATGGACACCGAAGCTGGTCGTTGACATGGGGTTTGCTCCTAATCTTGCTGGTGAGGCTTTAATGTGGGCCAGTATTGGTGGTGCATTGGGCTGTATTTTCTTTGGAGTACTCAGTACACGTTTCAGTCTCAAATCCCTGACCATTTTCACTTTCGCTCTGGCCTGGGTCTTCACTGGGATCTTCGGCTATGCCCCAGCCGAACTGGGAACTATCAAACTTTTTGTCGCCATGGCGGGTTTCTTCGTGAATGCCGGTATTGTCGGTATGTACGCCATCCTGGCGAATGTCTTTCCAACACAGGCCAGAGCATCCGGCACTGGGTTCGCCATTGGTATTGGCAGGGGTGGTTCCGTGCTGTCCCCGATCATTGCGGGATTCCTGCTTGAAGGTGGGCTGGATTTACCCGGGGTGTCGCTGATCATGGGAGCAGGATCAATAATAGCTGCTGTTCTGTTGCTGTTTTTGAAACTGGATGCTGATGGCAGTGCGAAAGGTGCAGGTGGCGAGAAAAAAGATGAAGGCCCCCAGGGCATTGGTAGCCCGGCACCAGTCTGATATTATTTTCTTGATTAAAAAACCGCTGCATTTGCAGCGGTTTTTTTTCGCGTCGTGTCAGGGCTGGTCTACATCACGAACATTTTGCAGGGGAATATTGCTGGCGTTATCTGCCCCTTTCATATACTCCTCGATTTCGTTGAAATTCATGTAGCGATAGATTTCCGCAGACATGGTATCAAGGTTATTCATGTAGGCCATGTATTCTTCCATGTCGGGGAGCTTGCCCAGCGCAGAAGCCACGGCAGCAAGTTCAGCTGAAGCCAGATAAACATTGGCTCCATCACCCAGACGATTGGGAAAGTTTCTTGTTGACGTGGAAACTACCGTTGAACCTGCTTCGACACGCGCCTGATTGCCCATACAGAGTGAACAGCCAGGCATTTCGGTGCGGGCGCCGGCCTTGCCATAGATTGAGTAATAGCCTTCTTCCGTTAACTGGTGCTGATCCATTTTTGTGGGTGGTGCCAGCCAGAGTCTTGTAGGCAGTGAACCCTCAACCTGTTCAAGCACTTTACCTGCAGCGCGGAAATTACCAATATTGAGCATACATGAACCAATAAACACTTCATCGATCTGTGTGCCGGCAACCTCAGACAGGGGTTTTACATCATCCGGATCATTAGGACACGCGAGTAGGGGTTCCTTGATCTCATTGAGGTCAATTTCAATAACTTCCCTGTATTCGGCATCGGCATCCGCTTCAAGAAGTTCAGGATTCGCAAGCCATTCTTCCATCGCAACTGCACGTCGTTCCAGGGTTCTCGGGTCACCATAGCCCTGTGAAATCATCCAGCGCAGCAGGGTAATATTGGACCTGAAGTACTCCTTGATCGGCTCTGGACCAAGTTTGATGGTACAACCAGCTGCTGAGCGTTCGGCGGAGGCATCAGACAGTTCGAATGCCTGTTCTATTTTCAGGTCAGGAAGGCCTTCAATTTCCAGAACACGCCCGGAGAATATGTTCTTCTTGCCTTTCTTTTCGACCGTGAGCAAACCGTTCTGAATGGCCGCGTAAGGGATGGCATTAACCAGGTCACGCAAGGTGATGCCAGGCTGCATGTCTCCCTTGAAACGAACCAGTACCGACTCAGGCATATCCAGAGGCATAACGCCTGTGGCTGCCGCAAAGGCAACGAGGCCTGAACCAGCCGGGAAAGAAATACCGATGGGGAAGCGGGTATGAGAATCACCACCAGTGCCCACTGTGTCAGGAAGAAGCATACGGTTTAGCCAGGAGTGGATAATGCCGTCACCGGGTCGAAGTGAAACCCCGCCACGATTCTGGATGAAATCCGGTAATGAATGCTGTGTATCTATATCGACGGGCTTGGGATAGGCTGCGGTGTGACAGAATGACTGCATAACAAGGTCAGCAGTAAAGCCGAGGCAGGCCAGATCCTTGAGTTCATCCCTGGTCATGGGCCCGGTTGTATCCTGAGAGCCCACAGTGGTCATCCTTGGCTCACAGTATGTGCCAGGCCTGATGCCTTCTACACCGCAGGCCTTACCGACCATTTTTTGTGCCAGGGTGAAGCCCTTGTCACTTTCAATTGGTGCGTTGGGCCGGCGGAATTCATCAGAGGCGCCGAGGCCGAGCTTTTCACGGGCCCTTTCTGTGAGACCACGCCCGATAATCATGGCAATCCTGCCGCCCGCCTGAACTTCGTCGAGTAGCATCTCAGTTTTCAATTCAAAGGTGGATACAACATCATCCGTTCCATGGCGGGTTATTTTGCCCGCGTAAGGATGGATGTCGATCACATCACCCGTTTCAAGATCATCCACGTTGCACTCGATAGGAAAACCACCAGCATCTTCCATGGTATTGTAAAAAATCGGAGCAATAGAGGAACCCAGCACGACACTGCCAATACGTTTGTTGGGTATGTGGGGAATATCATGGCCCATATGCCAGAGTACCGAGTTGGTTGCCGATTTTCGTGATGAGCCGGTACCAACAACATCACCTACCAGGCAGACAGAATGGCCTTTGTGTTTCAATTCCTCAATCTGCTCAACTGCATTAGTGACGCCTTCACGGGGCATTTTGTACATGGCCGTTGCATGCAGGGGAATGTCGGGTCTTGACCAGGCATCAGGGGCAGGGGAGAGATCGTCAGTATTGGTTTCACCGGGCACCTTGAATACGGTGGTAGTGATAACGTCAGGAACACGGGGTTTGTTGGTGAACCATTCAGCATCTGCCCATGACTTAAGGGTTTTTATGGCATTGGCATTTCCGGCGTCAGCTTTTTCGGCGACATCATGGAAAGCATCAAACATCAGCAGGGTGCTGGAAAGCTGTACACCTGCTTCCTCACCCAGTTCAGCATCATCCAGCAGGTCTACCAGGGTGCTGATGTTGTAACCGCCAAGCATGGTGCCCAGCAGTTTGACAGCATCGAGCCTGGAAATGAGAGGTGATTCAGCGTCCCCCTTGGCAACAGCGGAAAGAAAACCCGCTTTGACATAGGCTGCCTCATCAACCCCGGCTGGGACACGGTTACTGATTAAATCCAGCAGGAATTCCTCTTCGCCTGCCGGCGGATTCTTCAGTAGCTCAATGAGAGCGGCAGTCTGTTCAGCGTCGAGGGGTTTGGGAACAATACCCTGTTCAGCACGTTCTTCCACATGGCGGCGATAAGCTTCAAGCACTTCAAATTCCTCACGAAATAGGTGGCTGGGGACTGGTTTCCGGCCATTCCGGATTCCATAAATGCGGGCGCAGATTTTACTTGAAATGGCCTTTAAAGACTAGGTCAGCAGCGGACAGCGCGTTACAATCGACAGCTATGAACTCAGTAAAGACACCCTGTATAGGAATATGCTCTACCACGTCCCTGGGCGACAAGATATGCCGGGGATGTAAGCGATTTGGCTTCGAGGTAGTGAATTGGAACCAGTACTCGGATGAGGAAAAACGGGCGGTGTTGAGCCGGATTGACCAGTTAACCCAGCAGATCATGGCTGAACGGTTCAGGATCCTGTCCGTTGAAAAGCTCATGCAGGCCCTTGATGACTTACGGTTTTTCTATGATCCGACCATGTCGCCATATTGCTGGTTACACAACCTGCTGCAAAAGCGACTCTATCGTATCAACAGTCTGGATGAAGTTGGGGCAAGTCTTGCTCCATCCCATAATGGACGTGAAGTCAGTGAAGTTATCGCTGAAATCAACCAGGAGCTTTTTACGCTCAGCCTTGCCCATTATGAACGTTATTTTGAAAGCCGCTTTAGCCGAGGAACTGGTCGCTGAAGTCACCATGAAAGCAGGGGGAAAACATGGCTCGATATAAATGCTTTTTACTACTCATTATATGTTTCGTCCATACCGTAACAGCGCAAATGCTTACGGATTATGCGGTTGACACCTCATGGCCCCAGCCCTTACCGGATGCCATGATACTTGGGCAGGTATCAGGTATAGCTGTAGCGCCTGATGATACCGTCTGGGTGCTGCACCGTCCTAAAACCCTTACCCTGAGTGACCTGGGCGCTGTGCTGGATCCTCCGGCTTCAATTTGCTGCCGGGCGGCTCCTTCCGTTCTTCAATTCAGCCCGGAGGGTGAGTTATTGCAGGCCTGGGGTGGACCTGTCTGGGACGTGGATAACCAGCAATGGCGAGAGCAAGACCAGGACTGGCCACTCAATGAACACGGAATTTTTGTGGATGATCAGGGTTATGTCTGGATCGGTGGAAATCAGGACGCCGGGGGGCAGCATATCGTAGTCAAGTATTCGCAGGCCGGTGAACACCTGCTGACACTGGGAACGCCGGGTGAAACAGGAGACAGTAATGATCCTGCCCGTCTTGGACGTCCATCGGATATAGCAGTAGATACCGGGGCTGCTGAAGTCTATGTGGCAGATGGATATAAAAACCGTCGCGTGATCGTCTTTGACAGTATCTCCGGCGACTACAAGCGTCACTGGGGTGCGTATGGAAATCGACCAAATGATGCTCCACTACCTGCCTACAATCCCGATGCCGAACTTTCCGATCAATTTCTCGGGCCTGTTCATGCTGTGGTGCTTGGACCGGATAATCTGCTGTACGTGGCAGACAGGACGGGGAACAGAATCCAGGTGTTTGAAAAGGACGGTACATACATTCGTGAAGCACTGATATCACCGGAAACCCTTGCAAACGGTTCTGCATGGGATATCACCTTTTCACCGGAAGATAACGGTCGCTGGCTCTTCATGGCCGATGGTGCCAATCGTGTTATCTGGAGACTGGATAGTAGTACGCTGTCCGTGTCTGGTTTTTTTGGCGGTGGTGGCAGGCAAGCAGGACAATTCAACTGGGTTCATAATATTGCTGCAGATTCAGCAGGCAACCTTTATACATCCGAGGTGCTCGATGGCCGCCGAATCCAGAAATTCACGCCGGGGGGTAGTGGACGTTAAATGCCTTACCCTGGAAAATTATCCACATAGACATTTGAAAAATTGCAGTTTATTCTCATGGGGAAAAAAAGGGGGGGGGTATACGATGTTCAGGTTGCTGGTTCTCTGTAGCATAAGTCTGATCTGTTCCACCACTGTTCTTGCTCAATCTGAAGGACTGCCGCGCAGGGACGATAGCCGGCCGGATATCTCCGGTATCTGGCAAGTGCTCAGTAACGCCAACTGGAACCTGGAAGACCAGCCAGCCGTACAGGGGACTGTTGAAAGCCTGGGGGCAATCGGTGCTGTGACGCCGGGCAAAAGTGTCATTAGGGGAGGCCGTATTCCCTATAAGCCCGAGGCTTTGGCCCAACTGACCAGCAATTATGCCAACCGGCGCACCGAAGATCCCGAAGCCAAATGTTTTATGCCTGGAATACCACGGGCCACCTATATTCCCCAGCCTTTCCAGATTTTTCAGACTGATACCGATATTTTCATGGCCTACCAGTTCGCTGGAGCTGAGAGAACTGTCTTTATGGATAATCATATGGAAGCCCCTATCGACAGTTGGATGGGCTGGTCTAATGGCCACTGGGAGGGCGATACCCTCGTCATCGAGGTAGCCGGCCTTAACCCGAACTGGCTTGACCGGACTGGCAACTACTATACCTCCACTGTCAAGGTGACCGAACGTTATACTCTCAAAAGTCCCTATCACATGGACTATGAGGTAACGATTGAGGATCCAGCGGTATATGAGGACCCATGGACCTTCGGCATGACCCTGTACAAACGTGTGGAGGATAACGCCCGCCTGTTTGAGTTCAAATGTGTCGAATTTGCCGAAGAAATGATGTACAGCTACCTCAGCCGTGAAAATTATTTTCGAAACCTGGGAATCGACATCAGTGGAGATGATGAAGATGAATAGGAATATAAACAGGGCGTATATACCCATTTCATACAGGATGGCGACATTGATCATGTTTTTGCTGTCTGCAGTTAATGCCGTTATGGCACAAGAGGAGTCCTGGGAGATGCCCAGAACCTCCTGGGGAGATCCCCTGATTCAGGGATACTGGTCAAACTCCACAATGGTTCCCCTGCAGCGCCCCGAACACCTGGGTGAGCAGGCCTTTTACACGGAACAGGAATTAAACGATATTCTGCGGGCTGAATTTGATGATGAATATGGGGAAACCCAGGCTGGAACACCGGAAGATGTGCATTACCAGTTTGATGATTACCTGATGAACCGGACTGCTGACAACATCACCCAGAACTTGCGAACGTCTATTATTGTTGACCCACCCAATGGGCGTTATCCGGAGCTGACAGCGGCAGCCAAGCAGGATCTTGAGGATTTTCGTGTCTGGCGGGATAAGTACCAGTGGGACAAGGCACAGAACAGGACCCTCTCAGAACGCTGTCTTATCTGGGACCAGGAAGGTCCACCGATTCTGCCTCTGGGCTACAACAGTACCTATCAATTTATGCAGACTGAAGATTACGTCGTCCTGAAACTGGAAATGATTCATGATGTGCGCATTATTCCCCTGGATGGTGGTGATCCTGCCGAGAATAGTCTGCCACAGTGGCTTGGTAATTCCCGAGGCTACTGGGACGGGGATACTCTGGTTGTAAAAACCACGGGTTATACAGGCAGAACCAATATGCCGGGACTGCGTCGTGCGCCTATGTCGGTAGATGCGGTGGTTGAAGAGAGGTTTACCCGCGTAGATGAAACCACTATCGACTATCAGTTTACCGTGACGGACCCGACAGTCTGGACGCAACCCTGGAGCGGTAATTATCCATTCAATGCGATTGACGGCCCCATGTTCGAGTATGCCTGCCACGAAGGCAATTACGGCATTGTGAATATTCTGAGTGGCAAGCGGACAGAAGAACTGGACAGAATGCGGGCAGCAGAACAGTAAAGGGGAATTAACAAGTGAAAAATAAAATTCTGATTATCCTGGGCCTGACCCTGAATCTGGTACTGACCAATGCCAATGCCCATCATGCATTTTCACAGGAATTCAGCGTGGAACTTCCAGTTAACCTGAAAGGCACTGTGACCAAGGTAGAATTGATCAATCCCCATTCCTGGATCCATATAGCTGTGGTGAATGATCAGGGTGTGGAGGAAAGCTGGATGATCGAAGGAGGCAGTCCCAATTCACTGTTCAGGCAGGGTATTACCAAGAACAGTATTCCCATTGGTGCCGAGTTGGAAGTGTTTGGTTATCAGGCCAGGGATCGGACCCTGAAAGCCGTTGGCAGGGACATTTCCTTTGCTGATGGGACACCACTATTTTTCAGGGGAACCCGGCTACCGGATTAAGGTGCTGTCCTGATCCTGGAGGTCCGTGATTGGCGAGCTTTTCAGATCAAAGCCCTCTGGAGTGAGTTCCAGCCACCAGGCATTTTCATCCCAGTCTCCCAGCACAATCCTTTTTCCTGCCTCCCCATCGAGATCCAGTTGATGGATGTCCGGTCGGTGGGTGTGCCCATGAACCAGCGTGGTTTCACCATATTCCCCCAAAACCCTGTTCACTTCTTCTGGAGTCACATCCATGATGTCATCAGGCTTGTTACTGCTCATGGCTTTACTTTTATCCCGAGCCTGTTCGGCAAAAGCCAGTCGTTCTGATACAGGGCGATTCAGGAATTCCTGTTGCCAAATGGGGTTTCGCACCATGGTTCGAAAGGCCATGTAATCCTCGTCTCTGGTACAGAGGGAATCGCCATGCATTAACAGGTAGTGCTGGTCGAAACAGCTAAGCAAGTGGGGATCTTTGATCAGTGTACTGCCAGTTTCAGCAGCAAAGGACTTGCCCAGAAGAAAGTCGCGATTACCATGCATCAGGAATACTGCTGTTCCCGAATCAGTCAATGACCTGAGTTGTGCCCTGACATCGCTTGCGAGAGTGCCGGGATCATCATCGCCTATCCAGGCATTAAAGAAATCACCCAATATATAGAGGGCCGTTGCATGGCTTGCATGATTATCGAGAAATCGGACAAAGGCCTGAAAGAGATCAGGCCTGTCGTCACTCAAATGAAGATCAGAAATGCAAAGTAGCCGGTCAGCCTTCATCGTCGCTGACTGTCACAGACTCAATGACAATATCTTCTTCCGGTACATCCTGATGCCCCATCTTTGAGCCTGTCCTGCACTCCTTGATGGTGTTAATTACATCCATACCATCAGTGACCCTGCCGAACACGGCGTAGCCCCATCCCTGTGCATCCTTGGATGTGTGATTCAGAAAATTATTGTCATTCACATTGATAAAAAACTGCGCCGTGGCGGAATGGGGGTCCATGGTGCGGGCCATGGCAATAGTTCCTGTATCATTAGCCAGGCCATTGTCTGCCTCATTCTGGATGGGATTACCCGTGGATTTCTGCTTCAGGCCTGGCTCGAATCCACCTCCCTGGATCATGAAATTATTGATAACCCGGTGGAAAATGGTGCCGTCATAATGGCCGGATCTGGCATATTCCAGGAAATTGGCCGCAGAGACCGGTGCTTTCTCATGGTCAAGCTCAAGTGTAATGTCGCCGGCAGTAGTGTGAAGAACGATCATGTAAATTCCTGTATGTTGTTTATTTCAAAGTAATCGTATGTAGTTAAGGGAATCTGAGTCGGGCTATAATACGGCCTTTGTGCCTTATTAGAAAGTCGACACCTTGATGAGTGATCCAACAGCAATACCTTCCAATTTTATTCACCAGATTATTAGGGAAGACCTTAAAAACAACAAGAATGAGGGGAGGGTGCATACCCGTTTTCCTCCGGAACCCAATGGTTATCTGCATCTCGGGCACGCCAAGTCTATTTGCCTGAACTTCTCAACAGCCAATGAATTCAATGGCCAGTGCAACCTGCGCTTTGATGACACCAATCCGGCCAAGGAGGATATGGAATATGTTGATTCCATCCGTGAAAGTATTCGGTGGTTGGGCTTTGACTGGGAAGACCGTGAATTCTATGCCTCCAACTATTTTGATGCCCTGTATGAATTTGCCGTTGACCTGGTCAGGCAGGGAAAGGCCTATGTGTGCAGTCTCAACCAGGAGCAGGCAAGACAGTACCGGGGGACGCTGACGGAGCCAGGGACCAATAGTCCGGACCGGGAAAGATCGATTGATGAAAACCTTACGCTGTTTGAGCGTATGAAAAATGGTGATTTTGAAGATGGTGCCTATACGTTGCGGGCAAAAATCGATATGGCCTCCCCCAATATGAATATGCGGGATCCTGTCATCTACCGTATACGACGCATGCACCACCATCAGACTGGAGACAAATGGTGTATCTACCCGATGTATGACTATACCCATTGTCTGTCAGATGCTCTGGAAAAAATTACGCACTCGCTTTGTACACTTGAATTTGAGGATCACCGCCCCCTGTATGATTGGGTTCTGGATCAGCTTGATGTGCCGTGCCATCCACAGCAGATCGAATTTGCCAGGCTAAATATTAATTACACGGTGATGAGTAAACGCAAACTCAAGCAACTGGTCGATGAAAAACTGGTTGATGGCTGGGATGATCCCAGAATGCCAACGCTCGACGGCATGCGCCGGCGGGGATACACCCCTGCATCAATTCGCAACTTCTGCGATATGGTCGGGGTGACCCGATCAAACAGCGTCGTGGATATGAGCATGCTTGAACACTGTCTGCGGGATGATCTGGACAAAACCTCACCCCGGGCAATGTGCGTGCTCAGACCACTCAAAGTCATTATCGAGAGTTATCCGGAGGGAGAACGGGAGATTCTGGAACTGCCAAGGCATCCTAAAGATGATTCCATGGGGACACGATCCATACCGTTTACCCGGGAAGTATTTATCGACAGGAATGACTTTGAGGAAGTTCCCCCACCGGGATTTAAACGATTGATTGCCGGAGGTGAAGTAAGATTAAGGGGCAGTTATGTCATTAGGTGTGAAGAAGTTGTAAAGGATGATAGGGGTAATATTATTGCCCTGAAATGCTCTCATGATCCGGCTACACTCGGGGCCAAGCCTGAGGGTCGCAAGGTCAAGGGAGTTATCCACTGGGTATCTGCCGAAGATGCGATTGATGCGGAAGTTCGCTTGTATGATCGGCTTTTCAATCATGAAGACCCGGATGGTGCGGAAGGGGATTATCATAATTACCTGAATTCTGATGCGCTCGACATCCTGACAGGTTGCAAGGCAGAACCGACACTGGCAGAAGCTGAAGCAGAAGACCGGTTCCAGTTTGAACGAGAAGGATACTTCTGTGCTGACTGGCGGGACCATTCGTCAACAAAACCGGTTTTCAACCTTACCGTTGGTTTGCGGGATACCTGGGCCAGAAAGCAGCAATAAGCGACAGCATTAATCCATTAATACGACCCTGAGACGTTATCGTGCTACAGATTTACAACACGCTCACCCAGAAGAAAGAAACTTTTACTCCCATAGAGGCTGGCAAAGTCCGTATGTATGTATGTGGGGTCACTACCTATGATTACTGTCATCTCGGTCATGGTCGCATGCTGGTGGTCTTTGACATTATTGTCCGTTTCCTCAGGGCTCGGGGATTTGATGTTACCTATGTCAGGAATGTGACTGATATCGATGACAAAATCATCAACCGGGCAAACGAACTGGGGATTCCCTACGATGAACTGGCGAGAAAGTTCACAGAGATCATGCATGAAGACGAGAAAGCCCTGAATATTCAGTCTCCGGATATTGAACCTCTTGCGACAGGGCACATTGACCAGATAATTGCCATGGTAAAGACCCTGGAGGACAAGGGCTTTGCCTATAAGGCAGATAATGGCGATGTGTATTTCTCCGTGACCCGTTTTCCTGGCTACACCAAGCTCAGTCACAGAAACCTGGATGAATTACTCTCAGGGGTCCGTGTAGACGTTGAGGAGGCCAAGCAGGATGCCCGAGACTTTGCCCTGTGGAAATCGTCAAAGCCGGCAGAACCAGGCTGGGATTCGCCCTGGGGCCGCGGGCGGCCAGGCTGGCATATAGAATGTTCGGCCATGTCTACGCACTGCCTGGGTGATACCTTCGACATTCATGGCGGTGGCAGCGACCTGATTTTCCCCCATCATGAAAATGAAATTGCCCAGTCTGAATGTGCGACGGGGAAGGAATTTGCCCGCTACTGGATTCATAACGGTCCACTGCGCATTGATAATGAAAAGATGTCCAAGTCCCTCAATAATTTTTTCACTATCAGGGACGTACTGACACAATACCCACCTGAAGTCATTCGCTATTTTCTGGCTTCGAGCCATTACCGAAGTGCTATTAATTATTCTTCAGATAACCTGGGACAGGCATCCAGTGCCCTTGAGCGCCTTTACAATGCATTAAAAGGTATAGATTCCAGCAGTACCCCTGTGGCTGAAGACAGTGTTTACGAATCCCGCTTCATGGTTGCAATGGAAGATGACTTCAATACTCCGGAAGCGATCAGTGTCCTTTTTGACCTGGCCAGGGAGGTCAACAGGCTCAAACAGGAAAGTCCGGAATCAGCAGCACCACTTGCGGGTTTGCTGGTCCAGCTCGCAGGCATTCTTGGCTTTTTGCAGTTACCTGTTGAAGAGTTCCTGAAAGGGGGAGGGGAAAATATCAATGCCGAAGAGATAGATTCACTGATCGAACAGCGTAACCAGGCCAGGGCCGAGAAAAACTGGGCTCTGGCGGATGAGATCAGGGACAAGCTCAAGTCATTGAATGTCGTGCTTGAGGACAAGGACGGGGAAACCTCATGGCGCGTAGAGCGGTAGAATATTTCATGCAAGATGCAGATTTTATTGACGATGCCTCACAGCATGAGTATTATGCCGCCTTTTCGCGAATAGCGAGATTTCGGGGTATAGCGCAGTCTGGTAGCGCGCCTGCTTTGGGAGCAGGATGTCGGGAGTTCGAATCTCTCTACCCCGACCATTTTTTTGCCTGTACTGGATAAATCCAGTAATGTAGGACTTGATTAGAGCGCCCGTAGCTCATTTGGATAGAGCATCGGCCTTCTAAGCCGAGGGTAGCAGGTTCGAGTCCTGCCGGGCGTGCCAGATTGCCAGAGCAGCTGGTGTTTCAGGTAAGTATCATGAGATGATACTTATTCTTGAGTTTGATGGTGGCCGTAGCTCAGTTGGTAGAGCCCCTGACTGTGACTCAGGTTGTCGTGGGTTCGAGCCCCATCGGCCACCCCATCCAAGTGGTTTACAACCACAATAAAAAACCCCGCATTAGCGGGGTTTTTTTATTGCCTGGAGTTATTCAGGAAGCCTGGGCTTTGCGCCGTTTTTTGCGGCAGATACTACTGGATGAAATGCCGAGCAATGAGGCCGCCTGAGCCTGGCTGCCCTGACTGATATGGACAGCATGCTCGACAATCAGGTTTTCTATGGTTCCCGTGAGGCTTTTCAAGGAAAGCTGGGCTTCATTTCGTAACGCCTCTTTTGTTTTTGTTGTGCCGGATTCTTCGGTTCTAGCCAATTCCGCGTTGATGATGAACTGTTTAACCTCTGCGGAAATCTGCTTGAGAGATTGTCTTTCTTTCGAAAAGGGAATTTTCATCAGCATGGACAGTAGCGATTCTTCTTTTTCGATATGTGTCAGCATCACAAGGAAATAGCTGATAAATAGTGGAAATGCCATCGATGCATTGATTTTGATACCTGCCTGCATCAATAGGATCAGGCCCATACCAAAGAGGAGGATGGGGGATATGGATATCAGCAGAACCCTGGATTTTGCTGAACTGAGACGGTCACTGGTGTTCACTGTTCCGGAAACAAGAAATGCCAGTGTGGCAAAACAGAGAGAGAACAGGTAAAGCTGAATCAGCACATAGTATTCACCCGGAACCCTGGTATAGGAATAGGAAATTTTTTCGATGCCTGTGACGTAAGCGTCGGTAAACACCATGGTAGCTGTGGTTAAGATACAGAGCGAAAGCAAAACCCCGGGTAGCAGTGAACTTCCGGAAAGCTTGCTACCAGAATTTTTCACAGCCTGGCTCAACAAGCCTGTGAGTCCGATAAAACAGCTTGCGTAAAACAGCTTCATGCTAAGAATGCTTGCAGATATCAGTTGTGTATAGGTTGCAAACTCAATCAGGCTGATACCAAAGAGCGCTGAAAAAAGCATTTGAATTGGCCAGTTGGTTTTAATTGCAAGACGCTTATCCTTTTTAAGAAAAAGCCATAACAGAATAAGCAGGGAAGTCAGGGAAGGGAGAGCAAGCCAGGTATTTTCTGTCATTGTAAATTCCTTTTAATTTTACTACTTACCTTACTTACCAGAGAATGCCGCCTTGAAAACTGGAGAGTCCACTGCCGCCACCCATTAGTAAAATTCTATCACCCCTTGAGGGCTTTGCAATATTTAATCCGAGCGGGATGGTGCAAGTTGCTGTATTTTCGTATTTTTTATAGGTAACAGGTACTTTATTTTCAGGTATTTCTGCTATTTCGCATAGTGAGCCGACTGATTTTTTTCCTACCTGATGGCAAACAAGATAATCTACCATGTCTGGCGTCCATCCCAGATAATGGTAGCAGTTTGATATCATTCCAAGGTGGATTTCATCGATTTTGTCAGTAATACCCTTCATCAGCATCTGTCCTTCAACATCACCATCTTCGGTATATTTGTAATAGCAGTATTGAGCATACTCACCGCGGGAATCGAAAAGCAGGTTTTGTATGCCTGAGTTGCTGTCTTTACGGGTCAATATGATAGCACTGCCAGCGTCACCAACTGTCATGACACCCAGGCGATCACGAAGATAATCATTATCCGCAGTTTTGATTTTTTGAAGGAATTTGCGTACCGATTTACTGGCGAGTTCACCGGAGCACACCAAGGCACTATCAACGGCACCAGAAGCAATAAATGAATTGGCGACAGAAATACCGGAAATAATTCCCTGGCAGGCATTACTGACATCCATGCAGACACCGTTTGACCCGAGTTTATGCTGGACAATATGTGCTGTACCGGGTTCCATGAAGTCTTTCTCAATTCCGCAATAAATGATCATGGCTATGTGTTCAGGTTTGATATTGGCCTGGTCAAGTGCATTGAAAGCGGCCTCTGTCGCCAGGTCTGACGGTTCTGTGCCGGGTTCCGCAAATCGTCTTTTTTCAATGCCTATTTTTTTATCGACCCAGTTAAGCGGAATTCCGAAGCGAGTATCCGCCTGAATTTCTGCCATCAGGCTCTGGGATGTAACTATCTGGGGGGGGGAATTGCTACACCGACTCCGGAAATTTTTGCTTGCCCATTGATAACCATGAAAACCTCTCCTTTTGATTGAGCATCCGATAAAGTATTGAAATGAAAAGGGAAAAATAACATTTCATTTCTGAAACTATCGTTATATTAACCTTTTTTAACATTGCAAAAAAGAAATTCACGCGTCGCAAAATAATCGTTTGACGATGATTTTGACTGTTGTTATCAGTACGCTCAGACACTTCCAAAGTGACTGTAATAGATATCTTTCAGGAGGTATCAAATACCCGGCTTCTTCGAGCTAAAAGAAGCTGAAATGTCTGGTTAAAAACTGGTAGATGATTTCCGGGTAAAGGGGGCAAGTCCCGACGTGAAAAGCCGAAAACGTTTCCAGTAATTTACGCTTTATGAACCGGACGTGGATTGTCACTTTTCGTGATAAAGGTTTCATTGGTAGGTATCAGCAGGAATCGGAAATCAGTAAAACCTGCAGGCAACAGGCGCCAGCGCTGGGAAAAAAGATGATGAGTGATTCATCCGCATTGAAAATAAGGCTTGATCTGGACCAGGAATACAACCTGGATGACATGATGGCGGAGCTTTACCTCATGAAGAGTTCCATGGTGAAGAGTTCCATGACAGCATCTGGTCGGGAATCCCAGGAATTATCAGACCTGGTGGACTTCTCCATCCATCACGGGGAGTTGTCCCCGAATAGTCAGTAAGAGATAGTTATTTGGTCCTGAATACTGTTTGCGCTGGGTTTTCTTACTGTCCCGCATTGTCTGTGATTATGTTACCTACTGAAGTCCTTGTTTCGACACCCACGTATACAGGCATGATGTAATTCAGGCTAAGGCTAATTGATTTTCTGGTATCTGTCCTTCAGGCATTCGTAGAGGTTATGCTGAAAGTCATCGTGACTGGCATCCAGGGAAGCCATGGCTTCCACGAGGTGCTCATTGTCTTCCTTACCGTCCCACATTTTCTGATATGTTCCATCCTTGTAGCCATTGTCCTGGCGGAAAAAGTTCAGGACATTCTTGCCTACGTACTGACAAAAGAGTTCATTCCAGTCCATGTCACAGTCTTTGAGCAGGGCTGCAAAAAGTGGAATACTGATTCTGCCTGACGAGGCGAGTCCAATCGTCAGCTCTAGTTTTTCGAGAGTCCCGATAGTCTTTATGTGATAGGTCCGGCTGTCGAATTGGATTTTGTCATCATCAGTGTACAGGGAGGCCAGTTGAATAAAACTTGCTTCCTCATTTCCCTTATTTTCAAGCAGGATATGGGACAACATGAAATGCCAGATATCGACAAGTTCCATCTGAAGCTGCTCCATGTCGCATTCCTGCTTTTTCCACCATTTCCAGCCATGATGCTCCATGGCTTCGGACCCTTCGACCACGACAGCTCTCAGGTACGGGTAGGCTGCCTCAACCCATTGCGGATTCACTTTTTCATTCATCCTGGCCTGCAGTGAAAGCATGATTTTCGCCTGGTTTTCTTTAACCATGAAATATGTCCTGTCTGTGAGTCGATGTCAGTATCTGTTCCGGTAAGTTGTGATTCTTTGGTTCACCCCATCGGGCAACCATGCGCCGACGGTCGGTCTTCGTCAGCAGTGGCAATTTTTCGTAACCAAGGTTTGGCCAGTAATGGCTGGTATCATCAGGTAAATCCAGGGATGCCTGGATGTTTCCCGTTTCCTGCGAGGTCTTTTGATGCCTGGCAAGTTCTGCCTGTATGGCTGCCCTGTATATGGCTTGAAGAGTCTCTTCTTCCTGTTGTCCTTCGTTTAGACTGCTTCGCAGGGTAATCATGGTCTGCCGGAAGGCCAGCATTCGTGGATATTGCCGTTTACAAAGAGAAAGCGCCGCCTGGAACTGCCCATTGTCTCTTAACTGCTTGACTTCTTCCTGCCACGGCATGGCAGTAAGGCAGGAGGTGGCCGGACTGTCAGTGACATTGACCGGTTCGCTTGCAGAATTCAGGCTGGATGCAGCGTCAAGAGGGGGAAGAGGAGCAGTCTGGTCTGCAAGTTCACCAGACTTTCTTATCTGGAGTCTGTGAAGGAAATAGATGAGCCCGGCCAAGAATGCGGTTATTGCCATTAGCAGGATCAGGGTGCTCATATCAGGTTACTCTTCATCGGGAGATGGATTCTATCAGGGCGTGTTTTTGTGGTCGAGAAGGAAGAGAGAACTAGAACTGGCAGCATTCGTGATATGTGTCTATTCTGAATGCTGACACAGGGACGTGTCAGCTTTCGAAAGCACGTATTACTGCCAGAGTCTGATTGTGCCTGGCAGGAATACATTTCATGAAAGAGACAGCGCTTGCTGTCTCTTTTTTGTTATAATCTCCCCTTTTTGATAGCCGTATTCTGAATGACTCCCGCAATTTCCATCAAGGACCTGACCAAGACCTACGATAACGGTTTCCAGGCACTCAAAGGTATCAGCCTGGATGTCGCTGAAGGGGACTTTTTTGCTCTCCTGGGCGCCAATGGGGCTGGTAAATCCACCACCATTGGCGTCCTATCGACCCTCGTTCGCAAAACTGGTGGTACAGTTCAGGTCTTTGGCAAAAATGTTGATACCAACAGTTACGAAACCAAAGTGAATCTCGGGGTTGTCCCGCAAGAGGTCAATTTCAATCATTTTGAAAAAGTCTTTGATATTGTGGTTACGCAGGGAGGGTATTATGGTCTACCGGTTAAGCTGGCCAAGGAAAGGGCTGAGAAATACCTGAAAAAACTTGGTTTGTGGGAAAAGCAGGATCAGCAGGCCAGGAACCTATCCGGTGGCATGAAACGACGCCTCCTTATTGCCAGAGCCCTTGTCCATGAGCCGCGATTATTGCTGCTGGATGAACCTACTGCAGGTGTGGATATTGAGCTCAGACGTTCCACTTGGGATTTTCTGCAGGAGATAAACCGCTCCGGCACAACGATTGTCCTGACGACCCACTATCTGGAAGAGGCAGAATCCCTTTGCCGGAATATCGCCATGATTGATGGTGGGCAGATCGTTGAAAATACCAGTATGAAGGACTTGCTTAGAAAGCTTCACAAGGAGCATTTCCTGCTCGATGTTCGAGCCGAATTACATGAAGTTCCTTCACTTAACGGTTTTGAGTGCTCCCTGGTTGATCCCAATACCCTTGAAGTGGCGCTGGAAAGCAGCCAGGACCTCAATGATGTGTTTAAACAGCTTCAGTCCATGGATATTCTCGTAAAAAGCATGCGTAATAAATCGAATCGCCTCGAACAGTTGTTTATTTCTCTGCTGGACCGGGATGACTAGGTAAGGGGATATCCGGAATGATACTTGATTATAAATTTACAGCATTCAAAACCATCGTATGGAAAGAGGTACGCCGTTTCCTGCGTATCTGGGTGCAGACCCTTGTTCCCCCGGTTATCACTATTTCACTGTATTTTGTGATCTTCGGCAATCTGATTGGTCGTCGTATAGGAGACATGGGTGGCTACTCCTACATGGAATTTATTGTTCCGGGCCTGATTATGATGGCTGTAATTAACAATTCCTATGCCAATGTGGTGTCCTCATTCTTCAGCCAGAAATACCAGCGCAGTATTGAGGAATTACTGGTATCGCCCGTGCCTAATTACGTCATTCTCTCCGGTTTTATCATCGGGGGTGTTTCCCGTGGACTGGCTATTGGTGTTATTGCCACATTTGTCTCCCTGTTTTTCAGTGGTCTGCATATGCATAATCTTTTTATCACCATGATGGTGGTGATGATGTCCTCCATCGTTTTTTCGCTTGGCGGTTTCATCAATGCAATATATGCGAATAAATTTGACGATATAACGATTATTCCGACCTTTGTCCTGACTCCCCTTATATACCTTGGTGGTGTGTTTTATTCGGTGGAATTATTGCCTGATTTCTGGCGCGTGGTCTCACAACTGAATCCGATTTTCTACATGGTGAATGCATTTCGGTATGGGATTCTTGGGGTATCAGATGTCAATGTGCTGTATGCATTCATGATGCTGGTCATCTTTACAGTAGTACTGTTCCTGTTTTCACTTTTTCTTCTTCGCCGTGGTAAAGGGCTGCGCCACTGATACGGAACATATATGCCTGAGAATCCACTGGGAAAAGCGACAGAATATCCGGACAAATATCAGCCTGATCTGCTCGTAAGTATGCCGCGGCAGAAAAACAGACAGGCGCTAGGGCTGGCCAGTGACAATCTTCCCTTTACTGGAGCTGATGTCTGGAATGCCTATGAGTTGTCCTGCCTTGATCCAGCGGGGAAGCCAATGGTGTTTATCGGACGTTTTGTGTTTTCCGCAGACTCCGGGTTTCTGGTTGAGTCAAAATCCATGAAACTGTACCTGAATTCCCTAAACCAGGAGAAGTTTGACAATCCCGAGGATTTTGCAGAAACACTTCAAAAGGATCTGGGCAAGGCTTCCGGGGCTGATGTAGGCGTTTTGGTTTTTTCTCCTGATGATAGTGCAATGCCTGATATACCCGGCGGAATCTGTCTGGATCAAATCGATATTGATGTGGAGTGCTATGAAGTGGACAGGTCACTTCTTGAACAGGAAGCGGAGATTTTTGAAGAGATTACGGATGAAGTGCTGTACACCCATCTCTTTCGTTCAAATTGCCCAATAACCAACCAGCCAGACTGGGCCACCATCACGGTGTGCTACAGGGGGCGGAAAATCCCCCATGATTGTCTGCTGAAATACCTGGTTTCTTACAGGAAGCACAACGATTATCATGAAAATTGTGTTGAGCGGATATTTTGCGACCTTCAGGATGTTTACAATCCGGCTGCATTGACAGTAGAAGCCAATTTCCTGCGCCGCGGAGGCCTGGATATCAATCCGGTAAGAACAACGCAAACAGGCCTTAATTTTGAAGCCTACCCCCGTTACAGCAGGCAATGAATTTACCTCGTATAACCACTAACACAGAAAGGATCTATTTTGGACGCACTTGAAGCTCTACAAAATCGCACCGCTTCCCCGAGACTGGTAGAACCAGCGCCTACCCCGGAAGAGTTGGCAGATATTTACAAAGCCGGAGTCAGGGCCCCGGATCACGGTATGTTGCGCCCATGGCGTTTCCTGACTATTACGGGAGAAGGGCGGGAGGCCTTTGGTCAGGTGCTTGCGGAAAATCTTGCACCGGAAAGTGAAGAGCAAAAGAACAAACTGCTCAATGCTCCCATGAGAGCACCGATGATCATTGCAGCAATCGCAGAAATCCAGGACCATCCGAAGATCCCGCGTATAGAGCAGGTATGTGCCGTGGCGGCTGCCGTCCAGAACATGTCTGTTGCCATTCATGCACTGGGTTACTCTTCAATCTGGCGAACCGGTAAGGGCGCTTTTAATGATGGGGTTAAAACTGCTCTTGGATTTGCACCCAAGGATGAAATTGTCGGCTTTCTTTATGTTGGAACACCTACCCTTGCTGACAGGCCCGTTCCGGTGAACAACATTGAGGATTATGTCAGTACCTGGGGATAAGACTTGCTCTTGTAATTGGAGCGGTGTTTCGATAAAGTGCCGCCTCTTTCGCAACCTTGCAAGTATATTTATTTCAGGTGTGAAAATTATAGGTGAGGTGTCCGGATGATATCTCGCTGGAAACAAACCAGAGGCATTCAGGAAGGCGTTTACTGCAATAAGCCTGCTGGTAATTAAGTATCAAAAAGGGGCATGCCCGCGTGCTGCTAAACTGGCCATTAAGCGCATGGTCAGGCATGAAAGTTATAGGTGAGGTGTCCGAGTGATATCTCGCTGTCAGGAAACCAGATGCATCCAGGAAGGCGTTTACTGCAATAAGCCTGCTGGTAATTAAGTATCAAAAAGGGGCACGCCCGCGTGCTGCTGAACTGGCCATTAAGCGCATGGTCAGGCATGAAAGTTATAGGTGAGGTGTCCGAGTGGTCGAAGGAGCACGCCTGGAAAGTGTGTATACGGCAACGTATCGAGGGTTCGAATCCCTCCCTCACCGCCATATAACCGCCATAAAAAAGCCCGGTCATGACCGGGCTTTTTTATGGGTAGATATTGCTCACATCAAAACATCGATCCACCTTCAACAACAGGTGTGCCATCTTCCCGAGTAGGAATTCTCCCTCCACCTTCCATCAGGAGACCATACACACCGGCTTTTTTGGCAGGATGTCCCTTCACAGTAATAGTCTCTCCGGCCTTGAAAGTGTCTTTGGTGTAACCCTGCCGTTTTAAATGAACAACAGCAGCCCCGCCATAGCTGATATCCCAGTCTCTCATGACGCCGTCCTGATCTGGTGCCGAAATAGTGAGATAGGGGTGGGGGTTGATAAAGGCCCACTCCTTGACCATGCCGGTCAATTCCAGATCCTGGTCCTCATGGTAGATACCGCGAGTACTATGGTGGGCAAAGGCCTGGGAGGCCAGTATTAAAACGCCCGTAAGGGATAAGAGGATTTTTTGGAAAGCGTTCATTGACTTGGCTCCTGTCAATCAGTAATCAATCCGGACCGGTTCCGGATCATCGGGGTATTTCGATACTTCAAACATCAGGCTACGACGCGCGCCTTTCAGTTCGCAGGTCCAGGCATCACCCATATCTTCGGCCGGAGCAGAAGTTACCTGGAATTCCCAGGGCTCTTTCAGAAAGAACGTATCTATCGTGCTGGCTTCGAGCACCAGCTTGTCTCCATTCCTGGAGAAGCGTTCGGTTACCTGTTTCTGTGTGGAAGAGGGAATCCTGAAATCGGCATTTAATCCCTGCGGATCAAAGGTAAAGCGATTGGTGGTTATGATGAGGGCACCGTTTTCATATTTACCCGTGGCATGCCCGAAATAAAAAAATTCGTTCATTGCAGGCTCCGGGTGTCCATGTCCTTCCAGCCAGACTGTACGAACGACATCATCCTTGCCGTAGTAAATCCTGACGCGATCATCGAGTTGCTCAATCCTGTAGTTGTAGGGGTCAGTCCACATATGAGGTATTGGCATGGGGGCACAGTCATATTTTGGCTGGGCCATCTCATCTATAGCGGCCTGATAGGCGAGAGCACGGTCGGTCAGTTTAGGGTCATTTTCATCGAGCACCATGCATCTGAGAAAGCCTCCTCCAGGACATTGCCCAAAAGACCAGAGCCCATCAAGGTCAGGAATTTCTTCTGATGCTGAAAGTGCAGTGGTGCCGAACAGACTCAGTGAAATAGCCGCAACAAGGCGGCTGCAGGACTTCACTGTTGTCCTTTTATTTAGTGGATTGGTCATGCCCGGTTGTAACCCCCATAGTAAATTGCAAAGTAATGTCACTCATTAAAGCATCTTATTCTTTTCAGTGACGTCCGTGAGTATAAAAGCCCCCACTGGTATTGACTACTGTTTGCACAATTATTCCACAGGCCCTGAAAATCAAGAGCCTGGCGATGTCAGTTGTTGGGAGACTGTTTTACCCATTACACTGGTCCCATGTGCGGCAGATTCCAGATACAGAAAAACAACAGATCCAGGCAGTTACTTAGCAGACTGGATGTCGATGAGGTCGATATTCTCTTTTCCCGGGACAAGGCTCCCGGGAGCCGTATTTCGATTATTCACCGGGACAAGGACCGTAATGTCGTCACGCCAGCTATCTGGTGGCTTCTGATTGATCCCGTAACTGGAAAACCCAATTATAAATATGCCTCATTCAACTCTCGCTCGGATAAGCTGAATATGCCGCGGTCAATTGCCTATGAGCCGTTCCGTGAATCACGCTGTATTATTCCGGCAACGGCTTTTATTGAAGGGAAAGGCGACAGGAAAACCTACCACAAGATTGAGCTTGAGGGGCAGGGTATCGCTTTTGGTGGTTTGCACAGGGAAACCATTCACAAGGAGACAGGAGAGATAATCCATAGTGCGTCTATTATAACCTTGCCACCTGTGCCTGAATGGGAAGCCATTCACCCGAAGTCCATGCCGTTGATGCTTCCACTGGAAAATGACACCCTGATAAACCAGTGGCTGGCTCCTTCCTTTCATCACGTACAAGCTTTTGATGAGGTATTACAGCCCGCAGTACGTACTCCCCAGGTGCTGACGCCCATTGAAAAACCAAGTCTCTGGAATGCTATAGGGGACTCTTTTACTATTCCTGCCAATCAGGATTAATGGGAGAACGGGCACAAAAAAACCGGGATTTTAAATCCCGGTCAATAGCGTCGCTGCTCAAGACCATTCAGGCGTTTTGTTTGCCCTCTACAAACCCTGTTCCTTCCAGCCCACCCACCCGACAGAGTTCTGTTACCTGATCAACCGGTTTTATCAAATGGCACTTCCTCCAACTCGCTTCTGGCCTGATCCAGCCACCATTCCAGATGGGGATTAGACAGGAGCCTGTCCATATACAAATTGGTTTTCCAGCTCAACTCGGCACCATAGGCGCGTAACGCGATAGCTACCGGTGCGAGGAAGCAGTCAGCGATAGAGAAGCTGCCAAAGAGGTAATCTCCTCCATCACCAAACTTTCGTCTGCAGCAGTACATGATCGCATCCAGTCTGGCAATTTCCCTTTCCAGCAGGTCATCGGGTTTCATTTTCACATTTAGCTGGCAATTCATCGGCCATTCCCGCTTAAAATGCTGGAAATCACTATGTATTTCGGCCACAACAGAGCGGGCAGCAGCCCGTTTTTTCATGTGGGTGGGCCACGCACGATTTTCAAGAAATGTCTCGGACAGGTACTCACAAATCGGCAGTGAGTCCCAGACCTTGATATCGTCATGAATCAGGACCGGGACTTTGAGGGAGGGCGAGTATATACCCAGTTTCTCTGCCGAGTCGGGTTTGAAAAGGTCAATGGCAATTTCCATGAATGGCACTTCAAACTCCTGCAGCAATAACCAGGGCCGTAGTGAGCTCGGTGAAAAATTCTTGTTTCCTGTAATGAGTTGTAAATCAGTCATGGCAGCATTCCTGTTATAAAAAGTTTGTTTCAGGTGTCAGTCATCAGCGCTGGTCAGGTTTAGTTTGCCGGTATCAAGTACCTTGAGTATCACGCGCCGGTCATAAAAATTATGTTCAAGAGAGTCGCCAGGGGTTGAAGGACGGCTTTCACCAAATGCACTGGTCTGCATCGATATATTCGTTGCTCCATGAGTGCGGAGCCTTTTTTTTACGGCTTGTACTCGCTGCTGTGATAAAGCCAGATTGGCGTCTGGATTGCCCCGGCGATCTGCATACCCGGTAATTTCTATAACAGCGTTTGGCCACTCTTTTACCATGTGCGCAAAGGCCTTGAGCCTGTCTTCATAAAGTGGCATCACGCTGGCAGAACCGGTCATAAAGTGCAGGTGTATTTCTGTATCATTGCAGCAATCTCTGGCTTTGTTGGATATCCCTGCTGTCGTGTTGAGACTGGTTTTCCTTGACCTGATGCTGCGCGACTCCCTGTTTGCAACCTGGTAACGTGCCTGTAGGGATCGGTACTCAGCCTGCAAGGCAGTCAGCTGGCGGCGTTCACGTTCCAGACTGCTTTCCAGTTGTTCATTCTCCTTTTTTGATAGGGTGAGATCACTGACCCATGCACCAAGGCCTGCTGAGATGACGGCACCGACTGGACCGCCCAGTGCGCCCCCGATCACTGCACCGCCAATTACCCCGGTAGATTCATGACGTAAACGATCTGTTTCATTGACGGCATATTCATGGTTTTCTGCGGCAATGAGGGGAGTTGTTCCCAGACCCAGGATCAGTGCATATGTGATGTTCGTTAAAATGTGTGTTTTCGACATTGGTTTCTCCTCATGAAGATATGGGTAGTCACGGATAATCTGGTTGTCTATTTAAGGTGTTTTATCTAGCGATTCGAGGGAGGAAAAAAGGCGTGGGGCTGATGAATTATGGCAGGAAAATGGCATTTCACCCGATAAGGGGGCAGGCACTGCAGACTGGGAATTTTTTAGGGTATTCTGACTCCAAATGGAAGGTGGCATTAAATCAAACTGGTTCTGCTCCCGGCATGTGAAAGGAAAGTAATGTCTAATCGGGCTCTGGCACATACAAAACTGCCGGAGTCCTTTCAAAGTCACTGAAGAATTATTATGAGTAAACGCATTGCTATCGTCGAAGATGAAGCGGCTATCCGTGAAAACTATGCGGATGTTCTGCGCAAGCAGGGCTATGACGTCTCCACATATCCCAATCGTAGAAAGGCTCAGGATGCCTTTGCGACCCGCTTGCCGGACCTGGCTATTATTGACATCGGCCTTGAAGAGGAAATTGATGGTGGTTTCGTTCTGTGCCAGTCCCTGCGTTCGATGTCCCGAACACTGCCAATTATCTTTCTGACGGCAAGGGACAATGACTTTGATACGGTAAGCGGATTAAGAATGGGGGCTGATGACTACCTGACCAAGGATATAAGCCTGCCGCACCTGACCGCCCGAATTGCTGCCCTGTTCCGGCGGCAGGATGCTATCAATCAGCCAACAACGCCGGAAAACCTGCTAGAACGTGGAGATCTGAAAATGGACCTGAGTCGACTGACAGTGACCTGGCAGGAAGACACCATACCCTTGACTGTAACTGAGTTCTGGATGCTCCATGCCCTGGTCAAGTTTCCTGGCCATGTTAAGAGCAGGGATGCGTTGATGCAGGAGTCTAAAATATTTGTGGATAACAGTACTATCACTTCCCATGTCAAACGGATGCGAAAGAAGTTTATACAGAGTGATCCCGAATTTGACTGTATCGACACGGTCTATGGCATGGGTTACCGTTGGAGCAAATAGGATCCCATCTCGTCTAAATATTACCCCTGAGTCATCATGCCCGCTTTTTTGAAACTGCTGCTGAGTATACGTGCCAAGCTACTGCTCCTGTCAGGCTTTCTGCTGGTGCTGCCCTGGCTTGGTTACCAGTATATTCTGGAGATGGAGCAATACCTCTCCCGCGGGCAGGAACAGACTGTACTGGGCACAGCTCGAGCCCTTGCTACGGCATTGAGTGAACGACCGGAGCTGTTCAATAACAGTAGCTACAGCCGTGCAGGAGTACAGGAATCCGGCCAGGATCTTTATGTCTATCCGGTTTTTCAGCCCCTGAGTATTGAAGATGGTAGTCTTCTGGACTGGCAGGACTATCGCCAATATGAACAGCATTATCGGGAATCAAGCCTGATACCCAACCCGCAAAATCAGCTGTCCAGTTTTCGTGACGCAGAAAATATGGGAGACCCGCTGAGTTACCGATTGATGCTGGGTGAACATAATCATTTCCTGTTTATCTATTTCAGGGTCCTTGATGAGCATGTTGTCCTGCGTAGCCAGGATGGCCTGAGGGTGGATCGCAGTGACTCTTTGAGACTTTCCCTTGTTAACAGGGACGGCGTATTTGAGCGTTATGTGATTGCCCCTTATGAGGATCAGCTGATTTATCCATACCGGATCGGGGAGGATGTATCCGACTTTTCATCCCTGATGCATGATCCCCGAATAGAAGGCCGGTGGCGCCGCATTCCTGAAGGATACGAAGTGGAATTGCAGCTACCCCTGGAAATGGCGGGCAACAAAATGGGCTTTGCCGTGTATGACGTGGATAATCCGGACTCCAGAATGGTGGCTGCCATTGTCTCCACCTCTGGTATGAATACCCCGATAGAACTTGGTTCACTGCGTCGTCCTACACCTGAGATCGATCGCATTGTAGAAGGCATGGGTCATACCAATTCCAGGGTCCAGGTGGTGGACCGGAGTCAACGTGTGTTGTTGAGTGTCGGGGATATACAGACAGCTTCCGGGTTGGTGCTTGAAAGTACGCCGTCACCTGCTTCAGGTGTGCTGGGATGGCTTGAAGAAAATCTCCTTCATCCACTGTATTACCAGGTACTGACCAGACCAACGACGGAATTTGTGGATGAGTTGTACACCAACGGCATTGTGGGTGGTGATCATCTGGTCACAGCCTTGACGGGACAGGCCTTTACTCGTTATCGGACCCTGGGTAATCAGGGAGATGCTGGCGAGACGCGCATCCTGGAAGCTGTCTATCCGATTCTGGCAGATGGACAGGTCCATGGGGCCGTGGTTGTGGATCAAAATATGAACGGCATACGCACATTTCGTAACCAGGCCATGGAAACGTTATTCAATACCATGCTGACGGTGCTTTTGCTTACCCTGGCGGCCTTGTTTTTCTTTGCTTCGGCCTTGTCCAATCGTATCCGGGGCCTGGCCGGGCAGGCGGAAAAAATAATTGATGATGCTGGTCGTATCACTAATACTATTGAGCCTTCTCGAAGCGCTGATGAACTGGGTGAACTGTCACGTTCATTTGCCGGCATTGTTGATCGCCTTAGCCAGTACACCAACTATCTGGAAAATATGTCTTCACGGCTTTCTCATGAATTACGAACACCAGTGACAGTTGTGCGTTCATCGCTTGAAAACCTGGCCATGGTGACAGACTCGGAGGATGCGCAGATATATATTCAGCGAGCAGAGGAAGGTATTACACGTTTGAACCTGATTCTCACCAACATGAGTGAGGCAGCCAGACTCGAACAGATTCTGCAATCATCTGACAAGGAAGTCACTGATCTTTGCCGGGTCATTGATGCCTGTGTACAGGAGTACCAGCAGATTTATCCCATGGTCCGCTTTGAAAGCAAAATTGCCATCACACCGGTGAGGATTCTGGGTAACGCAGACTATATAGCGCAGTTGATGGACAAGGTGATTGCCAATGCCGTGGAATTCTCCGAAGCGGAAAAACCAATTCGTGTTGCCTGTTATGAGGATAATGGGGAAGCGGTAGTCAGTATAGCCAACTCAGGACCCTACCTGGATCATGACATGAAAGACCGGATTTTTGACTCCATGGTCAGTGTCAGGCCTGAAAGTAAAAAGAAACAACCACATCTGGGGATGGGGCTGCATATTGCCAGGATGATTGCAGAGTTTCACCAGGGATATATTTATGCTGATAACCTGCTGGAAGAGGAGGGTGTTATTGTTGTCCTGAGAATGCCGATAGTCTCTCATTCCGCTCGTTAATCATTCAGCCATAACCGCGGTGAGTCGATCCGGGTCCCGCCATCGATTTCCCCACAGCCTGCCCAGGAAGACCAGGCAGATTGCCAGAATCATCAACACAAATCCCATCCAGGACACCCTGGGCCCATAATCAAGCACGCGAATCACGAAAAACTGGGCTACCAGCATGATCCAGTGCAGGGTAACCGAAGCCACCATGACCCATCGAGTATCACCGGCACCACGCAACACGCCTGCGGCAACTTGAAGAACACCTTCGCAAAAGGCATAGATTCCAAGTCCGATCATCATGAATCGGGACAGGCTGCGTATTTCCTCCGCCTCTTCGTCGAAGAAAATAAACACCTCCACCAGCTGATTGCGAAATACCAGGAAACAGGTGGCGAGGAGCAGGGAATAACCCAGGCCGAGAATATAACCTGCCGTAATGACCTCATTTGCCTTGTCCATATCATCCGCGCCTACGAATCGACCAATCATACTCATGACAGCGATATTAAGGCCAAGGAGCGGGACAAACGACAGAATATCCCAGTTGAACACGATCGTGGCTGATGCAGCTGCAGCAATACCATATCCCTGGAACATCAGCAGGAAACCGCTAAACGCGGCGATATTGAGAAAGACTTCTGTTCCGGAAGGAAGTCCCAGCCGTATATAGCGACGCATGATTCCCTGATCAAATCCAAGAGAGGCCGTTGTTGCAAACTGCCGGGTATATTCCGGTTTGAGATAAAACAGCAAATAAATCGCAATTGAAAAAGCCGTACTGAGGATAGTCCCCAGTGCGGCCCCGGCAATCCCCATGGCAGGCAGACCAAAATGTCCAAAGACAAGGGCCCAGGTCAGGGGAATATTGACGAGGATGCCCAGGACATCGCAGGTCATGACAATACGTGTCCGGCCAATGCCGGAATAAAAAGATGCAAGCGCCACCTTCACCAGGGTAAGTACGCCCCCGGCCATCATGATGGTGTAATAGCTTTTTTCCAGTGCTTCCTGTTGGGCCGTGTGTCCCATCCAGCCAAACAGGTTTCGCAGAATCAGGGTCAGAATGACAAGAGCTGGTATCAGGAAAATGGCTATTAATATGCCCTGGGTAATCACCTTGGTGCATTTATGAAATTCTCCGGCACCGAAATACTGGGCGACCAGGGCATTGGCATAGGCAATAATTCCCTGGAAAAGGGAAATTGAGAGATAGAAAGTCACGCCACCACCCAGGGCTGCGGCCATATGCGTGGGACTTAGTTGTGCAAGAAACCAGCGGTCCGTAAAAATCATGACCGCAAAAGCTCCCTGTGACACCACCATGGGTAGTGCCATTCTGAGTAATCGGGACAGGGTCTCTGGATTGTATTGCCAGTCTTTCATGGGGGATGAGTGAAATCAGGAAACGTCGATTTTATACGGATAGGGGAAGCAGGGATACCGAACGGTGACAGGTAAATGACGTATGGGAAGAGTACTCTTGAAAAAGGGGTAAAAGCTTCAACGGTCAAATGACGGACAGAAAGTTAAGTTGAATCCCTGGATGTTGACCAACATGCTGAATAGACCAGTAATCTTTGAGGGCGCTTGATTACCTAAAAAGGGGAGGGATCCTCGGACAGTGATGCCCGGTCATGGGGTGCATTGAAATCCAGTTCCGGACCGATGGGTATTATCAGGTGCGGGTTAACCGTGTCGTGGCTGCCATAGTAATGCGTCTTGTTGTAGTCAATATCTACTGTGTTGGCAATACCCGGGAGCTGGTAGATGTCCCGGGTATAAGCCCACAGGTTGGGATAGTCCACAATACGCCTGAGAGCGCACTTGAAATGTGATACATAGACCGAATCGAATCGGACCAGTGTCGGGAACAGGCGAATGTCAGCTTCGGTTAGTTTGTCTCCTGACAGGAAGCGCTGGCTGGAAAGCATGGTGTCGAGTTTATCCAGTGTTTCAAATAACGGAATGACAGCTTCTTCATAGGCATCCTGGGTGGTTGCAAATCCCGCCCTGTAAACACCATTGTTTACATTGGGATAAATCCATTCATTAAGCCTGTCGATTTCTTCAAGGAGAGTGTCCGGACAGAAATTTCGGGTACGTGCCTGCTCATCATCGATAAGGGCATTAAACTCGGTGTTGAGCATACGCATGATTTCGGAGGACTCATTACTGACAATGGTCTGTTGTGCCTTGTCCCACAGTACCGGTACGGTCGCCCGGTCGTCATAACCGGGATCTACCAACCGGTAGAGCTCGAAGAGATATTCGACATATTCATCCTCCTCCTCTTGCCCTGAAAAAATCCGGCCCTGTTCGGGATCAAAGGTCCAGCTGTCCGGGCCCATATAGGGTTTTGTGTTGGATACGCTGATGATGTCCTGCAGATTTTTTAGGGTGCGAATGATGAGAGTGCGATGTGCCCAGGGGCAGGCCAGAGAGATAAAAAGGTGATATCGGCCTGTCTCGGCCTTGAATCCCCCTCTGCCTGTCGGTCCTGCCTTGCCGTCAGCAGTAATCCAGTTGCGAAAAAGGGAATCATGGCGTTCAAACCTCCCACCGGTGGACTCTGTATCATACCAGTCGTTATTCCAGTCCCTTGCCGATCTGAGGCTTACCTTTTTCACCTAACCCCCGTATTCGAAAATGTCGCTGCCATGGGATAGTGTGAGTCGATTACTGCCTTCACATCCCTCGGTCCTGCCAACAATACGGGCATCTATGCCGAAGTGGCCGGCTGCCGCAATAACCGTCCCGGCTTGTCCAGGTTCGCAATAGACTTCCATGCGGTGCCCCATATTGAAGACTTTATACATCTCTTTCCAGTCTGTTTTTGAGGCTTCCTGTATTGCCTGGAAGACTGGCGGCGTGGGGAAGAGGTTATCCTTGATGAAATGAATGCCCCTACCAAACTTCATGCACTTGGTCTGTGCACCGCCAGAACAATGTATCAGCCCCTGAATCAGGCCAGGATTTTCATCGAGCAGCTTGTAAATTACCGGAGCATAGGTTCTGGTTGGGCTGAGTATGGCTTCCCCAACGGTCAATGTAGAGTCGGGCAGGGGATCGTCCAGTCTGTAAGGCCCGCAATACATAAGACTCTCATCTACATTGTCATCGAACGATTCAGGGTAATTTTCCGCATAGTAATGGCTGAGCATGTCGTGGCGGGCACTGGTCAGTCCATTGCTGCCAATGCCACTGTTCTCCTTATCTTCATAGCTGGCCTGTCCTGTGGAAGAGAGGCCGACGATAACAAGCCCTGGTCGAATATTGTCGCCTGTGATCACGTCATTTTTCTTCATCACAGAGACGGCCACACTGTCCACGACGATGGTACCGGTCAGATCCCCCACATCGGCAGTCTCACCGCCCCCTGAATAGATGCTGACGCCGAATTCACGGAGTTGGGACAGGAACTGTTCACTCCCCTGGATGAGCGCACCGACAACTTCTCCCGGGCAGTTCAGGGCATTGCGATTCACGGTGTTGGAAATCAGGATTCTGCCATTGACTCCAACACACAACAGGTCATCCAGGTTCATGACGATAGAGTCCTGGGAAATGCCATGGAATACCGATGTATCCCCGGTTTCCTTGTAATGTAGATAGGCAATGATGGACTTGGTGCCGCTGCCATCGGCATGGATGACATTACACATTTCCGGATTTCCGGTGAGGTAGTCCTCGGTCATTTTGCAAAAAGCATTGCTGAAAAGACCATGATCCAGGTTGTCTACGACATCATGCACTTCGGTTTTATCAGATGAGACTCCCCGTGCCTGGTAGCGCGAGGCATTATCTGCTGCGCCAGCGACAAGGTAGCCGCTGCGTTCCTGGGAAACAATCAGGCCGCGAAATTCCAGTTGCCGCATGGCTTTGGCGACAGTATTGGCAGCAAGATCATAATCAGCAGCGAGGGAGCGAATGGAAGGCAGTTTTTCGCCGGGTTTCAACTCGCCTGTATTAATCAGAAAGTGAATCTGATCGATAATTTGCTGGAATACGGGACTTGGGGCTGATGGATCGATTTTCAATTTCATGGCGGGATTCCGGGTTAATCTGTATCACAGGCATGATACAGATTGATAGGTCCGCTCTCAATAAAAACCGACAGAAATCATTCGATGGGCATCCTGTGTGGTCGGTCTGCCGGGATGTGCTGGTCAATGGCATGTAAAATAATTGCCGCCATGGCGTAGTCACCCATAATAGCGGCAATTTCCAGGGCACCTTGCTGTCCAAACAGTGACACAGCTTCTGCCCAGGTTTCAGAGCGGAGTTTGTGCTCCCTGAAAAGCTCCCGGCCATACCTCACTATCAGGCTTTCTTTCGCTGGCAGGCCATCTGTAGAACGATGATGCTTTATCACATCGATATAATCCTGTGGCACATTTTCCTGGAGTGCCAGGGCCTCATGGGCTGCCCATTCATATTGCTGGTCCAGTTCACGGGCTGCCACCAGGATGGCATATTCAATCAGGGGACGGCCGATGAGGCTGTCATAGCGCAGGTATTTATTGATCAGGTCCATACCATCGGCGACTCGTGGCATATGTACCGAAAACATGGCGGGGCCGTAGACAGGACCCTCATTGCCCAGGCCAACAACACGGTCATAGATTTCCCGACCATAATCATCGAGTTCGGCGGGATTTACAGGCGTGAGCCTTGAGAGAGTTTCTTCGCGAATATCTGCAGGTAGATCCTGTGCATACAGGGGTGATGTGGTCATGAACATTACCATCAGATAGCTAATACTTTTGTGCATGGCATTATCCTCGCTGGGTTGAAATTTTCTATGGCAGTCAGGAAAGAGGCTATTAAAGCAGGGTAGAAGGTCTTTGTCAGTAACAGGGCTTGTACTGACTTGATACCCGTCAACCTTAAAGCATGAAACCGGTATGCGGGAAAAATTCCTGTTGCAGTGGCAATGCCTTGTTATTAGGAAAATTGTAGTAGTGTAAATTATCTTTTTTTCCCGATGAAGGTTATATCATGTCTATTAAAATGAGTTTGACAGCCTCTCTGGTTGCGATTTGTCTGTCACTGCCAGGTACGGCATTGGCCGCCAAAAATGAAAACCAGGGTTCGAAAAAAGAAACACCGGCAGAGGACAAGATCATGGTCTGCCATAAAATGAAGAAAGCCGAGCAAGATTACTTCCCCATCGAAGTCAGTGGCAATTCCCTGGCAGGGCATCTGGCCCATGGAGATTCGGTTGCAACTCCACCACCGCCACCGCCACCTGGACCTGTACCTTCACCTGAATAATAATTCAGAAGTTTGAGGGCTTGTTCATTGAAACTGCCCATGCGCTACTGTAAAAAACCGGTCTTGGACCGGTTTTTTTGGGTGATAATATAATAGGTTTCCTGTCCACAAGGACATCTATGCTCACTCATCAGCGCATTCAGCAGTTGCTCGACACGGCTCTTGAATTATCAGTGCCTATCGAAGGTTATCGGGCTGCCATAGGCGGCAGTATCAATGAAGCTTACCTGGTATCGCTTCGCGACGGTCGCAGGCTGTTTCTCAAGACTCACCGCAATGGATCGATTCCGGGCATGTATGCGGCTGAATTCCGCGCCCTTGAGCTCCTGAGTGAACCGGGCCATATTACCGTCCCAAGGCCATTGTATGCCGATGAGGATTTCCTGGTCATGGAAGCCTTCGAGGAAGGGGTTCCGGCATACGACTGGCAGGAACAAGTTGGACGGGGTCTGGCCAGGCTTCACCAGGCAACACGACAAAAACATTTTGGCTTTGATACCGATAACTATCTTGGTCAAACCCTGCAACCCAATACCTGGCAGGAACAATGGATCCTGTTCTGGCAGCAGCAGCGTCTTGGATATCAGCTGGAGTTATTGAGGGGGAAGGTTTCCAAAGAAGACCCTCTGGTTATCGCCGTCATGCGACTACTGGATGCCCTTGATGACGTGCTTGCCAGTGATCAGGAACCTGCCGTGCTCCTGCATGGGGATCTCTGGTCAGGAAATGCCGCCGCGAACACCAAAGGCCAGCCGGTCATATTTGATCCAGCCAGTTACTATGGGCACAGGGAGGCAGAACTTGGCATGATGCGATTATTTGGGGGATTTGGAGTGCACTGTGAGGCCGCCTACCAGGAAGTCTGGCCCTTCCAACCCGGTTTCAATCGCCGTATAGACGTCTATCGCCTGTATCACCAGCTAAATCACCTGAACCTGTTCGGCGGCGGCTATTATAGCGGCTGCCTGGATACGGCAAGAGGTCTGTTCTAACTTACCGTTTACCCTTTTCAGACGGTGAGAGCCCTTTTTACCCTGTCCGGGGTGAAGGGGTACATAGTCATCCGTTTACCTGTTGCGTCAAAAAAGGCATTGGCAATGGCCGCTGCCGCCGCGGCCATGACTTCTTCACCTGCGCCGGAGGGGGCTTCGTCAAGACGCTGGACAATAACCGGCGTCACTTCTGGGCATTGTTCGAACCTGAGGATGGGGTAACTGGCCCAGTCCAGTGACGTGACATGCTGGGTATTAAAGGTCACCTCTTCCAGCAACATGCGACTGGCTGTTTGTACAAGTTGCCCAATCAGCTGGTTTTCCACATTGGAGGTATTGACGACCAGCCCGGCATCTATGGCACCAACAAGATGCAGTATCCTTACTTCACCGGTTTGGATATTCACCTCTATTTCAGCGACAGCGCCACCGTAGGAGGCCAGGTGTGTCCCCAGGCCGATACCGCGACCGCGGACGATTCCGCTTTGCGAGGCATTGACAGCTGCTACCCGAGGCTCCCAGTTTGCGGCATTCGCGGCGGCATCGAGCACATCACGCCAGTGATAGTCTGTAATATTGCGTTGCCTGAAATGCCAGGGGTCCAACCCTGACTGGTAAGCCAGATCATCGATAGCCTGTTCAGACACAAAGGCAAAGGAGAGGTCGACCGGGGATCGCAGCCAGGCACCTTTAAGATAGTCCAGCCCTGGAACATGGTGGTTGAGCAGAAATCTGTTTGGTATATCGTACATGCCCCCAAGGGTCAGCGGGTTGATCTGCTGGGCAGGGAAGGGAGGCCATTCAGCGGCCGGTGTGCCCTTGGCGGTCTGTTCACTGGTCTCAATCAGGCTCCAGTGATGCTGCCAGCCTTCATATTCATAGCTTACCAGTTTTCCTTGGCTGTCAGCGGCGACGCGGGCTTTACCGATGTGGGCTGGACCATAGGTGTCCCAGCCATGTTCATCCCAGCGCATTAGCTGCACACGCACCGGTTGGCCAGCCATGCTGGACAAAAGTGCTGCCGCCTGAGCGACATCATCCCAGCAGGAGTGGCCAAAGGTGCCGGCGGCCTCATGGTACTGAACACGAACCTGATCTGCCTCCATCCCAAGCAGGTTGGCAATACTGGTCCGGGTGTTATACACATCCTGTGTTGAGCACATGACGAGTGCCGAGTCTGAACGGACATCGGCCAATGCGCAGTTCGGTGCAAAGGGCACATGCGCCTGGTAGGGACCTGTCCCATTAAACTGTGACTGAATCGCAGCATTATCAAAGGCGCTGACGTCACCTTCTTCCAATGCAATTCGCTCATTGGTATGCCCGTTTTCCATTTGCTGAAATAGATTGTCGTTGCCAGGAAGATTTTCTGGCTGATTCCATTCGACGTCCAGTTGCCCGGCAGCCCTGACAGCATCCCATTCGCGTTCGGCGACAACCCCGACGAAGTTGCCCATTCTCAAGACTCGGGCTCCGGGTATGTTGGAAATAGAGGACTCATCGATGCTGATCACCTGGACACCATCCCTGTAAGCCCCCTGACCGCGCGGACGTACTATGCGCCCATGCAACATGCCTGGCAGTCTCATGTGCTGGATATAGCTGTAAGTGCCCGCGGCTTTCAGGGGTATATCATTTCTGGGATAGGGAGTTGCAACGATGGAGTAGGTAGATGGGTCTTTGAGTGGGGCATTGCCTGTAAAAGGTTGGTTGAAAAGCTGATTGCCGATGAGTTGGCCATAGGTCACGGACCTGGCAGGGTCATCAAGGGTCGAGACAACCCCGTTGCTGACAAGAAGACTCTCAGCCGGGACCCGGAATTGAACCGCGGCCATCTGGAGTAATGCCTGGCGGGCTTCTGCAGCAGCACGCTGAACCTGGGGTCCACCCCGGCGCATGGCAGAACTGGAATAGGTCCCTCCCTGGTTTGGTGTGATGTGGGTATCCAGACCAACAGTGCTGACCTGATTCATAGCCAGATCAAGTTCCTCGGCTGCGACCTGTAGCAGTGCGGTGGAACAGCCCTGGCCCAGTTCCGCGAATCCGATATAGACGGTTGCCGTATTGTCATTATGAATGGCAATCCAGCTATCAATTTGCTCAGGGTCGGGTGGGCCGGCTACTGGTGAACGGGACTGGGCTGAGACAACCGGGTGAAAAGCAAAACTCACCACCAAGGCACCACTGCCCTTGAGGAGGTCCCGACGCCTGATCGGTAAAAACGGTTTCATTGTGCTCATGCCGACTCCTCCCGGCCATTTTCGGGGGTTACACCTGCTGTTTGCATGCGCTCACCAGCTGTCTGAATGGCACGGATAATTCGTGGATAGGTTCCGCAGCGACAAAGATGCCCATTCATGGCTGTCCTGATTTCACTTTCAGTAGGGGAGGGATTGTCCAACAGCAATTCTGTTCCCTTGATTATCATGCCGTTATAGCAATAGCCGCATTGCAGTGCCTGTTGTTCTATCAAGGCATCCTGCAAAGGGGTGCTTTCGGCAATGGCTTGGCCTGTAGCTGCGGCGTAGAAAGCTGTTATGCCTTCCAGTGTGGTGACGGACTTGCCTTGTAGCGCTGAAATTGGGGTAACACAGGAACGTGTTTCCACACCATCCACCAGAACAGAACATGAACCGCATTGGGCAAGTCCACAGCCGAATCTTGGCCCTTTGAGTTGCAGTTCATCAGTCAGGACATAAAGCAGGGGTGTGTCTGCTGCAGCATCTGTTTGTATCACCGTATTGTTAATCGTAATCTCTGCCATGGGTTTCTCCGAATAGCGTTGCTACAGATACTAATATGAAACCGGGGGGAGTTCACCCATTCACTGTCATCACATCACAGGCTGAAAAGCGCCAGTAAAGGCAGGGTCAGGCCTGCTGCGAGCAGGGCATAGGGCAGCTGGGTTTTAACATGATCCAGGTGGTCGCATCCCGCAGCAAGTGATGCCAGTACCGTGGAGTCCGAGATGGGGGAACAGTGATCACCAAATACTCCACCACCCAACGCGGCGGCCAGCATTAGTGAGGGGGAAAGGTCGGAACCCGTTGCTAAAGGCATGGCGACGGGAATAAGAATGCCAAAAGTGCCCCAGGAAGTACCAGTGGTAAAGGAGATAATCCCGGCAGTAACAAAAACTGCCGGAGCGATCAGCCAGGTTGGAATGGTGTTGGAGATCATACCGGCAATGAACTCTCCGGTGCCCAGTGCCTGCATACTGCTGCCCAGTGCAAAGGCCATCAAGATTATAGTCACGGCTGGTAGTAGTTCAGTCATTCCCCTATAGCTGATCGTTATCAGCTTTTTCAAAGACATGGAAGCGCCAATATGCAACTGCAGGCATGAGATGGAAATCGCCAGAATAACGGCATACAGGAATGATGCTGATCCGGAACCATCGATGATATGGCCTTGTCCGGTTCTTGCCATAAAAGCAAGAAAGGCCAGTATCAGGCTGCCAAGAGGGAGAATGAAGTAGCTTGCTCTTCCACGGGGAATATTCTGATCAAATTCCTGCCTTTTCTGATATTCTGTTTCTCCTGGGTAGCCAGACTGAAGAGTACTTGGCCAGACCAACAGGTCCAGATAACAATGGCAAGGGTTATCAGTGCATAGAGATTCAGGGGAATGCTGGACAGCATAACCTGCATTGGATTTTCCAGGCCATATCCATCCAGCAATCCCAGGATATAGGCCCCCCAACCATTCAGAAGAATCAGCACACTAACCGGTGAACAGGTAGAATCGATGATATAGGCCAGGCGTTCGCGACTCATTCTGTAACGGTCAAACAGACTCTGGGCAAATATCCCTGATGCAAGCACGCTCAGGTAGCTTTCAATAAAAATGCTTATGCCAAGACCTGTCGTCAACATGCCGACTCAGCGGGGTGTTCTGGCAATATTGCGCTTAAGCAGCCAATCGACGAATCCGTTGACACCGCCACTGAGCTTTACCAGTGCCAGAAAAGCACCTATGAGTAGGCTGAAGAGGAGTATCCGGGTGTTGCTGGTGGAGGAAAATACACTGGTGAGGCGGTCAATACTTGCTGGAAAGGCCAGGAGGGGGTTGGTCGTCATAATCCACTCTGCTGTAAATAGAGCGGCAAATAGGGCCGGGATAACTGCCTTTTTCCAGACAGCAATGGTGACGGCAATGAGGGGAGGAAGAACAGTGAGCCAGTCCATAATGGTCATTCATACCGGTTTAATTCCACAGTAGCCGGTAAAATGCTCAAGCACAATCTGGAAAATTAATCGTAAAGACTGGGCTGCTTTGATTATCTTGGCACCATAACGTGATTACCGGGATCAGCTATTGGCCGCCGGCAAGAGTTCGATACGGTTATTGTCGTTGACGGTAAAACCTTTTCTGCGGTACCAGCTTTTCAATACCCTGAGATCACCCTTGATTTCGCCGGTGATACGGCAGATATTGCTGTTCTGGCAATAACGAATAACTTCATTGAGCAGACTTGTGCCTACGCCACGCTGGCGATAATTCTGGGCAACCTCGATCATCTTCAGCTCGTAGGAGTCGACACCATTGGGGTCAAACATGTCTATTGTGTTTGAAGATATTATTTTTCGACTCCTGACCTTTTTCAGACGGGCATAGCCAATGGGGGAGGCGTTGTCATACACACGAAACAGCAACCTGTCCCCGTTGGTGGCAGGGGACTGGATATGAATAGTCTGATTATGTGTGGCAGATAATTCCATATAATATATATAAAACAGAAAGTTACATATGAAACTTAAAGTATAATATTGATAAGCGCATCACAAATTAAAGAATAATGCAGATCTATTTACATTTATGTGATCCAGATACCACTTTTGATCTTGACGACTATACGGATATCAATGGGTTACGGGTCATAGGTGGAAAGGATGAAATTCCTGTAAGCTATACTTTCCCTTATTTATGCGTTGATCGCAATGGTCTTTCACTGGTATCCCCCACGGAAGACAAGGCAGCACCAACCCGGGTGGATTTCCTGGATGCAAGGCTTGCTTATCGGCTTGAAACATCCCGCCGCTCTGATGGTCTGCCCAAGGCAGTTGGGCTCGATAAGTCGCCCGATAGCTTGAGTGTATTGGATTGTACAGCCGGAATGGGGGTGGATGCCTATATTCTTGCTGCCATGGGCTGCGATGTGGTCATGCTGGAAAAGAATCCGCTGATGGCCGCATTACTTCGCGATGGACTGAATCGGGCAACCCCAGGCAGGAATAGTCAGCTAAAAGCGACGATGCAACGTTTGTCATTCATTCACATTGATGCCCACCAGTATCTTGATAACCCTGCATCTATTCCCGATGTTATCTACCTGGATCCCATGTTTCCGTTTCGCCAGAAATCGGCTAGAGTCAAGAAAGACATGGCGTTGATGCAGCAATTTCTGGAGCCTAATCAGGATGTGGATGTACTCATGACCAGGGCACTTGCAGTTGCAGGCCGCCGGGTGGTGCTCAAGCGCCCTGGCAAACCGGACAGGAAGGCATCTCTGCCCAACGGCAGAAAGCCGGATTTTCAGGTACCCGGCAAGGCCTGTCATTTTCAGGTGTATATCAAGGTGTGATGCCGTGGATAAGGCTGTAAGGTCAGCCAAGTAAAAGGCCGAGACTTTCCTCGTATATTGCAGACAAGCGGTCAAGATCATCCACAAGCACTTCTTCGTTAACCTTGTGAATGGTTTTATTGACAGGACCTACCTCAACCACCTGGGCGCCGGTTGGGGCAATGAATCTGCCGTCGCTGGTACCACCACTCGTGGAAAGCTCGGTGTCCAGGCCAGTTACCGTCTTGATGGCATGACTGACGGCTTCTGTCAGGACCCCTTTTTCTGTGATAAAAGGGCTGCCGGATAACTGCCAGTCCAGTGAGTAGTTGGTGTAGTGCTTGTCAAATATGGCTTCCGTTCTTTCCCTGATATCAGCCTCTGTCAGCTCCGATGAGAAGCGAAAGTTGAAAAGCGCTTTCATGAAGCCGGGGACAACATTATTTGTACCTTCACCGGCATGAATATTAGATATCTGGAAGGAAGTTGGCGGAAAATAATCATTACCTGAATCCCACTGGGCGGCACATAACTCAGACAGGGCTGGCATGAACTGATGAATGGGGTTATTGGCAAGCTCCGGATAGGCGACGTGGCCTTCGATTCCATGGACTGTGAGTGTGCCATTAAGTGAACCCCGGCGACCATTGCGAATAACATCACCGAGGGATTTACTGCTCGATGGCTCACCAACAATGCAATAGTCTATGTTCTCATCACGAGCCTGAAGGGCAGCGACTACTTTTCGGGTACCATCCACTGCAATACTTTCCTCATCACTGGTGATCAGGAAAGCAATACTTCCTTTGTGATCCGGATTACCTTGAACAAATCGTTCACAGGCGGTAATCATGGCAGCCAGGCTGCCTTTCATATCAGCAACACCCCGGCCATAAAGTTTCCCGTCTCTTATTTCCGGTTCAAAGGGGTCAGAAAGCCATTGCGCAGAATCCCCGGGCGGCACTACATCTGTATGCCCGGCAAAGCAGACCAGCGGTGAGCTGTCACCACGCCTTGCCCAGAAGTTGCTGACATCACCAAAGGGCATATGTTCTATGGTGAAACCCAGGGCCTGAAGACATGTGCACATAAGCTCCTGGCATCCGGCATCTTCAGGACTGACGGAATGTCTGCTGATTAGGTTTTTGCAAAGTGCCAGAGTGTCTGTCATTTGTTGGGCCCTTAGTTATTGGCATGAAGCTCTTCGTTCAGCTCTATTTTGGAGCGATTGGTCCGGCATTCCACAACACCGGTCGAGGAGTTTCTCAGGAATAGCAGGTCATTTTTATAGGAAAGTTCTCGAGCCTTGATCACTTCGACCGGGTTCAGGTCACTGTCCATTACTGTTACCTTGCTGCCAGCACTGACATAGAGGCCAGCCTCTATAGTGCATCGGTCACCCAGCGGAAAACCAAGACCTGCATTTGCACCGATCAGGCAGTTTTCACCGACAGAAATCACTTCTGTTCCACCGCCGGAAAGAGTACCCATGATACTGCAGCCACCGCCAAGATCACTGTTGTTACCGACAAAAACGCCGGCTGATATGCGACCTTCAACCATGGCTGTGCCTTCGGTACCGGCATTAAAATTGACGAAACCTTCGTGCATGATGGTTGTACCCTTGCCAATATAGGCGCCAAGCCTGACACGGGCAGTATCGGCAATACGAACCCCGTCAGGTACGATGTAGTTGGTCATTTTCGGGAACTTGTCCACAGAGAGCACATCAATGGTCTCCCCTTTTAACCGAGCCTGAAGCTGGTTGATTGCCAGGTCCTCAACGGCCATGGCGCCGCGGTTTGTCCATGCGACATTCTGCAGCAGCCCAAAGATGCCTTCCAGGTTAATGCCATGTGGTTTCACAAGACGGTGGGAAAGCAGGTGCAGTTTCAGATAGGCTTCAGGGACGCTCTGGGGTTTGTCATCTGTCTCAAGCATGACTGCAACCAGGGGTTCATGATGCTCCTGCATGATGCCAAGCAAACGGGAGATGTCGGGATCCTTGATCTGGTCTGCAAGAACGGAGACCTGCACTGATGGTATCTCCACCACGACATTGCCGCCCTGGTACTTAAGACTATCAAACAATGGGGCCAGAACTTCTCTCGAAGGATTAATCCAGGGATCCGGGTAATACACTTCCAGCCAATTGCCGTTTGAATCTTTGGTGCCGACACCGAGCGCAAAACTAAACATGGTTATTTATATTCCTGATTAAATTGTGTATTTGATATGCGTGTGTAAACAGGGAGGCGAATTATAGCAGGCTTTTATATTTATCCTCGTCAAAACCAAGGATGTTTTTCCTGTCTGATACAAGGACGGGGCGTTTGATAACAGAATGATGCGTACTCATGATATCTATGGCTTTGGCTTCATCCAGATCAGCTTTAACGGCGTCTTCCAGTTTCCGCCATGTAGTACCCCGTTTATTGACCAGTGTTTCATAACCGAATTCATTGCACCAGTTCTGGAGTGAGTCACGGTCAATGCCCAGTTTCTTGTAGTCATGAAAGGTATAGTCGATACCATTATCCTGGAGCCACTTTCTGGCTTTTTTAACAGTGTCACAATTACTGATACCGTAGAGGGTGGTCATTTTTTTCCCCTGATTCAAGTTGATTAATGTCCGGTATGCAATGCCTGAAAGCGTCAGTGAGCAATTTCTGCGTCAAGTTGCTTTCGGATTTCTTCCTGCAATACCTGCCCGATTTCGTCAGTGTCAATGGGGTGATTGTTCGAGTCGGTAATGAAGAAAACATCCTCGACATTTTCACCCAGTGTTGTGATCTTTGCATTGTGCAGGCGTATATCCATATCGACAAAAATGCTTGCCACCTTGGCCAACAGACCCGGGCGATCCGGACAGAGCACTTCCAGGATGGAGTAGGGGATATTGCTGTTGTTGTTCAGGGATGTGTGCGTGTTCCTGGTGAACTGTCTGTGTATGCGTGAGGGTCGATGATTGTTGTTGGCCTTTCTGGCCGTCTGTGCGCTCACATATTCCTTGAGGATTTTGTTGATCTCCTCTCGTCGCTGGGGATTCTTGCCAATTGGCTCACCATTGCTTTCCAGCACCATGAATGAGGTCATGGAATAATCGCTGTCAGTGGTATAAATCCGTGCATCCTGGATATTCAGGTTGAGCCTGTCCAGGGCGGTTACGATATTGGCAAACAGGAAGTCAGAGTTATGCGTGTATATAAAGACCTGTGAAGCACCCTCATAGCGGTTTTCTGCACTGTTCTTTATAAGAATGAGGGGTTCCACGTTACTGGTGTGATTGGCAATGGCTTCAGTTGTCCATGCAATTTTTTCCGGCGTTTCCCGCAGGAAGTATTCCTCGCTGGGATTGTTCCAGATTTCCTTGACCTGTTTTCCGGTGAATCCTGATTCCTCAAGAATAGAGATGGCACTGTTCTGATTTTGCTTGATGAGGTCAGATTTGCCTACAACTTCTCCCTGTTCCTGTGAGATGACCCGTTTCGTTTGCTGATACAGATTGCTCAGCAGGGAAGCCCGCCAGGTATTCCAGAGGGTTGAGTTGGTCCCGTAAATATCCGCCACGGTCAGAACGTATAGATAGTCCAGGTGGGTCTGGTCACCGACCAGTTTGGCAAAGCGGTTGACCACTTCGGGATCCTGAATGTCTTCCCGCTGGGCAATACTGGACATCAGCAGGTGATGTTCGACCAGCCAGCCGACCAGGGCCGTATCCCATTTACCGAGGCGATGCCTGCGGCAGAATAATTCGGCATCCCGCTTGCCAAGAACAGAATGATCGCCGCCACGGCCCTTGGCGACATCATGGTAAAGGCCGGCGATATAAAGCAGTTCAATTTTTGGCAGGCGATGGAAAAGCTGGGCGGCAATCGGGAACTTTTCAGCAGCTTCCGGATGGCGGAATCTGCGCATATTCTCCATCACCTGTAGTGTATGATCATCTACGGTATAGACATGAAACAGATCGTACTGCATCTGGCCGACGATTCTCCCAAATTCCGGCAGGTAGGCAGGCAAAATGCCATAGCGTTTCATCTGGCGCAGCCTGCCAACCATATAGTGGGGGGACCGCAGCAGTTCCATGAACATGGAAATATTTCTGATGTCTTTTCGGAACTCATTATCTATGAGATAGCGACTGTTTCGAATCAGGCGAATGGTAGAGGCGCGAATCCCTTCCAGTGATTTGTCCTGTGCTAACAGGACAAATACTTCGATCAAGGCAAAAGGCGTTCTTTCAAACACCTCGTTGTTCTTAACCTCTATGTAATTGTTTCTGACCTGGAAGCGATTGTTGATAGACCTGATTTTGGATCGCTCTTTTGATCGTATGATCTCCTCGTCGAATAACTGCAGCAATACATCATTAAGTTCGCGCAAGGTCAGAACGACCCGATAGTACTGTTTCATCAGTTTTTCAATGGCCAGACTTTTCTTGTCGTCCTTGTAACCAAAAATTTCTGCGAGTTTGCGCTGGTGTTCAAAGAGAAGTTTGTCTTCACGCCGGCCATTAATCATGTGTAGGCCATAACGTATTTTCCACAGAAAATTCCGCCCCTTGATCAGGTCCCTGTATTCTCCCTGTTCCAGGAATTTTCTTTCCACCAGGTCATGAAAATCCGACGCTCCGAAATGGCGTTTGGAAATCCAGCCGATTGTCTGTATGTCTCGTAACCCACCGGGTGCTTCCTTGATATTAGGCTCCAACGCCGATTCAATATCATTCTGCTTGCCATGGCGGATTGACTGTTCTTCTTTCTTGGCTTCAAAGAACTGTTTTGGTTTCCAGACTTTTTTTCGCTCTATCTGCGACATGACCGTATCCAATAATTGGGTGTTACCGGTCAGGGTTCTGGATTCGATCAGGGCAGTGGCAACGGTGATGTCCCTGGCCGCTTCCTGCTGGTTCTCCTTGATGGATCGGACACTTTGTCCGATTTCCAGATTGATATCCCATAAAAAGGTCAGGAATGACTCGATATCAGCTTTGTACTTGTCCTTGTTGTTTTTTGCGAGAAGAATCTGGATGTCAATGTCGGAGTAGGGGTGGAGTTCGCCTCGGCCATAGCCGCCCACTGCGATGAGGCTGATATCGTTGGCGTCTTTCCAGGCAAATTGCTGCCAGGCTGTGATCAGGATCTGATCAACAAACCAGGTCTGGTCTTCGATGAGTGCTTCAATATTTCCTTTCTGGATAAAGCGTTCGTCGAGGATTTTTCTGGCATTTTGAACAGCTTCTCTGTAACACCTCAACGCAGAAGTGCTCTGTTCGATATCCTTGAGAAATGCCGCTTTGTCGAAAAGCTTTTTACGGGATCTTGAAACCGGGGATTTCATGACTGGTTCTGGGTGGTCTGGGTGTTCAAAACTCCTCTTCCTTACGACGAGTCAGCACTTCACAGCCGTCTGAGGTAACAGCCAGGGTATGTTCCCACTGGGCAGAAAGCCTGCGGTCACGCGTTGTCACTGTCCAGCCATCCTTACGTGACAGTTTTGTGTGGCGGGTGCCGGCATTGATCATTGGCTCGATGGTGAAGGTCATGCCTTCCTCAATTCTCATTCCGGTATTGGGGAGGCCGTAGTGAAGTACCTGGGGCTCTTCATGAAAGATTTGCCCAATACCGTGTCCACAGTATTCCCTGACGACCGAATAGTGATTTGATTCGGCATACTGCTGAATGATGTGTCCTATGTCCCCAAGTGTAACCCCTGGCTTGACGATATCGATGGCCATATAAAGGCATTCCTGGGTAACAGTGACAAGTTTTCTGGCATGTGGCGCGACTTCACCTACAAGGAACATTTTGCTGGTATCGCCATGGTAACCATCCTTGATAACCGTTATGTCGATATTAAGGATATCGCCTTTTTTTAGTATTACGTTGTCATTGGGTATCCCGTGACAAATAACGTAGTTGGGTGAAGTGCAAATGGACTTCGGAAAACCGTTATAGTCCAGAGGGGCAGGGATGGCATCCTGTTCATTGACTATATAGTCATGACAGATCCTGTCGAGTTCACCTGTACTGATACCAGGAACGACATGTGGTTCGATCATTTCCAGCACTTCAGCTGCAAGACGACCGGCGATACGCATTTTCGCAATTTCGTCGGGGGTTTTGATTGTTACTGCCATGAGAGGTTTGTGAGGATGAAAAATGGCTATTTTATTTCATGTTGGGCAGCAAAGGAATTGCAGGAAGGCAATTAGATGGAATCCCCGCTTAACTTGCGGAAAACAAAAGAAAATCTTTAAGTCATTTGTGTCTTATGGTATAAAGCCGCACGTTTTGCCAGCCAGGCAGGACGCAAAGCAGGTTAAAGCCTGTTTTTTAATTGATAACTTTATTGTCGCACATACATCAGCACTTCAGGCTGGGTGCCATAAACCTGTTTATTTTCAACAGGTTGCCGGTTAGATCTGAAGGGTGTATGGAGGCTTAACCCAAGGACATATTATGACCTCTGTAAGCATGAAAGACATGTTGCAGGCAGGTGTGCATTTCGGACACCAATGCCGCTACTGGAACCCCAAAATGGATCAGTACATTTTCGGGGCCCGCAATAAAATCCATATCATCAATCTCGAACATACCCTGCCCGCATTGACCGATGCCATGTCTCTGGTTCGCCAGATGAGTGAGCGCAACCAGAAAGTACTCTTTGTCGGTACCAAGCGAGCAGCCAGCAAGATCATAAAAGAAGAAGCGATCCGCGCTTCCATGCCTTATGTTGATCAACGTTGGCTTGGCGGTATGCTGACCAACTACAAAACCATCCGGGCCTCCATCAAGAAGCTCAAAGATCTTGAAGTCCAGGCAACGGACGGCACTTTTGAGAAGCTGACCAAGAAAGAAGCCCTGATGCGTACTCGTGAGCAGGAAAAGCTTGAGAAAAGTATAGGCGGTATCAAGGACATGGGCGGTCTGCCCGATGCCCTTTTCGTAATCGATGTAGATCATGAGCGTATCGCTGTGACTGAAGCTAACAAGTTGGGGATCCCCGTTATAGGTGTGGTTGATACCAATAGTGACCCTGATGGAATTGATGCTGTTATTCCCGGTAATGATGACGCTATTCGCGCAATCAAGCTTTATGTTTCTGCCATCGCCAATGCCTGTGTTGATGGACACGGTAAAGCTGCGAAGGAAGCGGAAGCAAAAAAAGGTGAGTTTGTCGAAGTCGACGAGGAGTCTGCTGAGCCCAAAATCAAGGTCAAGGCAACGAAGGCCAAGGCCGAAGAGCCTGCAGAAGACGCACCTGCCGAGGAAGCTGCTGCAGAAGCACCCGTAGCAGAAACAGAGACAGCCGAAACAGCTCCGGAAGCTCCAGCTGAGACAGAAGCCAAGGAAGAAGCAGCCCCTAAAGCTAAAGCCAAGGCCAAAACCAAAGCTGAGCCGAAAGCCAAAGCTGAGCCGAAAGCTAAAGCCAAAGCCAAAGCCAAAGCTGCGCCCAAGGCAAAAGCAAAAGCAAAAGCTGAGTAATCCGGTTCCATTTCGGAATTTCAAACATATACCGGCAGTCCTTGCGGGCTGCCGTGTTGCTGATACAGATCAAGAATACGTGAGGGAGGCCAGACATGGCACAAATTACATCTTCATTAGTTAAGGAACTGCGTGAGCGTACCGGCCTGGGCATGATGGACTGCAAGAAAGCCCTGGAAGCCGCTGAAGGCGATATCGATAAAGCGATTGAAGACTTGCGCAAGGAAAGCGGCCTGAAGGCTGCCAAAAAAGCCGGCAGAACTGCCGCTGAAGGACTGGTTCTGACCAAGGTTGCCGATGATGGCAGCTACGGAGTCATGGTAGAGGTCAACAGTGAAACTGACTTTGCTGCAAAGGATTCCAACTTCGTCGATTTTGCAGGTTTTGTCCTGGATACCGTTTTTTCCAAAAAAGAGTCTGATATAGATGCCTTGCTGGCAGCAGGTCTTGAGCAGACTCGCCAGGAACTGGTGCAGAAAATTGGTGAGAACATTACCGTACGCCGAGCAGTGCTCGTTGAGGAAGACGGCGCTACTGTTGGTGCATACGTGCACGCCGGTAGCAAGATTGCCGTGATGGTAGCACTTCGTGGCGGTGATGAAGAACTGGCCAAGGACATTGCCATGCATGTAGCTGCAGTCAACCCGATGGTTGTAAAAGCAGAGGATGTACCGGCGGAAGTCCTGAATAAGGAAAGCGAAATATACACTGCCCAGGCTGCTGAAAGTGGCAAGCCCGCTGATATCGTTGAAAAAATGGTCAGCGGTCGTCTTCGCAAGTTTGTTGAGGAAGTCAGCCTCATGGAGCAGGCCTTTATCAAGGATCCCGATGTCAAAATTGGCAAACTGGCCAAAGATGCCGGTGCTGATGTAATTTCGTTTATCCGGTTTGAGGTAGGCGAAGGTATCGAGAAGAAGGAAGAAGATTTTGCTGCAGAAGTCGCTGCCCAGCTGAAGGGTGAAGGCTAATACAGTAAGATTGATACCGGTAGAATAACAAGAGGGCTTCAGAGCATGGGTACAAAAATCCGTAAATATGACAGGATTCTGTTAAAGCTCAGTGGTGAAGCTCTCACCGGTAATGCCGATTTCGGTATAGATCCAAAAGTGCTCGACCGCATGGCCACTGAAATTGGCCAGCTTATGGAAATAGGTGTGCAGGTTGGCCTTGTCATCGGTGGTGGTAACCTTTTCCGCGGTGCGGAACTTCATGCCGCAGGCATGGAAAGGGTTACCGGAGACCACATGGGTATGCTGGCTACTGTCATGAATGCCTTGGCCATGAGGGACGCCCTGGAAAGAGCGAATATACCTACCCGCGTGATGTCCGCTATCCCAATGAGTGGAGTTGTTGAACATTACGATCGTCGAACTGCCATTCGTCACCTCAAAGATGGCGATGTGGTCATATTTTCTGCCGGTACCGGCAATCCATTTTTTACCACTGACTCATCAGCCTGCCTGCGAGGCATAGAAATCAATGCTGACCTTGTTCTCAAGGCAACCAAGGTAGATGGTGTATATTCCGCAGACCCTGTGAAGGATCCGGATGCCGAGAAATTTGACTGTCTCACGTTTGATGAAGTGCTGGACAGGAAATTGGGAGTCATGGATCTTACGGCTATTTGCCTGAGCAGGGATCATGATTTGCCGGTACGCGTTTTTAACATGAACAAACCCGAGGCCCTGTTCAATATAATTGTCGGGAAAAATGAGGGTACTCTGATAGAGAAGGGAGAGTGACATGATTGATGAAATTATCGCTGATGCCGCCGAGCGCATGGAAAAATCACTCCATAGCCTTGAGGTCGCATTCAACAAGATCAGAACTGGCAGGGCTCATCCTGGTATTCTGGACAGTGTTATGGTGCCTTACTACGGGACTGATACACCGATTCAGCAGGTTGCGAATGTTACAATTGAAGACTCCAGAACTATTGCTGTTTCTCCCTGGGAAAAGCATTTAATGGGTGATGTGGAAAAGGCCATCATGAAATCTGATCTTGGCCTCAATCCCTCCAATAACGGCGAGGTAATTCGTATTCCCATGCCGGCACTGACTGAGGAAACCCGCAAGGAATATACCAAACAGGCCAAACAGGAGGCTGAAAATGCCCGTATTGCTGTGCGAAATATTCGTCGCGATGCGAACAGCAGTACCAAAGACCTGTTGAAAGAAAAAGAGATCAGCGAAGATGAAGAGCGTAAAGCAGAGCAGGACATCCAGAAGCTGACTGACAAGTTTATCGAAAAGATCGATGCCAAGTATGATGAGAAAGAAACCGATCTTCTGACTATCTGATTGACTGGCTGTTGCCTCTATGTGCCCCGAAAAAAATGCAGCATCCAGGGCTGACAAAAATAATCAGAAACTTCCTCGCCATATAGCGGTGATCATGGACGGTAATAACCGCTGGTCCAGAGATCATGAGAAAAGCGGCATGTCCGGCCACAGAGCCGGAGCCGTATCGGCCAGGAAACTGGTTGATGAGTGTTTACGCAAAAACATTTCCATCCTCACATTGTTTGTCTTTAGCAGCGAAAACTGGCTGCGTCCCAAAAAAGAAGTTAACAGTCTCATGGCTCTTTTTCTGAATGTCCTTCAAAAAAACGAGATCGCCAAGCTTCACAAACAAAATATAAAGATCAGATTCATCGGTAACAGGAAACGGTTTTCACCGAAATTACTGGGCCTGATGGAAGAGGCTGAAAAACTTACGGGTGAAAACACGGGCATGACAGTCGTCATTGCGGCTGATTATGGTGGTCGTTGGGATATTGCGAATGCCGCCCGGGAACTGGCAAAACGTGTTGAGAATAAAGAACTCACGGCCAGTGATATTGATGAGGACAGTGTACAGGAATGTATTTCAGCGGGTGATCTGCCCATGCCGGATCTGTGTATTCGCACTGGGGGGGAACAGCGTATCAGTAATTTTCTGCTCTGGCAGTTCGCCTATACAGAGTTCTACTTTACGGATGTTTTCTGGCCCGATTTTGATGCGGCAGAGTTTGAAAAAGCACTCAAGGATTTTGCCGGGCGGCAGCGCCGATTTGGCAAGGTAAGTGAGCAGGTGGAGCAAGACTAACATGCTGTTTCAACGAGTATTAACGGCGTTTGCCTTGCTTTTTATCATACTCGGTGCCGTATTCGGTTTGTCGCCAACACTTTTTAAGGTCTTCATCGGCATTGTCATTGGTCTCGCCATCTGGGAATGGTCGTCGTTGGCAGGCCTCAAGGCCAAAATGAGCCGTGTGGTTTATCTGGCTGTGATGATCATTATTTTCATACTTGTTGAGCGCTTTCTGTCAGCCAATAGCCTGATGATGGGGGGTGCCATTTGTTTCTGGTTCGTGATTTTTTACCTGGTTTGCCGATTTCCAGCAGGATCGGCGGGATGGGGTAACCGCCATGTGTTGATGCTGATCGGGTTGCCGCTATTTCTGCCAGGATGGATTGCTTTTGCATTGCTGCGCGATGAGCCGTATTTTGCTTTCCATATTCTTTTCATGCTGGGTCTGGTTGCTTCCGCCGATATCGGGGCCTACTTTGCCGGGAGACACTTTGGCCGTCATAAACTGGCCAGTGAAGTCAGTCCAAACAAGACATGGGAAGGTGTGGCAGGTGGTCTGGCCGGGGCATGTCTGCTGATGGTCATGATATCCCTGTTGTTTATTAATCCCCGTATCTCTATGACACCGACTCTCTGGTTGTCCCTTGTAGGTGCAGCGTTGTGTATTGCTGCCGTCAGTGTCGTAGGAGACCTTTTCGAAAGCATGGTCAAGCGTTTCAGGAATGTGAAAGACAGTGGCAATATATTGCCTGGCCATGGAGGTATGCTGGATCGCATTGACGGATTGACGGCAGCTGCACCCATTTATGCGCTGTTTGTGTTGGTCCTGTCACCGGTGTTCTCCTGATGAGTGTGAAGTCAGTCACCATACTCGGGTCAACCGGCTCAATTGGTTCCAATACCCTGGATGTTATCGCAAGGCATCCGCAACACTATTGCGTGCATGCACTTTCCGCCTCAACCAATGTCGATATGTTACTTGAACAGTGTCGGCGGTTTACTCCTGACTATGCGGTGATGTATGACAGTAACTGTGCACAACAGTTGCGTCATTTACTCAACGGTGAAAAAACACAGGTCCTTGAGGGGATGGAAGGACTTGAATACATCGCCAGTCATGAAGGCTCAGATACGGTTATGGCGGCAATTGTAGGGGGGGTAGGCCTGGCGCCCACTTATGCCGCCGTAAAATCAGGAAAGAAAGTCCTGCTGGCAAACAAGGAAGCACTGGTGATGGCCGGAAGTCTTTTTATGCAAGCCGTGGCAGAGTCAGGAGCTACTCTCCTGCCTATTGATAGTGAACATAATGCCATGTTCCAGTGTCTGCCAGTCAATGACAATGGACGCTTTGACAATGCCCCCGGCCAGGGTTTCCGTAAAATCGTGCTGACCGGTTCCGGGGGGCCGTTCCTGCATACGAGTCCAGCAGACTTTCCCGATGTAACACCGGACCAGGCCTGCGCGCATCCTAACTGGAGCATGGGCAGGAAGATTTCGGTGGATTCGGCCACTATGGTCAACAAGGCTCTCGAACTGATTGAAGCCTGCTTCTTGTTTGGTCTTGACCAGTCAGCTGTTGAAATCATGGTTCATCCACAGAGTATTATCCACTCGATGGTGTATTACCGGGATGGCTCTGTACTGGCTCAAATGGGTAATCCGGACATGCGTACGCCCATTTCCTATGGCCTGGCCTGGCCCGACCGTATTGATGCTGGAGTGGCTGAGCTTGATCTCTTGGAAGCGGCCCGCCTCGATTTTCTGCCTCCGGATAGCGAGAAATTTCCCTGTCTTTCACTGGGAAGAGCGGCAGCTGCAGAACGCAAGTCCGCCCCGGTAATACTCAATGCTGCCAATGAAGTAGCGGTTGAGGCCTTTCTGGCTGGAAATCTCGGATTTGACCAAATACCTGTTATCATAGATTCGGCATTACAGGCGCAGCCAGTAGTGCCTCTGGGAGACCTTGATGAAGTACTAGCAGAGGACGGAAAAACCAGGTTACTGGCGAAAGGGTTGATCAAAAAGCTCAAAGGGTAACAATTGAATTAAATACGCGCTGTTCCGGATAATTCCGTCACTTCCAGTTGTCCAAATCTCCGTGTAAATCGAGTAAAATCCCCTGATTAACAGTCAGTTGGCTATATTTTACAACGAAACCTGAAACCGGCATTTATATTCATTCATGGAATTTATCGGCAACATTATTTTTGACGTACTCGCCATGCTGGTCACCCTTGGTATTCTGGTGACATTCCATGAGTTCGGGCATTTCTGGGTGGCGCGTAAATGTGGTGTCAAGGTTGAAAAGTTTTCCATAGGGTTTGGGAAGCCACTTTTACGCTGGCGGGGTAAACCGGATCCTGAACATACTGTGCATCTGGCTGGGGAAAATCAAGAGGCCACCAGGGATAGCGGGACCATTGCGTTAGCGCAGGGAACAGAATTTGTGCTGGCGGCAATTCCGTTGGGTGGTTATGTAAAAATGCTCGGGGAGCAGGATAACGACATTCCTGAAGACTGTAAAAAATTCGCCTTTAACCACAAATCCCTTTCACAACGTGCAGCCATCGTGGCAGCTGGTCCCATCGCCAATTTTCTTCTCGCTATCTTTCTGTACTGGCTCATGTTCATGGCCGGAGTGCGGGACTTTGCGCCTGTGGTCGGGCATATAGAAGTGGACACCCCTGCAGGAGTCGCCGGATTGGTAAAAGGTGATGAGATTATAGCTGTCGATGATTCTCCAACACGGACCTGGCAGGACGTCAGGAAACAGCTCCTGGATAGACTGGGTGAAAGTGGCGATCTTTCCCTCACAGTCAAATCCGGGAACGAAACGGTGACAAGGGACATTCTGATCAGGCTTGATGCCTGGCTGGCTGGTGACAGCGAGCCAGAAATACTGGGATCTTTGGGTATTACGCCGGTGTATATGGATATACCACCTAAAATAGGACAGTTGGTTGAAAATGGCAGGGCGGAGCAGGGGGGCATGCAGCCTGGTGATCTCATACTCGCTGTGAATGATCAAGTCATTAACAGCTGGGAGCAGTGGGTTGAATTTATCAGGGACAACCCTGAGAACGATCTGGATGTACTCGTGGAAAGAGATTTCGGTACGACGGCATTAGTCGTTCGTCCGGGTATCCGCATGGATGACAATGGCAACAGGGCCCTGGATGAGGCGGGAAGAACCCTGGGATATATTGGCGCAGGTGTTGAACTGCCTGTCCTTGATGAGAGTCTCATCCGCCATATTCGTTTCTCCCCGATTGCAGCCATTCCAGAAGCTGTCTCTGAAACCTGGAACAACAGTCTCTTTGTACTGGTGGCTATCAAGAAAATGCTCATTGGCCTCATGTCAGTCAACAATATCAGCGGACCGATCACTATAGCGCAGATTGCAGGTGATACTGCGAGCGATGGGTTTGAATATTTTATCGGTTTTCTTGCCATTCTCAGTATCAGCCTCGGGGTAATGAACCTGTTACCCATTCCGGTACTTGATGGTGGGCATCTCTTTTACTATGCCATTGAGGCTGTGACCCGGAAACCTCTTCCCGAACATGTCCAGGAAATGGGCTTGCGATTCGGGCTTATCATCATCGCAGGCATCATGTTCATTGCGTTTTACAATGATCTGAACCGTCTCTTTTAAACAAGGCTAAAAATGATTTCGAAGTTCAATAACAATGCTTTGTCATGTCTACTTACTGGCTTGATATTATTTTTCATGTCGGTAAATGTCAGTGCACAGGTGTTGGCTCCGGTAAATGATGGCTCATTTACTGTGTCGGATATCAGGCTGGAGGGGCTGCAGCGCATTTCTCCCACAAATGTATTCGCGCTCCTCAATATCAATGTCGGTGACCGCCTGACTCCACAGGATCATGCCAACATTATTCGTGACATCGCATCGTCAGAAAACTTTGACGAGGTGGAGTTACTGCGAGAAGACAATGTGCTGATTATTCGACTGAAAGAAAGGCCGACAATTACTGACATTCAGGTGGAAGGCAACAAGCTTATTCCTACCGAGGCATTGATGGAAAATCTCACAGAAGCGGGTTTGGCCATCGGCCAGGTATTCCAGCCTTCTACCCTGGATGGTATGCGCTTGGCTTTACAGGGACAGTATGTGGGGCAGGGACGATACGGTGCCAGTGTTGATGTTGAGGTTATTGAACAGGAGCGTAACCGTGTAGCCATTGATATCCAGATCAATGAAGGGGACCCCTCGAAGATTGTTCATATCAACATTGTTGGCAATACGGTTTTTGAAGATGAGGTGTTGCTCGAACTTTTCGAAGTGCAGACAACTAACTGGTTATCGTGGTTGCGCAAGGATGACCAGTATGCCAGAGAAAAGATTAATGGTGACCTGGAGCGTCTTACTTCCTATTACATGGACCAGGGCTATATCAATTTTGAGATTACCTCAACGCAGGTATCCGTGACCCCGGAAAAAGATCAGGTCTATATCACCATGAATATTGATGAAGGTGATATTTACACAATTAATGAAGTAGAGCTTGCCGGTGACCTTGTAGGATCTGAAGAGTTGTTACGCCTCATGATCCAGCTAAGGGAGGGGCAGGTTTTTTCCCAGCAACTGGTTACATCAACGTCAGAATTCATGACCCAGCTGCTCGGGAATCGGGGGTACTTTTTTGCTGAAGTGGAAGGCGTACCGCTTATTAATGAGGATGACAAAACCGTCGATGTGACCTTTTTCGTCATTCCGGGCAACAGAACCTACGTAAATCGTATCAGTTTTTATGGAAACACTAATACGGCCGATGAAGTGCTAAGGCGGGAAATGCGCCAGATGGAAGGGGCACCTGCTTCCAGCGTTGCTCTGGAGCAGTCAAAGGTCCGTCTGCAACAACTGGGTTACTTTGCTGAAGTTGAATATGAAACCAGTGAAGTGCCTGGCACGGCTGACCAGATTGATGTGGATTTCTCAGTATCCGAGCAGTTGTCCGGTACAATTGGCGGCAGCATCGGTTATGGACAGGTCCAGGGACTCGTTCTCTCTGCCAACCTGCAACAGCAGAACTTCCTTGGCACAGGCAAAAGTGTCGGCATTGGTGTAAACACCAGTGCTTTCAGTACAAGTTATCAATTCAACTATTTTGATCCTTATTACACCATTGACCAGATAAGCCGTGGATTTGGTGTTTCCTACACCAAGTCGGACTTCGCAGAACTGAACCTGGCTTCCTACAGCACCAACCAGTTCAATGCGAATGTGACCTATGGTTACCAGTTGAATGAAAACCAGTCCCTCTCATTCAATTTCGGTTTTTCCAATACCCAGATTGATGAGGGCTTTGGCCCGGTTCAGGAAATCAAATCCAGCCCGGACCTGATTCCGGGTATCACGAACTATATGCTAGTGCCTCCTCGATCACAGTCCTTTTTCGATCCGAATACCGGACAGATATTCCCCATCGCAGATGCCGTGGTATCTCCGATTGATAATCTTCCAGCAAATGCCTTCAATCAGGAAGAAGGATTTCTGGATAGAGATGGCAGTAAATTCAACAACCTGAACCTGTCAATCACCTGGAGTGAGTCCACTTTAAACCTTGGACTATTCCCCACACGAGGTATGGCCCAGAGTCTTGGACTGGAACTGGTCATTCCGGGCAGCGATCTTTCCTTCTATCGCCTGCGCTATTTCCGTGAACATTACTGGCCGCTTTTCCCGGAATGGATCGTGCATTTCCGGACAGATCTTGGCTATGGAGATGGCTATGGAGATACTGATCAGTTACCGTTTTTCCAGCATTTCTATGCCGGGGGACTGGGTACTGTTCGTGGATTTGAGCGAAATACGCTGGGTCCGAGAGCAACATTTCCTGAGCGTTACCGCACCTCCAATACCCAGTTCCTGAGAGATGAAAACGGCAATATAGCCCTTGATGTCCAGGGCAATCCCCGACTCGATGCCCGGTCCAATGTGGCCTATGTCCTGCAACAGGCGCTAGATGCTGATGGCAACCCTTTGTTTGATGAAACGGGCTTGCCGGTACTGGATGAAGTTCTGGCCTCTGAACCTCTCTACAGTGGCAGATCTCAACCCTTTGGCGGCAATATTCAGGCAACCGGTACCCTTGAGCTGTTATTTCCGCTGCCTTTCCTGGAAGACAGAAGCCGGGTTCGTTCTGCCGTTTTTGTGGATGCGGGTAATGTATTTTCCTCCTACTGTACGGAAGAACAGGAGAGATCCAGTAACTGTTCCGGTTTTGATATTGGGGAATTCCGTTACTCAGCGGGTATTTCGGTAAGTTGGTTCTCAGGAGCATTCGGTATTATGTCTTTCAGCCTCGCGAAACCTTTCAACACGACGATAATAGATGAAACCGAGGTATTCCAGTTCACACTGGGTAATACATTCTGAGCGAATTGCCGGGCCCCAGGAAAGATTCGAAGTAGGTAAAAAAACCGGGTAGAATACGCCGCTATTCCGGCATCTGCCCCGGGTTTGCTAAATCAGGGGAATGAAACAGGGCCATAGGCTGTCTAATTCCGGTAGTCGATAAATAGAAAATAACTGGAGAAACATGTGAAAAAGATTTTTGGTTGTTTGGTAGTTGCCTCAGCGTTAATCCTGGGAACAGGCTCTGTGTATGCCCAGGATGGAGGGCTCAAGATTGCTGTACTGGATATGGCTACAGCACTGCTCAATTCCGAAGTCGCGAAAGGCGTTGATGAAGAACTTCAGCAGGAAACATCCCAGGATCAGGAAAAGGTCAGGAACCTTGCAGAACAGGCCCAGGCCCTGCAAGACCAGTTGCAGCAGGATGCAGAAGTGATGAGTGAATCAGAACAGCGTCGCATCGTCGGAGAACTACAGGAACTTCAGAATCAGTACCAGTTTCTTGTTCAGAAAATCCAGACGCTGATTCAGGAGCGTCGTCAGCAGTTCCAGCAGACCTATGCTCCAAACCTGGTACAGGCCATCAGTGAAATAGTAGAAGAAGAAGATTACGATATTGTATTTCGTTCTGAAGTTGCACTGCATTTCAAGAGCGCCTATGACATTACCGCCCGGGTTACAGAAAAACTGAATCAGCAATAAGCTACTTCGGGCTACTGTGGCGGATCCCAGTGGACAACAAGACTGACAAGAATAGTGGCAGGAGCGGGTATACACTGGAGCAACTGGCAGAACTGCTGGGACTCACCTTTGAAGGCAACCCCGAGACCCAAATATCGGGGATTGCCACCCTCAATTCAGCAACCCAGACTGATCTGAGTTTCTACCATAACCAGAGGTATTTTTCCGACCTTGAAAAAACCTCCGCTGGAGCAGTGATTGTTTCACCAGACTCAGCGGCAGACTGTCCAGTAAATGTCCTGTTGTCTGAGAATCCGTATCTGGCCTATGCCCGGGCAAGCATGCTCTTCGCCCGAGGGAATTCTTTGCCCGCCACTGTTCACCCCTCAGCGATCATAGACCCCTCGGTTGAACTCGGCCAGGACGTCGCCATTGGACCTAATGTGGTGATCGGGGCGGATTGTGAGATAGGTGACCGTGTCTCCATAGGGCCAAATACGTCCATAGCCCAGCATTGTAGTATTGGCGCGGACAGCCAATTGCAATCCAATGTGGTCTTTTACGCTGATGTCAGTGTGGGCGAGCGTGCCATTATTCATTCAGGTGTGGTGATTGGTGGTGATGGTTTCGGTTTTGCTAGGGACGGGGAGAAACAGGTCAAGATTGCCCAGCTTGGAGGCGTCCAGATTGGCAACGATGTTGAAATCGGGGCAGGTACAACCATTGACCGGGGAGCGCTTGAAGATACCTGTATTGATGATGGTGTCAAAATCGATAATCAGGTACAGATTGCACACAATGTGAAGGTGGGGGCCAATTCAGTCATCTGTGGTTGCAGTGCTATCGCTGGTAGCTCTACATTGGGTAAAAACTGTATCATTGCTGGCGCTGTAGGCATAATCAATCATGTCACAATAGCTGATGGTGTAACAGTGACAGCCATGTCGCTGGTGAACCGTTCCATCCGGGAAAAGGGCGTTTACTCGTCAGGAACGGGGCTGGTTGAGACAGCTACATGGAAAAAGAATATTGTTCACTTCAGACAGCTTGATTCGCTGAACAGTCGGGTCAGGCACCTGGAAAAACAGAACAGGGACAATTGACCGACGGTATGGTCGGGCCAATCAACAGTGCAGCAAACTGGCCAGGCCGGTACGCCGTACATTAATCGGAGTTTGCAGGAAATCGGTATGATGGATGTACAAGATATCAAGGAATACCTACCCCAGAGGTATCCTTTTCTGATGGTTGACAGGGTGCTGGAAATGGAACCCGGCAAACGCATCAAGGCCTATAAGAATGTCACTACTAATGAAGAGTTCTTCGAGGGACATTTTCCCCATAAACCGATCATGCCCGGTGTAATGATCATTGAAGCCCTTGCCCAGGCGGCGGGTATTCTCGGTTTCAAGAGCCAGGAGAAAAAACCCAAAGACGGCTATCTGTATTATTTCGTGGGTGCCGACAAGGTACGCCTCAAACGTCCAGTAGTGCCTGGAGATCAACTGGTCCTTGAGGCTGAAATGGGCCCCGTACGTCGTGGCATTTACAAGTTTGAATGTCGAGCCTCTGTTGATGGTAAAACTGCTGTTGAGGCGACAATTCTCTGCGCTGAAAGGAAGGAATAATGATTGGCGCTGAGCCTCTTATCGATCCCTCTGCCAAAATTGGCAAGGATGTCACCATAGGTCCATGGACAGTGATTGGGCCGGAGGTAGAGATAGGTGATGGTTCAGTCATTGATTCCCATGTGGTCATACGAAGCCATACCCGCATAGGTAAGAATAACCGTATTTTCCAGTTTGCCTCTGTCGGCGAAGATCCCTCCGATAAAAAATACCATGGTGAAATTACCTGGCTGGAGATCGGGGATAACAACATAATACGTGAAGGTGCGACCTTGCATCGGGGAACGGAAGTAGGTGGCGGTGTCACCCGCATTGGCTCTGACAACCTGTTTATGCCCTACACCCATGTTGCCCATGACTGTATTGTTGGCAATCATACTATTTTCTCCAATAACGCGGCCATTAGTGGCCATGTCATTGTCGAAGACTGGGCAATACTCAGTGGTTATGCAGGCGTTTACCAGTTTCTGAGAATAGGCGCTCACAGCTTCGTCGGTGGGCTGACACATATCAATATGGATGTACCTGCCTACGTCATGGTAAAGGGAACTCCGGCCCAGGCGAAAGGAATCAATGTTACCGGGCTGGAACGTCGCGGTTTTTCCAGGGAAGCTATCAAGGCAATTCGTCAGGGCTACAAACTGTTGTACAGGAAAGGATTAACTGTAGACCAGGCTCTGAAGGAAATGGAAATTCTCGCCGAAGATTACAGTGAGCTGCATAAACTCATTCATTCCGTTAAAGCTTCACAGAAAGGCATTATTCGCTGACTGTGATTTGTCTTTCTGCCATCAGGTGACAGCCAATGGACAAGCCTCTGCATGTTGCCATTCTGGCTGGTGAAACCTCTGGAGATATCCTTGGTTCTGGCCTGATGAGGGCAATCAGGCAACGTCATTCCGCCGTTCGCTTTACCGGGATTGGTGGAGACATCATGACCCGGGAAGGACTTGACTCCCGGGTTCCTATGGAGCGACTTTCTGTCATGGGACTGGTAGAGCCGCTCAAACGATTACCAGAACTTCTGCGCATTCGTCGTGAATTTTTCCATGCCATGGAAAAAGATAAACCTGATGTGTTTATCGGTATAGATTCGCCTGACTTTAACCTGGATCTTGAGAAAAAAGTCCGCGGACTGGGTATCCCTACAGTTCATTATGTCAGCCCGTCAGTGTGGGCGTGGCGTCAAGGTAGAATTCGGAAAATCCGGCAGTCAGTCGATTTGATGCTTACGCTGTTTCCCTTTGAAGAGCATTTTTATCAAGACCAGGGGGTGCCGGTGTTCTGTGTCGGCCATCCCTTGGCTGACGAACTTCCGCTGGACACAGATACAGATGCAGCACGAGCTGCCCTGAATTTGCCTGTAGATGGTAAAGTGCTGGTACTAATGCCTGGATCAAGGGAGGGTGAAGTAGCCCGAATTGGACCTGTCTTCCTTGAGACAGCGCGTTTGTGCAAACAGCAATGGCCTGAGCTACAGTTGGTCATACCCTGTGCCGGAGAAGCCAGGAAGGATCAAATACAGAGGCTGCTGGATAATGATTTTAATGATCTGCATGTCATGACAGTCACGGGTAATTCCCGGCAGGTTATGGCGACAGCAGACTGTCTGTTGATGGCATCAGGCACGGCGGCCCTGGAAGGCATGTTATTGAAAAAGCCGATGGTTGTTGCCTATAAAATGGCCGCCATGTCCTATGCGATAATTTCGCGAATGCTCAAGGCTCCCTATGTTTCCCTGCCTAATCTGCTCGCCGGCAAAGCACTTGTGCCGGAGCTGTTGCAGGATGCAGCGACATCAAAAGCCCTGTTCCAGGAGATCCAAAAGATACTGACCAATACACCAGATCTTGTGGCTATGACCGAGACCTGGAAAGCACTTCATCTACAGCTGCGTCGAAATGCCAGCGAAACAGCTGCCCGGGCCGTACTGGATCTATGCAGAAAATAGCCCTTGAGTTTTCTCTTGATGAGCGTCACCTGGGGACACTGGTAGCGGGTGTTGACGAAGTCGGCCGTGGTCCCCTGGCCGGAGATGTGGTTGCGGCGGCTGTCATCCTTGATCCAGAAAGGCCAATATCCGGCCTGGCCGATTCCAAGAAGATATCTGCGAAACGACGCGATACTCTCGCACTGGAAATTGAGGAAGTGGCAATTGCCAGTGCAGTAGCAAGGGCCAGTGTTGATGAAATAGATTCAATCAATATCCTCAGGGCGAGTCTACTGGCCATGACTCGTGCGGCGTTAGCCCTGTCGGAGTCTCCTGGGTATGTCTACGTGGATGGAAACAGATGCCCGGACTGGGATTTTTCGTCGGAAGCGGTGATCAAAGGGGATAGCCGTATAGCCTCAATAGCGGCAGCTTCAATACTTGCCAAGGTAACCCGGGATCGGGAAATGATGGCCATGGATGAAATATATCCTGGGTATGGATTTGCTCAGCACAAGGGATATCCTACGCCAACCCATTTGGCTGCTTTACAAAAACTGGGACCTTGTCTGATTCATCGAAAATCCTTTTCTCCAGTGGCCCGCCTGCTGAAGTAGGGCTTTGCAGACTGTCCTTGCCGGCTTAATCTCGGTAAACTCACCGTTAAAACTATGACAGGTGCTGGTGCCTAAAATTGCTCCCTTTTACCAATAAAATTCGCTGTTTCCTATGACTCAAGAAGCCGGCTTTGTTCACCTGCGAGTGCATTCCGAGTATTCGGTTATTGACGGGCTTGTCCGTGTCAAAAATCTCACACGCAAGGTAGCCGATTTGAATATGCCGGCTGTGGCAGTTACGGATCATGTTAATTTCTACGCCCTCATCAAGTTCTATACCGCGGCCAATCAGGCAGGAGTGAAACCCATATGCGGCTGCGATCTTCTGGTGGTTGATGACGATAATCCAGAGCAGTTTAGTGTCATGGTACTTCTGGCAAAAAACCTTGAAGGCTATAAAAACCTGACAGAGCTGATTTCCCGTGCTCATCTGGAGGGGCAGTATCGGGGTAACCCCTGTATCAAACGAGACTGGCTGAAAGATAAGTCCGCCGGGTTAATTGCCCTTTCCGGTGGACGCAAGGGTGATATCGGCAGGGCCATTCTGGATGAGGACCTGGAGAGGGCAGAGGCTATACTCAGGGATTGGCAGGACACATTCCCGGACTCTTTCTATCTTGAATTACATCGTACTGGACGCCCCGGTGAAGAAGAATATATCCGGGGTGCTGTTCTCCTTGCGGGCAAGACAGATTGCCCCGTAGTAGCTACGAACGATGTCCGTTTTCTTGAGTCCGATGAGTTTGAAGCCCACGAAGCACGCGTGTGCATCAATGAAAGGCGTACGCTGGATGATCCCCGCCGGCCACGTAACTATTCCGAGTATCAGTATTTGCGCACTGCGGAAGAAATGCAGGAACTCTTCAGCGATATACCGGAGACGCTTGAAAACAGTGTTGAAATTGCACGGCGCTGTTCACTGACACTGGAACTGGGTAAGCCATTCCTGCCCAATTACCCGATACCGGAAGGAATGACCATTGATGAGTTTTTCCGCGCAGAAAGCGAAAAGGGTCTGGCGGAACGTCTTGAAACTCTTTTTGACACGAGTTCACCAGAGTTTCTACAAATCAGAAAGACTTACCAGGAACGCCTGGACTTTGAGCTGAATATTATCAACCAGATGGGTTTCCCCGGGTATTTTTTGATCGTGATGGAATTTATTCAGTGGGCTAAGAATAATGATATTCCGGTAGGTCCAGGCAGGGGATCCGGTGCAGGCTCACTCGTAGCCTATGTGCTAAAAATCACTGATCTTGACCCGTTGGAATATGACCTGCTCTTCGAACGTTTTCTCAACCCTGAACGAGTCTCTATGCCGGACTTTGATGTCGACTTCTGTATGGATGGCAGGGACAGGGTGATTGAGCATGTCGCCGATCTGTATGGACAGGAAGCCGTATCGCAGATTATTACCTTTGGCACCATGGCAGCCAAGGCTGTTATCCGAGATGTGGGCAGGGTTCAGGGCAAGTCCTATGCCCTGGCAGACAAACTGTCCAAGTTGGTTCCGTTTGAAGTGGGAATGACCCTGGAGAAGGCTCTGGAGGAGGAAAAACAGCTCCAGGAAATGATTGCAACGGACGAAGAAGCCGAAGAAATCATGGAAATGGCTTTCAAGCTTGAGGGGGTCATCCGGAATGTGGGTAAACATGCCGGTGGGGTGGTTATTGCCCCGACGAGGCTAACCGACTTTTCTCCCCTGTACTGTGATGAGAATGGCGCCAATCTGGTTACCCAGTACGACAAAAATGATGTGGAAAGTGCCGGACTGGTCAAGTTTGACTTCCTGGGGCTTCGTACCCTGACAATCATTGACTGGGCTGTAAAAATGATCAACCAGGAACCCGGCAGGGAACCTGTAGATATCAATGCTATTCCGCTTGAGGATCCGGCGGTTTACAAATTGCTGGAACAAGGGAAAACCACGGCGGTGTTCCAGCTTGAATCACGGGGTATGAAGGACCTCATTAAACGGCTCAGACCGAGTACTTTCGAGGATATCATCGCCCTGGTTGCCCTGTTCAGACCTGGTCCGCTTGGCTCAGGCATGGTGGATGACTTTATTAACCGCAAACATGGAAAAAGCTCCGTCAGTTATCCGCATCCTGACCTTGAACCCGTCCTGCAAAATACCTATGGGGTTATTCTCTACCAGGAACAAGTGATGCAGATTGCCCAGGTACTTGCCAATTACACGCTGGGTGGAGCGGATATGCTGCGCCGGGCAATGGGCAAGAAAAAGCCCCAGGAAATGCAGAAGCAACGTGAAATCTTTCTTGCTGGTGCCGCAAATAACAATATTGATGCAAAGCAGGCTGAATCCATCTTTGATCTGATGGAGAAATTTGCGGATTACGGCTTCAATAAATCCCACTCCGCTGCCTATGCCCTGGTTTCCTACCAGACAGCCTGGCTCAAGTATTATTATCCAGCTCATTTTATGGCGGCGGTCCTGTCAGCGGATATGCAGAATACTGACAAGATTGTGATCCTGGTTGAAGAGTGCCGGCGGATGAAATTGCCATTGATTTCACCCGATGTTAACAGTGGGCTGTTTTCATTCACGGTGGATGAAAACGGGAATATTATCTATGGACTGGGCGCTATCAAGGGGCTTGGCGAAGGGCCGATAGAAAATATCATTGCCGTGCGACAGGAGAGCGGTTCTTTTACGAACCTGTTTGATTTCTGCAGCCGAGTAAACATGTCTGTGATCAACAAACGGGCAATCGAAGCGCTCATTCGCTCAGGGGCTATGGACTCCTTTGGAGCGGACAGGGCTGTATTGCTTGCCAGTATGAATGAAGCTATCAAGACCGCTGAGCAGAATGACCGAACCCAGGCCAGCGGAGTAGATGATATGTTTGGCGACCTCGTTTCGGCAGAAACCACAGATGATGTTTACGGAAATTACAAGCATGTGAAGCCCTGGAGTGAACAACGTCGCCTGCAGGAGGAAAAGGACGCCCTGGGGTTATATCTTTCAGGTCATCCTATTGAGGAGTATTTGCCAGAGATCAGGCGTATTACCAAAAATCGTATTGCCAGCCTGAAGGCGGACAAGGGCAATCAACTGGTCATTGGGCTCATCCATGACATGCGGATCATCAAAAGCAAGCGTGGGGATACGATCGCCATTCTCACTCTTGACGATCGCAGTGCCCGTATCGAAGTCTCTCTTTTTGGCGAGGTCTATGACAGTTGCAGGGAAGTACTCAGCAAGGATATTGTGGTGCTGGTTGAAGGGGCGGTCAGTCTGGATGAATACAGCGGAAATGGACAACTCCAGATCAGGGCCCGCAAGGTAACCACGTTCAAGGAAGCCCGTCAGCACTATGTGCGGAATATCACACTTGACTTGCAACAGGATAATTTGCCGGTAGAATCCCTGCAAATTTTGCAGGGCATTCTTTCAGACTATAACAATGGCAGCAATGGCCAATTTGAAGCTGGCTCAGCATGTGACATTGTGGTCAATTATTCCCGGGAAGGGGTAAAAGGGAGTATCCTGTTGGGTGAACAATGGCGTGTTCACCTTGAAGATGAATTACTGCATCGGCTAAGGGAGCAATACGGACGTGGTCAGATCAGTGTCAATTATGAATAGTGACCGGTAATTTTGCCATTATCCATGACATTGCAATATGACTTTTAATTATTGCCTTTTTCCACTTTTGTAACCATTAACCTGATTAATAAAGCGTATATATACCAGCATGAATCCTGATTACCTGGACTTTGAACAACCCATCGCTGACCTTGAGGTCAAAATCAATGAGCTGCGTCACGTCGGATCAGACAATAAGCTCAACCTTAGTGAGGAAGTTGCTAAGCTTGAGGACAAGAGCAGGAAACTCACAAAAAAAATATTCTCATCTCTGACACCCTGGCAGATTTCCCTGATGGCCAGGCATCCCCTGCGCCCCTATACAGAAGATTACATCAATCAAATTTTTACTGATTTTGACGAGTTGCATGGTGATCGCCTGTTTGCCGATGACAAGGCATTGATTGGCGGAGTTGCTCGCATCGATGACAAACCTGTGATAGTCATTGGTCACCAAAAAGGAAGAAGTACCACTGAGAAGGTAAAACGCAATTTCGGCATGCCCAAACCGGAAGGATACCGTAAGGCAAGGCGTCTGATGTTACTTGCAGAACGTTACCAGATGCCGGTACTGACCTTTATTGATACACCGGGTGCCTATCCGGGTATTGATTCTGAAGCCCGGGGGATTAATGAAGCGATTGCCGAGAATCTGGCGATTATGTCACGGCTCAAAGTGCCTGTTATTGCAACCGTTACAGGAGAAGGAAATTCCGGTGGAGCGATTGCTATTGGGGTATGTGATCATTTGAACATGCTCCAGTACTCTACTTACTTTGTAATTTCACCGGAAGGATGTGCCACGATCCTATGGAAATCTGCTGACCATAAGGCAGACGCCGCAAAAGCCATGGGGGTGACCTCTGAACGTCTTGAAGAACTTGGTATTGTGGATACCACAATAGAGGAACCTCTCGGGGGAGCACACAGAAATATCAAGCTGATGTCTGAACGTATCAGGGAGAAACTCCTTGAGCAGATTCAGCAATTCAGTAACATGGATACTGATGATCTGCTTCAGCGCCGCTATAAACGACTGATGAGCCATGGCAGCTCCCAGTAATCGTCCTCTCTGATTTTCATGGCCTTCCAGCCAGAATCCCTTCTCGTACATATTCCTGGTCAGGGGCAGAGATATTTCGTGGCCTTCAGTGGTGGCCTGGATTCTCATGTTTTAATTCATGCGATGGTTGCTCTCCGGGATTCTGGATTTATCGCAGGGGAAGTCAGGGCAATTCATGTTAATCATGGCCTGAATACCCAATCGGATGCCTGGGCAACTCATTGCCAGGCTATCTGCAAGCTACTGGATGTGCCACTGGACATGGTCAGCATCAAGATCAATGCAGGAAAAATGGGGCTTGAGAATGCAGCCCGTGAGGCCCGTTACAGGGTCTTTGCTGCTCATGTCAAATCGGGTGATTGTCTCCTGACCGCCCATCATCTTGATGACCAGGTGGAAACTCAGTTATTCCGGTTAATGCGGGGAACCGGGATTCGTGGCATGGGGGGGATTCCTCGGCAGCGGGTCGTCGGTGGTGGCATCCTGCTTCGGCCTATGCTGGATTTTTCAAGAGATCAAATTCATGCCTATGCCTATGAGCAGAAGCTATCCTGGGTAGAAGATGACAGTAATGCCGATAGCGGGTTTGACCGTAATTATCTCAGGCATGATGTCATCCCGGTTATCATGCAGCGTTGGCCCGGTTTTCGGAAAAACATGCAGCGTCTGGCAGAAATCGCCGGAGAAACCCAGGCCGTGCTTGAGGAGACTGGATTCAAGGATCTGGAAGCAGTAAGAACAGGCATTCACCGGCTCTCCATTTCCGGATTATCGGAATTAAGCCTTTCCCGGCAAAAAAATCTGTTGCGAACGTGGTTCCTGTCTCTTGAAAGGGAAGTCGGTATTCCAGTGCCAGATCATTACGTAATCGAAAAAACTTTTTCGGAATTGATTCCAGCTGCCAGGGACGCCATGCCTGTGGTCTCATGGCATAAAGAAGATATGTATCAGGAAATAAGACGCCATGGCGATCACCTGTATATTGTTCAGCCTGTAGAGGTAGATCGTGAAGTCATGCCATTGCACTGGTCAATACATTCTCCTCTGGAGTTACAAGGGCTTGGCAGACTTGAACTGGAAGAAACCGATGAGCCCGGGTTTTCCTTGCCTGCTGACGGCAGCTTGGAAGTACGCTTTCGCCATGAGGGAGAATCCTGTAAACCTGCCGGTCGCAAAACCCGTTCACTCAAAAAAATTTTTCAGGATTATGGCGTCCCACCGTGGCTCCGGGATCAGATTCCACTGATTTGCAAAGATGGTCAGATCGTTGCTGTCGCAGATTTGTTTGTCACCGACCAGCACCAGGTAGCAGGCCGGTCACCGGGAGTGAAAAAAAACGGCAGAATCAGGTGGGTTAGGGAAGATTTACATTGTGGCTACTAAGCCTTTACTTTAAACTGTAGTTCCATCAGAAACATAGACTGATGGACCCTGAATGACACGGTTTATATTTATTACCGGTGGTGTAGTCTCCTCCCTTGGCAAAGGGATAACTTCAGCCTCCCTTGCCGCAATCCTTGAAGCCCGCGGGCTTAAAGTCACAATGCTCAAGCTGGATCCCTATATCAATGTGGACCCCGGCACCATGAGCCCCTTCCAGCATGGCGAGGTTTTCGTTACCGATGACGGCGCGGAAACAGACCTGGACCTTGGACATTATGAGCGGTTTATTCGTACGACCATGTCGCAGAAGAATAACTTCACGGCGGGTCGGATCTACGAAGATGTTATCAAGAAAGAGCGTCGCGGTGACTATCTGGGCGCTACTATCCAGGTGATTCCCCATATTACTGACGAGATCAAGGCCCGGGTAATCGAAGGTGCCGGGGATGCTGATGTGGCACTGGTTGAGATCGGCGGCACGGTAGGTGACATTGAGTCGCAGCCATTCCTTGAGGCAGTGCGACAGATGAAAGTTGAACTGGGTTCAGAACGGGCCCTTTTCCTGCACCTGACCCTGGTACCCTACATCAGCACAGCCGGCGAGACCAAAACGAAACCCACACAGCATTCTGTCAGGGATCTGCGTTCCATTGGTATTCAGCCGGATATCCTGGTCTGTCGATCGGAAAATGAACTGCCTGAATCCGCCCGCAAGAAAATAGCGCTGTTCACCAATGTTGAACTGCCGGCAGTTGTGTCCTTGCCGGATACCGCGACGATTTACTCTGCCCCCATTCTGCTCCATAACACGCGAATTGATGAAATTGTGCTTAAACGTTTTCATCTGGATTGCCCGCCTGCCGATCTGTCTGAATGGGAAAGCGTTGTAGAGGCCTGCCTTAAACCTGAGCGTGAAGTGAAAGTGGCGATGGTTGGCAAATACATGGAGTTGCTGGATGCCTACAAGTCATTGATTGAGGCGATACGTCACGCAGGAATTCATACACATACGCGAGTAAAAATCAGCTATATCGATTCAGAGACTATTGAGTCCGGTGACACATCAGTCCTTGAAGGGATTGATGCTATTGTGGTGCCGGGAGGCTTCGGAGAACGAGGCATTGAGGGCATGATTGCCACTGCACGCTACGCCCGCGAAAACCGTATACCCTACCTGGGTATTTGCCTGGGACTGCATGTGGCAGTGATTGAATTTGCCAGGCATGTGCTGAAATTATCAGGCGCCCACAGCACCGAGTTTGAGCAGCATTGTGAACACCCGGTCATTGCGCTCATTACCGAATGGGTCAATGCGGAAGGACAGGTTGAAATGCGCGATGAGAGCTCTGATCTTGGGGGAACCATGCGGTTGGGAGGCCAGGAATGCAGGCTTGAGGAGGGCTCGATAGCCCATGACTGCTACAAGCAGGATGTCATCGTTGAACGTCATCGTCATCGCTATGAAGTTAACAATAATTATGTAGAACGGCTTGAGAGTCAGGGCCTGCAATTTACTGGAAAATCCATGGACGGCAGCCTCATGGAGGTCCTTGAAGTTCAGAACCATCCCTGGTTCCTGGCATGCCAGTTCCACCCCGAGTTTACTTCCACTCCAAGAGACGGACATCCGCTATTTACCGGCTTTATCAACGCTGCCATTGAAAAGCATGACACCGGGAGTGGTGCTGATGATACCCAATCAACTGCAGCCAATAGCTGACAGGCAAGCCAGATGATGACAAAGGCAATTTCTATCGGGGATATCACCATAGCCAATAATGCGCCCATGGTGCTCATTGGCGGATTGAATGTCCTTGAGGATGAGGCGCTTGCCCTGGAAACAGCGGAGGCCTTTACCAAGGTTTGCCAATCACTGTCAGTTCCCTACATATTTAAAGCCTCCTTTGACAAGGCTAACCGTTCCTCCATTCACTCATACCGTGGTCCAGGGCTGGAGAAGGGCTTGGAAATCCTGGCCAGTGTCAGGGATACATTCAGGGTGCCCGTGATTACGGACATCCATGAACCATGGCAAGCAGCTCCTGTTGCCCAGGTAGCGGATATTCTGCAGTTACCGGCATTTCTGTCGAGACAGACAGATCTGGTCCAGGCCATGGCAGACACAGGCAAGGCGATTAATATCAAGAAAGCCCAGTTTCTCTCACCTGCAGAAATGGGTAACATCCTGCAAAAATTTGAGGAAGCAGGGAACAGCAAATTGATGCTCTGTGAGAGGGGGAGCAGTTTCGGTTACAACAATCTGGTTGTAGATATGCTGGGCTTCCCGGTCATGAAAGATTTCGGTTACCCCCTGATTTTCGATGTTACCCATTCACTGCAGCTTCCGGGAGGTCAGGCCATTAGTGCAGGTGGTCGACGCAAGGACGTTACATCGCTGGCAAAATCCGGTGTGGCCCAGAAAGTAGCCGGGTTATTTCTCGAGGCGCATCCAGAACCGGCAAAAGCCCTTTGCGATGGTCCATGTGCCCTGCCGCTTGCCATGCTTGAGCCATTCCTGTCGCAGATCAAGGCGGTTGATGATCTGGTCAAGGGGCAGGAAGAAATTGATACCGCCTGAAAAGATTGGCATTTTTGAATTTAACCGACTGAGTGATTATTCAAGGTAAACCATGTCTGAAATAGCACAAATCAAAGCACGCGAAGTCCTCGATTCCCGGGGTAACCCTACTGTCCAGGCCGATGTCATTCTAAGTACTGGTGAAATAGGTACTGCCTGTGCTCCATCTGGCGCCTCCACAGGCTCAAGGGAAGCTCTTGAACTCAGGGATAAGGATCCGCAACGTTATAACGGTAAAGGCGTTCTCAAGGCTGTTTCCGCAGCCAATTCAGAAATTCAGGCAGCCTTGAAGGGAATGGATGCTTTTGATCAGACGGCCGTGGACCAGAGAATGATTGAGCTGGACGGCACGGAAAATAAGGAAAATCTTGGCGCCAATGCCATTCTTGCAGTCTCCCTGGCGACTGCGCGGGCAGCGGCAACGAGTAAGGGACAATCCCTCTTTGCCTATATTGCTGGTTTACCTGAAGCCAATGAGAACGGTGAGTTCACGATGCCGGTGCCGATGATGAATATTATCAATGGTGGTGAACATGCTGATAACAATGTTGATATTCAGGAATTCATGATTCAGCCTGTTGGAGCGCCAACATTTTCTGAAGCTTTGCGTCATGGGGCTGAAGTATTTCATGCGCTGAAGTCTGTGCTACATGGCAAGGGTCTGAGCACGGCTGTGGGTGATGAGGGTGGTTTTGCCCCGGACCTGCCGTCCAATGCGGCTGCCCTGGATGCCATTTTGGAGGCAGTTGAAAAAACGGGCCTGAAAATGGGCGAGGATATCGGTCTTGCCCTTGACTGTGCAGCATCGGAATTCTACCGGGACAACAAATACGATCTTGCCGGAGAGGGGCGTGCATTCAATAGTGAAGAATTTACCGACTACCTGGCAAATCTCTGTGATCAGTACCCCATTCTTTCGATCGAGGATGGTATGGATGAGAGTGACTGGGACGGCTGGTCAGTGTTGACCCGCAAACTCGGTGAACGGGTACAGCTTGTTGGTGATGACCTTTTTGTGACCAATACGCGGATACTGGAACGGGGAATAGATTCAGGTGTTGCAAACTCCATCCTGATCAAATTCAACCAGATTGGCTCACTCACCGAAACATTGGCAGCGATCAATATGGCCAAGAAGGCGGGATATACCGCCGTGATTTCACATCGATCTGGTGAAACCGAAGATACAACCATAGCTGATCTTGCTGTTGCGACTGCTTCAGGACAGATCAAGACTGGTTCACTGTGCCGCTCAGACCGGGTTGCCAAATATAACCGCCTTCTCGTAATTGAAGAGGAACTGGGAGCGACTGCACGGTATCGGGGGAAAGCTGAATTTTCCAGATAACCACACGCTGATCCCGGGACATCGGGGAGGTGATTGACTCGCCATGCGACTCCTTCAGGTATTGCTTGTTCTTATCATCCTGGGGCTTCAGGTGAGGCTCTGGGTCGGTTCCGGCAGCCTGACGGAAATTAATCACCTCAATGATTCCATCGACCAGCAGTCTGCTGAAAATGCCCAACTTGAAAGCAGGAACAATGCGCTGCTTCTGGAAGTAGATTCACTTAAAACCACTACAGATGCCATTGAAGAGATTGCCAGGGAAGATCTCGGCCTGATCAAGGACGGGGAAACCTATTACATGATCGTGGATCCTGCTGAAAATGAAAGCAGCGATGAAGGCAAAAACCCGATAACCCGACCTATTGGAACAGATCAACGTGAGTGAACACCAGAACGCCCAGCGGCTTAAGGAAAAACCGGCCAGCACAGGATACTGGGCCATCGTACCTGCTGCAGGTGTTGGAAGCCGGATGTCACAGGGAAGCCGCCATGACAGTTCTCTTCCAAAGCAGTATCTGAGTATTGGCACTGACACCATACTGTCACTGACCCTTGAGCGTCTGGACTCCAGTGGAATTCTGTCAGGCATTGTCCTGGTTCTTGGTGATGAGGACGACTGGTTTGAAAAGCTGGACCTTTCTCTGAATACGGCGCTTGTAACGGTGAAAGGTGGTGCTGAACGTATGCACTCGGTCAATAATGGTCTTGCAGCCCTGAAAAATATGGCAGCGGATACAGACTGGGTAATGGTGCATGACGTTGTAAGACCCTGTGTAAGAGTCGAGGATATACAGGCCCTGGCCTCGACTCTTGCCGATGATCCTGTCGGAGGTATCCTCGCTTACCCTGTATCACACACATTGAAAAAGGTTACTCAGGATCGGGAAATTGAATGTACCGTTCCCCGGGAGCAGTACTGGCAGGCGGCAACTCCCCAGATGTTCCGATATAAATTGCTCCAAAAGGCACTAGCGAGGGCAGTAGCCGCCAATCAGTTGATCACAGATGAGTCTCATGCTGTTGAGTTGGCCGGATATGGAGTAAAGATGATTCCGTGCAGTGGTGACAACATCAAAATCACGCATAGAGAAGATCTGATGATGGCAGAATTTATACTCTCAAGACAGAAACAGTCGCAAGGGGGCCAGGTATGAGTCAGTTTCGCATTGGTAATGGGGTGGATGTGCATCGTTTTGACAGCCATGGAGAGTCAGTCATTCTGGGTGGTGTAGAAATACCCCATACATCTGCCTTACTGGCTCACTCAGACGGTGATGTCCTGACCCATGCGCTCATGGATGCCATGCTCGGTGCCCTGGCTCTAGGTGATATTGGTCACCACTTCCCTGATACCGATGATGCTTACCGGGGCATCAGCAGTATGGAGCTTCTGGCGAGGGTCAATACCCTCATCGCTGATAGCGGATGGTGTCTGTGCAATGCCGACATCACTGTTATCGCCCAGCTGCCTCGCCTTTCACCACACATCATGAAAATGCGCCAGAGTATCGCTCTGACTCTGGGGGTGGCTGAAGATCAGGTCAGTGTAAAAGCCACCACAAGCGAGCATCTTGGCTTTACTGGCAGGGAAGAGGGAATAGCTGTAATGGCATCCGTCCTTCTGTCCACTCAGTAAAAGAAGGACTGAATGACTGATTATTCACTGGACTGGCCTCGGGCTCTTGGGCTGGAAACACTGCCTGCTGTGTTCAGGGAAACTCCCCGCGATTTTATCGTAGAGGAAGTGCTTGGATTTGAGCCCACAGGTGAAGGTGAGCATCTCTGGCTCTTTATAGAAAAAACAAACCTGAACACCATGGATGTGGTGCAGTGGCTTTCATCAAAAACGGGTGTAAAAACACGGGATATCGGATTTTCAGGCTTAAAGGACAAGCTGGCTATTACCAGGCAATGGTTCAGCCTGCGCTATCCCGGAGAGTTGGACGGGAGCATGCCGGAACATATCACCTTGCTCAGGAAAGTACGTAACAGCAGAAAGCTCCGGCATGGTAATCATCGTGCCAACCACTTTGTTATCACCTTGAGAGAGATTACTCCTTCTGATTATCTTCTGGGTCATTGGACAGAGTCGGTGAAAAGCTGTGGTGTCCCCAACTACTTTGGTCTTCAGAGGTTTGGCCGACACGGTGCCAACCTTCAGCGCGCTGCTGCCTTGTCCCTTGATGGTAAATCCAGAGTGAGTCGACATCAACGTGGGCTGTACCTGTCAGCAGCCAGGGCCTATCTGTTTAACAGGGTCCTGGCAAAACGTGTTTCCTCTGGTGATTGGGACAAGCCTCTGCCCGGTGATGTGATGGCGCTCGAAGGCTCATCCAGTGTCTTTCATGCCGATGATAGTGACACGGAGATTGTTCGGCGGCTGTCAGAGGGGGATATTCATCCGACGGGTCCCTTGTGGGGTATCGGTGAATCCATGGTCACAGCAGATGTGAAGACATTGGAAAATAATATTATCCAGGACTTTGGTGAGTTAAAGACAGTGATTGAAAAAGCGGGAATCAAATCTATGCGCCGGCCATTGCGTGTTTTACCCCAACAATTTTCAATAACCGCGGAAGCGGGCAAAGTGGTGGTAGAATTTATTCTCCCCTCGGGGACTTATGCAACCAGTGTGTTACGGGAGATGGTGAAAGCACCAGGATTATGACTATTCTGTTATCAAATGACGATGGTGTGAGGGCTCCCGGACTGATGGCCCTTGCTGGTGCGCTGTCTGTACGTGAAGAGCTTCTGGTTATCGCACCGACCTATGATCGATCCGGAGTAAGCAATTGCCTGACCCTGGACAGGCCTCTACAGGTAGAGCACCTGAGTAATAGCTACATCGGTGTCGATGGTACCCCTACGGACTGCGTCCATCTCGGCACTTCGGGCATATATGGGCCTGAACCTGAAAGAGTTATTTCCGGTATCAATTACGGGGCGAATATGGGTGATGATGTTCTTTATTCAGGCACTGTGGCTGCTGCCATGGAAGGTCGCTTCCTGGAAAAAACACCGATAGCAATTTCCCTTGTAACAAGTCAACCCAAGGAAGTCGAAGTGGATTTCTCCAATGCTGCCGGGATCTTCCTTGACATGTTGGACTTCATAGAATCTCTTGTCCTGCCTCCCCGAACTGTCCTGAACATCAATATCCCGGATATTCCCGCTGCTGACCTGTCAGGTGTCAGGTTCACCACTCTGGGTAGCCGGTTACGCAGTGAAAGTCCGGTACGCACCGAGAATCCCCGGGGAAAAGCTGTTTTCTGGATTGGCAAAGCCGGTGGCCCCGTTGAAAACACACCAGGAACAGATTTTCATGCCGTGGCTAACGGCTTTGTTTCTGTGACGCCAATTCATGCCGATATGACCCATAGGGAAGTGCTTGACGCTTTGGATGGCGTGGCGACAGATAAGCTTTCCGGTATTTTTGGCCCGGGTTAATGCAGGAGACATTTTAAAGGTGAATTCAATCAAGCAGGAAGGTATTGGTATGACTTCCCGGCGGACCCGGGAGCGGCTGGTTAACCGACTCATTGAGCAGGGTATTCAGCGCATTGATGTACTTGAATCCATTCGCAATACCCCGCGGCACCTGTTCATTGACGAGGCCCTTTCACACAGGGCCTATGAGGATGTTGCCCTGCCTATAGGCTTTAACCAGACAATCAGTCAGCCCTACATTGTGGCTCGCATGACCGAGACAATACTCAATGCGGCACCCGATGATGCCGTGATCCTGGAAATTGGTACCGGGTGTGGTTACCAGGCCGCAATCCTTGCCCAGTCTGTGAAACATGTCTACAGCGTGGAACGCATCCGTCCACTATTGGAGCGTACACGCAATAGACTACGTGATCTCGATATTCGCAATATTAGTATCAGGTGCGGAGATGGAAACCTGGGCTGGCCGCAACATGCTCCCTTCGATTGTATCATTACCACCTGTGCTGCATCACAGGTACCCAGCGCCCTGCTTGAGCAGCTAAAGGTGGGTGGTGTCCTGGTGATACCCGTAGGCGACAAGGATCATCAGGAACTGAAAGTGTATCGCAGGGGTGAGGAGGGGATTACCGATCAAACCCTTGAGGCGGTCAGGTTTGTGCCATTTCTTTCCGGTGTGGAAAACTGACAGGAGAGTCTGTTGAACAATCAGTCTTTACTTCGTCAGCGATTCTTTCTGTTTCTCAAGGGCATGGCCATGGGGGCTGCTGACTCTGTACCGGGCGTCTCCGGTGGGACTGTGGCCCTTATCACCAACATTTATGAGGATCTCGTGGACGCCATACAGTCCATTGGCCCACATATGCTGGTGGTCTGGAAAAATGACGGTATTCGTGAAGCCTGGCGTTATATCAACGGGAATTTTCTGCTGACGCTCGGGGCAGGTATCCTTACCGCACTGTTATTGCTCGCCAATATAATTCTGGACCTGATGAATGACCAGTTACCGTATTTACTGGCTTTCTTCGCCGGGCTGGTGACGGCTTCCATTCATTATGTGTCGGCATTAATCAGGAAGTGGGATATGTCAAAACTGGCCCTCTTGGCTGCGGGTGCCTTTCTTGCCTTATTCCTGGCCTTATTGCCATTGCGCGAATCCTCCGGGGGGGTGGTTTACTATTTTTTCTGTGGCGCAATTGCCATCTGCGCGATGATTCTACCCGGTATTTCCGGCGCCTTTATTCTGGTATTACTTGGCGCCTATGGACCTGTGCTGGAAGCACTGACGGGTTTTCAATGGAAAGTGATCCTTGTATTTGCAGCGGGCTGCCTGTCTGGCCTGATGCTGTTTTCCCGGCTGCTGTCCTGGCTGCTTCATCATCACCATGAGAGAACACTGGCCGTGCTGGTAGGCATGCTTGCCGGATCGTTATACCTGTTATGGCCCTGGCGTGTTGCCCTTGAAATCTCATTGAATGATCATGCATTTACACGGTATGAACATGTTTTGCCCGGAACCTATACTGAAGTGGCAGGTGAAGCTTTTTCCCCATGGGTGTGCGTTGGTTTGTTTGTCATGGGGATTGGCCTGGTGTTGCTACTGGAAAATTTCGCCAGTGCTGATGAAAATCCGGATCAGCAAGACAATCAGGGATAGCATTGGAATACCATGAGTCCCAGAAGCCTGATTTTTCGCATGTTTTTTATAGTCGCTTTGACGGGATGCAGGAGTTCCTATCAGTCACCGGTAGCAGAAATTGATGAACCCCGCTTCCTGGACAGTGACAGGATTCATCGGGTAAATGAAGGGGAAACTCTCTACGCCATTGCCTGGATTTATGACCTGGACTTTACTCATATTGCCAGGGTTAACAACCTTTCCCAGCCATATATCATCAGGCCCGGACAGATATTGAATGTGGATCCACGAGCCAGTGTTCCTCAACCCTCAACGAGGACAACAAGGTCAGTATCAAATTCGGCATCCTCCAGAACCACGTCCGCTTCTTCGGCCCGAAGTACCCCGAAAACGGGTGACTCCGGTTCAACCCCCGTGCAGGTTAATCCAGTGACTGTTCGACAGGGACCGGTTAGTTGGGGTTGGCCGGCGAGTGGATCAATTATTGGGCGCTTCTCAGCATCAGGTGTTGAAAACAAGGGAATAGATATAGCCGGTGAGGAAGGTGATGCTGTAATTGCTGCAGCAGAAGGGCAGGTGGTTTATGCCGGTAGTGGCCTGTTGCGGTATGGGGATCTGCTCATTATCAAACACAACGACCGTTTTCTCAGTGCGTATGCGCATAACAGCGCCTTGCTGGTGGAGGAGGGGCAATATGTCAGCAAAGGAGAGAAAATTGCCGAACTCGGTTCAACGGGTGTCGACAAGGAGATGCTGCACTTTGAAATCCGCGTTGATGGAAAACCTGTAGATCCACTTGGTTACCTGCCGGCGCGTTAATCCTCAAATAATCTAGACAGTTCATATTCCTGATATATACTGAAAGCAAGGGTTACAAGATTAAAGGTAACCCGCAAGAATAAAAAACCAGCACTATTTCACTTTCAATATTTATAAGGATTTAAATATGGGAAATAGAAAAAAACAGCCCCAATTCCCTCTTTTTCTGCCTGCCCCGGGCAAAACGCATTCTCCATCAAGGAAATTACCGGTAAAAGAAACAAACTCTGAGGTGACCAGTTCACCGTTGTGTGAACAAGATGCTCTGTCATCGACTTCGGAAAGCGATGTCAGCTGGAGAGATTCTTCAATTTCTAAAATGGATTCCCTGAAGAGAAATGACAATGAAAGAAAGTCTTCATCGGGGATGAAAGGCAGCCCGGATTCGATGGCCATGTATCTCAATGACATAGGAAAACGCCGATTACTAACCGCAGAACAAGAGCTGAAACTGGCAAGGAAGGTGGTCAGGGGAGATGTTGTCAGCAAAAACCGGATGATTGAAGCTAATCTCCGTTTGGTGGTGACAATTGCCAAACGTTACCAGAACAGGGGGATGTCGCTGCAGGATCTGGTGGAAGAGGGGAATCTGGGATTGATTCGGGCGGTCGAGAAGTTCAATCCGGAACTTGGCTATCGCTTTTCCACGTATGCTACGTGGTGGATCAAGCAGAATGTGGATCGTGCCCTGATGAACCAGGTCAGGACAATTCGCCTGCCAATTCACGTTATGAAGGAACTCAATACCTGCCTGAAAATAGCAGAAGAACTGTCAGATGAGTTGCACAGATACCCTACAACTAGGGAAATAGCTGAGCGCGCCAGAAAATCAGAAAAGAAAATCAGGAAACTGCTGAATCACAATACACGAACCAGTTCGGCAGACAGGAGCATCAGTAAGAAAAAGGAACTGACATTACTCGATACTGTAGCAGATAAGAAATCAGCTGATCCTGCTTATATGCTTCAGGAAAAGGATCTTTTGAAGAGTATTGAGCATTGGGTTGACAGGTTGCCCGTGAAGCAAAAAGAGATATTGTCTCGCCGGTTTGGTCTGTATGGTTTTGAATCGAGTACCCTGGAAAGTGTTGGAAAACAGGTCGGACTGACCCGGGAACGTGTCAGGCAAATCCAGATAGAAGCACTGGGCAAATTAAGGCGCATGATTGAGCGGGAGGGGCTCAATCTTGATGAAATTAATCTGCCCTGAAGGAGTATGCGTTAAAAATGAAAGAGAGTGGCATAAATGCTACTTTGACTTAATGCCATTTTTATGGTGTATAGCAATATTCAAGTTCAGATGAAGGTTGTACACACATAAGCTGAAAATCTTGCGATTCGATGTAGTCCGAAATAAGAAAGTAAGAAGAAGCAAAAAAACAGCTATTCTCTTTCAAGCAAGTCCCGTTTGTTGGGTTTGTCAGCCCACTCTTCAGCATCCGGCAGGGCTTCCTTCATTTCAGTGATGTTATCCCACTGTTCACTCAGCTCGGCATTGATCTCAAGAAATTCCTGCTGATCCTCAGGCAACTCGTCATCTGCATAAATGGCATCAACCGGACATTCAGGTTCACACAGGGCACAGTCAATACACTCATCAGGATTGATGACGAGCATGTTCGGACCTTCATAAAAACAGTCAACAGGGCAGACTTCCACACAATCCGTATGCTTGCATTTGATACAGTTTTCGCCAACTACAAAGGTCATCGTTCTCTCCGGACTTTATTATTTATGCTGTTTATTCATGTCATATCTGTTATGACGCCAAACAGCTTTGTTGTTCTTGGGGTTCCAGGTTCTGCTTAACCCGAAAGGCGGACATTTTACCCGCAGGCAGGGATTTGCACAATCACCTCAGCTCATGCGACTTGCCTGATCAACCAAGCATGTCCCTGAGCTTATACAGCATTTCAAGCGCCTGTCGAGGAGAGAGGTCATCCGGTGATATATCCGCCAGAAACTCAAGTGCAGGATGCTCTTTATCGGGCATAAACAGTTCAGCCTGCTGATGGGACGCACCCACTGACTGTTGCGTGCTACGCTCCTCATTCTCCAGTTGCTCGAGCTTTTTCCTGGCCTTGCGAATTACAGGGGCAGGAATACCGGCCAATTGCGCTACCTGGAGTCCATAACTCTGGTTGGCAGGCCCCGGCTCAACCGAGTGAAGGAACACAATTCCCTTGTCGTGTTCTGTCGCATTGAGATGGACATTCCTGATATCAGGATACAGCTCAGGAAGTGCCGTCAATTCAAAATAGTGGGTGGCAAACAGGGTGAAGGCCTTGATTTCAGATGCGATATAGACGGCACTGGCCCAGGCCAGAGACAAGCCGTCAAACGTACTGGTTCCCCTGCCAATTTCATCCATCAAGACAAGACTGGAGGCCGTGGCATTGTGCAGTATATTGGCAGTTTCAGTCATTTCCACCATGAACGTGGAACGCCCTCCCGCCAGGTCATCAGAAGATCCGATCCGCGTGAAGATGCGATCAATAGGCCCGATACGGGCTGAATTGGCAGGGATAAAACATCCTGTATAGGCCAGCAGGACTATCAAGGCTGTTTGTCGCATGTAGGTTGATTTACCCCCCATATTCGGGCCGGTAATGACAAGCATGGTACTGTCTGGCCCGAGGGCTGCATCATTGGCCACAAATGAATCATCCATGACCTGTTCTACCACAGGATGCCGGCCCTGGCGTATCTCCAGTCCAGGCTGATCGGATAGATTCGGGCAATTCAGGTTCAGGGCCTGGGCACGCTCGGCAAAATTGACCAGCACGTCCAGTTCACAGAGACTGAAAGCCGTTTGCTGGAGTGCTGGTAGTTGCTGTGCAATGGTTTCGATCAAGGCATCATAGAGGTGTTTTTCCCTCGCCAGTGATTTGGAGCGGGCTGACAGGACTTTTTCCTCAAATTCCTTCAGGGTTGGAGTAATAAAGCGCTCGGCATTCTTCAGGGTCTGGCGGCGAATATAGTCTGCCGGCGCCTGGTCGGACTGTAGCCGGCTGATTTCGATATAGTAGCCGTGGACACGGTTATAGCCGACTTTTAACGAGGACAGGCCAGTCCGGGATTTCTCTTCTGATTCCAGGTTCGTAAGGAAGTCACCGGCATTGCTGCTGAGCTGTCTGAGTTCATCCAGTTCATCATCATAACCGTCAGCAATAACACCGCCTTCACGAATAACCACGGGCGGATTTTCACAGATAGCCTTGTCCAGCAGTTCCGACAGGTCCTGATAGGGATGGATGTGTTCTGCCAGCACTGTAAGCCTGGGGGAATCTATTTCGGAAAGCTTTGTCTGAAGCTCAGGAAGACTGCTGAGTGCCTGGCGCAGGTTGTCCAGATCACGCGGTCTGGCACTGCGCAGCCCGATTCTGGAGAGAATACGCTCCATGTCTCCGGACTGCTTCAGGACTTCATGTATTGATTCATATTGATAGTCAGCCAGCAATGATGTGACGGCCTGTTGCCGAAGACGTATCTGGTCATGGTCACGTACCGGGCGATGCAGCCAGCGACCAAGTAGTCGTGCTCCCATGGGGGTGGCGCACCTGGAGAGAATACTGAGCAGGGTATTTTCCGTTCCACCGCTCAGGTTCAGGTCGATTTCGAGATTACGCCGGCTGATGCTGTCCAGTACAAGACTGTCCTCGGACTGTTCCACCTTGATGCTCTGAATGTGGGGAAGGTCGGTCTGCTGGGTTTCCCGGGCATAGTTGAGAAGGCAGCCAGCGGCCTGTATGGCCTGTTCGAGATGTGCGCAGCCAAACCCCTCCAGGGAATCGGTGTTGAACTGCCTTGTCAGCAAACGTATTGCCGTGTCCAGTTCAAACTCCCACCCTGGACGCCGCCTCAGTCCACCATGGGAACTGATATCTGACGGGAGTACAAGGGCTTCAGGTGCCAGAATTTCTGCCGGGCGGATACGGCCTAGTTCACTGGATAGGGCCGTATCATCACTGACCTGCAAGATAAAAAAGCGCCCTGAGCTGATGTCCAGGGTTGCAATCCCGTATTGTCCGTCCTGAGAAAAAATGGCTGTCAGCAGCGTATCCCGTGTTTCCTTGAGCAGGGCCTCGTCACTGAGCGTTCCGGGCGTGATCAGGCGGACAACTTTGCGCTCCACGGGCCCCTTGCTGGTCGCTGGATCGCCTATCTGCTCACAGATGGCTACCGAAACTCCGGCTTCGACAAGCCGGGCCAGGTAACGGTCAGCGGCATGATAGGGAATGCCGCACATTGGTATCGGGGAGCCACCGGATTTACCCCTTGCAGTCAGGGTAATATCGAGCAGACGTGAGGCTTCTTCAGCATCCTTGTAGAAGAGTTCATAAAAATCACCCATACGGTAAAAGAGCAGCTCGTCAGGATGGTCAGCTTTTACCTTCAGGTACTGCTGCATCATGGGGGTGTGCTGGGAGGATGACTTGCTCAAAAGACTGCCGGAATTCCTGATTTCTGAAGGAATTTGATTCTACGTGATCTTGAATTCAGGCTCCAACACTTTGCCGAATTCACGCATGAAAATGGCATTTCTTTTTTGAATAAGCCCCCTTTATCTGCTTTAATGAACACCATGAAAATAAGGTCCGGTAGACACCAATCGCGCCCTTTTTTGACATCAGAATTTAGTCTTATATTTCACCTATTTACTCAACAGGATGCTCTCCGCCAATGGCAGAACAACAAGATTCCAATAAAGAAAAAGCACTCTCCGCGGCTCTCGCACAGATAGAAAGACAATTCGGTAAAGGCTCGATGATGCGCCTGGGCGATTCTGAAAGTATCGCCATCCCGGCTATTTCCACAGGCTCCCTCGGATTGGATATTGCACTGGGTATTGGTGGTCTTCCCAGGGGCAGAGTGGTCGAAATTTACGGGCCGGAATCATCAGGCAAGACGACTCTTGCACTGCAGGTCGTAGCCCAGGCCCAGAAACTGGGGGGTACCTGTGCCTTTGTTGACGCGGAACATGCTCTCGACCCGATTTATGCAGAAGCCCTCGGAGTGGATGTAGATAACCTGCTGGTCAGTCAACCGGATACCGGCGAACAAGCCCTTGAAATCTGTGACATGGTTGTACGCTCCGGTGCTGTTGATGTGGTTGTTATCGACTCTGTTGCTGCCCTGACTCCCCGTGCTGAAATCGAGGGAGATATGGGTGATTCACACATGGGCTTGCAGGCTCGCCTGATGTCACAGGCCCTGCGAAAAATGACCGGTAACATCAAGACTTCCAATACCCTGGTGATATTTATCAACCAGATCCGCATGAAGATTGGGGTGATGTTTGGCTCTCCCGAAACGACAACCGGGGGTAATGCCCTGAAATTCTATGCCTCAGTGCGCCTGGATATCCGTCGAATCGGTTCCATCAAGGAAGGTGATGAAGTGGTGGGCAATGAGACCCGCGTTAAGGTCGTCAAGAACAAGGTAGCACCTCCCTTCAAGCAGACTGAATTCCAGATTTATTACGGTCAGGGGACCTCACGTCTGGGTGAAATCATTGATCTGGGTGTGCAGCATGATCTCGTGGATAAAGCCGGTGCCTGGTATGCCTACAATGGTGACAAGATAGGCCAGGGCAAGAAAAATGCCATGGCCTGGCTGGAGGAAAACCCTTCTGCTGCCCAGGAGATAGAGAAAGCCCTGCTCGATAAACTTCTGGCAAAGCCCAAGAAGAAGGGCGATGAGCCACCAGCGGAGGAGGGCGAGGGGGCAGAAGCAGAAGTGGCTGAAGCCAAGTAATCCCGTTAACAAAACGGTTTCGACTGGTCACCCATGACCTACCGTAAAGACGAAAAACCTGCCATTACTGTCCGGCGGGCTGCAATGAACTTGCTGGCTCGCCGTGAACAGACTTTTGTTGAACTGGTTCGTAAAGTCACCGAGAAATATCCTGATATCGATGCCGATGAGGTTATCCTGCCCGCGCTGGAAAGGCTCAGGGAGGAAAACCTGCAGTCAGATGAACGCTTTGCGGAATCCTTTGTCAGATATAGGAGCAGCAGGGGAGTGGGTCCCCTGAAAATTGACATGGAAATGCAGCAGCGAGGGTTAGCGGGTGCCTTGATACAACATGCCCTTTTTAATGGAGATGTGGACTGGGTTGGTATTTGCACCGATGTTGCCAAGAAAAAATTCCCGGAGGGTATTGGAGAGTCGCCCCAGGATAAAGCCCGCTGTTATCGTTTTTTAGCACAACGAGGCTTTTCCAGTGATCAGATCAAAGAAGCAGCATTGCAGTAATTTTATTAATGTAAATTCTAGATATGAATCATAACCTCTTGAAATAAATAAAATGAAACGTTGGTACTTACTGGCAACAAAGCCCCGGGAAGATGAGAGGGCGCAACTACACCTGGAAAACCAGGGATACCGGATTTTTCGTCCACAAGTTCGCAAATTCAGGATAAAGAAGGGAAAACAGGTGCCTGTTGAAGAGCCACTTTTTCCTCGGTATATCTTCATACACCTGGATGAGGTTGTCAGTAACTGGTCGAGGATTCGTTCCACAAGAGGGGTCAGTCAACTGGTTAGGTTTGCCGAAATGCCGGCAATAGTACCTGAGCGGGTTGTCAAAACTCTCAAAAGCCGTTGTGATGAAAAAGGTGTCATTGATCTCACCGAAGAAACGCCCCACGTCTATGCTTCAGGGGATGAGATAGAGATTACCGATGGGAGCTTTAGGGGCATTACTGCAATAATCAAGGAGCAGACAGGAGAGGATCGCGTCCTGCTGTTGCTTGATTTGCTGGGCAAGACAAGGGAACTTGAACTTCCTCTAGACCAGATCAGGTCGACCTGAGTTTCATTCACTCATGCAGTGACACAAACCCTGTTCTGAGAGTTTTTTCTCCATACTCCGTGGATATGTTCAATAGGTGAACATTCGAGAAAAAGGGTTGTTCATGCCATGAACATACTCTATACTATCGAGTGTTCACAATGTGAACAAGCTTCTAAAAATATCATCTCTCCTTGATCATGCTGCCGCCCTCCTAGTATGGCGGTAGCGTCTTTAAATTATTGTAAATATGCCTGTACTCAGCGAAGAAGATCGCTACAAACTCCTCAAGCTCCTCCACGACAACCCGGAAATGAACCAGAGGCAGATTGCATCTGCTATGGACCTGAGTCTGGGTAAAGCCAATTTTTGCCTGAGGGCACTGGTTGAAAAAGGCTGGGTGAAGATGGGAAATTTCAGTAAAAGCAAAAACAAAAAGGGATATGTGTATTTGCTTACATTGAAAGGCATCGAGGAAAAGGCGTTGGTTACATTCAAATTCTTGCAGCGTAAACAGCATGAATACAAGGAGCTCCAGAAGGAAATTGAAGTGTTACAACAAGAGGTCAGGAAGATAGGCGACAAGGATGGAGCTGATAAGAAGTAGAGTTAATAAATGAGTAATACATTTGGCTAGTGTTCTTAAAACCGGCCTGTATACCTTATCCACCAGGTTAGGCAAGACATTAATTACGCTCTTAACATTGGCAATTATTGGGCGTTACATAAGTGTCGAAGATTTTGGCTTATTTGCCATTGTTCTGATTTTTTCAAACCTGCTTTCTCCACTTGTTGATTTTGCGCTGACACCAGCTTATATCAAATTGGAAAATGCAGACAAAAGTGCCAGCTCCACATTTTTTTCCATCAATGTTTATATATCCATTCTGTCTGTAATTTTAATGGTCCTTTTCTCATGGGGTGGGGCCTATTTATTTAAATCTGAAACTTTGCAGCCATTGATTGCAGTATTCAGTCTGGCAATTTTCTTTTCGTCCATATCCGGCCAACCGTCTGCAATACTCAAACGTAATAAGGAATATGACGTTATCTCCAAGATTGAAATCATGGTTTCAGTCAGTGGAGCAGCTCTTGTATGCATAATGGCTGTTAACGGTTATGGGATCTGGGCCCTAATAACAAGGGGAATATACGAAGCTTTCATTAATGCTGCATTGTTGATAAAAAAATCTTCCATTGATTTACGTATTGTAGGATACAGAGAGATTGCTAAATATAAGGACAGTATAAAATTTGCCAGCCAAATTGTTTTATCGCGGCTGCCTAATCGAGCACTGCTGACAATAGACAATGTAATTATTGGTAAATTTATGGGCACAGAAGCCTTGGGATTCTATTCAAGAGCTTTCCAGTTTGTACAAATGATAGATACAAATTTGAGCAAGCCCGTTTCATCTCCGGCACTTTCTTATCTTGCTCGATTGCATGACAACGTTGAAGCCAGGCATTACATAACGTTATTTTGGGCTACATATCTTGTTTCAGGTGTTGGATGTCTTGTGATAATTGCATCAGGGGACCAGTTGTTGCCGATTCTGATGGGAAGTAATTGGGTTGAAGCAGGTAATTTATTGCGGTTGCTGGGATTTTGGGGGATAGGGAAAATATTTCATACACTATCAAGTAGTTACCACATCAATGAAAATAAAGTGTATAGATGGACGAAGTACATAACTCTTGGAATTGTGATTATCTATTGTGTACCAATACTTAGCTTGATATGGAAACAGGATGTTAGGTTATTTACCATGCTATACTCGTTTTCATACTGCTTTTATTGGATCTTTGTATATTTCCATTCCATTTACAAAGATTATGAAAAAACACCCGGAATACTTCAGGGAACTATTTACAAATTTATCGGCATCAATGTTTTTACTTTGCTTATTTACCAATTTTTTACGGATTGGATCATCAGCGTTCTGGGTGGTGACTTCAACATTTTAGTGTTGGTAATGGTTGAGATTTTTATAACAATTCTTACTTTCTACTTGTTGTTTTACATTTTTGCGCAAGAAGAGAAGAGTATGATTATTAGAATTCTTAAAAAAAACTAATCTATGATTTCAAGAGATAAAAAATTTCTTTTTGTTCATGTGCCTAAAACAGGAGGAAATAGCATTCAGAATGTTTTATTACAATATTCTGAAGACCGAAAAATAGTAAAAAATAAAGATAACAGCACTGATCACTATGGCCTGGAGATATCTGAAAACTCAATTTTGCATAAACACAGCACTCTGGAAAATTATTATTTTTTCCTGGGGGAGGAGTTTTATAACTCGCTTTTCAAATTTTCTGTGATGCGCAACCCATGGGATTGGTGCGTATCCTGGTATTTTCATAGGAACAAAAAGGAGTGGAATGCTGATCAGTTTGAAGATTTTATAAAAAGCACTCCCACATTCGTTGATTATTTAACAATAATGAATAAGCGCTCACCATTGATGAGTAAGATTTTACGGAAAATGCCTTTTAAATCGGCTAACAAGGCAGTCGCTTTCGAACAGGAACTGAACTTTATTTTAAAATTCGAAAACCTGAGGAATGATTTTTCGACTCTAACTGGAAAATTAGATCTACCGGATATTGAACTGCCTCATGTAAATAAATCTGATCATGAACCATATTCAAATTACTACAACAACAAAACCAAAGAAATAGTACGACGAAGATTTTCCCGGGAAATTGAGTACGCAGGCTACGATTTCAATAATTGTGATTAAGTTTTATGAACATGATTGATTTTGTCCATATAGGATTAAATAAAACTGGTACTACATATCTCCAGAATGGACTTTTTGCAAACCATCCGGAGCTACAGGTTTTTGGATCGTCAAAATTTCCGGGGAGAAATAACTTACAGCTATATAAAATTATCAATTATCTGAATAAATGTTCCAGTCTGTATTTTGATGAAAATTATTTCTCTGAATATATGACAAATATGATTTCGGCAGAAAAATCAGAAAACCACTTGCTTGGAATTTCAGCTGAAGGACTTTCAGGGGGATGGAGGGATGGAAAAAATGTCAGATTTATTGCTGAAACACTAAAAAGTGAATTCGGAAATTTAAAAATAATCATTACTCTTAGAGAGCAAGTCTCTATGCTGGAGTCTAATTACAATCAATTCATACGACGTGGTGGCATAGTTAGTTTCGAAGAATGCTTTTTCTCACCATTTTATGGTGGAGGAATGCTGACACCTGATTCTTTCTACGAAACCAATGTCATCAGTTATTTCAAATACTCCCGAATAGTTAAGCTTTACCAGGATGTTTTTGGGCAGAGCAATGTAAAAGTATTGTTTTATGAGGATTTGAAAGAATCTCCTTCTGATTTTGCAGCTTCTATTTGTGACTTTTTAAAAATATCGGCCCTCCCTGAAACTTGCGATACAGTTAAAAAAAATGAAAGTTTATGTAACTGTTCTTTGAATTTTATTAAGTTGGGTAACAGGTTGTTTTGTACAAAATTCAACCAAAGAAATGGTAAGGCAGGATTTCTGTCAAGATTAATTCAAATAAAGCTCAAGAGCGATTTGAGCCTCACAAATAATGTTGAATTCAATAGGTTTCTTTTGCGTATTGAAATAGATAAGAGGTTACAAAGAAAATTTGTCCTTTTCGTCCAAAAGTATATGAACCCAATATTCAAAAAAATTTGTGGGGCTAAAGCCGATAATATAAGCACGATTGCACTAGACAAAAAAATATTCTTGGAGAAGTTGTACGGTGAAGATAATAAAGCTCTTTGTAAGTTATTGAATCTTGATGCAGACAGCCTTCAAGATAAAGGCTATCTAATACGATAGCTGAACTAAGAAAGATATCTCAATGCGTGTAATTTTAAATTCTTTACCAAAATCAGGAACACACCTGCTAACAAGGTTTTTTGATTTATTGGAGTTCGAGGAAGTCCGGCCAGGGTTAGCTGGTGGACTGATCAGAAAGACATCTAACAACCCGCTTAAAAATTTCGTTAAGCATAATAGAAAAGCAAAAACTGAGGAAAAAGGCTTTCATATAGATCTTGATATACCGGAAAACCTAATTAAAAGAGAATGGCTTATCAATTACCTGAATCAAGTAGAGGAAAATTGTTATTTACGTGGTCATCTACCTTATTCACCTGAATTAAGCCAAGTTTTAAAAGATGCTGGATATAAGCATCTTTATATAAGCAGGGATCCTCGGGATGTTCTCTGCTCCCTTTCAAATTTCCATACACGTGATCACAAGCCGTTTAGCGAAACATTTAGTAACTTACCACCAGAAAAACGTCGTAATTTAGCACTGTTCGGTGTAAAGAAGGGAGAAATTGTCCTGAGCCCATTAGCCAAAAGGCTTGAATATTCATCAGGTTGGTTAAATGATAGCAATGTATTATGTGTAAAGTTCGAAGATCTTATAGGTGAAAAAGGAGGCGGTAGTAACTTAAACCAAACAATCCAGATTAAAAATATTCTGGACTTCGTTAGAATCAAAAAAAGTGAAAATGAAATAGCAAAAATTGCCGATAATTTATTCTTTCAAAAATCCAGTACCTTCCATAAAGGTACAATTGGTCAGTGGCTCAACCAATTTTCCGATGAAGAAGCTGGTTATATAAATAAAGAGATAGGGAGTTGGATACCAATATTCGGATATGAAATTTGATTATTTCTCATAAATATAAATTTATATATATCAAATCAAGTAAAACAGCTGGTACCAGTCTTGAAGTTTACCTGTCTCAAAT
>Ga0255764_10000015_pt1 | contig 172893 bp, 114 predicted proteins | sample 071ome_30_FD_179964 | JGI IMG/M metagenome (GOLD analysis project Ga0255764, IMG submission 179964) | Coastal salt marsh microbial communities from the Groves Creek Marsh, Skidaway Island, Georgia - 071406AT metaG (version 2) | ecosystem: Environmental > Aquatic > Marine > Intertidal zone >... | reverse complement strand
CTTGTCCAAAGGGCTGGCCGGATTCCGAACCGACGGCTTCGCACGCGGCGACAACGTCCATACCTTCGAGGACGCGACCGAAGACGACATGAGTGCCGTCCAAAGATGGCGCAGGAGCGGTGGTGATAAAGAATTGCGAACTGTTCGTGTTCGGTCCGCGGTTCGCCATGGAGAGAACGCCCGCGGCGTCGTGTGATATGCCAAACGTTTCGTCGTCAAATGTTTCGCCGTAAATGCTCTCGCCACCCTTGCCGTTTTGCAAGGTAAAATCGCCACCTTGACAAACGAAACCCTTGACGATACGGTGGAAGCACGATCCTTCGTACGTCAACTTTTTCCCGCTCATGCTCGACGCGCCCTTCTCGCCCGTGCACAACGCCCTGAAATTTTCTGCCGTCTTTGGCGCGTGCGCCCCAAATAGTCCAAACACAATCCGACCTTTTGGTTTCCCGTTGACGCTTACGTCAAAGTAGCACCGCGTTGTGACTGTCTCATCACCCGGTGGAGGTAAGTCGCTCTCCAGCACGTCTTTCCACGCGTCGTATCTATTCAATTTCTCCAACGTCAGCGTCACAACTTCATCCTCCTTTTCCCAGTAACAACCGTCGACGTCCACCTCGTGCGGAAAGTCACCCTCGACGACGGCTTGGTCGACGCCCTCGAGCCGAAGTCGCATCTTCGTCTTAAAAATCTCCAGCTTCATAGCAGATTTGGGCGTGTCCGGCGGGAGCTGGATCGTCAGCGTCACTTCTGCGTGGTTCGCCGGCGCGTCGTAACGCACTTGAACGTCATCGCTGTGACGCAAAAGGGCGTTGATGTTTAGTGATCGTCGCAGGCGGTGACGCGGAGTCACGCTGGGCGTCAATTGTCGATGCGTGGCGACGCGCATGGGGCGCGTCGGTGGTGACGACGCGCGCGTCAGGCTGACAAATGACGCACGGAAAAGTGTTGGCCCACGCTTTGGTTCTTACGGAACGCGATGTTTACAACAATGACTTCTAAACTACGAGCGATGCATACCTTTCGGCGGTACCGCCCTCTTGATTGTGTTTTTGCTGACGAATGTGCGCGAGGGTGTTGGCGTACGATTGCTCGACCTCGCGCATGGCGGTGATGGCTTCGCCTGAAATATCACCGATGGTGCTGAGCTCCGCGTTGATCATATCGACGAGCGCCTGTAGTGCCTCGATGTTCACCGCGGTGCAACCCTCGACGGATTTATCGTAAAAGTACAGATATTTGTTCAAGATGCCGACGTAGAGACCGAGCGCCTCGATTCGATTGGAGATGTTGCCTCCAAACGTATCGCGAACCGCATTAGCAATTTTGACCGATTTCTTGAGACACGCGGCTACAGAGTCGCTATCCTTGACAGTCTCGGTCCAGAACAAGTGAGAGCATGTATACGCACCCACGCACTGATCAGGCTTCTTGAGCAGACGGGCGCTATAACCGGTCGTCTTGTGAACTAGTGACTCTCTGCTTTCAGGTGTGAAAACGTTCACCTTGTGCAGCGTGCCTATAATAATGAAGAGCAAGTTGACTTGTTTCTTTGTGTCCGTGATGTGTTCCTCATACAGTTCGAACGCGCGCTCGAAGAACTCGTATGTGATTGACTCCAAGTTGGCCACAGCCGCGAGCTGAGCCACTTCGAGATAGAGTTTCAAAGCCTTCTCGTGCCTACCTGCGACTTCGGTGAGAGCTGTGATGGTTTTGTGCACGAGGTGCAGAGACTTCTTCAACCATGGCGATTTGACCTCTTTAGGCATTGTGAAAGAAATCTGGACATCCGCTTTGGCTTCAGTGTTCGCGTCGACGGGCACCTCTCCATCTGTCTCTTCTTTGCATGTCGTGTCAACGGCTTTAGTATCACGCTCCGACAGCACAATGTCGCGACCAAGCGCGATGCCAGCGAACACGAGAGCCGGAAACGTGTACCTTATGCGTCTCGGGCCGCCTTCCATTAAGATATCAAAAGCTCTGTTCAACATTTCGAGTTGGAGCTCAAAGTTGTTGTCCGTAGCCTTGATCAAGTGCACAACTTGAGCGACGACATTTTGCTCACGCGAGAGCTCTCCGGAGCCGTCTTCTTCGGTGTTAGCGTGAGAGACGACGACGCAATCGATAAACTTGTACAAAGTGCTCACTTCATCGACCGATGCCAACGTGCTTCTCTTCTTCACTAACGTGTCGATGATGCCTAGCGCAACCTCCTTCCTCTTCGCTTCGTCCAGGAGCGCCGTCACCTTTGGGAATGATCGTAGCGACAAGACGACGGAAAGCTCACACGCCTCGAGTGGATCTGAAAGCAACGTCACGAGTTCTTTCGTCGCTTCAGCGTCGCTAAAGGGGACTTTGCTAGCCAGAGAATCCGCCAACGCCTCTAAAATCTCATCGAGTACGCCCGCGTCGGTAATCTGAAGCTTCTTTGCGAACGCCATCAGGGCGCCAAACATGCCGATGATCTCTTTCGCAGGAACGTCATCGTGCGATTTAATAATCTCTCTGCAGCACTCGAACGATTGCGGGAACACGTTCGCCGCTTCAAACTCAGTCTTGGCCTCTGGGGTCTCGTCCGCATAGCTCAACAGTCTACCAAGAAGAGCGTTCAAGATGGAGCCCACGCGCACGTTGGAGCGCAACATGGTCATGGTTGAAAACACCTCGGGAAAAGTCGCGAGGTGATACTCGTCTGGAAAGACTTGAATCAAGACATCGAGCAGATACGGCTGAGCGAGCTCATCCTTGCAGTTGACCACTTGTTCCAAAATGCGCGGCAACACTACGTCGCGATACAGCTTCAAATCCACGCCCTCTAGCTGCGACAGCGCGAGCAAGTTCTTCCCCACTAAATCCCTCAACTCTTGTCTTTCCACCTCTCTCCTCTTGCGCCCACTTGCCGGTCCTATGTGTTGCATGCGAACCCACAACTTGTTCATCTCTGTAAAATTTTGCAACAGAAACTCTATGGCGTCACTCACATCGCCGCCTTCGCCTTCGTACCGCGACCCTTTATCCGGAAGCAAAGCCTTGCTCATCTGCCCCAAATACGCCCTCAGGAATAACCCGTGTATCGGCTGTTGCACCCCTCTCGTCATCTCCACGAGATCCATCAGCACGTCTCTCGCGTTGCCTTCCCCGAGCTCGACGTACGTGGCGCCCACCGTGACGAGCAGGTACAACCTCGGTAAAATGTTCCCCGCGTGCTGCACGAGCTCGTACAGCTCCATGCACGATCGCCCGTGTCTTGATTTATCCCCAAAGAAACTCCTCAAGTGTATCAACTCATCGCTCGCCGCTATGAAGAGCTCGTAATAGCTCTTTGGTGTCAACGCCAACGTCCGAAGCTCTCCCAACATCAGTGACGCGTTCTTCAGCGCGTCTCGAAGATTGTCGTCATCCTACGACCGCAAAACGAGCGAGGAAAGCCACGCGTCAGTCAACGGTGTAAACCAGCTCGGGATCACCGCGTCATGGAAACCGAACGAGCGTTTCAAGCGCGAGTCGAGTCGTAGTTTTAAGATTACTCACCGTCGCGCGCTTCATGTGAAACGCGTGTTGCTTCACCAACGTCTTCGACTCTGCGACGAACACGAAACACACAGTCACTGATCGTCAGTCTCTCACCTCGCGTTCGATACCTCCCGCCCCTCGCGTCACCGCCGCGTCGTCGTCGTTCACGTCGGAAAAACGAAAATCCAAAAATCTCCAACCAAACCGTTCCTCGCGTGCGACGCTAAAAAACGCACCTTCCAACCATCGCGCCGCCGTCGCGGCGTCCGCGGTATCATCAACACCGCGTCCATCGTGCGTTCGCGCCGACAGCGACGCCGACGCCGACGAGGCTTCCATGTCGATATCGTCGTCTCGCTCTGACGCGCGATGGCAACCGCTTTGCGAACACCAGTTGTCCAACGTTTCATACTGTATCTATGTAAAGACTATATAAAGTACCCGGTACAATACCAGATACACAAAAGTACACGTTGGTATACCCCCATCGGCAGCGCCACTCGACGGCGACGACGACGACAGACGACGACGACGCGAAACACGATGATGGCGACGATGATGACGCCGTTGACGATGCGGGTTCGAGGTGGATCGACGACGACGACGACGACGACGACGACGCGCGTCGCGAGAGGTCGGACGATGCTGACAACGACGTCGTTATCCAACCACCGAATCATCAAGGGCGGACGCGTCGCGCCGCGCGCGGCGATGACCCGATGCGGGAATGCGTCGACGGCCGATGCATCGTTTCGTTGCGCGTCCATCGCGGAAGATGCGAGACGGACGACGACGCGACGTGGGTCGGTCGTGACGCGCGCCGCGGACGCCGCGGCTGCGGAGGGTAACCCGTCCAACTCTGCGAGTGGAAAAGGAGGCTTTGATTTCGGCGCCAGAGCGCGCGCCATCGCCTTCTTCTTAACCTCGTTCTCCCTCGCCGTGCCTCTCATTACTATTATGGCCATCATGTTTCCGTTTGTGTGGGTTTTCGATCGTACGAGACGAAGCGCGTTGAGTTTTTGCAACGACATCTGGGCCACCGTGTCCACGGGGTTGTTCTTCCCGGTGGAAGTTTTCGGTCGCGCCAACCTTCCCGCGGCGGATGAGGCGGCGGTGTACGTCGCCAATCACGCGTCGTTTTTGGACATTTACTCGTTGTTTCATCTCAGGCGTCCGTTTAAGTTTATCTCCAAGACGAGCAACTTTTTGATTCCCGTCGTCGGGTGGTCCATGTTTCTCACCGGTCACGTTCCGTTGAAGCGCATGGAGCGTCGTTCGCAAATGGAAACGTTGAAGAAGTGCAGAGAGATGCTCGCCGACGGTGGTTCGGTGTTGTTTTTCCCAGAGGGTACGAGAAGCGTGGATGGTAAGATGGCGGCGTTTAAAAAGGGGGCTTTTAGCGTCGCCGCAAAGGAAAACGTACCCGTCATTCCGATTACGCTCGTCGGAGCGCACGAAGCGATGGCGAGCGGGAAAGAGTACGAGCTTCACAACGGCGGTATCAAGGTGATCATCCACCCGAGAATTCAATCCACCAACGCGGATGAACTGTGCGATAAGGCGGAGAAGATTATCAAGGAGGCGCTCGTGAACAACTCGTAAATTTTCTCACCGCGAGCGGATGGATGGATGGATGCGTCGAAACGATTTCGCATCTCGAGCGAATTCATTCGCAGAGTCAAGCGACGCATAGATCATCTACCGTCCGAAATGTACCACACGTTCGTTTCCTCTATTCTTTTGTAACACTCACCATCGTCATCAGCGCCCGAACCGATGTCGCAAATCGCATCCGTCCATCCGTTCATTCATCCATAAAGCGCGCGTCGGCGTCTCCACTTTTTCATCTGATTCAATCGCATCCATTCGCGTCTTCATTCACCGTCGGACCATCCCGTGATGATGGCACCGAGTCGCGTCGTCGCCCTGTGCGACGGTGCACTCATCGCCATCGCGTGCGTCTTCCTCGTCCTCGTCGCGCGGGTCCTCGCCGCGCGAGCATCGCTCGCGAAAACCCGTGTGGACGTCGTCGTGTCCTGGCGGCCGCGGTTGCTCTGGAGGCGTCTCTATCAAAAATCTGAGCGTTCGCTGCTCAAACGCGTCGAGTCGCGGTTCGCCAAGGCGCGAGCGACGCACGGGGGGAAAGGGCGGCGCGCGTTCGGGGCGGTGTTGGGGACGCGAGCGTTCGTGCACGTCGGGGAGGCAAAGCTGGCGAGGGCGGCGCTGAAGGGTACGTCGGTCAAGTCGCCGCTGTATCACGCGTTTGAAGCGTTCGCGGGGACGGGGATATTCACCGCGGAGGGTAGAGATTGGGAAGAGAAGAGGAGTGAGGTGCTTCGGGCGTTTCATAGGGTCGGGATCGGGAGATTGAGGGATGCGGCGGTGAGAGAGAGCGGCAAGACGGTGGAATCGTTGACGCGAGCGATGACGGATGAACAAACGGCGGCAAAGGAGGCGACGAAAAAGGCGAGAAGAAGAGGGAATTCGTCGTCTGAAGAGCGTCGGGGCTGTGGATGTGAGATTCGCGCGCTTCCAGTGTTACAGAGATTGGCGCTCAGGATTACGTTTAGTTATCTCACCGGGCGGACGATGGAGGAGGCGTGCGAGGCGTGCGGGTCATCGCGAGACGAAATTGAGGATGAGTATTTAGCCGCCGCGACGACGCTTCGACACCTCATTCCGGCGCGTGCGAGAAGTATTTGGATCCTCAGCGACTTTTTATACGGGCTCACCCCGATTGGGCGGTTGGAGGCGCGAGAGATTGCGACGACAAAGCGAATGTCGGCGTTGGCGTTGCGAGTCGCTTTGGAGGATTCGCCCATAGGCATTCTAAAGCGCGGAAAGGCGCACTCGCGTGAGAAACACGTGCGCGTGGAAGACGAGTCGTACCCGAAAGGGCTCTTAGATGAAGTCACGACGCTTCTCTTTGCTGGGCACGACACGCAGAGCGCGACGCTGTCGTGGGGATTACTCAAGTTGATTCAACATCCAGACGTGCAACGCGATTTACGCGCCAGTCTGGAGGACAAAGTCATCTCCGAAGCGCTCGGATTACGTTCGTCAGTCGTGTCCTCTAAGAGATCCACTCGCGGCGGCGATTCGGCAAGGAAGGAATCGGAAAAATCCAACCCGGCGTGGGCGACATCAGCGTTCGCACCGATGCTTGAATCCGTCATTCGAGAGACGATGCGATTACATCCCGTCGCTCCGCTCGTCGTGCGTAGATTGACGTCGGACGTACAATATGGCAACGGCGCCGTCCTTCCAAAAGGATGCGCCGTCGGCGTCTGGCTCAGCTCTGTCCATCGAGATACTGAGATTTGGGACCGACCTGAAGAGTTTGATCCGTCGCGGTGGATAGGACCGAGCCACGCGAGAACGGGTTCGACAGGTAGCCTGAGCGAGGAAGCAATCAGTGACGAAGCGCCTTCTTCTTCGCCGGCTTCTTCGGCGCTCAAGCGCCGCGGAGTCGGATACATGCCATTTGCATACGGCCCCAGAGCCTGCGTCGGACAACACCTCGCGCAAGTCACCATGCGCGTCGCCCTCGCGCACCTCGTCGATGCCTTTGAATTCGCGCCGAGCGAGGTAGATGAGGACGCTGCGTGTCCGTCGGTGGGATTCACCGTCACTCCGGCGACGGGTGCACCGATGAAAATTTATCCAGCGAATTCCAATAGACGACAACGCTAGGTTGTTAAAAGAGAACGGCGTGTATTAGGCTACTGCTTAGAACGAGAAAACGCATACAGCTACGTGTACATTACACCATTTAAAATTATAATTCTTAAAGACCATTCCATTGATCACCACGACTCAACCTCGACGCCCGCATTGGTCAACCTCCTTCGCAATTCGATAGCCTTTTTCGGCGTCGTCGGATACAACGCCTTGTGCTCTTCAATATCCGCGTACTCCACCCCACTCGCGTCCGCCAACGCTTTACAATCGTGATATCTCACCCGGCTTCGCACCTCTTGCGACATTCGTCCGTCGCCGTACTTCGGATCCCCTTTTCTCGGCACGGCCCAGTTCCCGACGAGATACCAACGCTGTTCGCCTTGGTCCTCCGCGTAATACAAATCGCTCACGTCAATCCCCCGGTCTTTACAATCCCCAAGCGCCTTGTCGAGATCCGACCCTTGTTTCGCCTTCCCCGCACCGAGCGCCGCTACTCGCGCGCCGAAGACGATGAGACCGGCTTTCGCGGCGGAATCCAGCGTGAGGACGTCGGATAACGATGAAGCATTCGCGCGCGTCTTGACTGACGACGACGATCTCGATCTCGATCTCGATCGAAATCCCGACGACGGCGCAGCGCGCGTCGTCGTCGTCGTCGTCGCCGTCGGCGCGGTGTTTCCACCCGATCGGCGTTGCATTCCCGGTGTCAGCGCTGTCGGTGCGATCATCACGGTTGCGTTGTGCCAGTAAGTGACGACAGAGCGCGGCGCACAGACGAAAGAAATGGTCCTGTACTACACCCCGATCGACGCGGAAACGACGGGGCACACCATTTACGTCGGCGTGGATAAACACGAAAACGAACACTTGATCAAGTACGGGCTCGATCACGACGTGTGGTTTCACGTCGATAAAATGTCGAGCGCGCACGTGTACCTGCGACTGCGACCTGGGGAGACCATCGATGACATCACGGATGCCGAGTTGGAAGATTGCGCGCAGTTGGTCAAGGCGAACTCGATCGCGGGGAACAAGACGAACGATGTATCGGTGTCGTACACGCCGTGGGGAAACTTGTTGAAGCGAGGGGATATGGATGTGGGGCAGGTTGGGTTCGTGGATGACAAGGCGGTGCGGAGGACGCGCGTCAAGACGAGGAAGAATGAAATTGTAAACCGGTTGAATAAGACGAAGAAGGAACGATTTCCGGATTTGCAGGCGGAGAGGGAGGCGTTCGATGAAGGAGTTCGGAGGGAGAAGAAGGAGGCGTATCGATTGGCGGAACAGGAGAGGTTGGCGGAGGAAAGAGCGAGAGAGGCTGAGCGCGAGGCGAGAGACTACAAACACATGATGGTGGAGGAAAACATGAAGTCGAACAAGGACATGGCGGCGAAGTACGCATCCGTGGAAGAAGCTGAGGATGATTTTATGTAGTAATGCGTTGAATCGTTGGCCTCGATAGCAAAAAACGGGGTTGAGACGACGTAGAGGGGAGTCATCGGAGAGGAGCGGGGCGTCAGCCGAGTAGTAGGCTACTTTTGTCTTGAAGAGTTGTTATGAATACGTAAAAGAACGTTTTGTACTCGTTGTCGTCGTCGTCGTCGTCGTCGTCGTCGACGACGTCGCAAGTATTTCATGGTTGGTAATTGATTTTTTCTTTTGTATCTTCTCATTACTCGTGTACCTAGTGTTGAGCCAAAAGGCTAAGGGGTGGCCCTCAAAGAACGAGCGAGAACCGACTCATCCACGAGTCGGGGTTGATTGTGTTTGGAATTAATGGACGTGCAAGCAAGCGGGGACCGTTTCCAAAGAGTCACGAACCTCATTTCGACTACACTTAAATGAGGTCGGCAACGTTGGAAGGAAGCTCCTCGATGACCGTTTGGTAGAAACGTTGGATGTCTTGGAGGAGACGTTCGTCTTCGGCGGTGACAAAGTTGATGGAAACACCCTTACGACCGAAACGACCGGAACGACCGATACGGTGAAGGTAGTTTTCAGGTTGGGTCGGCAAGTCGTAGTTGATAACCAGGGAAACTTGCTGGACGTCGATACCACGGGCGAGCAAGTCAGTGGTGATCAACACACGGGAGGAACCAGAGCGGAACTCGCGCATGATGACGTCACGAGTGTTTTGGTCCATGTCACCATGGGTGGCGGAGACGGTGAAATCACGGGCACGCATGTTGTCCGTGAGCCAATCGACCTTACGGCGAGTGTTCGCGAAGATGACAGATTGCGTAATCGCGAGCGTCTCGTACAAGTCGCACAAAGTGTCCAACTTCCATTGTTCCTTGTCAACGTTGACGTAGAATTGCTTGATACCTTCAAGAGTAAGTTCATCACGCTTGACCAAAATGCGCACCGGCTTGGTCATGAACTTGCGGGTAATCTCGAGCGCCTCCGGGGGGAGGGTCGCGGAGAAAACACCGACTTGCACCTTCGGCGGGAGCAAGGTGAAAATGTCATAAATTTGATCCTTGAAACCACGGGAAAGCATTTCATCGGCTTCATCGAGAGCGAAAATCTTGATAGAGTCGCTCTTCAACGCACGGCGGCGAAGCATATCGTACACACGACCCGGAGTACCAACAATGACGTGGACGCCAGCTTGAAGGATGCGGGTGTCCTCGCGAACGGAGGTACCACCAACGCACGCGTGGCACTTGACTTGGAGGTAGTCACCCAAGGCGCGCATAACCTTTTCAATCTGTTGGGCCAACTCACGGGTCGGCGCCAAAACGAGCGCTTGGCACTCTTGGATAGAGTAATCCAAGCTTTGGAGGATACCAGCGCAGAAAGTGGCCGTCTTACCGGTACCGGATTGCGCTTGCTGGATCACGTCGAGACCCTTGGAGAACGGGACGATACCGCGTTGCTGGATCGCGGACGGCTTTTCGAAACCGTACGCGTAGATACCGCGGAGCAAGTTCTCCTTGAGGTTCATCGTATCGAACGTTTCGTGAACTTCAGTCCACTCGGTGATGACAAACTCTCCGTTCTCATCCTTCTCCTCCTTGAGGAGTTCCTCCATGCCGCGATCGTAGTTGGCGTCGTCGAATCCACCTTCTCCAGACATGGTGAAGCTGTGCGGCGGAATCGCGAAACGAAATCATCGCGCGCGCGTCTCGTCAGTCACTCGTTCCCATTGTTGTCTCTCTTCGGCTTCCCGTCGTGTCATCACGACCCACATCGACGCGAACGACACGCGTTTCTCACGGTGATAAAAGAAGAATCGATCGCATAGAGCAACCTCGCCCGTGGCCCCAAGACGCCGCGCCGCCGCGAACCTCTCGCGAATCTTTCACGAGCCACCACCCGACGTCGACGACGCGAAACGACGAAACGAAGCGGACGAACGGAACGGAAAAAATATCCCCCGTCGCGATCGTTCGCGTCGACGTCCGTTCGCGCGTCGCGTCGCGATCCGTACGGACGCGTCGCGTTGCGCCCGTCGGACATCCGGTGGAAGACTCGCGCCGATCTTCACGGATGGGTGGATCTCCCATCCGTCCGCGCGCGCGCGTGCGGGCGCTCGAAAGACGCGTCGCGTCGCGATGCGATGCGATGCGAAATATTACGCATCGATCCGTACCTGTTGTTTTGTTTGTTGAGAGTTGTTTCGTGTGCGGTCGTGCGTACAGAGACGCGACTGGTTAAGGCGGAAGCATTCGCGGGCGGAGCGCCGTCGTCGTCGTCGTCCGCCGGGTTGACTTCGCGCCGAATGACTTATCCCGTAACCACCAAGTTTTCATCTACTTTCTCTTTTTGTTTGTGTACTATGAGTTTTGTCGAGCATCGTGTCTGATCCATTCGTTTTGGTCCCTCAAAGATGGGGTCGTTGACGAGTGATCATTCGTTCCTTGATCGGACATGTGGAGTTTTATTCGACTGATTTGGACGACGAGTAGCGAAACGCGCCCCCACACACGCACACGCACGCGCGCGCGGGTGTCCCGTACGCTCGCTTTGAGTCGATGTTTGCATCCATCGCGCCTTCTTCTCCGTCATCGACGTCGTCGACGTTCGCGAGAGGCTGCACCGCGTTTAAGAAACGGACGGTCGGTGCGCGTCGATCGAAAAACACTTTTGGTGGGAGACGGCTTCCGCCGACGACGACTCCGCGCGCCCTATTCACCGGGTTGGTGCAAGGAAAGGCGACGGTGCGGTCGTTCGAGAACGTGGATGATCAGTTCGCGAGGCTCACCCTCGGGTTCCCCGAGCGCACGCTGGATGGGATACTCATCGGGGCGTCGGTGGCGGTGAACGGCACGTGCTTGACGGTGACGCGCCTGGGCGAGGATGGAACGAGCGCGTCGTTCGATCTCATCGTCGAGACGCTTCGGGCGACGAATTTGGGTGGTTTGAAAGTCGGTGGGGAGGTGAATTACGAGCGGAGCGCGCGGGTTGGGGATGAGATCGGTGGGCACACGGTGAGCGGGCACGTGCACTGCACGGCGGAAATCGTCGAGGTGGTAGACACAGAGCTCAACAGAAAGGTGGTGTTTGAAGTAAGCGATAAGAAGCTCATCAAGTACGTCCTTCCTAAAGGGTTTATCTCGGTCGATGGATGCAGCTTGACTGTCGGTGAGGTGGACAAGGAGAAGGGGCGCTTTAACGTGTGGTTGATTCCGGAGACGCTTCGCGTCACAGTGTTGGGCAACAAGATCGTCGGCGGCACGGTGAACATTGAAATCGAATCTCAAACGCAAGTCATCGTGGACACAATCGAGCGTTACATGGCTGAGCGCGGGCTTTAGGCGGTATTATTTTTAACAATGTACTAGAATTTTTATATTTCAACAAAGAGAGGAGAAGACAACTAGTTGAGTTGGAATGTACAGCGTCCTCACCAAACCTTCAGATGCTTGAGACAAAAAAATCAACTCGGCCGGTTGTTACGTATCGAGCTCTATGACAGAATACCCTTCATGAAACGAACACCACAAGCGTTGCAGAGGGTCTTTTTCCCTTCTGGACCCATTCTCCACTGCGGAGTCTTGATGGTCCCGCAGTGTAAGCAACCTCGTCGCACCTTTTTGCCGTTCGCCGTGACGACATCTGTGGCGCGAACGCCCTTGTCATTCCTAATCGTCTTGTACGCCTTGGCTCGACGACCGTTTTCATCGGGTCTACGCAAAGCCTTGCGCTTTTTCGATACCTTTTCCGGTGAAGCAACGACCCCCTTTCTCTTACTCTGAGCCACGAGCTCTGCGTCAGAATCTTCCGCATCCGTTCCTCCGCCACCCTTCGCGCTGTCTTCGAGCTGACTTCTGCCGTAACCACCGACGAAGTCAGCCTCAGAGGCGGACGGGGTGACGAGAGAGCTGGAGATGTGGAAGACGCGTCCGTCCGCGGCGGTGCACGTGTATTGCTCATTGAAATCCTGCGCAGATTCGCATCGTCGCAACGTCATCTTGGGCTCAAAGGCACCCTCAAATGGCTCGCACGTCGTCATCGCCGATTTGGCAGTCGCTTCAAAGCACGTTTGCGAGCTTTTCACCGCGCTCTCGCGCGCTTCGCGTCTTGCCGTGAGCGCCGCTGGCTCACTGATAAAATCAGCCGGCAAATCCATCGTGGATCTCATAAACTCTTCCTCTTCATCCTCCAAAAACTTGCTCGCGCGAATGTGACCGGTGTACTCCGCCGCGTTCTCCGCGTCATCACCCTCTTCTTCGTTATCGCTCCCCGCACTCCCCACCGTCACCGCCACAGATCTCTCTAACCACTCCGGCGCAATGTACGGCACCGTGCTCTCTCCGTGCACCGCATCGAAACCATTCATTTCCTCCTTGTACAGCGCCGACGAAGACACGTCTCTCGGCGGCGCCGGCAACGCTCGAATCGCATCCAAGGCGTCTTCAACCCTCCCATCACCACCGAACGCGCGCTCGTACTCCTCAAACAGCTCCCCGAGAGAAATCTCCTCCGTCTCCTCGCTCACCAATGGCTGCTTCGTCGCCGCAGCTTCAATCTCAATCGCCGACGTCGGGCGCGTCACCTGTGTGTTATCAACATGCGTACAAACAGTCACGCCGTCAATACAAATTCGACACGTGTCGACATCCTCTCTTCTGTTTCTTCGTTTCCCGCCCAAACGGTGCCGAGGTGCGCCCGCGCCCGGCGTCTCTTGGCGCGACCGCGTCGTCGCCGACGCCGCCGCGACGACGGCGGTTTCCTCGCCGGCGACCGGGAAAACACCGCAAACGAAATCCATCGCGTCGCGCGTCGCGGCGTCACCCACCGTCGCGGGCGCGGTCGCGGGCGCGCCGCGCGCCGAGCGCCGAGCGCCGAGCGCGGTCAACGCCTCGCCGAAACGCCCGCCCGCGCCGACCGACGACGGACGCGCCGAACGCGACGGGTACCGAACGACGCGCGATCGCGACCGAACGAAAGCGAATCGTTCCGCGTCGTCACTCACCTTTTTCGACATCGATCCCGCGCGCGCGCGCGCGTCGGAGCGCGAAAGATCGTTTCGGGCGTCTTCTCCGACTGTCGCGCGCGCCCGTCGACGTCTCGTCGACGGTCCGCCCGGGGACGACGCGTTGCGTCGCGTCGAGACGCGCGGAGACATGTCGGATCGTCGAAAGCGAACGAGGGACGTTTCACAAAAAAACACTCGGCGGAGAGACAGACGGAGCGCGCGCCCTTCCGCACCGCGCGTCGCGTCGACGTGTGCCGGAACCAGAGAGAGAAATCAATCACATCCGTAACGCTGGGGCTGTCGACAGCGAACGACACGCGCCTAGGGGTTCGTGTCGGAATATTTTCTTTACGCGTAAACAGTATCGCACCGAAACGACGACGTCGGCATCCGCTCGGGTGCGAAGAATAAAATGAAATAAAAATGCGCGGGAAAACGCGCGGGAAAACGGGATTCGGACACTCGGACACGATTTGGACACGTCGGGACCGCACTGTTCACACATATAAAAAAGTTAACTCTGTCGACGGATTCCGAAAGCGGCATCGAAAATCTTTTTGAAAACCGCGCGGTAACGCCTCCCGCGGTCGATTCGGTCGCAATCAATCTTGTACATGATGGGTGTTTCGAGGGTAAAGTATGCGCAAAACAGCTCCGGCGCGGTCCGACGCGAGGCGAGGCGACGTCACACAGCAGTCGACTCACCGACCCCGGACGACGACGACGAGTCACGACTCACTGACAGAAGAACAAAAAGGTCGCCGCGTCGTCTCGAGTCCCGTTCGTCTCCCGCGAGGCGACACTCGGGGCGAGGCGACTCTCGGGGCGGGCGAGGCGCGTTGGATTTTCCCTCCCAAACACGTGGGGCGCCGATCGCCCGAGCGACGCCCGAGAGACGACGGACGTCGACGGAACCTTCCTTTCGCGAGTTCGAGCCGAGGGGGCGACGTCGACGTCGGGAGACCGCCGCGCGTGCCGACGCGCGCGTGCCGTGTGCTTAGACTGGACGACGGACGGCGGCGTTGAGTTTGTCGAGGACCGGGAACCGGGAACCGGGGACCGGCGGAAGCGGGGACGCGGGGACGCGGCGCGTGCTTGGGCGGGAAGACGACCGGGACGGGCGGCTCGGCGCGTGCGTGCGCCGTTCTCTCTCGCGTCGAGCGCGTCGAGCGCGTCCGTCGCGGCGTTGAATCGTCGGTGCGTCGAACGAGGGGTTTGAACGGCGCGGGTGTTAGTATCCACGGGCGATAAACGCGGCGCCGAGCGAGGAGGCGCGCGGACGATCGAGGGAGAAGCGGGCGAGCGCGATCTAAACCGAGGCGAGAGACGCGGGCTTTAAAACGCTCGGGGATCGCGCGGGACGGGCGCGATGGGCGACGGATCGTCGAAAGGGGACGCTAATGCGGCGCGGTTAGCGTCCGTGGCGTCCACGGCGGAAGCGCTGGAGGAGCTCGGGTACGCGTGCGCGCACGCCAAGGATGGGTTGATTGAAATCTTAGGGAAATTGCCAAAGCTCGACGAGGTCGGGCTCGCCAAGATGGTGGGCATGATGGCCAGAACGCACTCGGGTTTAGAGAGCGCAAAGGGAGAGAGTAATCTCGTGGCGCTCGCGAAGCGAGCCGGGATCGCGCCGCCGACGCCAGAGGCGTTGCGTTTGACCACGTGGAATGTCGGCGTCGTGGTGGAAGCGGTGTCGGCTTCTTACAAGGATTTGAACTGGGAGAGCGCGATGGAAAAGCTCGATCAGCCAGAGTTTGGTTGTCCGGACGCCAGGGCATTTCAGCTCATGTGTGAGATGTACTCCATGGCGACTGGTAAGAACTTTCCAGCGAGAACTTTGTGCGCGGCGCCTTGGGGTAAAAATCAGACGGGTCAGATTGAAGCGCTGCGTCAGTTGTTGTCGGCGTCCAAGGAGACGTGCGATTGGGATAAACTGAAGCACATAGATGTTGAGGGCACGGTGGCGGGGCCGTGGGCGTGCTTAGACTTGATGTCAACGCTGTGCTCTCTCAGTGAGACGGGTCACCGCGACGCGGCTCGAGGAGCGCTCGAGCCGGGCGCGCAACACACACCCGAGACGATTTGCATCACTTTAGCTCAAGCGAGCGACGAACACAACGCCTTGGCAAAGGATGCGTTCGCAGCTTTGCTTCCGTCGTACGTGGCGACGGCGCATCCAAAGGCTGGCTTGGTTTTGCGTAACGTTTGGAACAGACACTCTGTGGCGGTGATTCGCGCCATGGTTGACGCGCACACGTCCTCTCCGGCGGCTGCGGAGCGCATCTTTGAAGTCTGTCAAGAGCTGAGCGCGTTACAAGTGGTGATTGATCGGTCTCCGTTCCCCTTGGCTATCGAGATGGTCTCGATCGCTTCCCGACGAGCTGGTGTGAACTTGGAGCAGTGGCTGCACGAGAAGATCAAGGCAAACGGTGGAGCGTTTGTGAGCGCATGCATGCGCTTTTTGCGCCTTCGAGCGACGCAAGAGGGCGGCGACAGAGGTGGTTTACCTCTCGCTCCGGAGGTGACTCAGAGTTTCCTCAACGTCTTGCAAGCTGCGATGCCGAATATGCCCCCAGATCTGCAGGCTGAGCTGCGTCAACTCGTGACGCAAATCAAGACGTCTCCGAACAAGGGTCGAGATGCCAGTGCGGATGACTTGGCTGCTCAGGCAGGCACGGCTCAAGGCTTCAGTGCCGACGTTGAAGAAGAAGCGAACCGCTACTTCCAGCGTGTGTATTCTATGCAACAGTCCATCGGCGAATTGGTGGAACTGTTGAGAAAATTCAGGGTTAGCCAAGTGCAGCGCGAACGCGACGTGTTCTCGTGCATGGTGCACAACTTGTTCGATGAGTACAAGTTTTTCCCGAAGTATCCCGAAAAGGAGTTGCGTATCACGGCTGTGCTTTTTGGTCAGCTCATCTTGCACAATCTCGTGAGCAACATAACGTTGGGCGTCGCCTTGCGTTGCGTCTTGGACGCGCTTCGCAAGCCGAACGGCTCCAAGATGTTTGCATTTGGTTCCGAGGCGCTCGAGCAGTTCAAGCGCCGTCTCACGGACTGGCCCCAGTATTGCCAACATTTAGCTCAGATTCCTCACTTGGCCGCAGCGCATCCGGACTTGTTGCCTCTCTTCTCCAAGGGAGCTGACCAGACGGTGGCGCTCGGCCGCAGCGAGCCGAGCATGAATGCACCAGCGAGCGCAGACGCTCAACTTGCCGCAGGCGTTGCAGGTATGCGAATCGGCGAGAACGAGGGAAACAACCCACCCTTGCCTCGCTCGTTGTCCTCTGCGATAAACTTGCCTCCGCAGCCACCGGGACCGCCACCGGCTGGTGAAAGCGCCCCAGCTGCGGCTGCAGGCTCGAACCGCATGCCGAGTCGAGGTACGAGCATGCCGACTCTGGATAGGTCGGGCAGCAACGGACAACTTCCATCATCTGGGAGTGTGCCTAGCGGTTTCGCAACGTCCTTGAACATCGACACTCTCGTAGCGGCGAACGCGAGCGAAGGTTCGCAGCCGGATGCGGCGACTGTTGACAAGGTGCACTTTTTGGTCAATAACCTCTCTGCAGAGAATATGGACGAAAAGGCTGCCGAAGTCAAGGCAAAGGTTCCACCCGAGTACTTTGAGTGGTTTGCCATGTACCTCGTCGTCAAGCGCGCGTCCATTGAGCCGAACTATCACAATCTGTACCTCGAGTTGTTGGCGAAGATTGATGACAAGGGGCTCAACGAGTCAGTGTTACAAGCCACTTACCGCAACATCAAGGTTTTGTTGTCCAGTGGAAAGGTGAAGACGAACAGTGGCGAACGCAGTTTGTTGAAGAACTTGGGTTCATGGCTCGGTCAGCTCACCATTTCCAAGCGCAAGCCGGTGCTTCAGCGTCACCTCGACGTGAAGGAGCTCATTCTCGAAAGTTACGAGTCTGGGCGCATGATTGGTGTCGTGCCGTTCGTGGCCAAGGTGCTCGAACCGTGCAAGGACAACATGATTTTCAAGCCACCGAACCCGTGGACGATCGCAATCTTGTCGCTTTTGTGTGAGATCTACAACGAGCGAGACTTGAAGCTCAACCTCAAGTTTGAGATGGAGCGATTGTTCAAGCACTTGGACGTCGCCATGAAGGATATCGAGCCGTCGGTGTTGCTCGCCTCTCGCATGCGCGAGCGCGTTAACAATCCTGACTTTGTCGCCGACAAGAACTTCGCCGCCCCAGTGCCGCAACTCAACCCCTCGGCCTCCGAGGGATCGTTGCAACAGCCAGTCATCGGCGGCAGAGGCATGGACGAGGAAGAAAAGACTCGTCTCCAGACACAGAGCTTGGAGGGTGCCTTGCCCAACATGCAAGCGCACGTTCGTGTCGCCTCCGCGCCAAACTTGCCGGAAGCTACTCGCGCGACGCTTCTTCGTCTCTTGCCGGTCGCTTTGACGCAAGGTATCCGCGAGATTGTTGCTCCGGTTGTGGAGCGTTCCGTCACCATCGCTTGCAAGACGTCTCAGGAGCTCGTGAGAAAGGATTTCGCCACCGAGTTGGACATCAACCGTGTTCGCAAGGCGGCTCACCTCATGGTGTCTTCTCTCGCAGGTTCGCTCGCGCTCGTGACGTGTCGAGAACCGCTCAAGGCGAGCGTCGCGAACCAACTCAGAGCGCTCGTCCAGCAATCTGGCGCGGGCGCCGGCTGTGAAGCCTCTGCGCTCGAGGCTGCCGTCCAGTCGGCTACGGTTGACAACCTCGAGCTTGGCTGCGCGTTGATTGAGAAAGCGGCTTCAGAAAAGGCGATTCGAGACATTGACGAATCTCTCGCCGCCGCTGTCATGGTTCGCCAAAAGCACAGAGAATCCGGCATCAACCAGCCCTTCTTTGACACCGCTGTCATGCAAGGTCGATATCCGGCTGCGCTTCCGGAGTCTCTCAGACCACGACCGGGCCAGTTGCCGACGGCTGCTCTGCGCATTTATGACGACTTTTCTCAGCTTCCGCGTGCTCCGCCACCACCGCCGTCGGGTGCGCCTCCGGCGTTTGCTCGACAGCCGTTTGGACAGCCGCAACCGCCGCCGCCGCCGGTCGCGTACCCAGGTATGCCACCGCCGCCGCCGCCCGGTGCGCCTCCGCCTCTCCCACCAGACAGCACCGAAGTTGCTTCTTCTGAGACGGCGCAGGAAGCAAAGGATGCCGCCAAGATGCCGTCTGCCGGCGGACCTCCGCACGGACAGCCAGATCCGGTGGGCTTGCGCGAGAAGGTTGCCGCTCACTTTGACGAGTGGGCTCGTGTGCAAGACATGCCCCCGACGGATGCCGCGAGCGTTGCCTTCATGCAACGTCTCGTCGAGTCGCGTTTGCTCGCTGAAGATACGCAAGAGAGGTTTTTGCGCATTCTCGTCGAGCTCGCCGTCACTCACTGCCTCGGTAGCGAAGTGCCAGGCGCAACTCCGCAAGCGAGCTCTCAGCTCTCTTTCGCGGCGATCGATGCCTACGTCCGCCTCGTCACGAGATTGGTCCGACGCAAGGAGGAGCCCCTCACCTCGCGTTTGGCGTTCTTTGGCAGAGCGTTGGTGGCTATCGTGCGCACGGCGATGCGCGACACGGATGAACGCAACGTGGCTTTCAACGCCCGCCCGTACTTCCGCGCGTTGGCTGGTTTGTTGAACGAGATGCACGCTCCGAACGATGCTTTGGATTCTTCGCATCCGCAAGTCCTTGCGGCGTTTGCGTCTGCATTCTTGGCTCTTCAACCGCTCCGCGTTCCGGGCTTTGCTTTCGCCTGGCTTGAGCTGATCTCGCACCGTTGCTTCATGCCTCGTTTGTTGATTGATCACGAACAAAAGGGCTGGCCTCTTTTGCAGCGTCTTTTGACTGCAATTCTGCGCTTCATGGAGCCTCACTTGCGCACTGCCGATCTTTCGGAGCCAATCAAGTTGTTGTACAAGGGTATGCTTCGCATGTTCTTGGTCTTGTTGCACGATTTCCCCGAGTTTTTGTGCAACCATCACTTGAACTTTTGCGACATCATTCCGCCCAACTGTGTGCAGTTGCGCAACTTGGTGTTGTCAGCCTACCCACGCAACATGCGACTTCCGGATCCGTTCACTCCAAACCTAAAGGTGGACTTGCTTCCGGAAATTCAGCAGGCTCCGAGAATCAACGCCGATGCGGATCACGCCTTCCGTTCGTCTCCGTTGCGTGAGGAAGTGGACTCGTACCTCAAGACTCGTAAGCCCGAGAACTTGAGCCAACACGTCATCCACAGACTCACTCTCGCACCGGCGGCGGCACTCGCGGCGGGAACCAAGTACAACGTTCCGTTGTTCAACGCGTTCGTCTTGTACGTCGGCGTTCAAGCCATTCAAGCGAACCGCAGCAAAGATGCTACGAGCGGCATTGCGCAGAGCGCGCCGATGGAATTGTTCCAGCAACTCGCACAATCCTTGGACATGGAAGGCCGCTACCTCTTCGTGAATGCCATCGCGAACCAGCTCAGATACCCGAACTGCCACACGCATTACTTCTCTTGCGTCATTTTGTACTTGTTCTCTGAGGCCAAGTTCGGTATTATCCAGGAGCAAATCACTCGCGTGCTCCTCGAACGTCTCATCGTCAACCGCCCGCACCCGTGGGGCTTGTTGATTACGTTCATCGAGCTCATCAAGAATCCGCGGTACAAATTCTGGAGTCATTCTTTCACCAAGTGTTCTCCTGAGATCGAGCGACTCTTCGAGTCTGTCGCTCGTTCTTGCATGCCGCAGGAAAAGGAAGTTCCAAAACCGGTATCTGCCGCGTCGAGCTGAACCGACGCGTGACGGGTCACTTTCTCATGAAACCACTACGAACGACCCGCCTCTTTCTCCCCAGTACGATCTATACGATGCAGAAAAAAAACCAAAAAAAGCTTTAGAGCTAGCAGTCTAGTAGCTGATGACAATTGTTTGGTATAAAAGATGAAATCGCAAAAAAATTATCAACGTTGACTCTCCTCGAGTGTTACAAAAACATTTTCTACGGTCTGTACTAGACGGAGTACGACGTCAACGGCCGCTTCGTGGGCGACTCTTCTAAGTGCAACCACGAAACCGGCTCGCTTATAGTCATAGAGGACGTCAGATCGGCGTATCGCATACCCGCAAACGCCGAACGCCTCGGCTCGATTTCCGCGAGCCGATTCGACGCCTCGGCGTGCCAAGCGTCCACCTCTCGCGACAACGGATCGACCCACGCATCCTCGCCGTAGGTCGCCTTGAAGCTCTCGTGGGCGTCATCAGCCTCGCGCCGAAGCATCTCTGCTTCAGCCTCGGCGATTCGCGCCTCGAGGTTCGCGCGATCCGCTTTGACGCGCAACTCTCGAGCGACGCGCGCGTCCTCCTCATCCTCCTCGTATCGCCACCCGGCGTCGATCCCGACCGCCCGTCGCACCGCAGAAAACTCCGTAACCAACGCCTTGACGCTATCGATGTCAAACCTTCGCTCCCTCGCGCTCCTCGCCGCGATATCCACCGCCTCGAGCGCCTCTCTCAGCGTCCTCGGCGACGAAACGTTATCGCCGACAAACTCGTCTTCGCTCGACGCCTTGGACGACGAGACATTCTCATCCGTCACCACCGAATCCTCGTCGTCGACCAATCTCGCCCCAGACTCGACGATCGAGGTAAAATCCAGCGCCCGAGCGACGCAATGTTTCCCCCCAGACGCGTTTCCGTCCACCTCGCGCCTCGTCGTCGCCCTCCTCGCGCTATCCAAATCCGCGACGACGACGAGCGGCGTCTCGTCTTCGCAGCCTCCTCCTCCTCTCTCTCCTCGTTTCCATTCAAAACCAAACCCACACCCATCGACGACGCCGCCGTCGTCGTCGCCCTCCCCATCCTCGGGTCGGACCAATCTGTAGTAACGCTCCCTTCCCCGCCCCGCCGAAGTCGTCGTCGTCGTCGTCGTCGTCGTCGTCATCCGTCACTCACAATTTCAAAAAAAACGCTCCTCTCAGACAGACAGACGCGTCCCGTCGTCTCCCTCCCGTCGCGATTCCAGCGACGTCCTCCCGCGCGATCGACCGAACCGATCGAACCGACGAATCCGCCCGCCCGCCGGGGAAAACAGAACGGAACGGAACGGAACGCGCGACGCGCGATGACGCCGCCCCGCCGTCGAACGAACGAACGAAAGAGAGGTGGGTGGAAAGAAACACCGACGCGACGCGAACGGACAAACGGACGCGAACGGACGAGAGACGAAACGAGACTTTTACGTGAGATGATAGTTAATACTTACCGTAATACCCATAGGTTTAATACTATGTACATGTACGTATTAACACCACATTAATTACCATCTAGGTGGTTTTTTGTTTGGTTTCGACGCGCGCGCGTTCGCGCGAAAAAAAATCTTTTCGAAACCACAAAAAAAAGTTTCGAGATTTTTTTTCCCCCAGTCTTCTTTTTGGTTAAGTGTCGGTCGACCCCCTGTTGTGGTTTCTTGAGTCCCGTCCCGTCGTTCGTGGGTTCGTGCGTGGACTGGACGTCCACGGGAATCGGCGCGCGAAAACGCTGAAAACGCGGACGGAACGATCGATCGGGTGGATTGATTGATTGATTGATTGATTGTGTGCCGACGGATCTCGGACGGACGGACGACGCGACGACACACGCTCGCGCGACGACGGACGACGGACGACGGACGAAGAACGACGGACGAAGAACGAGCGATCGTCGCCTTGACTGAGGTTGGACGAGCCCGAACGCATCATCGGTAAATCGCGTAGTAATCGGCACCCGCACGCGTACAGTGGAACCGCATCCGCGTCGGATCACCGGTGATTAGTCGCGAGACGAACGAACGAACGAACGGTACGCGTGAGGGATGCGAACGATGCGAACGGCGGCGACGACGACGACGACGACGACGTGTGGATTGAGCAAGGTGAGGCGGTGGAGGGATGGCGCGACGTCGACGGCGACGGCGGGGCGAGGACGCGGGACGACGACGGGACGGACGAGACTCTCGGCGTACGCGGGGGACGAGTTGACCGCGCGACGAGGGGTGACTTCGTCGTCTAGAGCGCGAGACGTGCGAGCGATGACGAGCTCGGGTCGGTTTGATGCGCGCGCGGTTGGGTCGTCGACGTCAAAGGAAGAAACGGGAAAGATGCGCACGGACGTGGACGACGAGGTGGAGCACACGAGGGTGTCGCTCGACGAACAGTTGGAGCGAGGCGCCAAGCTCGGGGCTGATAAAAAGTACCATCGGACGCGTAAGTTTGCGGCGAAAGACGCGCGTTGCGTCGTTTTGGCGGGTGGAGCGGATGAGACGAACCCGTTGACGCGCGCTAGGGCGAGAAGCGCGGTGCATCTCGGGGGGATTCACCGGTTGATTGACTTTCCGATGAGTAATCTCGTCAATTCGGGCATGCGGCAAATCTACGTCATGACACAGTACAATTCACACTCGTTGATTTCTCACGTCAGCCGATCGTTTCCGGCGGAAATGTTTGGAGGTAACGAAGAGGGTTTCGTCGAGGTTTTGCCGACGACGCAGACGCGAGAGCACGGCTCGACGTGGAGCACGGGGAGCGCAGACTGCGTCGCCCGAGCGCTCTCGCAAGGGTCCCTCACTAAACTTACTCACGAGATACGCATGGAGGATGAGTGCTTGCGTGAACTCGGTTCTTTGACTGAGTGCAAGGCGTTTTATAACGACAAGGTGACCATCGTTTTGGCGGCGGAACAGCTTTACGAGATGGATTTCTCCGCCCTGCTCGAGCAACATTTGCAAACCGAAGCCGACATCACCGTGGCGACGTGCAGCCACGTGAAACCGGAAGAGGCGAAGAGTCTCGGCGTTATGGACATTGATGCGGGAACGGGCAACGTTCTGAGCTTTTTAGAGAAACCATCCGAAGAACAATTGCTCGAGTTTATGCAGTGCACGACGGAGATGGAGCTCAAGGAGTGCACTCTCCACGCCAACATGGGTGTGTACGTCTTCAACAACGCCGCCTTGGAAGAGTTGTTGGCGCAAGCGAGAGACGACAATATGAACCGATATGAGTTTGGTTTGCACGTACTTCCCTATGCGATACAGGCGGGATATCACGTCTCCTCCTTTGTGCACAAAGGTTACTGGAGGCCGATGCGGACGCTCACAGATTACTATAACGCGAACATCGAGCTCGCCACGGGAGGTCCGGCTTCCAAGCTACTTGATGGATCGCGCCAGGTTTACACGAAACCAAATTTCTTGCCACCGTCAACCTTTTTCGGAGAAACCATGATGGAGGGCTCGATTGTTTCCGACGGCTGCGTCATCAAGTCTGGCTCTAAGATTCGCAAATCAATCATCGGTCCGTGCGCCGTAATTGACGAAAACGTTACTTTGGACGGCGTCGTCTTCGTTGGCAGAGATGAACTCCTCAAGCGCGCGGGATCGGAAGTTCCGGATATTGGAGCAGGCACCGTCTTGCGCAAGTGCATCGTCGACTCTGACGCCGTCATTGGCAAAAACGTCTCCATCTTGAATGAGTCTGGCGTGCAAGAGCTCGATAAGACTGAGGATGGATACATCATCACCGAAGGGATCGTCACCATTTTGGGCAATGCGATCATCCCCGACGGCTTTAAGCTTTAAAATGAAAAGTATGAGGCAAAAGCTCATGTCCTTGATCAATCCTTTGAGCGTGAATCAACATCACTTTACACACGGCATTGTAATAAATGAGAAGAAGCACACACCATCAGTAAAACGTTCAGCTAGGACGAAAATGTTTTTTCTCTACAACACTGCAAAACTCAATCACAGAAAATAATAACTACCTAGAGGCTACCCGCGGACATTGAGCCATTGCTCCGATTGCTTCTGGGTGAATCGAGAAGTTTTTCTTGTTCCGCGACGAAATCACTCGATTCAGACTCTTGCACGCTCAACTGCTTGTCGATATCTTCCTTGAATTTGTGCGTTTGATAGTACGCAAATCCAAACACGTTCATGGCGTAACCGCACAGCTGGAGCGGCGACGTCTTCTCACCCTTGAAGACGACGCTCAGCATGATGATGGCGACATTTCTCACCTGTCCAGCCGCCTTGAATGTCAACGACCCACACGTCTTAATGACTCCAAGTGTGGTCCATATCACGGCGAATCCCAAAAAGGAAACAAGGATGAACGGCCAAGGATTCGCGCGCACCACAGAGAGGGCGTCGTTGAGAACGATTTCTCTCTGCTCGAAAATCGCTACGCCTAGCGCTAAAAAGAAAAAGTTGGCCGGACAAGTGTAGAATAAGCCCTCCATAAGACCGAACCCACGATTATCCATAAAGTGTTGGAACAAGACCATCCTCACCGCCTCCGAAGCCTCTCCCAAGAACATTAGAAACAATCCCAACGTCGTAAATGTTTCCTCCGTAGCGCACGCCACCGCCATGCCCACCGTCATGATGAGGACCGAAATCACCTTTTCCTTTGTCACCCTATCTAAACCACACAACACCAACATGAAGAACACCACGCACGGTGAAAGAGACTTCATCATCTGTATGAAACTCACGCTCATGTACAAATACAGCTGGTTTCCTGCCGCAAACGTCACCGCCGTGAAGAAGCCGATCGGGAAAACCTGCGTCAACCACTCCCGGAGCGAGAGCTTGCGCTCTAAGTCGATCACCCCACCCATTAACAACCCCGAGGCGACGAACCACGAGAACATCGGCCCCGTCAGCGACACCGAGATGGGATACGGAAAACCGTACTCGTTGAGTATAGCGTCGTTCACCATGATGATCAACGCGCTCGACACCCCCCACGCGAGCAAGAAGAGCGTCGCCTTCAGCGCATAGACCGCTTTCACGACATCTTCGTCGTGTTTTCGCTGCCCAACGCCGAAAAGCGCCCTCACGACATCTCGCACGCGCGTCGGCATGGTGCCTCTGCGCTCAACACCCACGGGCTTGTCGCCTTTTCCCCTCGACGACGACGAACACGACGAACGCAGCGAACACACCGCGGGTCAACGACCGAGTCCACTCTTCCACGTTCTTCGCGACGATTCGATCGTCGACGCGTCGCCAACGCGTGCGACACTGCCGACGTGATGTCGAAGCGTGATGACACGTGTTGAAAACTACCAGTCGCAATGGTTTGTTCTATGTTTACTATTTACACATACGCTACTCATCCCAACTCAAACGAATCACGCGTCGTCATCGCCCTCGCCCGCGGATTGATCCTCGTCCCCGTCATCGCCGTCCTCCGCATCATCTTCCTCGTCGTCTTCCTCCTCTTTATCCTCGCCCTCGCCCGTCTTTTCCCCGCCCGATGCCCCGGTTGATTTTTTCGCGCGCTTCGCCGTCTGAAAGCTTTGCAAAGTCGCCCGCACCTCCCCAGCGAGCTCGCCGAAATCGCACTCCTCGATGGCGGACATGACGTCCTCGGCGGATATCGTCGATCGTTTGTGATCGCGCGATATGTCGTTCGCCGTGGCGGTGATGTAATGGATGAAAATCTTGGCGCACTCTCCACAGGCGCTGAGCGCTTCTTTTTGAATGTTTGGTTCGAAACTCTGACCCTTGGCGTCGACGTTGTCGAGCGTCGAGAGCTTGGTTTTGACGAGACGTTTGACGTGCGCGCGGGGGAGTTCCTCGTCCATGGCTTTGGTTTCGTTGGCCGGGTGAACTTCGCGCGCGGGGGCAGGCGCCGGTGTGTGTCGCCTCTCGTTGAGATTAAGATTACTACTCAAGTGTTCATCAAGCACACCTGGAGCGACAGCTCGACTCGACTACGGGTTGGATTGGATTGAATCGGACGCCGTGCGTTCGTGGGGGTGAGTCGATCGCCGATTTAAGAACACAATTAGCGTTCATTATACAAAAAGCGAGCCTATGCGTGATTGCCGAGGGCTCAGGAATACCTCCAGCTGAAGCCCTTGAGGGACTTGTTGAGCTCGTTGACATCGGCGGTGAGCTTGTCGTGCTGGTCCTTGAGCTCGGATACGAGCTTGGATCGATCCTTATCCGTCGCGTTGAGCGTCTCGCGAAGGCTCGCCTCGACAGTATCAGGATGAGCGTTTTTGTGCGCGGCAATGGCGGACGATCTGCCGGTATCCTTGGCGTCGAGGTTGTAATCAAAGAGGTTATCCCACTTGTTGTCGAGAATGGCGAGAGATGTCTTCACCGGCGTGGCAGCGTAGAGCACGCCCGCGCGTTGTTCGACTAGACCTTCGCGGAGAAGCTTGATCATGCTACCTTCGACATCAAAGTCGCAGTCAACGTCGAAAACGTTCTTGAGGAACTGTTCGCATTCGACATCAATCTCCTTGAGAGTCATGCTCTTGCCTCTGACGGTGAGAATGATAAACGCCAAAACCATCTCCTTGCACTCTTGATCCTCCATAGACTCGAGGAGGTGCATGAGCATGCCGGATTGGGAGTTTCCGCTCTTTTGGATGAGCTCTTTCGCCATCATACCGGCGTAACGCATGCGTGCGGCGTTCACAGCCGAGTAGGATTGGCCAACCTTACCGGCGCACGCGACGAGGAGCGTCTGCACGTTTCTCGTGAAAATTTCGCCAGTGACAAAGCCCCAGAGAAGCGTGGCGATCGCGAGAACGACGGCAATACCGTTTTGGATCATCTCCGAGAGTTTGACGGAGATGTTCTTCTCCGGGAAGATCATTTCGAGATCAGCCATCGGAATGTCGCTGTACGACTTGATGATGAGCGGTCCGCATCCAGAAGGTCCAGGCTCATCACCCTCAATCGGCTTGGCCATGCGGTACAGCAAGACGACTTCCTTGAAGGTTGGTTCTTGAATCTGAAGCTTGGAGAAGAACTTGCGGAGAAGCGCGAAAATGTTCGGCATGTGTCGTCTCAGAGTGAGTCGCTCGATGACCGTGGCGTTTCGATCCTCGACGTTACCACCTTTACCGAACGTCTTCTTCGAACCGGATACAACCTGTTGGTTGACGAAAATCGGCTGCGCTTGACCGATAAGCTTCAAAAAGGGTTCCTTGACGAGCATGGAGAGGAGCATTTCAATCTTTTGCGCGATGAAGAGACCATCAGCCTTGGCAACGCCGGTGCCTCGCTTGAACACCAACGCTCTCTCGCTAAACTGAGGCAGTCCGCTCGCCAGCGCCGTGTTCTTGCTCAAAAACGTCTTCAAAAGGGACTCGTCGTGAAGCGCCCAGTTGATATGCACCGGAAGAGTGAAGAGGAAGTCCTCAGCGCTCGCCAATTCCCACTCTTTTTGCGTCAACAACGTGTACTCGGCGTCCGCCATGAGCGTACAAAACTCCCCGACAAACTCCACGCTCGACGCCTCAAAGCTCGTCGGCGTCAGCATGTTCTCCCCGTATCCAACGCTTCTTTCCTCTCCTTTTTTTACGTTCGCGAGTTCGAAATCCCGTTTCACGCGATCCCGAAGTTCCAACGCGTTGTAGTGAAACAAGCTCCGAACCATCCGAATCACATCCGCCACCTGCGTCCGCTGTCCCGGTTCCACGAGTTCCAGCGCCGCATCCTGCAGGAAATTCAACCCAATAGGAATGTACGCCGAGTGCTGTATCCGAACCGCGTTCGCCGACATCGGGTCTTCCTCACGCGTCGTCGTGGATGACATGATTCGATGGTTTCGATCGGTTCGACTCAGCTCAATTCAGTTCGCGCGTCGCCGTTCGGATCTCGCGCGATCCCCGGTTCACGTGAAATGCGCGTCTCAAACTTTTCAAACTTTCACACGTCGTCCGCGCTCGGACGACCGACGTTCGGATCGTTGACGCGCGCGCGAGCGAGTGACGAAAATCAATAATCAGTCAAGTGGTGGTTTCGCAGCAAGGCTCAGATATTTCGCTGACGCCGAGCCCGACGGAGAGAGCGGATGACGTAATGACGCACGCATGATGATGTGGCTAAAAGTCTAGAATATGGAATATTACCCTCCGCAATGCGAATACGCGTTTACGTCGCCCGGCGCGCCACGTTCTTTAACCCGGCGCCGACGCAGGAACAAAAGACGGTTCGGCTCTCGGGTTCGGGCTCTAAATGGAACGTGACACCAAAGAAAGCCTTGAGTGCGCGAAGGGTCTCGATGGCTCGAGGAGTGAGCTGACCGAGACGAACGCGAGAGACTTGGTCGGGACCTGCAGCTAGGAGTATAAGAACCAAGGATTGGTGGGAGGAATCAACGACGCCGCCGCGTTGAATCTCGGCGACGAGGGATTCGGATACGCGGCGACCCATGTCTTCGGGTACGCGAGCTTCGGCGTCGCGAGCCCATCCGACAGAGTTAGCCTCCTCCATGGCGGACGTGCACGCCGTGGACGCGGCGTCTGCGCCGAGGACGCATCCTGTGGTGGTTTCGGCGACGAGAGACAACCCATATCCGGGGCTCTTTCCGGCTTCTGGACCGACATGATGATCGGTAAAAATGTACACATCCGGAATGAAAGCGTTGAGCACACCTCTCGCCGCGTCCACCATACGGTTCCCATTCTGCGGCGACACCTTGCTCGTAAACGTCACCCCTCTCACCCGCTTCACCAATCCCTCATCCGTCCAATCCAACGTCGGCAGCGTCTTTACGATTGGCAACTTGAGCGTAACCTCCCCGCCGCCCAACGGCGGACATCCGCGTCGCGTAACCTCCAACGACAACCCCTCATCCACCCCAAAGTGTTTCTTCATCATCGGCAGCGTCACCGTTCTAAACACATCCACGCTCACATCCGCATCGTCGTTCGTCACCCCTCTCAGCGTCAATTCGATTGGTTTTTTCGCAAACAATCCCAACGCCAGCGTCGGTTCCGCGTAGTACCCAATCCCTCGGCTCGTCGCGCACTCGTGCGTCAGCCTCCTTCCACCCTTCACCACCCCGGGGGTGAACCGCACCGCCGTACCGTCTTCCGATATGTCCACCTTGGTTCCGTTGGTGAGTTTATCCACCAAGCGCAGGAACGAGACCTCGTAGTCGCGTAAACCGAGTTTCGTCGCGTCACCCTCGACGGCGGCTGCTCGAACGCGAATGTCGCGAATGACGCACGCGCGACCGCTCAGGACGCTCAGGAGAATGCGCGTGCGGAAATCCTTGGCGCCGGTAAACCGAACGATGTCGGCGGGTTTCGACGACATGTCGTGGTTCGGGCGGCGCGACGACGGCGCGACGACGGCGGCGAATGACGATGACAACGGCGACGACGGGTCGAGGCGGCTGCGTATTAAACGTATTTTGAGTCTATCATTGGTAAAGCTGTGGTCGTTCGGGAACGCGAATCCGAACGACCGCTGCTGGCGAAGCCGGCGAAGAAGCTGACGTTGAGTGAGGGGTGAAATCTAACGTTAAATGCAATCAACAATCAAAATCATGGTTGGTTTTTGGGCGATTATCGTCTTATTGGTGCGTGTCGACGTCGGATGGGGTGCCGAACGCGCGGTCGCCGGCGTCTCCCAAACCGGGCACGATGTAGCCGGCGTCGTTGACGACTTCGTCAATCATAGCGGCGTAGACGCGAAGACCCGGAAAACGCTCACTGAGAATGGTGAGGGCAGGTGGAGAAGCGACGACGCAGATGATGCGAATGTTCTTCGGGGATGCTCCGCGGGAGATGATCTCTTCGACGGCGGCGGCGATGGTACCACCCGTGGCGAGCATCGGATCGCTGATGAGCACCTGCGCGTCCTCAGAAAACTTCTTCGGAAGCTTGTTGAGGTAGAGCTTTGGTTGAAGAGTCTCCTCGTCACGGACGTAACCCAAGTGGTAGGTGGACGATGCCGGAAGCACTGACGCAGACTCCTCGAGAAGCGTCAAACCCGCTCGCAAAATCGGCACCACCGCCACTGGCTTCTCTGGGTTGACGAATTCCACATCCGCAATCGCAACCGGACCCTGCACTTGCGCCTCAAACGTCTGCAACCAATCCCGACCGGCTTCGTAAATCAAAATCCGTCCAATTTCCCCCATGGCGGCACGGAAAATCGGCGGCGGCGTCTGCACGTTTCTCGCCACGGCTAACCAGTGCTTCAATAGCGGGTGCGGCGGCACGAACACCAGCATCTGGTTCATGTTCGGCTGCGCTCGCGGCGGTGCGTCCGAGTCCTCGCCACCCTCGGCGTTCACGCGCGTCGTCATCGCGGGTCCGCGTCTACCGAAACGCTGTCGCTGCTGCTGCTGCTGCTGTCGCTGCAATTTCCCTGCCGCTCTGGAAACACCCCTCGTCGCCGACGACGACACCGACACCGAAGCCGTCCCGCGCGTCGAGTGCGTCGTCATCGTCATCATGATCTCGGTGTGAGCACCCTTTGAACCCCGTCGTCGTCGTCGAGCGCGCGCGTCGTCGACTGAAGAGTCGACTTTATTTTGCGCTTTTTCAACAAAGCAAAACGGATAAGAGTTCACTCGTGCTAGCACTCCGTCACACCCCGCTGCGACGCAGTCACCGCGCACGATTCCGAGCGCGCGCGTCGTTAAAGGTTTTCCGCACAAAATGTCCATGTCCGCGCAGATGTCGTCGTCTCGCGCCGTCGTCGTCAATGGTTCGAATAAGATGACGACGCGGATGACCCAGCGAACTCGTGCGCACCGTCATCGTTCGCGCGCCGTCGTCACTCGTGCGTCCGCCGCCGCGGCGCCGCGTGAGGTTGCCGACGGTGCGGTATCATTCGTTCTTCTCGCCGGTGGTGTCGGTAAACGCATGGGTGCGGACATGCCGAAACAGTACCTCCCGCTCATGGGCACGCCGATCGCGATTCACTCGCTCGTCAAGTTTGCAAAGATGCCCGAAGTCGGCGAAATCGTCGTCGTCTGCGACGCGAGTTACGACGACGTATTCTCGAGCGTGAGTATTGAAAAGCCATTGGTCTTCGCGAGGCCTGGGAAGGAGCGACAGGACAGCGTGTATAACGGTATGCAGGCGTGTCGGGAAGGGGCAGAGTTGTTGGCGATTCACGACTCGGCTCGGCCGTTGTGCGCGTGCGAGGATGCGAGACGGTGCTTTAACGATGCGAAAAAGTACGGCGCGGCGGTGTTGGCGGTGCAGAGCAAAGCGACGATTAAGGAGGTTAATAAGGATTTGAGTATCGATAAGGGGTTGGATCGAAGCCGATTGTGGGAAATGCAGACGCCGCAAGTGATTCGGCCAGAATTGTTGAAGGCGGGATACGCGCTTGTCAACGAAAAGGGAATTGAAGTGACGGATGATGTGTCCATCGTGGAAGCGCTCGGTGAACGCGTGCAAGTGACGCCAGGTAGTTATTTCAACTTGAAGGTGACGACGCCGGAGGATATGTTTATCGCGGAACGATTGATGAGCGAGCAAGGCGCTGCCGTCGCGTAAAATGAGAGAGAATCGTCGCATCTTTGTTACAAAAATTGTCAAATCATCATCATCATCATCATCATCATCATCATCGCGCACTAAAAGTTTCGAGTGAAATTCCATCATCTCCCCTCGGTAACGTCGTCGTTTTCCCGTAAACCTCACGGCACGAATAGTTTCGCCGAAGCAGAAGGCGCTTTGCCGTTCGCGATCGCCTCCTCCGTCGGAACGGCGTGGTATACAACAGATCTGTCAGTCGCACCGCCGAAACGCTTGCAAGTTTTGCAACACGTGCACTCGTTCTCGTCATCTACGCCAAATATGAAGTACATGCCGAGGAGTACGAACAACGCGATCGTCATCGCGAGGCTCAAGAGGGAGAGTAAATCGGTACAAGCGCATCCAAAAAGACGATGCCAATCCATTGATTGAATTTCACGAGGCTGTCGCGTCATCATAAAAGGACTGAATGGTTCGACGTCGAACGAGGCGACCAAAATTGCATCGTCTTCGTCGTAAAACAGCGGACCCGCCCTTCTCGGTTGACGCATCACCCACGGATCGTCAAACATTTTCATGTATTCATCCACCTGAACGATGTCCGCGACTGTCGCGTCGCGACCCGTATCCTCGATCGTCTCGCTCCAGTCAAAATCGCCCACGCGGTTCGGAACGAGGTTGACGGTTACCACATCGCCGGCGGCGATCACGCCGGTGTCGACGCCGCGCTCGCGGTCATCGCTCACTGCGGGGACTGCTTCTCTGAAAACGCTCGAAAGAGGTTGCATCGAACTTGACGGTTCGTCTTCAATCTTCAAGTCTGCCGCGAACGCGAGCGACGACGCGCCGACGAAGACGAAGGCGACGACGACGAGCGAACGAGAAAAGTTTCTGCGCATCGTGCGTTGACCGAGCACGGTTGAGGTATGATTTTGCAATGCGTGCGTGCGGGCGCGCTCGAGTGTGAAGAATTTGAGACGAACGCGACGCAAAGCAAAGGTAAATTGTTACCATGGCGTCGTTTTGAGCGTCACTCTTCCATTTCGAAATCGATTCTCCGTGGTTGTAAACGCAATCTGTGAATGTAAATACACGCGTCTCTTGCGTTAGAGACACCGGTTGATCAATAAATGCATTACATCGAGCGTCGAGACGACGTGATAGGACAACAAGCTACGAATCGCACTTTCTTTACTCATCCGCCGCATCAGCCTTCTTCGCCTTACGCGCGGCATCCCGAGCCGCACGCTTCGCCGCGAGCGCCGCCTTCTTTTCCTCTTTCTCCTTCACCTTTGCCGCCTCTCTAGCCGCCGCGTCCGCCTCTTCACTATTCTTCTCGCCTCCGTCCAGTCTCGGTCGAGCGTTCGGCGCTCGTGACCCCAACGGGAAATCCATCGGCAACAACGCCGCGCTCCCGCTTCCACCCCCCGACCACCCGCACATGGTTGAATCGCACACCATCCCCTCGCTCTTTATGCCGCCCACTGTCGCCGTCTTCACCGTCGTGCCGTCCCGAAGCGTCGCGCCGACGCGCGCGACGACCAGTCTCTTACCAGTTTCAACATTCGGCGCATTCGTGACCACCGTAAACGTCGCCGTCGCGTCCCCGACACTCAGCGTGAGCCGCTTGAGTTTATCGTGCCCCTCGACCGGTGCGCACTCGGTGATCTCGGCGCACACCAGGTTCGTCGTCGCGTCGTCGTCGGACATGACTATTACGATCGCTCGTTGAGACGGACGCAGAGTGAAGACTTTGTTTTTTGCAAATTCGCATTCGATTCGACACACACCCCGACGCGCGTCGCGAATCGCGACGCTCCGATAAGTAAAAACGCGCTCGCGGATAAAAACAGTAAAAGCAATCATCGTCATGCGGGCGAGAGAGACGAACATCGACGGGCGCGAAGGATAAACGCGAAGGACGAGCGAAAAACAAATTCCAAGTTGTTGGATTACAACGAAATGGTTGAGCGAAGGTCTGGACGACGCGTGAGCGCGCATCTCGGTCGGATCCACGACGCGGATGACTTTGAGGAGAGCCGACCATGGACGTCGAGGAGATGCGAGACGTTTCACGCGTCTAACGGGGGGCTGTGGACGATAACGGCGGCGGGGACGAGCGGTTGGGAACGGGCTCCGTTGGAAGGGTGCTCTGCATCGGGAGTGGGTGAGGATGTCATCCGGGGCGAAGGGGAGATGAGAGGATGCGTGAGGGAGATGAAGGCGTGCGTGAGGGAGGTTTTGAGCGGTGGGGCGAACGCGGGGAAGGGGAAACGGTGGGAGCGAGCGCTGAAGTCTCTCGCATCGGCGACGTTGACACCGACGCTTGAAAATAGTCATCCGGATGAACCTTCTGCGAGTAGTTTGGAGCGGAGATTGCGCGAAGCCAGGGAGCTCTTGAGCGTGTCGTTTCACCTGGACGAGCGCACCGTGAGTCGGGTCATAGACGAGAGCTTGGAGGAAAACTGTGGTCTGGTGAAGAAGTACTCGAACGCTGTGGCGGATATCGAGACGCAAATCATGGAGGATAGTCAAGACAAGGATGCGTTGAACTTTGTCTTACACGGTGCCGTTCGACAATTAAAATACCTCAAAGGACAGTCTGCCCATCCCAGAGCTGCTGTGAGATTGTCTGTGGGGACGCTGACGCACGCCCCCAAGGCAAAATCGGTCAACGCTGCACCTGCGCGGCGCAAGCGAAGTAAAGGTTTCTTTTCGTGCTGTACCTCTGAAGCGGATGAAGCTGTGTATCAAGACGATGCGACTGATGTGCCATCGGAGAGTAGAATGTCGACGTCGCAAACCAACGAGCCTTTGGTTTGTCACGTGCGAATTTTACAAGAAGAGAAAGTTGTCGATTCTTTCTCTATCGATTCCCACACTGTCTCAAGCGAAGGAGTTATCTTCAACGCCGTTAGCCCACTCGTGTTTGTGCAGGAGGATGCGACGATCGAAATTACATTTCACGCGCGCTTCACATCCGGAGATTCTCCACAAAAGGCATTGGTAGAGACGCACAGCCGCATGCAGAAGGCAATTGGATTTCCTTGCGTCCAGATGTCACCCGGCGCCAAAATACCGCCAGAGGCTGAGGTTCGCGGTCAATATGTCATGCGTATATCTGATTTAGCGGAGACGACAAGGAAATCGGAACCTCATTCATTCAAGGTATCGGTCGTACGTCCAGATGCGAGCGACGCACCAAAGCAGCAGCTAGGTAGTGCGATGATTTACATTGACAAGTTTATTGAGACCTTTGATGGTGATCTGGGTAGTAAAGAGACTACGAATCGTGACGTCTTACGAGACGTTGCCGACATTCTTGGCGCGATTGATCGCACGCGGGACGAACGTGCGTTGAAGGCAATCCAAGAGCATGCGATGATCGAAGGAAATGGCGAAGCCATTGTCGCGTTGGCCGAGATGTACTTTCTTTGTTCAAAATGGCGTTTTGAAACCGATTTCATAGACCAGCTCAACTTGAGCGTCGAAAAGGTTGCCACAGCCGCAGCGGTGGGAAGGATTAGATCGCGCGAGAGAGTCCGTTTCGAAGAGCTCAGCGCTCTTGTCGCGAGGCAACTTGAGTACGAATTGTTCAATATCCTCCCAGGGGCCAAGTTTGCCGACGACGAACTCGTCGATCCTTTAGATATGGAAGAGGTTGCCAAAATCGTCCCTCAGACTGTTTCGCTGTATGCGCTCGTTTCGGGTAAGATATCTGGAACACAGTTTATATTGAGGCTCAAGAAGATCGTGCGTCGTCGCGCACAAACTCGAAGTTCACAGCTATTGAGACGTGAATGCGCTACGCAAGGGCCGCCATCAGTCGAATCCGTCACTCGGATGATTGAAAAGACGACTAGACTTTTCAAACTTTCCGCGCCAATACTTCAGTCGTTTCCAGGCGAATCCGACGTTCTTTCAGAAGACGCTGTGGTGTGTAGTTCTTTCCTGGTGGATGCGTTGCGCGCTGTGTTTGATGCCCTCGCAGGCTTGGATCATCCACCTAGTTTTGACGCTGGAATGATTGCTCTTGATGACGCCCTTACTTCATACAGAAAGGCCCTGGGCATCCAAGGATTGAAATTTGCAATGCAAATTTTATCACCCAAGTTTGTTGATCGACTTTTCCAACCAGCACTAGACGAGACTCTAGCCATGGCACGAAGCAAGTTGACAAAGTGGCTGCGAGCAGAGCTGGCGGTCGAGTCTGCCGAGCCAGTTCCGCTAGACCCAGCTTTGGGAGTCATGCATAGCGCATCTTGTGCTAACTTATTCTGCATCCTGTACAATATTAACGAGTCTGCGAAAGATCGCATGCTTAACGGCAACCGGGCCGTTCTCAATGCCACTGCGCTCGGTCGTGTGAGTTATCAAATGTTGACTACGTATGTCGACAAACATGAGCAGTCATGTTTGAAGGCGATCAAGTACGCACGATCAGTGTTGATGCAACGCGCTCGCGGACAAACCATTCACTTTGTCAAGGCTAATGACGTCAAGCCGCTGCTCACTCCTCAATTCTACACGCAGCTGAGCAACATACATCAGTGCGTGGTATCGATGCAACCTTTCATGGATGAGATGCCTCTACTGTGGTGCTCTTCCAAGTTGGAGTTTGAGGATGCTTTACAGAGAGAACTCGATCCGGTGAAAGCCATGGACTCGCACGTGGTGGAATTTGTGGAATATGCCCACATCGATGAAGATGAGCACAGAGCATCGGACGACGACTTCCTTGGTAACAGGGTCATGCAGAATTTGCGCCGCGCTCGAGCGAATGTAATCGCTTCACTGACAGAGTTAATCGAAGAGCGCGTCGCAGCTTTTGTGCGCGTCGCCATTCTAGACTCTGACGTCAAGACACGAGAAGGCGCAATGACGTTGATCTTTGCCATGCTTGAGGCTGAATTCGGTTTGATGGATGCTCGACTTGCTCCTGGAGTGTTTCGCCTTGCCGTCACTTCGCTTCACAAAGGAGTGTGTGACGCAATCGAGCAGCTTATTTTGCATCGCAGCATGGAGGAAGGCGAGATGGGACCGAAAGAAGAAAACTGGAGAGGGTCACCTCAACTCAACGAATCGCAACACAGTTTCGCTGTCGAGTTAACCATGGCTGTGCACGAGTTTCTCTACTGCGACGGAGCGGGTGAACCAGAATCTGTAATGAGACAGGGTGAGGGGAGATTGCAGCGCTTGCTCAATCTTTGGTTCACTCCGACAGTGGAAGTCATTCGCGAGTTCTGGCAGTTGAAAGAGACGTTATGTCGCTCAATCGTAGTCGCAAAAGGGAAGCAGATGAGGATTCGCGCCGTCGGTGGCATTTCTGTCCAGGACATTTTGCGATTCTTGCGCCAGCGATCAAACATGGACGTTGGCGCGGCGCAATTATTCGATGAGCAGGGAGAGGCGATTATGAAATTGATTTTAAGAGCGTTGTTTGGCCAGCACTTCACTGAAGCGGATAACCTGGCGGGAGTTTGGGTTTGTCGCAACGATTCTGGTCTGATGGGTAGGTTTTTCATCACCGAGACACATTTGGCGTTTTCAACCTCTGGAATAAACATTGACCACCCACACGACAGCCAGACCTCGATCGTGGGGGAGATTCGACACATAGCAAACATGGTTCGTATTGACGCGGCGGACGGTACCCCCGCCATACGCATCGCGTTCGATGATCGAAGAACGTTCGTTTTCTCTAGTTTTTGTGGAGTACACGAGACGGCAAATCATCAAGCTCGGGAGAGGGACGCGGTTGTCTCTACCATTCGTATGAATCCAAGCTTCCTGAAACGTACTTTTCAGTCTCACGAAGTCAGCACCGTTCAAGCGGTGGATTACGATTCTGATTCTTCGGATGCAGAGCAGCACAAACAACTTGATCTGAAGAATCTTGAGATGGCAATGATTCCCGCTTCGGAAAAGATCATTGCCTCTTGTGAGGGTGCATACGTCAACGGCATGAGTAGAATACCGAGCAAGCTCGTCGTCACGGAAGAGTCTTGCGTATTCATGCCACTGAAAGGAAGTGGTCGTCTGGTGCTGTTGACGGATTTGGAGCACGCTCGCCCCCAGTTGCAGAAATTCGGATGGAAGAACGCCGACATCGTCATTCCGGTTTTTCAGTCGCACGAGCCCGTGATTCGCATGACAAACATGCGTGTGGAAACCGCTTCGACGTTTTACGATGCGCTGAACGATGCGATTGACGCGCGCGTTTCGTTTAGGAATTAGAGACATGACATAGAAAGATACAAAGTACTAGCGTTCATCTCAAATATTTACGATTCATCCTGTTCAAGTGAGAGAACGATCAAATTGTCGCCGATGACGTGCTTGTAACGCTCCACCGCATCCGGTAGGATCGACTGAAGTGCCGCGAGGAGTTGCTGCGTTTGCTTCAACCACGCGATAGCCATGGACGTTCGCATCGACCGCTCGTGTCTCACCGCTCTGTTGAAACACGTCGACAGGAGCCATTGCGCCTCTACAGGAGGGTAGCTAGGGCTGACCGCGGCCGTCTCTTCAGCTTTTTCATACAGCGACAACAACGATTGATCGTTCGCCTTGTAAATCCGCGCGGCTAGCTGTATTCTTCGTCGGAGCACGCGCGCTATGGTTTGTGCATCGTTTGGGCACTGATTCAAAAGCGCGTTTAATGCTTCATCATACGCTTTGCCAACCACGTGGAGATCCGATGTGCGTAAGCATGAACCTCTATCAGCAATCATAATCAACGTGGAGATCGAACCAAAATCATGCGGTGATGATGACTTGGATGCAAAATTTGTAACTATAGTCTCTTGCGCGCCAACGTTACGTTCAGCGCACGCGATTTCATATTCGAGTACATTTGCCATGTGTTTCAAATCATTGTATCGTTCTTCCGCGGTGTTCTTGAGTATTGCGCGAAGTTGAGACATTGCGCCTTTGCAGCGCTTCATATTATCGGCGATGCGCAACGCCTTTGCTTCATGCTTTGATTTTGGGGACACGTCTACATCATCGTCACCACGTACGTCTTCGAGTGTAGAAAGAGATGTAATCGCAAGTACCAGCGCCACCGCTTGGCGAAAACCGTAATCTGAGGCCTTAATTCCATCCAGCGACGTCTTTAATTTGGACGTGACGAAAGCTGATACGAACATGAATTTGTAAGCCATTTCAGACGCCGATAGGTGATACGCATCGAGTCCTATGTTCCAGGAATAATCAGCCAGGTACTGTGCGTAAGATGTGTTTTCTAGCAAGACCTCTTGTTTCATGGCGCGCTTCATAAAAGAATTGAACATCTCGCACACGTGCGCCATCTTCTTTGACTCCAAGTTTCCTTGATGGGACGCTTTGAGGTGACGAAGAAAGCTGCAAAACACAAAGGTTTCTTGCTGACGCAGCTCATCGGTGCCAGCACCGTCGAGGATTGTATCATAGAGCTTTTGAAATGCATCGGCTGCCACCGCATGATGTTCGGTGGCGTCTAGTTCTCCAGCCACATAAAGCAGCGCGCTTGATTCTCCTTCTTTACCGAGCGATTCAATGATCTCACCCAACCCAGAGATATCACCTGTCGCTAATTTTAGTTTGGCGTGTAAAAGTCTTGTGGAAATATCCAGAGTTCCGTTGTTTGAAACAATTTCTGAAGTCAAACTTTGAAGCGACTCTTGAGCTCGTAGGACATCTCCACTTTCAAGATCACACATTATTTGAAGCCGGACTACAGATGATACAGCATCATGGGCCTTTTTCGACTTTCTGTGCGCTGAGAGCGGCAGCGTCATGCCGAAAAGAATTCGTGCTATGCCGTATTTGTTCTGCATGTACATATCCGAAGCGGCGTTCCATATCACCGCATACGCTCGAGACTTCCCATCACGCGTCAGTCCAGTCTCGCGAAATAGAGCGCTATCAGTCAAGATAGCTTCCATGTTTCTAATTATCTCTCCACTGATAGCGTCATCCGCGGCAACCGCCGTTTCAAGCAGAGCCTCGAGGATATCGGTGACAAGTTCCTGGCGCTTGGAGATGGCAAATACGCTCGTGCGTCGCAAGAGATTGCCAATATTCTTAGCGACGATACTGGCGCCCGAATCCATCCTGGCGAGTTTGACACAGTATGACCTAAGATTGTCTAGAGTCGAACTTTCATCGCACAACAAGTCTTCGAGGACCGCGCACGCCTGCGAACTGTTTCCAATGCCAGAAAGTGCTTCGATGAGCATGGCGTTGATTGAAAACATCTCTGTGAGAGTGTGAAGATCTTTTGACAAAGTTTGGTCATTCGTAGTGCACGACTTCACATATAACTTGATCTCTTTCAACTTATGCAGAATTCGCAGAGCGCTGTCATACTCGCGCGCGAGAATATACGCTTTGGACAGTTGGTACAATATGCGAATGAAAAGACCGTCGCTACGCTTGAGAGATTTATTGGCATTCGAAAACGACAAGTCAAAAGCAAACTCTGCGTGATCGTCGACGTGCGCATCCGTCGACCATGAGTTGCGAATCACTTTAAAAAGATCGCCATACGAGTCGGCCAATGAATTGATGACGAACAAGAGTTGCTCATTAGTATTCGGCGACAGTTTCCCATGCGGCGATAAGTTTTCCGCAACGTTAACTTTCGCGCTCGCAAGACTCGTCATCAACATGATTTCATCTTCGCTAGTTTTTCCTCGAGTGCTTTGCGCGATGTAACGCTTGGCATCATCGAAGAAAGATTTTGCGCTTTGAGCGTCTCCAAGGAGAAAAGAGTTTACAGCTCGCTGCAAAGTGGCTTCAAATGTTAACACGAGTTCTTCGTCCGTGAGTTGCCCACCATTATTCAGAAATAAGTTCATGTAAGACTCCGCAACTCCGAATTGCTCTTCAGACGCCTTCAACTCTCCAGCTTCATGCATCAGACATGCGAGCTTTAAATGATTCGTAATCCCAACAGCCAGAATTGAATGCTCCCGAGCGCCACCAACCGCAAATCCAGAGATAAATCCCGACGTGTGATCGAAGAGATCGCAAGAGCAATAGCGGATATCCAACAGTGGTCCCCGAAACGCGTCATCGATAAGCTCATTCGTCACTTTTGTCTCGAGCGCAGTCTTGTCTATGGCGAAATTCCAAGCGACTCTCGAAACGTCCAACGCGAGTTGACTCGCGAGCAACTCGTTATCGTTCCAATGCTGATACAAGTCGTTGCTGCAGCGCTGAAGGTCCTGTGCGACGCCGGCGATGTCTTGCGCGTCTGAAGTACGTTTCGCTCGCTCCGCTCGTTCCATAATTCGACAGAACTCGTTTTGAATTTCGTTGAGAACGCCGCTCGATGCTTCCTCGGCAAAGACGTCGCCGAGTACGCCACGGTTACCCTCGCCAATCAAGTCAATCGACGGTGTAACATCCAAGGGCATGTTTAATAACTCATTTTGTGTCTCAATCGTCTGTCGTACCGCACTCTCTTCCCCCACCACGTCGTCCTCACGCCTTTTCTTACCCTCCCGCTCACATTTTGCGCGCGCGTCTACATCTTGGACATGATACTCGGCGTTCACGACGTCCGCACCAGCCACGACATCCACGGTCGGTGGCGACGTGGCACGCGGTGCGTCAGTTGCGGTTTTGCGTTTAAACGGAGACATGAATCTGGGCATGGTTACCCACGCGTCGCGGTGTGTTGCACGGGGGAAGTTTTGACATTTGTCTTGGAGTACCGTACACGTTTTTTACAAATTTAGGTGAGACCAGCCATCGAACCCGCGAGGTTGAACGCCGGAAAGACGATGTTTGGAAATTTCTTCGATAACTGTGTGAATTCTTCGAAGGAAATATTACCGTCACCGTCGGTGTCACACTGTCGCATGAGCCATTCCACTTTGCGTTCAACCTGCTTGTCGGTACTAAGATTTGTCGCACGAATAATCTTACGCATCTCAGACGCGTCGATGTAACCAGATCCGTCGAGATCGTATACCGAGAATGCGAACGAGATTTTGTTTTCTCGCGCTTCGCTTCCGACGTTCGACATGCCGACGATGAATTCTTTCACGTCAATCAAGCCCGTCCTATCGCTGTCAAACATTGAAAACAGACGTTCAACGAACGGTGTTCGATCCACGCGCAACATTCTAACAAACTCATTCACATCCACCCTACCGCTTCCATCCTTATCGCTCTCTAAAAACCTTTTGTAAATATCCTTCAGTACCTCTGTGCTCAAACCTTGAGAACGTTGGAACGATTCCAAATCGTGCGCCGCCGAGTCTCCACCGACACCGCCTTGCGGCGCAGAAAACCCGACACCCGTCGAGTGGTTCATCCCTTGCCCGTATGACGGATCAGAGTGCGCGTACCCACCACTTCCACCCATCCCGTATCCACCACCTCCTGGCGGACCGCCGTAGCTCTCCTGGGAATAGCCTCCTCTGTTCAACTGCATATTCGGCGGTTGGCCATACTGTTGTTGCCCACCGCGCGCGCCGCCGCTCATCGCGGGTCCCCCGCGCGGAGTATAACCCCTTCTCGGCGGCGCCATCGGCGCCCCGGATAAGTGCTGCATGAGTTTGTAAAATTCCTCAAACGAAACCTGTCCATCTCCGTCCGTGTCCGCCATGAGAATCATCTCATCGATCTCGTCATCTGTGACTTTTTCACCCATGGATGAGAGCACGTGCGCGATCTCTGCCGCGCCGACGTAGCCGTTACGGTCGAGATCAAACTCTCGGAACGCCTGTCGGATCTCATCTTTAGAGAGACCGACGGTATCGGGCGCGGCGTACATGGCGACGGCGATGTCGCGCGCGTGGGTAGGTTTGACGCGCGTCGTTTGGGGGCGCGGCCAACGACTGAAAATTTTCAATTTTGACTTTGGTCCAAACGACGACTGGACTCTGTTGTGGTAGAATTTGGAATGTTTTACAAATAACCAAAACGACCACGCGATAGACTGAAGGAGGGCGAATGGGAAAGTGAATTTGATCTAGTACGTGTGTGAACAACTGAGTTACTCTGGTAATCTGCAAGAACAATCGGCGTTCCACAATTGGAGCGTCTCCGTCGAGTCGTCGTTGTCGTATCGAACCGTGTGTTCTCGGCGCGGGGCACTGTATTTGATAACTTTGCCCAGATACCAAGCGTCGTCGTCAGGCCAATAGACTTCGATCTTAGAGCCTCGCAATTTGCTGCGTTGATTGGCCAGATCGGCGCCTTGTTTTTTCTCGTGCACCGCCTTGAGGAGGGCGATTTCAAAACATTGCTCTGGTTTGCCTTCGTAGCAACTCTCGCAGTTTGAGCAAGGAGGAGGAGGCTCAAAAGCTTCAGTCGGTTTCTTCATTGTGAACTTCAACGTCGGTCTCTTTACCGATTCTGACGGTCTTTGCGGCGTCCATTCGGGTTCGACGCACTTGTCTGCGTCGTACACAGAGTCTCTCTCTGGTACTGGATGGCCTGGCATCGCTTTATCGACCGTTTTTGCAATCAATCTTCGCAATTGTTCGGCATCCTCGTACAGTTGACTGTCGGGCTCGTTGAAGTTTTGACAGTTGGAAAGCATGAGCTCGAGCGCGACGAGGAACATCCACAAGGAAGGGTAACCGCCCGAGTTGAAGCATCTCTGAATACTTCCCAAATCAATTGGATTTGATATTGCGCGGTAATACGCCGGAAACATCTTGCGAGTTGGTAATAACTCAAAAGGCTCGGCTAATTTGCGCCCATTCTTGTCCGCAAGATTTCTCATGGCGTGAAATAAGTCTTTGGCTAAGGTTCTCTCGTCATCACGCATGATTCTTTTGGATGTTGTCGCCACTGCCGCTTGTTCGGGCTCTTCTTCAGAGTCTGACACGGCTTCCAGCGGATCCGCAAGCTCCCAAACCTCACCGCCGCGCGCATCCCGAACAGATGTCGGATGTTGACGTAAAAGTGCGCTCAGAGCTGCGAGAGGTCGCCTTTGATTTGCAAAATCAGTCATGCCCTTCTCAACCATCATGTTGTAAAGTTCCCCGAGAGGGAGCGAGTTCCCTTTGACGCGAGCAAGAATGTATTTTGCACAAGCCACTGGTTCCTTTGGAACGCGCCTATCTCTCGGGGCACTTCTCTGAGATTTCCTCGGTCTGTATTTCTCCGACTCGTCTTCTTCGTCATTAAATCCTTCAGCTTGTCGTTTAGCCGCCTTTCCGGTCGCGATCTTTTTAACCAACTCTGTGATGCTTGGCTGGACGTACGTGTCTGGGAAAGGATATGCTTCATCGTCGATGACGTTGTCGCGAGGCGGTCTATCCCACGACGGCTCATCCGCACCATCATAAATCTCGATGGACGGAGGAACAGGATGTCCAGGAAATCGTTCCTCGACTGCCTTGTGAAACGCCTTGCGTAATATCTCTGAATCAACGTAGAGGATCGACGAGGGGTCGTTGAACCTCTTGCAGTTTGTGAACATGACCTCGACTGCAACCAGGAAGAACCATACATTCGGATATCCTCCCGATGCCCTTCGGAGTGTGCGCTCGATGGCTGCGCAATCGACAGGGGATTTGATCACCTTGTAATAAGCTGGCATATCCTGTCGAGTTGGAAGTTTTTCGAATGGATCACACAAGTGTCTGCCCTCTGATTCGACTGCACGGATTGCTTGGAGAATCTCAAAGCACTTCCGTCTTTCACTATTTTTTAGAGTGTTCTCCGGTTTGACGTGCACGTAAACGTCTAAAGCGCCCATAGTGAGTCGCATATTCGCCCCAGGTGCACCAATTGATCCAGTCGGTCTCGTTACACGGTTGACAGGTGCCTCTGGATCTGTGCCAAGCGGTGGGACTTCATTATCGAGCCACTTCATCCGTTGCATGAACAACATGACGTCCTCAGTCTGGTCGTCATCGTACCAAACGGTGTGTTCACCACTGGCAGAGTTGTAACTGGCGATTCTTCCAAGATAGAACAGCCCTTCAGTAGGCCAGAAAACGGCGACACGACGATCGACGACGTTATCACCGAGCTCGTCTCCGAGCTCAATAATCGCTTGTGACAGCGTCACGCCCGGCGTACCGTCTGGTAAGACGACGCGACAAGATGACTTCCATTTTTTCTGGGATCCGGCACCTGCGAGGCGCTCAAACTCGGCTGGACTGACGAGTGTATCCGTTTGTAAATCATGCACGCGCTCACCACGGCTTCGTCCCATCGTCTGCAGTACTCCCACGCGTTGCATGCAAATCATTCGCACTGGTTCAGGAACTTGATCGTGTCCTTCATAGTGCTTCAGCTCCTCTTCCGTCAGACCGGGAGAATCATCCATGTCACACAAGCCCTTCCTGACGGGGAATGCGCTGTAAAGCTTTTCTTCAGCTTCGCGGCGCGCTTCCTCCTCTTCAGCTTCCTTTTCGCGTCGCCGACGTTCCCGTTCAAGTTCAGCAGTGCGCACAGCTTTGTCAGCCGCCCTTTCAAACGTTGCAATCGACTTTTGCACGTGGTAATCCCAGGTTCGAAGGTTTTGAAGATCTTCAGTCGCGATTGTCGATTTGAGCTCGCGCTTTTCTTCACCCGCTTCCATCGATTCAGCCTCGGTTCGGCGTTCCTGGTGTGCCTCTAACGACTCCTGCACTTTCTCCTCTAGATAACCGAAAATGCTCGACCCATCAATGTCGTCGGGGCCCCATTCGCAGAGCACTGGACGATTCCGCTCCGTGTCTGTCATGTTTTTATTGTATTTATCATACTTGCCGGTGCAATGCATCCGACGGAGATGCGAGTGAGCCGCCAAGGGAACGGCTCTCTGAATGAAAACCGAGTCTGGAAGTTGATCATTCATGATTTGCTCGTTTGTAATTATGCCTGTACCGGCGAGCATGACCAGCTTGGTCCAGTGCGCCAACTCGTCCCATTTGACTGAATCTATCGGGTAATCTTCAACAGCATTTCTCAATTGGTAGAAGCGGAGAGCTAAAGACACTTCATCCTCGTCCTCGGGTTCTTTCGACGCTGCCATGTGAGAATTCGATACCGGTTCCTGTTTGATCTCTTCTTTCACCTCTTCGTCCAGAGCAACGACGGAAAGAGAAAGTTGAACCGAGACAGCTTCTTCATCCACTTTCTCAATCTCCACTTGTACTCCTTCCCGTTTGGTGGTAGAAACACTTTTGACTGTTTGATTCGCGGTCGGCTCTTTGAACTCAAAGTTCATGTTGATTTCGTCGGCAAAATTCTCTGGGCGGTTGATGCGGCCCATGGTGACGTAGAAGAGACCACAAGCAGAGCACAGCGAGCGGTTCTCATCCGGTCCGAATCGCATCATCTTCACATTTTCGGCGGCGATACCACAATTTGCGCATTTATCCAGCGTTGGGCCCTCCGCAAAGTTGATTTTATCGTGCTCGTAATGAGAGATTTTGATGTTGACGCCAAACTCCTTGCGCAATTCCTTCTTCTTTCTCTCCTCTTGCGGCAGATTCACACTCGGTAATCGCTCTACTTTTGGTTCTTCCGGTGCCCAGAGAGCAAGCGCGCGTTTGTTGATGTACGTTGGGAGGTACGGACGAAACCAGCTTGGATTCGGCGCGTTGATCAGTCTACCCAGCACCACAAGACATCGATTTCTCAAGTATTTTTCAAACGAACGCATTCTGCGTCGCTCGAGCTCTTGCAAAATGATGAGCGCCGCCGCACACGCCGTCGCGCATCCTTTCTCCGGCGTACGCACGTGCGATGTTCCCTCATTGACGTTATCATCCCCCCAAATTAAGTGATGCCACCCCTCCCCATCGGTCCACGCTGCATATGGTTCGTCGCCTGCGTATCCCTCAGAGAAGTAACATCTCGGAACCAGGCTGCCCGAAAACGACCGATCACTCTCGTCTGCCGTACCCAAACACAGCACGTCCCCGTCCACCTCAAAATTCGGATGCGTCTCTAGCACCGTCTCGATGTGCGTCCCTTTCCAAGCCACCAATCTCGACTCTTTCTTCAACTTTTCCACCCGAGAGCTCGTTCGCGCGGGGCCTCTCGGCTGCTTGGGTCCTCGGCCTCGACCACGGCCTCGACCTCGACCCCGACCCCGACCCCGACCCCCTTCGTTCCCAAGTCCAGCATCCGTCGCAAGTTTCGCCAACGCCAGGCGTTCCATGAGCGCTTTATTCCGCTCAATCTTCGCCAGACGTTCTCGTTCATATTCAGTCAACTCTTCCACCATCTTTCCAGTCGTCGTCCTTTACGCTCGAAATGGATTAAGCGATTGAGTGTTCGTCGTCGTTTCCTTGACTCACGCGTTCGTCCTTACACGCCGTTCTAGATGAGAACTTCCACCTTCCGCACCCTCGTCCTCCGTCGTTCCCCGACGCCCACGCGCGCGTGCGCCTTCCTTCCGTCGTACGACGTCGTCGTCCTTTCCAAGAAAATTCAAAAAAAATGACAAACAGCTCACGGTGAATGAATCAAATCAAACAAAAAAATAGTGAGCGAGGAATCGAAACGGCGCGGGACGCGTACGTATCGCGACGACCGCGAACGGTGACGCGCGGAACTCGGCGTCGGTAGTGGCGTTCGCGGCCGAGCGTCGACGACGAATGTCGCTTTCGGGGTTGTTCGGTCGTTCGTTGCGCAACCCTGAGAATTTTATGTGGAATGTGTATTTGGTTTTATAGGTGTTTCTTGGGTTTGATTACATTGGGATGGACATACGACGTGGGTGGCGGCGGCGACGACGACAGGTGACGACGACGACGACGACGACGGGTGACAGGTGACGCGTCATCTGTCACCCGTCACCCGTCGTCGTTTGAGTGCGTCGTTCAGACCATCAGTGGATGGGCGGGCGTGAGAGGAGGTTGGGATTGCTCACAATGGCCGAAACGGAAAATCGTCGGCACGTTGTAACCAATTCGTCTCGCGCCAGCGCGCGGCGGTGAGGTCGACATAGTGGACAGAGTACGCGTGGCGACTCTTTCCGCTCGTGTTAGCGCGACTGAAGTGGACGTTGGCGCCGTGGAGAAGAACGAGGGTGCCGGCGGGGACCTCGAGCGGATGCGCGGCATCGACGTCGTATCGAGGCGCTTCGCCAACGAATTCAATTGCGCGCGTTCCGCCTGGGAAGTCAACTTCCATGCGGCGTTGGACGTCGGGAGTACCGTCGATGGCGTACAGGCAACCGTTGTGCACGGTGCAATCCTCGAGGGCGAGCCAAATGCCGACGCACGTTGCTGGTTCAGTGTTGAGAAATGTGCTGTCTTGATGCGGTACCACTTCGCCGCCGATAGAAGGCTGTTTAAAGATGTACATCGACTGAACTGGAGTCGGATTTTCCATCCCTAGGCTTTTCAGTAGCGTTTTGACCTTTGCGGAACGACTAAAAGTCTGGAAAACCGGCTCCAAGTCGTGCAACGCATGCCCAATCTTGTTGATACTGAGCGCTTTTTCAACAGTCAACAGTCCACCCGCATCGAACGCCTTTTCCTCGAAGAAACAGCTCACATTGTTGGCCGACGCGAGAAAGTACTCATCCGTCGTACGTTTTTGATTCGTCGTGCTAAATATCGACGCCTTCTCGTAGTTGAAGTCCTCGACAATCTCTACAGCTCTTTTCTGCATCGCTGCGAGATCGTCTGCGGTCGCAAAGCCGGTGATTGCGAGATATCCGCGTTTTCTGTACTCCTCCACGTCAGAAGGGTCGAGCGCGCCCGAGGTTGACGCTGTGGTCCAACCCTCGGGCATGGCGCGCCGATCCTCGGCGTCGACTGTCATCTCGTGCTGACGAGGCGCGTTGTGACGGTTTTAATCCTGATTAAATTCGCCTAATGACTCAACGGATCAAGCTTGGATAATTATGTTGTTGCTAGTGGTATCATCAGATCACCTTAATTGTTCTACACATCCTTGGGTTCTTTCTTTACACGCGGGGCTCAAAGTTCTTTTTGAATGTTTGCGACACGAGGAGCGGAAATGCGATGGTTGCGTCGACGTAGCACTTCACCGGCTTGGCGTCCATGGTGATCTTACCCCAGGACACAGCCTCATCGGGTCGTGCGCCCGAGTCGCTCCCGTCAAACTCTTGCGCGGTGTTGATGAACACGGCGTAATCGGCGCCGTTTCTCATCAAGTTGCTGTTGCAAATGTGATGCTTCGCGACGCCACCGCCAAGAATAATGATACCCGTCTTCCTCGGTCTCTTCACCTTGATGGACTCGTCGTTCATCGCGCGGACGTCAGCGACGACGTCGATGATCAATCCCGGGTTCTTGTAAGAGTGAAAGTACAACATGTCGCCGATGGATCCATCCGTCAGCGCCGGGCAGTAGCAAGGAATGTCATTCTTAGCCGCCCAGTAAAAGATTGAATCCTCGTGGTTGATTTCCAGTCCGAGGCGCTTAATAACTTTTGAAGGCGTCCATTTGGTTCCTTGCTCGTTTTGCTCCTTGAGCATCGCGTCCAAGATTGGCATTATCCAATCTTCAAAATCGCAATAGTTGTCATTCGGTTGAATAAGGTTGCCGATTCTGTTCAACCCCTTCATTCGCAAATCCTTACCACGAAGCGCGAAATCACCCAGATACGTCGGTTTCATGCACTTGATGAAATCCTCTTCAACCCCTCCCGCGGTGGTGCACAACACATCTATCATTTTATTCTTGCACAGATACTTTATTGTTTCTCGCGTTCCGCTACTTGTCAGGTTGCTCGTCCACCCGAGGAAAATTTTCGTTCGCGTAGCCGCGCGAACCACCGGATCACGCTCATCCTCATCCGTATCTTCCGTGATCGCTTCATCGCTCAATCGCCACTTGAGCATCCGGTTCACTTCGTGCACCGCCTGGCCGTAGGACGTCGCTTGGTAGCCAGTGGTGAAGAGCGAGTTGAGCAACGCTTCGTGGTCGAGCGCGCCTTCGAAGTCGTAGCCGCGCACCGCGTGCGCGTCCTCAGGCATCTTGGCGGACTTCACCAGTACCGCCTCGGTCGCCATCGCCGGGGTGTCGGTCGACATCTCGCGCGGTTTTTACGACGGATACGATGTAAAAGCGCGCGTTCGTTTGTGCCGCTGGCGGCGGCTCTGCCTATCGTTTTCTTTAGCTGGCTTTACACTCGCTGTTACAATGTACAATCTACTGCGCGAGGTATGCGCGTGCGCGTGCTTGCGCACACCTAGTGGCTTCTATGGTCTATATGGCTATGGTTTTTCTACGTCTATTCACAGTCTTGATCGCGGCGCGGCGCCGTTTGTCGCCCGAATGTACCCGCTGGTGGCGTCGTCCAAATCCAAACCGTATTTGATTCGCGCGAGAGAGGATAGCTCCTCGCTATCGAGCGTGCGAGAAAGCGCCTCGAAAACCGTTAGCTCCTTGGCGCTTGAATTTCCGTCGCGCACGGCGACACCGTGATCGTTCAAGTGGAAACCTGCGTCGTTTGCCTGATTGAGGAGCGCGCTTACGAGACTTCGATCGGCGTTTGGCGTCTCTGGTCGAAGCACAACGCTCGGCAAACCGCGCGCGATGGCGTCTCTCAGCGCGGCGTCGTTACTCAACGCGTCGCCGTATCGCACTCCAGAACCCTTGAAGACGGTCATCACGTCGTATTCGATTAATTTAAGCGCCAAATTTAAATGACTCGAGCCCAGCGTCGTAAACGCCCACGGTTCACCGCTCCACGCCGACGCGTCGCACGGCGGCAACACGGTCGAGTTCGCCCGCGTCATCGCCACCCACCGTCGAAAAGCATCCCCGCACAGCATTTCTTCCGCTCGTTCGCGGACCACGACCGGGACATCGTGCGTCGTGTCGAAACCAGACTCGCATATCGAAATCGCAATCCCATGCGCGTGTTCGAGCGACACGCCCGTCGCCGCTCGGTTCGTCCCATCCGGTATCGTCAGTCTCGGTCGCACGCGCGCGAGCGATGGCTCTCGCCATTTCTCGAGCAGCGCATTAAGACGATCGACGCGATCCTCCTCATCGTCCTCCGCCTCTTCGTCGTCCATCCTCACTGTGGCGTTTGACAGTTACAAACAACCCTCTTGATGATTTGCGTTTTGAATGTTTGAGTAATACATAATGCTACGAGCCGCGGGCTAAATCTAGAGAACGTCGCCGTCGTCGTCGAAGTCAACCCCAAATCTTTTTCGTCATCTCTTCCGGGTTGGGTTCCTTTCGGTACGTGGCGACGAGGTTGTACTTTTCCTCTTCACGTAAGCCGGTTCTTTTGTATAGCTCCCACTCGTTTTCGTAGTACGCGAAGCGCACGGCGCCGTAAATCGGATGAAAGTACGGCTTGCGGTAGAGCAAGCGAAAGTGATAACACTCTTTCCACGCCGCGACGGCTTCCATGCGTTCTTTTCTACCTCGAATGGACATGACGTCGCCCGCGGATTGAATGTCATCCAGACGCGGATTTATCATGACCATCGGCTTGTCGCCAACAACCTCCTCCATCTCGGCAATGTACGGCAAAATCGAATACCCAACGATGTTTTGCGGTTGTACCAAAATGTAAACATCCGCACCTTGACCAGATTCTGCGTCGATGGCGCCGTTAGGATCGATCGAATCCGCGACGTCGTCTTCCCAATCCATCATCGAAAGTAGTTTGGACACCCCGCTCAGCGACAGCGGCAACGCCTGAAACACCCCCTGACCCATACTCTTCTGCACACACACCTTGACCCGTTTACCATCTCTTGCCAACGACGTCGCGACGTGTCTCACGAGCTCCAAAACGCTCCCGACGCGGTACACATCCCCCGCGACGTTCAACTCAGGCCACTCCGTTTTGACCTTTACGCGTCGCTCGCCCGCCGTCACCGCCGCGACGATCGACTTGGCGCAGTCATCGTAAAACCACATCCGGGTCTCCCTCGCGTGTGGGGTGTTATTTAACAGCGTCGGGATGTTCACCCCCGCGTTCGCCGCCGTTCGCGTCGCGTGCCGCGCCGTTCGTTTCTGTTGCTGATGATGTCGTCTTTGAAGCTGCTGAGAACGATGACCACGACGACTCGGTTTGTCCACCGCGATACGCATCGACGCGTACGACCGCATGGCGACGAAGAAGAACTACTATCACGAAGACGGCGACGACGCTCCCTTTGACCGTCGCTCGTCGCGCGGCGCTCACTAACGTCAACAAGCGAATTCGCGTTCGTTGGTTATCAGCCTTCCATTACTGCTTGTACATACAGAAGTCAAAGAACAAAGACCGAGCTAGGTCCACAGGATCCAGCGTCGACACCACACGTCGACTCGCGGCGCGGATTCACGCGCGAGGACACGCGCGCGAGACGACGACGATCACGACGACGATAATCTCCGTCCATCGTTTCGTTGGATTTCTGCGTCATCGCGGCAGATTGACGAGGAGGGTTCGCGATACACGACACAAGAGTGCGCAAAGAGGCAGGCACTGGTTGGATCGGCTAGGGACGACAAGATGAGCGACGAGCACGCCGCGATGGACGCGCCGACGACGCTGAAGGAGGAGGAGACAACGGGTGTGACGACGGATACCTCTTCGGTGGATGCTTCCGGGAGCGCAACGGTGAAGGAGACGGTGAAGGGGACGACGGTTGCCGAGGCTGAGGGCGAGGTGTTTGGCGACGCGTTGGAGAAACACGAAGAAGAAGAAGAGGAGAAAGAGGAGGTGGAAGAGGAGGTGGAAGAGATTGTTATCGACGGTCCTCCGACGATGCAGAGGTCGGGTGAGCTGACGAAAGAGCTTCAGGAGGAGGTCGGGACGGATGAGTACGACGAAGGGGTGGAAGAAGAGCTCACGCAAGAGGAAGCTTTGCGGCAAGCTACGGAACTCATCAAGTCCATCGCGTCTGGGAAGGAACCTCTGGACGCGCCGAGGCTGGGAAGTTTGCTTTGGGTATTGAGCAACGCACTTTTGGAGGAATTGACGGATAGGGATGATTTGAGAGTGCCGGGTAACTCGCTCGAGTCGTTTCCGGTGGAGTTGGTGAAGCAAATAATGGACAACATCGAGACGCTCACAACGACGCTCACGTTTGATCCAGAGGATGCCGTCACGCAACGAAGCGGGGCTAAGATCCCAGCCATCGGTTCGCATCGCGTCGCTGCGTCGGAGATTTTGGCTGTGTTGCTGCAAATCGGTTGCCAAGAGATTGACGAACGCATCGCCAAGCTCAAGCTGCCCAACGACGGTCAGTTCGTGCTCGTGTCGTTGGTTCGCATGTTCTTTAAGTATTCCTGGAGCTCGGCGTTCCACGCGACGGTCATTCGTCTCGTGTTGGCGGCTTTGGTGAGTCCGCACGAGCCACTCTGGGCGCCGATGTTTGAAGGTGGAGAGGAAAGCCTTCAAGGCATGTTGGCCGCGAGCATTGATCGCGCTCTCGCAACCAAACCAATTTCCACTCGCGACGGCAACGTGGGAAGCGTCATCATCTTGGCGAACGCCCTGTGTGAGCTCGAAGCGTGCGATGACACAGAACGTGCCAGCGTTAGAACGACGTTACAAGAGGATGCGAGGTGGCGCTCGACGGTGGAAGGGGAGCAAAATAGTTTGCACAAGCTGAACGAAGAGCATGCTGGAGGATTGTGCGGTCCCAAGCCATCCAAGTCCCCGGCGTTCATGGACTCTGCGATGGGTTCGAATGTCATTAGTAGCCAGGAGCTGCTACGAATGTTACAACACATTTCGTTGGGTCAGTAGACACATATATACACCTAAGAGAGTTGTAGTACATTACTAGAGACCAGATGATTTCAAACACCTCGCGATCAACGCACGTAAAGAGGACTGCGCTTGCGCGTGGTGGCATTTTGAAACACGGGTGAGGTGACGTAATCCGCCGACTCTTCCCGTTGGCGCTTTCTCTTTGGTGGTGTCGACATTTCAATCTGTCTGGAGGCGTCGCACTCCTCACTTTCATCGCAACGTCGCCTGAAACTTCCAGTTGGCGGCGTCTTGCGCAATGGTTGCTCTTCAAAGCTCCACAGTCGCTTTGGACGCATGGCTGTCGCCCTCTTGACGTTCTGCGCCGGATCCTTGCTCGGTGTCGGGGAGAAGAACGACACTAAAGATGAGTACAACGTGTTCGCCACGGGTGTCATCGCTACTCGCGCTGGAGTCGGAGGAGGCTCGTACCGCGTTCTCTTTCGCGACGGCGTCGCCACGGGCTGAGATTGCGCTGGAGCCGACGGGAAATTGATCTCTCGCAAATCTGACACGCGCTGCAAGTACGCCTCTATGTTGTCGATACTCAGTCCACCCTCGCGAATGCACTCGACGGATGCGTTCATGTCATTAGCTGCGCGAATGAATGGTGACTGGAGCGCCAGGATGGCGAGCGAACAACGCATGAGCGTCTCTCGCGGCTCTCGATCCGAGTCGACGAATATCAAATCCCAGACCCGCATGACCACCGGTGGCGTCGCGCATCCAATCAGTGCGCACATCAACCATCTCGCAGTAAAATACTTGACCGCCAAACCCATCGATTCCAGCTTGCCGTGCGCCTCGCTCGACACGTGTGAAAATCTGAAATCGAGCTCGTCCAAATCTGCTCGCAGCGATTTCAATCCGCTCGCGTAATACCCGCTATACATGTCTTCAATGACGCAGCAAAGTATCCAATACGCGCTCTCTTCGTCGCCATCGTACACGCACAGCAGAAACCCAGCCAAATAATTCATCCCTTGTACGTACCCGCCCAATGGTCCGTCTTTCAAGCGCGTCGTCGTCGCTCGCAAAACATTTCTCAGCGGACCGAAATACACGCCCTCGTGTTCCGCGAAGCATTTGTGCTCGGGAAACGTCCTCGGCAAATCCATATCAATCTGCTCAAAGTGCGACTTGAACGCGTCCATGTCCGCGTTTGCGTTCGCGTCAGCCAGCATTTCCGCGTACGACGACCCCTCTGCCGCCTCGCGCTTCTTCACGTTCGCCCCTGACCACTCGAGCCAGCACGCCCGCCGATCATCCATCTCTCCGACGCCGTTCGCCCGTGTGAACGCCCGCACGAAATCCCCTCGTTCGAGCACGCTCGAGAGCATTCTTGTGCGTCTAAACGCGCGCCATTTTCGGTTCAATCGTGCGTTCGACTTCGCGAGCGCGTCGTCGGTTCGTTCAGCTGGGAAGCCCAATCGCCACGACGAATCATCTTCTTCGTCCTCCTTTGCCGACGACGCATCGGAAGACGACGGCGACGCGCGGGCGAGGACGAGGTCACGCGCATGCGCGCGCGATGTTTTCTCGACTTTGTGTGTCGCAGTCATGACGTCGGCGTCAAAAATGACGACGACGACGACAACGACAACGACGACGAGCGAGTGAATGAATAAATTGAACGAGGGGAACAAGAAGAAAAGCGCTGAATTGGAGAAATAAAATTACACTTGCCGACTAACAGTGAAATCCATAACTTGCACCATAAGTCGCATTCGACGAGCCACGCTATTGTTAGTCTACTTTGCGAACGCCCGATCGGCGGACGCGGCCGCGGTGGATGTCTCCTTTCCATACTTTGACCTCTGTTCCGTGAAGGATGCCCAAGTATCCGGCCCTCGGAGCAAGAGAGAGTTGGAGACGACGGCTACAGATGAAACAGCCATCATCGCGCCCGCCGCCGATGGATTGAGCGTAAACCCGTACTCGGGTAATAAGACGCCAGCGGCGAGTGGAATGCCCACGGCGTTATACGCGAGCGCCCAACCGAGATTTTGACGGATTTTACTCAGTGCGTTTTTGCCTAGTGCGATGGAATCGGCAACTTGCGAGAGGGTGTCGTTGAGGAGGATGACGCCGGCGGCGTTGCCGGTGGCTTCCATGCCGCGAGACATGGCGACGCCGACGTCGGCGGTGACGAGCGCTGGGGCGTCGTTAATCCCATCGCCCACCATGGCAACCTTGAGACCCTTAGCCCGGAGACGTTCGATTTGCGCCGCTTTTTCGTTGGGAAGCATACCACCCAAGGTAATGCTGTCGTCGTTCAATCCGAGTTCAGCCGCCACGGCATTCACCACGGCTTGGCGATCGCCGGAGAGAATGTGCACACCGACGCCAGCTGATTTGAGACGCTCAATGGTTTCCACCGCGTCTTGACGAATCTCATCCGTCACGCTGAGAATACCGATGACACCCTGGCCTTCGATACCGACGGCGACGAGAGAGCACGTCTCACCAGCGGCTTTGGCGTCGGTGAAAGCGTCGCTCGCAACGCCGACGCCTTGCATCTTGGCGTCCACCCAAGACGGCGCGCCGACAAAGACGCGCTCGTCATTCACCTTCGCGACAACCCCACGCCCGGGTTCCGTCTCAGACGCCATGGCGCGAGGGATGGGTGAGAGATTTTCGCCACTTTCGAAGCGCAGAGCGGCGGCTCGGGAGACAGCCTTTGCGAGCGGATGCGTGGTGGTTGCCTCCACCGCCGCCGCGACACGCAACACTTCCCATGGGTCCCTGCCTTGAGCCGCATACACATCCTTGAGTTCCGGCTTACCTCGTGTGATGGTGCCAGTCTTATCCAACACGACCGCATCAACGCCCGCAATCGTTTCGAGCACGTCGCCTCCGCGCAGTAGCACCCCATTTCTCGCGCCGAGCGATGTCGCCACGAGAACCGCCGTGGGCGTGGCCAATCCCAACGCGCACGGACACGCGACGACGAGGACATCCGTCGCCAATTTCAACGGGCCCATCCATGGCGCCGCACCAAAGGATCCCGCCTCCATAAGCGCTCCTGGGAACATGGCGTCACCCGCCAGCGTCCAGAATCCAAACGTCGCCGCGCTGATGCCCATCACGCCGAAAACAAATGGACCAGCGATGGCGTCCGCAAGTCTTTGCACCGGCGCGGCACGGCCCTGCGCCTCCTCGATCGTCTTTGTGATGCCGGCAACGATAGATGTGTCCCCACCGCTCGAAGCCTTGATGGTGAGTGGGCCCTCGAACACGCCCGTTCCCGCGCTCACCTTGCTTTCGCGCGTTTTGTACACGAGTACTGGCTCACCCGTGAGCGTGGCTTCGTCCACGCCCGCATTCCCAGCCACCACAACACCATCCACCGGAATGATTTCCCCGGGGTTCACTAGCACAAGATCACCCGGTTTGACTGCCGCGCGATCTACGCTAAGGATCACAGAGTGATCGGCGGGATCTTCGTCCTCAGCGCTCTCGCGATCCGGAACGACGAGTCGCGCGTCCAAGGGTAAGAGTGAGCTCAACGAACGCAAATCAGCGCTCGCACGAGCGCGAGCGCGACCCTCCAGGGCGCGACCGAGCAAAATGAACGCCATAAGTAACACTGGTTCTTCGAAAAAGTCATTCGTCCACTGACCGTACTCATTCAGTTGCGGATTGAGCGCTCCGGCGGTGGATAAGCCAAATGCAGCGAGCGAACCAACGCCGACCAACGAGTTCATGTTGGGCGCGCCGTTCACCAGGGCGCGAGCGCCTTCGGTGAGAATCCTACGCCCCGGTCCAAGTAACGCGCCCATTGCGAGCGAAGCACCAATCCAAGGCTGCGCGAGTGTGTTCAAGAGCTCCGTGTGTGCGTACTCGTGTAAACCGAGCGCGTGCAAATGGTGCGTCAAATGCGTCCCCAAACACGCCACCGTCAATCCCCAAGCCTTATAAAGGTCCCATTTCGTCTTCTCCATCTCTTCATCCCTCCTCGCGTTCGCTTCTCGCGCCGCTTCCTCCGCCGCTCGTCCCAACTGTCGACGTTTCATCGTGAACCCCTTTTTACCAATCTCCTCCACCGCCGACGCGATCAGCGCCTCAACCTCACCGCTCCCATCCATCGCTTTGAACCTCACCGCCGCCGTCTCCGTCACTAAATTCACCGCCGCCTGTTCCACGTCTTCCCTCGCGTCGAGCGTCTTTTGCACGGCTGCGCTGCATCCGCCGCAACGCATCCCTTCCACTGTGAACAAAACCGTCCGTCCATCCTCCTCCTTTACCGGTTTCACCGTCGGTTTCGCCGTTCGCGTCGACGCATCCTCGCCATCCAACATCGTCACCGACGACGTCGTCGATGTCGTCGACGACGACGCACGCGTCATCGTCGTCGTCGTTGATCGTCGTGCGCTACATCGCATCAACGCACCGTGCTGACGGTGATTTTGTTGTTGATGATTATATGAACGAACTCGCGACACGACGGCGCGACACGTCGCCGCGTTTGACGACGACGACGACGCCCCGGTGGTCCATCTCGTCTTGGACGCGGCGATCGCGCGCGCGCCGCGCGTCGCGACGATACGCATCCTCTTTGCGTTCGCGACGCGTGCAAGTGTGTGGGGTTGTGTGGAGTGATATCTATTCAGTATTGCGTATTTTCACAACCACTTTGTTTCTAATTTTGATGACACCGACGACGACGTGGATTGAAACGCGCGCGCGCACGGTGTGTGTAATAAATAATGGGTCGCTCTGCGTTGCTCTCTGTAGCATCGCGTCGCGTTTCGGTTTGAAGGCGCGACGATTATCCCAGAATGATCCAGTTCTTTCCTCGCGCGTTTACTATTACCCGCTCTTTTCACTCTCTTCTCGGTCTCTGAAATACTTTTCACCCGCGCCAATCACCTGATCCGCAACCATCCACGTGATGGCTTGACCCGGGGGGATGCGCATGAGACGCGGCAATAGACCCTTCCACATGGCCATGATGCCCTCCTCCTTTGGAATCAAGTAGAGGGCGTGCAATGCAGATTTGTACTTGATGACGCCCGTCTTGCTCTGCGCCATGAGACGCGTCTTCATAACGTCAAAGGGACCGGTCGCCACAGGACCGATGGTGGCGGCAAGACCGCCGGAGACCATCGATTGCATGGGGTGAAGCACGGTGCCGTCACCGTCGTGTTTGCCCCAGAGCAGAGAGTCGACGTGCGCCTTGGCAGTGAAGAGACACATTTGGTTGGTACCGTTGCGTGCGATGGTCGGACCGGCGCCGTTCCACAGGGCGAAGAACCCCTCCTCTCTGATGATGGTTCTCGCGCAGTGAAGTGTACCCTTGTACTTCAAATCCTTCACAGACAAACCCTTTTGTTGTTGCAGACGAATCTTCACAACTTCAAACGGGGTGACAATGGCGAGCGCTTCAACCACTCCCGCCCCGAATCCAGCCGCCATTCTACGCGAAGTCGTCAAGTTACCCTCCTCGTCGCGCAACGCCGCCTGAAACGTTGCATTTGTCCCCATGCGCAGCATGTACTTGAAGCACAAGTGCGTTGCGAACGCGTTAAGTCCCTTCCAAAGCGCGCCCAAACCTTCCTCGGCGTGGATCTTTCTAAAGCAGTCCGCGACGCCTCGGTACTGACCCGTCTTATCGAGCTGCAATCGTGTCTTCACGACATCCACGGGTTGCAGACAACACGCCTATAATCGCGATTCGCAACGACGTTCAAAGCCACGCGCGTTCGTCAGTCTCAATCCAAAGCTTGCAAAGTTCAAGTTTCAAACGCGCTTCGCCTCGCAGCCCCCCTCGTCTCTTTCTCTCTCTTTGCGTCTCTCGTCACCCTCCGCGATTGCCATTTAGCGGCATCGATCCGCGACTCGATCCAACATTCACGCATCGCTCTCCAAGTTCACCATACCTCGATGATCCCCCCGAACGATCCCGAAACGCCCTTGATGATCGGCATCATCCCGGCGGCGGTCCAGGTCGCGCCTTCGTTCGCTGCCGCCGCCGCCATCGTCGTCGTCGATCCCCATCGCGAGAACGCGCCATCGTACGCGTTCTGCGGGGGTAAACCATTCGGTCGATTTCGTCGTCGCGCGTCCTCGCGCGGGTGCGTCGTCGGCATGGTCGACGCGTCGCTCGACACTGCCGCCAGGCAACGCGGTGACCCATCGTGTTTTCGGGGATGTTCGGACATGTGGATACGTGTTTACGTATTGTGTACGCATTTCGTTCATACATGATTCTTTGAAAATTCACGTTCGATGTTAACTTTTGTTAGTCACACAGTGTCATAAATTACATAAATATGTGATGTTCGAAAATTTTTGGTTTTTATCGACGAACACGGCAATGAAAACATTTCAAAAACCGACGACAGACGCCGGTTCGTTCGTTCGTACGTCGACGAACGCGGTCACACCCGACCGACGGTTGCGATGCGAACCGAATCGGCGAGCGCCACGGCGACGGCGACGACGTCGAGAGGGATGGGCGGAAGTAGCGGCGTGGATTTGCCGAGCATCCTTCGGGCGTTGAAACAGACGCAGAGTGGTGGCGCGGAAAGAGACGGTGAAGCGTTCGCGACGCGGTTGAGGGAGGCGTTGCCGGCGCTGATGGAGAATTATTTCAATCCAATCAATGGTGCGTGATGCGATGCGCGCCGCGGGGGAGGGGCATGGCGAGTCGGGCGAGGATGACGACGAAGAGAAAGTTGTTGAAAGACTAAGATGTTCCCGCGAGCGACCGCACGCGCGGATGACTTTACTGACCGTATGCGTCTGTCACACTTTATTCGTTCGATTTGAGCAGTGTCTGTGCGAGAGATGGAAGTGAAGAATGTTTTAGGTTTATTAAAGATTACGATCAGGCGGTACCCGTCGGTTTTTGAGAGTGGCGGTGGGGCTTCTGCGGTTCGCGTGTTTGCGCACGTCTTTGTGCTCACTGCGGTGTCGAACATGAGGTGCGTTCATCGAGAGATCGAGAATTTTCGACGACGAGACTGACGATTGGTTGTTTTTTCTTTTTCGCGCGCGCAGTGCGTCGTTTCACGAACTCGTGCACTCCGTTTTGAGTGGGTTGATGTCGGTTGCGTCGGTTCGCGACAGACAAGGCATGCACGAGCTATGTAAGGGCTGCGTCGAGTTGGTGGGGGATTCGAAAAAGGTTCTCGAGCTGTTTCCAGGGCGAAGGTACGATGGTATTGAGCGAGGATACGATGACGATTTGCACGAAGCCATCTCGCTGAATCGAGAGCCCATCGTTTTGTGCTGCTTCAACGCCGCCCTCGCGCACGTCAAGCAGAGTGAAGACAAGGAAGCGACTCGCGCCGGCGCGACTGATGGACCGATGGATGTGGATATGAGTACCGGTTTGATGATTGAAGTGCAGAGTTTGGATTGCGCGATCAATATTACCAATGCTGCGTGTAAACTATTAGATAGCGCTTTGGGGACCAATCCGCAAAACGTGGCACCGCTCACGACGAGCGAACTGTTGTTTGCGTTGGCCCATTTGCTGATGATTGGCGTTCGAGATGTGCAGTACTCTGCCGCAGCTCTACTGGTGAAGATAATTCAGGACATTCCTATCGTCCTGGTTCCGTGCGACAGCATATTAGCGGCGATAGCGAGCGTATTGACGTGCCGACCACTCAGAAAAGATGACGAAGTCGTTCTTCAGTTGGTGTATGAGCTCAAAGAGCTCGCAGGCGACGAGGTTCTTCAGAAGCACGCCAACGTTTTGACCACGGCAATCCTTAGTGCCATAGATTCTGCTCGAGACGATACAATCCGAGGAGTGTTGTTCGACGTGCTGCGCATGTTTTTGATCTTGAGGCCGTCGCTCGCAATTCAAGCAGTGACACTTCTGCCGCACACTGTCGCTAGTTGTGGTTCTGATGCTTTGATCGAGTGTCTTTCCTTGGCCTTTTCTAACTTGCAAGAACAGGAGATGATTGAAGCGACGGAGAACGAGAAGCGTTCTCGGTTGAATGAGGGTGAAGGTGACGAACAACCCACAGTCACTTACGACCACGAGGCGCGCGCAGAGTGGATAGAAAGTTGCGTCATGTCAACTTTAGAATTTTTAGGAGGCCCCGAATCAACTTCAGCACAGCACGCAGGTGGTCAACTGCAGCGCACTGACTCCATGGATTTAGAAGACTCTGTGCGAATCAAGGCTCCGAGTGAATATCAGCGAGTGTTATCAATCTCGGTCATTGCGCGCTCCGTCGCGGCGTCAAACGGAACTCCCAGAATGCGCAGCATCGCGGCGCAATCCATTTCAGTATGGCTTAGATGGATTCGAAAGTACAACGGTGATGCGTCGAACGCTCCAAACACGCGCATGTATGCACTATTAGCAGAAGCCGCAAACTCACTCGTGAACGCAAAGGGACCGCTGGATGACCCAAAGATGCCTCCTTTGCTGAGCACGGAGGACATTCCGGTGGATATTTTAACTTGGCCATGGGGATCAGTCGCACGGGGCGATCCGAGCGAGTCGCAGACGGAAGAGTCGATCAAAGGCGACCGAAGCGCAAAATTAGCAGCGCTCAAACTGGCGGTATCACTGGCCTCTTTGGAGCAGCCTGGCAGGCAGGCGAGTTCAGAGGCGGCTCGCCGCGTCTTGACCAAGGCTTTTATGGATTCTAACGCGGGTATCCGCTCCGCTGCAGCCATTGCCGTACCATTTGTCCACGTGCTCGCTTCAACGCCGCCATCCGGTCTAGGCGCTTTGAATGCCTTGAGTGCGTTACAGAACGCCAAGGAAATATCAGTTCGTAATGCTTTCGCGACTGCTCTCGGTGGCCTCGCGGCCGCCGGCGTTTTACACGGCATCCAGAAAGCAGCCGGTAACTCTGTCATCCGCGAAGCCGCACGCTTGCACGGTAATGCGGCAGTCACCGCCGCCTGTGAGATGTGCTGTTACGATATGTCTAAGAGCGAGGCAAAGGAGGCTACACAGATTTTAGCTGATTCGATGAAGAAATTTCATGAAGAAGTGTTGCGCGAAGTTCTGAAGGCCGTGCACGCCGGTGACGATGGTGAAATGGCTTCTGGTTTACCAAAGACTCCGAACAGAAAACGTCGAATGACGCTTGGGACGCCGAATCCAAAATCTAACAGATCTGATGCGAGCAAATCTTCGCTCAATGCGGCGTTAACACTGCGAGACTTGAACAGCAAACGACAATTGGAAGACGTTATTCTGACGAAGGAGGATTCAGATGGACTGGTTGCCGCGAGCGGTTTGCGCTCACTTCGATACGCATTCGAAGTTTTCAGCGCTGCAGATGATTTCACCGAAGGATTTGAGACTCTTCGCGGTGCGGAAAGTCTGGTGCGCACAGCATTGACCATGGCACAGCATCCTTCACGGCATGTGCGTGAAGCGCTATGCGAAGCAGCGCCGGCGATGGTTTCAGATGAAATTTTGCTGGAAATTTCTCCCAAGACTGATCAGCGTCCAGAAGATAGAAGGCGCAGTAGTAGCGTCGCCACGCAACATCACGAGGCAATCAAGAATGCGCAGTACACCTCCGGTTTGAGTTTCCTCCGGGAACTGAAAGGAAGTATCAATAATGCGTCCGACTCGTTTATCAAGGAGTCATCGCTGCGAACTTTTGCCGCCGTGGCGGAGACTCTCACCATCCCTGGTGCGACGGCAGCCGCGGTCATGGTTTACTTTAGCAACATCATCGACACAGATCTTACTGCGCAGAACACGGCGATATACTTGTTACGTCGTTTAGCAAAGAAGAGGAGTGTGCGCACTCGAGAGCTTATCTTGGGCATGCCAGACGTTGCTTCGCAGATTGGAGCCAAGCTTCCTCTGCATCAGTATGCGATCGCCACTCTAGCTGACCTCGCTCGAATGTCACCGCGACAGTTGATGGAAGAGATACTGCCGTTATCGATGATGCTTCTCATTCGAGAAGCGGTCAACGGAGGTTCGAGTGGCAAGGAAAATTTATCGACTTTGCAAGCGTACGCCGAGCTTTTCAACAAGGATCTGCATCAACTTGTCGCTGATTACAGCTACGAAGCCATCGCAGAGCTGATTCACCCGAGATCATCCAAACCAGTCGTGAATGGAGAGGATGTGAAAAAGTTCTTAACCAAGTATAGCAAGACGGACTTGTTCACGTTGATTTCGAGCTCAAAGTTCTTCATCATGAGGTCTCTGATCACACGAGCAGCGGCGGATGGAGAGGACATTCACACCTCTGCATCCAAGATATCCACAGTATTCAAGGCTTTGGCTGACGCTTCGCAGTCTTATGTAAGCGTTAGTGCGTTCTTCAGGCCGCATTTCACGCGCATGGAGATGGTTCTGTACGATAAGAACGGAGACAAGCTCTCTCATATTCGTTACATTCGATCGCTGACCATCATGGTTTGGATCATCGGCGAGTACTTGCCACAGTTTGCGCCGAAGGTGATGGCGCATCTCGCGCACGCGCTGAAGGATCCTGAGATTCGCGGCACAGCGCTCGAAAGCTGGAAAATCCTCGTCCAGGTTTTGTCAGACCAACACTTGCGTCGTGCGGCGGGCCAGATCGTGGTCGCAATGTTACCTTACTTGGACGCTAGCTCGCAGAAATTAGACGAAGTTGGATCAGACAAACACGCGCCAGCCAGAGCATTGCAAGATGCGAACCTTGCCGCCTCAGTTATTGATGAGTTGGTTTTGCGTAAAGGGGACGTGATGAGGGATCATCTCGCGAAGCTTCCCATGCTTCCCGCGGTGGATCGATTGAAAGCGGCGAATGAGAGAATTGCGCAAGAGCGTGGTCTCGTTTCTCTGCATCAACTACTTACGAGTCTCACAGAGAGTCTTTCTGACGAATCTCTCGCGGTCCGCGCTACGGCACTCGCTGAGATTCGACGTCGTGTTAGTAACCCGGAGTACGCGAATGAAATTCAAGAATTGATTCAAGGGGTCGAAGGTACTGCCGCAGATGCAATCATGAGCGATCTCATCGCGGCGCTTCTCAAGTGCGCAGAGGGTGAAGGATCTGGAGAGGCATCTCGACTTGTTCAGCGAGCCGCGGCTCAATGTCTGAGTGAACTCGGAGCGATCGACCCTGGTCGTTTACTCATCGCATCTAGAAATGTTGAGCCCTTGGATGATCAGTCGACGGTTGTGGCGAGTAGTCTGTTGGTGAATCATTTGGCGCGAACGGTTCGCGGCGCGAATGATTCAGACATGCTGGATGCAGCGGCTTACGCAGTGCAGTGTGTATTAATCCACGTGGAGTGTCGTCCAGAGCTAGTGAATGAAGACGACGCGGTAGGTCTCGAGCTACCAAAGGGTCACACGACCGATGGAGCAATGTTCTGGGAATCTCTTCCAGATGAAGCGCGAGTCATTCTTGCTCCATGCCTCACATCAATGTACTCGATTAGCGGTATAAGCAAAGATTCCAACGCGAAGAATCGCCCACTCTATGGTACTCCGGCAGCAGGAACGACGTTCAACAAGTGGGTCGTTTACTGGTGTCGTACTCTCGCCGTCGAGGCGACCGGTGCCAACGCACCGCTCTTCAAAGCAGCGGCAAGCGTCTTCAGACATGACATCAGAATTGCACTCTTCTTGCTACCGTACATGGTCCTCGATGCTATCATGGAGGAGGAGGACCGTAGGTATGCGGTCGAACTAGAGATCGTCGCTGTGTTGAATGACGCCGCAGGAGGTGATGCGACGGCGGAAGAAACCAACTTTGGTGGAAATGGCGCTTCACACGGTCGCACCGAATTAGCGGCGCAAACCATCTTCTCCTTATTGGATCAACTGAAGGGATGGGCCGATATGACAGATAACAAGGATGGCGCCAGGACGGTGACAAACACGCTCAATGGACTGTCGTTCACGCTCTTAGCGAAGGCAGCCCAGCGTTGTGGTGCGAGTGCTCGATCTCTCATGTACTTTGAAGATTACTTGCGCTCGAACAAGATGGCACACAATCAGGCAACCTTCGTCAAGCAGCAGGACATCGTAGACAATGACGTCAGTTTCTTGGCCACCATCTACCAAGGTTTGGCTGAGCCGGATGCGCTCGCATCCATTCCTCGCTTGCGTGCGACGCCGCAACCTGAGGATCAGCTCTTACAGCACGAAGAGGCAGGTGAATGGGAAGAGGCGCTGGTGTATTATGAGAGTGCCCTTCAACGTGGCGAAGTTGATGCGGATAATCTGGGCATCTCCGCTTCCGAATGGGGTCGTCTCAGATGTCTCCAGGGACTTGGTCACCTTCGCACGGTACAGCGCGAAGTCGAAGGACTTATTCGAACTCGACCAGAAGCGCCCCCCACTCTCGCAGAAGCTGGAGTAGCGGCGGCTTGGCGACTGGGCCGTTGGGATGACCTCAACTCGCTACTCGGCAAAATTGATAGTGACAGCGCCAATGTCATCAATACCGGTATGAAGCGCTCTTACAGACAGATGAACGCCATACACTCTGCTCTGACACCGAGCGGTATGCCTCTTACGGCCAACTTGGGAACGTCTCTCAGCGCGGATTTGCCACAGCTGAGTGCGGACGCTGCAATAGGTAGAGTTCTTCTCGCTTTGCACAAGCGCGACACTCGTGCGTTCCAGGTGGCGTGTACTTCTGCCAGGGATGCGTTGATCACTCCTCTACGAGCGGCATCGATGGAAGGGAGCTATCTCCGTGCCCACGCGGCGTTGGTACACTTACACATTCTGCAAGAGGCGGAATCTGGCTTTGATGCTGTCATGAATACCCAAGACGCGAAGACTGATGCGGCCAAAGCGAGGTCACGCGTTCCAACGGATTCTTCAGACATCCCTTTGGCTGCGGCAAAGCAACTTAAATTCTGGGACAACCGTTTGGATCGCACGCCTCCAAACGTGGCGACGAGAGAACCAATCCTGGCCTTCCGGCGAGCGATTTACAATCTCTTAGGAGCTAGGTCGGCGGCATCGAAGACGTGGCTGGAGCAAGCCAAAGTTGCGCGAAGTGCTGGGCATTATGGCGCCGCGCAACTCGCCCTACTCGAGGCTCGCTCCGAAATTGGCATGTCCGTTCCTCTTGCGCTCGAACAAGCCAAGCTACTCTGGGCTGAAGACAGACCGCACCGAGCCGTGCTTGAAATTGAAGAAGCTCTGAAGGACCAGGACGCTGTCGCCGCCCATCCAGAGCACGCTGCAAAGGCAGTCTTGAAACTCGCTCGGTGGGCGACCGTCACAGGACAAAAGCAAAAGACGGAGATTCTCAAGTTGTATTCGAGTGTGATCCATGACTACAAGAGCTGGGAAAAGTCGCATTTCCACGTGGCGCGCTACATGGATGAGTGGATGAAAGATGCGACGAAACGGGAAATGGCCCGAGATTCGGGTATGAACGTGCTACCGGCGGTACGAAGGAAAGGTATTTGCGTCGATGATGAAGAAGCTCTCGATTACTTGACGGAGACTGTCAAGGAATACGGCTTGAGCATCAAGTTTGGCCACAGACACATTTACGAATCGCTCCCGCGTATGTTGACTCTCTGGTTCGACATTGGTGACCGAGTGCATGAAGCTGATACCGATGGCTCTGATGCTCGAAGCACAGCCAAGCTGAGGAAAGTGTTCGGCGAAGTGCTTTACGCGATCAACACCTTTTCAGATCAGTTACCACTTTACAAGTGGCTCACAGCGCTTCCACAGCTCACTTCCCGTCTGTCTCACAACGATCAGCAGGTGAGAAAATTGGTGCAAACTCTCGTCACTAGGCTACTCATCAATTACACCGATCAAGTTTTGTGGGCGCTCGTACCTATGGCGCGTTCGAGAGATACCATCCGAGCAAAAAGTGCAAAGGACATTTTGCAAAGCGCACGACACGGCAAGGCAGATCCGACGGGAATGAGAGCCGACAGGGAGCTCATCAATCAATTCGCGCTCGTGGCCGATCAGTTGGTCAAGTTGTGCAATTACGCGCCAAAGCCCTCCTCAAAATCAAACAGAATGCCGAAAGCTTTCAGTTTGATGCAGACGTTCCCAGATCTCGCGTCTCTGATGCCAACACGGGTGATGATTCCCGTTCAGAAATCGCTCAGCGCTACTCTGCCGCCTGCTGGAACCAACCCGACAGATCACAGACCATTCACGCAGAACACAGCCACCTTGTTTGAGCTTGAAGATGCTGTACAAGTTTTGGCGTCGTTACAACGACCGAAAAAGCTGACAATGTTGGGTAGCGACAGCGAGCGCTACGCTTTCTTGTGTAAACCAAAGGATGATTTGCGCAAGGATTTGCGGATGATGGAGTTTACGACGATGCTGAACCGACTGCTCGCTCGAGACGCAGAGAGTAGAAAGCGTCGTCTTTATCTTAGAACTTTTAGCGTCATTCCGCTCACTGAAGATTGCGGTATCATCGAGTGGGTTCCTCATACCACTGGCTTTAGGCACATCATCCAAAAGCTTTACATGGACGACGGCATCTTTACAAAGAACAGCAACGCGGATATCAAACAGTTGCACGAACAATGTCAAGGGAGGAGCCCGACGTCGTGGATGAAAGAAATTTTGGGTCGATACCCTCCCGTTTTCCATCGTTGGTTCTTGGATAGATGGAAAGAACCCGCTGCTTGGTTTGCGGCGCGCACGGCTTTCGCGCATACCGCCGCCGTCTGGAGTATGGTAGGACACGTCGTCGGTCTAGGTGATCGTCACGGTGAAAACATTTTGTTTGATTGCAAAACCGGAGACGCTGTTCATGTTGATTTCGCCTGTCTCTTCGATAAGGGCCTCGAATTGGAGCTACCAGAACGAGTTCCCTTCCGTCTGACTCAGAACCTCATCGACGGTCTCGGAGTCGGAGGCTACGAAGGCGTCTTTATGCGAGTCTGTGAGATTACGCTCACCGTTTTGCGCTCGCACCGCGAAGCGCTCATGAGCGTCCTCGAAACCTTTGTCCACGATCCATTGGTCGAATGGACGAGAAGCTCGAGCCGCGATCCGCGCGGACGGACGGCGTCCTCGTCGACGAGAGGCAAGGATGCTCTTGAAAAGATTCGCTCTCGTTTAGAGGGCGTCGTGGTCGGAGTCGGCGCAGCGCCTTCGCTCCCACTCTCACCGCAAGGTCAAGCGAGACGTCTCGTCGAAGAGGCGGTCTCGCTCTCAAACTTAGGTTCGATGTACATCTGGTGGATGGCGTGGCACTAGAGCCGCATGTAACCAGCGCAGCATCGTCAAACTTAGAAAAAGTACATTACAGTAGATTGTTTTAGTTTCACACGCTCTAGTTAGACTTTTTAAGCGCGCATCATCTCTAAGCACGGACAGGCAAAGGCGTAAAAGTAAGCATCGTTGGATGGGTATTAAAAATCCAATCCCGTCGACGATGCTCGATCAAACCGAACACCCCCGGCGGATTAGGAACCGCGCTACCGCTCAAACGTTTAAATCCACACGCACCGTTGTGCTATATTAATACACGCGCTCGTCACTCATCCTTCACCCGTTTAGTAAAAGTCTTCATCGTCGTCCCGTCTGTTGCCGTTGTTGTTTTGTTCGTTGAACTGTTGCAAAAACCCGAGCACGGTGTTCAAGATGAAGAAGAAGAACATCAAGTTGAACAAGAAACCCATGCCACCGAACCCGAACCCGAACCCGTACATCGGCATGATGGGCATCGGCATGAACACAGAGTTATACCCGTATCCTCCGTATCCTCCAACCGGGGGCGCCGTGCGGCTCTGCGCGCTCATTCTCGGCGCCGCGCGCGAGTACGAACTGCTTCTAAACGATCCGCCGCCCACGCGTCCGCCGCTTCTCGCCGCCTCGGCGTACCCCGGATCCATCGCACCCGTGAGCATGATGGACGCCGCGAGCGCACCCGCCAACGCCGGTCGCATCGTCGGTCCATTCTCGTCTTCCGTGGACTTTTTCTTCGCCGCGCACGTGACGATCATCCTCTGCTGACGCTGCTTCGTCGTCGTCATCGTCATCATCTTACCGCGGTTCGCCGCTCGAACGTTCGTCGCCGGTTTCGTCATCATAGTCGTCGTCGTCGTCGTCGCGAGCATCTTCCTCTGTGATCAACCAAACTCCTTTCTCGTCCGTCAATCGTCCGTCGGGCGTCGTCGCGCACTGACGTTCGCGGTGCCCAGTCCGCGCGCGCGCGTCCAGCGTCGTCGGCGTCATCGACGATCGGTTCGGTAATGACGCTCTGACGTCATCCATTCTGTTGTGTAAATTATGGATTTTGGTTCTACCGGCTCGCGCAGCGGCGGCAGAGAGGCGCAGGCGCAGAGGCGCAGCCGCCACTCGAACAAAAAGCGACGTTTCGTCAAACGTCGACGACGGATAGAGGACGAGGACGAGGACGAAGAAGGAAAGGCGACGACGATGGGAGGAGGAACGATACTGGCGGGATCGTACGAACGGTTCGTGTTCGGATACACGCTGAGAGAAAACAGCGGTGAGGATGGTAATTCAGAACGGCGCGACACGCGGTTGATGAAGAGCTTTACGGCGGACGCACACGGCGCGAGCGTCAAGGCGATCGCGTGTAACGGAGGGTACGCCGCGTCTGGGGGATCGGATGATTTGATTCGGGTGTATCACTGCGATGGTGAAGGGGCGATGGCGGATCTTGGGGTGTTGGTTGGGCACCAGGGCGACGCGCGGTGTTTGGAGTTTTACGCGCCGAGCGGGTACGCGCCGACGAGGTTAATGTCGGGATCGAGCGATGGGTCGATGATGGTGTGGGACGCGACGGGGAATTTTGAATTGTTAAAGACGATGCGGGCGCACCGGGGCGGGGTGAATTCGATCAGTGCGCATCAGAGCGGAAGGGTGGCGTTGACGTGCGGTGCGGATTCGCACGTTGCGATGTGGGATATGAGAAAGGGGCGAGTGGCGTATAAATTTAAGACGCCCGAGCGCGTGGAGAAGTTGGCGTTCGCGAGCGGTGGGAACGAATACATCACGCAGGGGATGCAACGGGTGAGCGTGACGAATGCTGAGGCTGGAAATGTCATTACGTCGTTTACGACGCCGCAAAAGACGCTGTCATTTGAGACGAGTGGGAAAATGGTGTACGTCGGTTGCGAGGGCGGGGACGTTTTGTGCTACGATGTGCGCGCGGATGCGTCTCAGGGTGCCGTCGCGCGGTTGGCCAAAGCGCATCCGCAGCGCGTCCGTGGGCTGGCTTTGGTGTCGGACAAGAACGACGAGACTGCGGGCGATTCTGGCGCGGCGCTACTCGTCACCGCCGGTTCAGAGGGCTGCGTGCGTGCGTGGGATTTGCGCAACGCCTCCTCAAAGGTTCACGACGACACACCCGCGACACCGTTGGCGGAACTCGAGACGGGTGCGAGATACACGTGCTTGTGCGCCATGTCGTCGGACCAACCGCCAGAGGCGCCGCAACAAAAGTTTAAGCTGCAACCAAAGGCGCAGCAGTCGGAAGCGCCGCCGAAAAAGGACAAGACGCCGTCTCAAAAGCCGAGCAAGCCAATCAAGAATAAGAAACAACGCGCGACGCAGGCACGCGCGAACGATGACAATGATTTCGAAATCGTTCCGGAGAGCGCGCCGTCGGCCAAGCAGAATCGCTTTAATGACGACGATAGCGACGACGACGAGCCGTACGCAAAGCCGGCTGAGGGTAGGAATAAGCGCCGCGGCGGCGCGGCGTACGAGAAGATGGCGACAGCGGCGCGCAGAAAAGCGCACGGTATCAAACCAAAGAAGAAAAGGATGTGATGGACTCGACTACTGTAACTTGAAATATACAACGCTAAATTAAATCAAAATCCCCCAGACCACAAGTGACACTCGTGTACCTCCTCATCCGGGCGCATATCAAAGGGAATCAACACACTAATCGCTGCTTCATCGTCGTGCGTGCGCACGTGATGCCAAAAGAATGGCGGGGTGTAAATCATATCACCCGGTCTCAGCGTGGCCAAATGTGGCGAAGCGTCCTCAAAGTTTGGAAACCGATCGCGTTCCTCCTCATTTCCACGCAACCACGCGTCGAGGTCAACCCTGGACAACTCTGGTCGATCTTTCCGCTGATACATTGATCGATAATCATCCTTGTGAAACATCGTGAAAGTTTTCGTACCCTTGATCATGATCAAAAACCCATGGCATAAATCGTAATGCAACGGCGTCACGTTGGACCTCGACCCAAACCACACGCCGCAATTTTCCAACTTTAATCTCAACCCACACAAATCCGCCACCGCAGAGACATCGATATCCTTCGCCAACGCCTCCGTCAACGCCGCTCTGCAATACACTTGCTCACCATTGACGAAAACACGCTTCACCGCTGTATCAAACACCTCATCCGAGCTCTCGCAGTCGCGCTTTATAAACATCCTCCTGCTCGCCTCCCTCGACCGCAGCGTCGTCACCGCGCCCCCAAGTCCGCGTCGCGCAAACTTCTCTGCGTTCGTCCACGCCTCAATCGCCGGCGCGTTCGCCGCGAATCCCTTAAACAATCGCGGTCGCGCGGCATCTAAAACACTAAAGGGTTCCTCATCCACTGAAGGCGAAGCGACGCGTTTTACCGGTGCGACGAATGCACCCGACGCTCCGCGCGTCGTCGTCGTCGTCGTCGTCGCGTTCGACGACGCGCGCGCATCGTCTAATTTTCTCTCCATCGTGTCGTCTGCTCACACCGACGAACGTGCCGTCGCGCGTCGCGCAGTGCCGGGTCGCCGGGCGCGTGATGAAAACGCGTCGACGTCGTTTCATTTCCTCGTTTGTCATTTTTACAATCAAGCGTGTGCAGTCAATCGTCGTACTCGCCGATCATCTCTAAGAGCTTTTGGGAAGCGAGACGCTGCGCTTGTTTCTTTGTGCCTGCCTCGGCGCGCGCTTGGTCGGCGCCGAGACGCATGGTAGCGACGAAGACTGCCGCCGAACCGGGCGGAGCGATGTTTTCGCACTCTCCAACCATGACGCCGCCGAGAGTCAACAGATGGCCGTAGGCATTCTCGAGACGAGCGTTTTGCTTACGAGACTTTGCGTCTTCTTGTGGAGTTGCGTTGTGGATTTCATGTCCGTAGAGTTCGAGTATTTCCCTGGCTGCGGCGGACTCGGCTTCTTTTTTAGAACGACCGACGGCGCGCGTCTGTCGAGTTTGGACACCAGGAATGGGAACCAAAGGCCAACGAGCAAAGGCTTCAAACCTTGGATCGTGATCAGGCGTCCCCATGAGTCTATTCGCCGTGGTTTCACCGTGAAGTTCAATCAATAAACCCTTTGGATTCATGATTTCGCCCTCGAATCGAGCGGCTACGACGACATTGTATACGAACCATCTCGCCAACTGTTGAATCGCTTGCGTGCCCCTGGGCATTTTACTCACCATGTACACCGCCGCCTCCACGCTCGTTCCCGCGCTGTGATTCTCCCCGCCTACTATATCAGATTCCTTCACTCGTCCCGGAAGCACTTCCAGGGCAAATCCCGCGAACACGCGATTACTCGCCAAATTGCTGTACTGTCGTGTCGCTTCCCCTGTATCTCTCACCAACCCGTGCGACACGAGTTCCTCCAACAAATACGCACCCAATATCTTATCACCAATCAGTGCGTTCAATTCTACGTTATTTGTACTCACGTGATGTTGATTCACGCTTCGCAGTCTCGTCGGGACGATATCCTCGTCGGTTAAACTCGCGGCCAACTCCAACCACAAGTCGATTGTCGGTTCCTGTGGAAACGCCTTTTCCACGCGTCTTTTAAATCGAAAATCCCCGCCGTAGGCATCCAAGCGAAGGCGTTTCTGCGCACGAGCACTCGGTCCGCTTCGCACCGGCGGTCCGGACATTTTTTCAAGCAACCGCGCGGCGTCTCCTCCTCCGAGGCGGCGAGTGCGACGTTGATGGATGAGCGATGCGGTTGAGAAGCGCGGGAACGCCGAGAAGAGACGACAACGCAGACTCGACGACGATATCGACCCGAGTTCGCGTGGCATGCACCGGGGGTAAGAAAGCCACGGCAGTGGGTGCGCGGGACCGTTCCGTCGGGGTGCGGTGCGACGGGTCCGCGCGACGACGAAATGTGAAGGGAGGACGTGGTTCTTGTTTCCTGTTGACCGACATCGACATCGACATCGCGACGAACCATCACTACGGGGTGGGGATTAAAGTGAAGTGAAATACAGAAATGGGTAAATATACAACTAGACGGGTCGGTTCGGTTTACTAACCGCCGTATTGCTCAGGGCCGTGACCGCTGAGCGTCTTGAGCGCCAAGGCTAACTCTTCGGCGAAGAATGGATTATCGACGTCGGATTGCGCAAACTCGTCCTCTTTCCAAAGCTCACGAAGCGCCTTGATGCCGACGTCGACGTCGATGAGTAATAGTGAAGGATCGTATTCGACGAGTCGGGCGATGTTGACCCGTGGGAAGGCGTCTTGGAGAGTTTTGTACGCGACTTTGATGTCGGCGACGTCACGACGCAGAAAAGAAGCGGCATCGTGACGGAAAATCACGCCGGCATCGCAGCCGGAAACGGTGAGCTTGAGCGCAGATAACCTCGAAACTATCGCGCTCGATGGTGTCAAGAGTATCTCTGGAAACGAGTACGCCATCTTGACCGCCTCGGGAACGCTACATAGACAAATTGTGGCGACACTCTCCACTCGACCGCAGAGCGCTTCGGCGTCCTTTGCGAGCTCGAGACATTCGACGGCGTCCTCATCCGTCTCGCACCTGACGGTCCCGTTTTCGAAATCCATGGCAAGTGCAAGCACATTCTCCATCGCGCACGTCGCGAAGCCGTCCCTGACGCCGCGAGCAAGCCAAAATTCCTCTACGTGCCGACGTCGTCGCTGACCTGCCGCGCTTGCGCGCCTGGACCGAAACCTCCTCAACGCGTCCTCGATCCCTCGGCTCGCGTTCGGGAGCGATCCATTCTGACGTCGATAAGGAATCAAATCCAAAAACCGCCCGTAGATGCTCGCCAGGGCGTCGAGCGACGGTTGAAGCTTTTCTCTATTCTTCCTCGCCCCGAACGCAAGCTCTGAAAACCAATTCAGCGTCGTCGCGATACCCGGCTGAAACGAAGATTTTTGCCGCATGAGCATCTCCCGAATGGCGTCGTAATCGTTGTCGAAATCAGCTGGGTCCTTGCTCGCGCGTCCGGGTCCGTCTGGCCGCGACGCGCACGCCGTAACCACACGACCTGTTCGACACCACCTGTTCGAGCTCGAAGCATTTCGCGCGCTCGAACGGCGTTGCGCGGCGTCGCGCGCGGCGTTCCACGACGCGGGACACCGCAGTATCGTCGTCGACGCGTTACCCATCGTCGTCGACGTCGTCGTTGTCATCGTCGCGTATATTCGCGCCGCGCGTATGCGAATGAAGATAATGATAATCCCAACCTCCACTTTGTGACTCGCGAGTCGCACCGCGAAGCATGTCAGACGCGAGGTCCTCAGCGCTCGAGCGCGCGTCGACAATCGCGCGACACGTCACCGGTGCTCCTTCGTCGACGTCATCGTCAACGTCGTCGTCGTTCGAACCCTGGCGCGTCGCCGCGCTCGCGGATTGGCTAACGAACGCCCCGGGCAGAGTCCTTACCCCGACGACCGGTGACGCCTGGATTTCCGTCGACCAGTCCCGGATCGACGCCTTTGCCGAGTGCACAGACGACCATCAACACATCCACGCCGCGGATGCCCCAGGCGGGGCCATCGCGCACGGTTTCCTCCTGCTCTCGCTGCTCACCGAGGCAACGCGTCGCGTCTCCAACCTCGACTGGCCGGTTCGGCAAATCAACTACGGGCTCAATCGGGTCCGTTTCGTCGCCCCGGTCCCCGCTGGCGCGCGCGTGCGCGTCAAATCTATGATTGTTCGCGCCGTCGACCCTCTTCCCGCCGGTGTCGGGTCGCACACCGAGTACGAGGTTCACTTGGAAGCCGAGACCGACGCTCGGCTCGTCCTCGTGGCGCGTTGGCTCGTTCGTCAATACATCGATTAACGCCGGTGAGTGACGAACCATTCACGCTCGCTTGTACTCGGTAGACATAGTCATTGCTAATTTTTTCTTGTAATTTATACCCCTAGAGCTAGTCAGAGCGCTCCTACCGGCGCCGATCACCCGCCGCGCCGCTCGATCGTAGCACCACTCAACGCGGCACGGTGCCACGTTCGCCGCACCCGGAGTAGTCTCAAATTGGGAGACACCAATGTAAAATACATTCATCACAAGAGCATTTCTTTTTCACCCGGCGTGCACCCTCGAATGGACGCCCGCCCTTGTGTGTACAAACAGTACAAAAGATTGACAATTTTTAGAAAAACAACCCGCGTGCGGAAGCGCGCGCGCGCGCGCGCACGCATTCGGGACCAACGGAAAAAATTAAAATTGAAAAACATTCCGAAGCGTCACAACGCGACGTCGACGTTCACGCGCGATACGTCGACGTCGACGCGCGTTCTCGACGCTGAGTGCGCGATCGCCGCGCGCGCGGTGGAAACGAAAGCGATATCGCGTGTGAATTGATTTCGACTCCGAAGAAGAGACGCGTTTCACGCCGCATTCTGTCCGACCGACCGAACGAACGAACGAACGAACGACCAGCGACACTTTCGGTTCCCCGGTTGGACGGACGGACGAGGGCGACGGGGGGAAAGGCGAGGGATTTGTTTCGGCGGTTCGAGCTCGGACGCGATGACGCGGAGGTGGGAGGAGGACCTCGCGGCGTTGGACGCGTTGGACGCGTACAGAGCGGAGCGGCGGAGGACGAATGAACAGACGAACGAAGCGCCGACGACGACGATGAGAAACGATGGATCAGGCGTAAGGGCGAACGGACGACGCGTTGGTGGCGATACAGAGGCTTTGCGTGGGTTTGATGAGCGTTTGGCGCGGGTTCGAGCGCAGGCGGCGGCGGTGAGGGAGGATGCAGAGCGAATCGAGAGGTGGTTGAGCGCCGGCGGGAGAGGTGCCTCGGGGGTCTCCCTCGACGAGGCGAGAGGGTCGGTTCGGGACTCGATGGAGTTTACCCGGGGTGGTGATAGGCAGGGAAGAGCGCACGCGTTGCCGTCGACGCTCTTCGTCGCCCCTCGGTCGCCAGGATCGAGCGCGAGGAACATATCGGTGTTGCACAGACCGGTGCCCAGAAGGCCGTTGAGCGCCTCTGTGGAGGGCACCGAGTGGACCTCGGTGCGGTCGGGAACGCGCGGATTTGAGTTTGTAACGGCTGCGAGCGTGGTGAGCGATGAGGAAGAACGCAAAGGAAGTGCGTTTCATTCGATAGCTCGATCGAGAGATGCTTACAGAAACGAAGGAGATGGATTTACAGAGCACTCGGAGAGAGCTTTGACGCGCGCCGACGAAGGGGGCGGGCGGGCACTCGAGGAAGTGTCGACGCCACCGCGCGTGCATCAGTCGCCGATGCGACCGCCCGTGGCGAGACAAAGACATAGAACAAAGAGCGAGGATTTCACTCGCTCCGGTCGGATGATACGGCTGTCCGTGGATAAATCGTCTGAACTTAGAAGTTCGATGAGTTCGCACCTCACGCCCGTGGAGACGGTCGCCGTCGAGGCTGAGCTCGAACGCGCGGTCCGCATGTCTGAGGTCTCTGGTGAAGGATCGGAGCCCATCACGCGGGAGGACGTTCAGGCGGCGTCGTTAGACGCGCGTCTGTCCACGAACGACATCATGTGGGCGCGTTTGAAGAGTGAACTTGACTCTTTAAAAATTGACTCAGACAATGCCCACTAGCTCGGGCTCACGCACTAGAACAAGTAAAGTATTGCCATAATATCACAACAACTAGCTAGATAAAGACTTGGCGAAACGTTGCATCTCTCGAACGATACCGAAAACTTTTTCCACGGTTGACTTTTCCACGGCTTCGCCGTCTTCGCCAACCGGACGGAATGCGGCACTGACAATGTCGTCGAGCTCCTCTCCCGCCGGACGTTGCGAAAACTCGTCAATTAGCTTAAATCGGCCAGGTTCATCTTCGTCCTCGAGGTAAAGCTTCCACGGACCCGGGAAAGCCTTGAAGACGCTTCCATTGCACCAAGGGAGCGGTCTGAGTGAGTAAGTTACCGTCATCTTGCCCAAAAAGTTTTCTCTCATTCGTCGCACGTTGAGCCCAATGCCGGCGTCGCCGCTTACCAAACGCGGGTTAAGAAGCACAACCGGGCATCCCAGCTCGTTCGCACGGCCGGTAGCCTTTTGAACTTTTTCTAAAGAAATCGGATCCGGCGCCGCAAACACCAATACACCATCGAAATCGTCGCCAACCAAGCCTCTGTCGTCCACGCTCGCCACCTCAAATGGCACCTTGTCTCCCCAACGGGATCTCAACATCGCCGCCGAACCGGCGTCCGGGTACACCGCGCGCACATTTCGCGCTCCATTTTCACTGAGTTTCGTGATGAACTCGCGCGAAATCTCCCAAACCTTAATTTGATCGCCGCTTTCGCCCATGACGTTACCACTGATAGGGTCCCAGAGTTCCGGAACGAGAAGCTCAACCACCGAACCGACGACACCGCGAGACATGGCATCCGTCGTGCACTTGGCGGCACGACCGACGGCATCAAACAGGCTGTCCGGCAGCTCGTCGTCGTCGCGCGGGCGCGAGATGGATATCTTTTCCGCAGCTTCCGGTTGCGATTCCTCAGCTTCGCTCGCGCGAGTTCTGGATAGAGTTCGTGGACTCGTCGCGCGCGCATTCGAGGTCGGGGTCCCGCGATGCTGCGCGATGCGAGCCGGGGCGGACGTAGCGACGACGCCACGCGCGGAAACGAGAGAAGTCATCGTGAACCGAAGCGGGTGCTGGGTTCGCGTCACCTTGTGAGGAGACCCGAAATAGACCCACACGCACACAGTCGTCACATCTTGTCGTGAATCACCTCTCGATCGATACGATGTCGCCTCCGGCGATCCAGTCGCGGCCGACCGCCGCAGCGGTGGTCGAGACGGCGCCGTTGGCGACGTCCGTCGTCATCGCCGTGGTCGCCTCATCGTTCTTATTGACGGGATTGAGCGGTGCGAACAACTTTGGGATCACCTGCCTGATGCCGAAACTCGCGCTCTGGTCGCCTCTGAGCAGTTACTACCGAGTTTGGACGTCTTGGATGAGTCATGGTTCGTTTGTCCACGTGCTTTTGAACGTCTTGGCGTTCGGACCTATGGCTTCGGCGCTGGAGAGAACGATCGGAACTGTTCAATTTGCAGCGCTCTTCATCGCGTTTGCGCACGTGGGTGCGGTCATTCACGTTCTAGCGGCAGGATTTCTATGGTTTACACTCGATTATTACTCCTCGCTCATGTCGTGTTCGATTGGAATGTCTGGAATAGTGTTTTCGCTCATCGTGTGCGAGACGAATGTCAACGACGTCGGGCAGCGGTCCGTATTCGGCTTATTTGAGGTGTCGTCCGCATGGTATCCCGTCGCACTGTTAGTTACTATTCAGCTCATCATGCCCGGCGTATCGTTTTTGGGTCACGCGTCTGGTATCGTAGCGGGGTATCTCTACGTCAAGGGTTATCTAAACTTGATTTTGCTGAGTTCAGAGCGAGCTGCGGCGATAGAGCAGTCTGCGATTCTGCCGTTGACACGCATGGAGTCGTTTGTCTCTGGCGGGCACAACGCGCATCCGAATCAAGATGCGAATGCGAACATCTTTCCAAGATTCACGTCCCCTAGAAACTGGCAGCTTCCCGTGTTCGGGACGCCCACGTCTCACGCAGCCAACAGCAACGCTCGAGTGACGACTGCAAACGTTACGGCGTTCAGCGGGGAAGGCAGAAAGCTTGGTGGGCAGGGATCGACGACGGGAGGGATGGTGAAAGAGGTGGCTGTAGACGAGAGAAAATTCTCTTCACTCGTCGAGATGGGTTTCGATTCCACGGATGCCCGCCGTGCTTTGCAGGTGTCGGAAGGTGACATGACAAAGGCGATGCAAGTGTTAACTGACGCTCAAGGTCAAGGTGACGACGACTTGGTCTAGTAGAGGGGACGTGCAGTAGTTTTAGAACGTTTTGTGCTTGTATTTTTATTGAAAATTGACTTCGCTGAAGAGACAAGTTTGAGTTATCAGTAAAAGACGTCATTGTCAAAATCAGGACTTGCGCGAGGCAAGTCTGCGTCAAAAAGAGTCTTCCTGTAGGTAGGTGGAAGCTTCTTCGACCCGCTCTGGCTCATAAAGCTCAGCGGCGTCGACCCTTTCGTGTTTTTTGCTTTTTTATGCACGTAATCATGGATCACGCTAGTTTCTGTCCGCAGTCGGCTCGCGGCGAGACAATTGTGGTCTCGCGGCGGCTGTGGACACCATGGTCGCGGTTGAGCGCGTAGACAAAAAGAAATACCGTCTCACACCCCCCAATGGCGCCCGCCTAGGTGCTATCGTCGATGCCGCAGGCCGCGTCTGGTTCGTTCGATGATGAATCATCTTGCAACCGCGCGGCCCGCAGCGCGCTAAAGAATGTTCCTCTCCTTGCACGCGCAAGGAGACTCGCCAAAGAATTTCCCATACCCAAGTGTATCCTCTCTCACTGTTTGTTTGCTGGTCGAGGCGGGCGCCTAGGCACTTTCGTCAGCCGCAGCCTTGAGAACGGCAACAGCTTCTTGGACCTTGGAGGCGAGAGCATCCGGAGATTCAACCAAGTGGAGAACTTCAGATTGGTCCATCTCGAGCAACATGCCAGTGATCTTGGCGGCGTTGGCGGCATCCTTCGCCTCAACGAGCGGGTAGAGAGCCTCGCCGAGGATCATGCGTTGCTGATCCGGGCTGGCGGCAGAGAGTTGGGAGGCGAGCACGGCCATCGGATTGGCCGGGGCAGCTTCAGCCGGCATCGGCGGCATCGGAACAGCGTTCACCGCGTTGGCGTTGTAACGCATGTTCGGGCGTTGACCGCGGCCACCGTTCGGGCCACCGCGGCCACCACGGCCACGTTGGGCGCCTGGAACGCCTTGGCGTTGCGGCATCGGCATACCGTATTGACCCGGCATGCCCGGCATGCCCGGACGCGGACCACCCGGCATGACGGGTTGGAAGCCGAAGCCCGGTTGCGGTTGCGGCGGCATCATGCCCGGCGGCGGTTGACCGTAGTACATCGGCGCACCTGGAACGCCCGGCGGCGGCATGTACGGCGCCATGCCACCTGGCATACCACCGACGGTGCGGGAGGCGAATTGGGCTTGGAGACGCATGCGGCGCTCTTCCTTGCGTTGCGCGAGAGCGACGTAGAGCGGCTTGGCGCCAACCATCTTGCCGTTCATTTCAGTCACAGCGCGGGTAGCTTCATCAGGAGAGGAGAAGGCGACGAACGCAGAGCCACGGGAGGTACCAGAGGCATCGCGCATGACGCGACAAGAGGTGATCGTACCGAACTCCTTGAACAATTCGCGGAGCTTGTCGTCGTCAGTGCCATCCTCGAGGTTCTTGATGTACAGGTTGGCACCCGCCATCTTCTCCATGCGTTCGCGGCGCTCAGCCTCAAACTTGGCCTTCAATTCGGCTTCACGTTCAGACTTCTTTTGGGCGCGGCAGACAACCCAAGTCTTTTCATCCTCAGTGTAGCCATCAAGCTTGTCGACAGCGGAGGCGGCGCTCTCCGGAGACTCAAAGCAGACAAAGCCAAAGCCCTTGGACTTGCCTTCCTCATCCTTCATGATGACGCAGCTCGTCACGGTACCGTGCTCGGCAAACTTCTCGCGAAGCTTTTCATCGCTGAGGTTTTCAGACAAGTTCTTGACGTAGACGTTGTTGAACTTGGCCTCACCCGCGTTGGTGCGGTCCGAGCGGCGCTGAAACGGACCGACGTAGACTTGCTTGTCGTTGAGTTCCATGCCGTTGACATTGTCGATAGCCGCTTGCGCAGCCTCGGCGGTTTCAAACTGAACGAAGCCGTAACCCTTCGAGTTACCTTGGCCATCCATGGCAACCTTGGCAGAGGTAATGGTACCAAACTGGGCAAAGGTGTCCAACAAAGCCTTGTTGTCGATCGACTTGTCCAAATTCTTGATGAAGATGTTTCCGACACCAGATCGTCTCACCGCCGGGTCACGCTGAGAGTAAAGAACCCGGATCGGCTTGCCATTGATGACTTGAAAATTCAAAACATCAATCGCGTGCGCCGCATCGCTCGACGACTGAAAGTTGACGTACGCGTACCCCAAAGAGCGTCGGGTGATGAGATCGCGGCACACGCGAATTGACACCACCGGCCCGATGGAGGAAAACTTTTCGTACAACTGCGCCTCGGTGACGCTCGTTTCGAGGTCACCGACGTACAGGGACGACGTACCCGCGCCCGGGGCGCTTTGTTCGGCGTTGTTCGTCGCCGGCGTGGCGGCGGCGGCACTCGCCGGCGGGGTCGCGGCGGCGGCGGACATTCTTCTCACAAAGGTCTTTCAAGCAAGATGCGGCGCGAGACGCGAGAGGGGCGTCGGCTTGCTCTTTCCTCGAGTGCGGTGAGCGGGCGTTCGTTAAACTGCGATTTAACGACACGGAGAGACTGCGCACGAAAACGATCAACTACGGCGCGGGCGAACGGACGTTCGGTCGGGCGCGCGGGCGTGTGTTTTCGACGGCAAAGAGTGTCGGCGCGCCGGCGTCTTCACGCGTTTTTTTCCCTCGCGCGCTCGCGCGGCGCCGCCACGGCTCGATCGACCGCGCTGGAAAAGGACGAGGATGCGGACGGCGTGGACGGGGGATTCTGTGTGTGTAAACAGTACGAATCATTTCGGGACCGAATCCACGAAAAAATAGGGCTCAAACGCTCCGGTAGATTTTTTTTCCCTCGCGAAACGATTTGGTGGGTGTATTATTACATTAGGTAATTCATAGGTTAACATATGGTGTGTGCACCCGTGTTTTTTACCTGTACTAGACTAGGTAGACTTGGAAAATTGACGACGCGACGCGACGCGGCGCGGGTGGACGCGACAGCGCGGCGCGATGGCGGGTGAGGGGTCCTCGGCGTCGAGGATGCCGCCGCCGCGGCGTCGTCGATCGCCACCGCGACCGCAGCCGAGGATGAAGACGACGGGCGAACCGACGGTGTTGGATGAAGATGAGTACACGGCGCGGTTGGAGGCGATCATCGAACGGGACTACTTTCCGAATTTACGCAGCGAAAGGCTCAAGGCGTCGCTGTTGGAAGCGACGAGGAAAGGAGACGCGACGGCGATCGCGGAGATACAGCGAGAGATGGGGTTGGAGAGGTTACGGAAGTGTGGATCGCGGGGTGGGGTGGTGGGGACTCCGAGCATCGGGGGATCGGGGACGACGTCGCTTCGAGGCGTCGAAGGCGGCGACGGCGACGGTTGGGAGACTGAGACGCCGACGCGCGGGAGGGATGATTTTCGGGAGGAGTTTGAGTACGGGCGGGAAGAGGAGGACGTCGGGGAGGATGGAGTGTATAGATCTCGGAATACGGCGTACGATGAGGATCGACATTTGAGCGTCGATATGTTTTTGGCCAAGTATACGTCGGAGGACAACGCGTCGTTTAGCGACATTGTCCGGCGCAGCGACGAGAGAAAAGAGATTAAAAAGCGACAATTAGCCGAGGAAACGGCGCATCCGTCCAAGAGATTGGCGACGCTTGCAGCGGAGAAATTGTCGTCGGGTGCGCTCGTGAAGCGCGATTCTGAATCCAATAGGAAAGAGTTGGCTGTCGACAAGCATCGACGAGGACACGATGACTTTTACAAGACACCTGAAGGTTTAGCGCTATCGCTCAAGGAGCGCCAGAAGATGGCTGTGGGTGATCCAAAGGCTACCATGGCAAAGAATACCCGATTTACGGCGCCGCCTCATCATTCAGCCGATTTCACGGCTAGATCAGGCAAGAAAACTGGGCAGACGTACGAGCCGGTGTCCACTCCCAGCATGATGCCGGGCGTCGACGCGAGTCCTCTGATGACTTGGGGTGAAATTGCATCGACGCCCTTGCGCCTGAACGACGATGAAAGCGGTAGTGTTGGTAAGTTTTCTATGAAGCAGACGAGTTTCAGGGAAAAGAAATTGCGGGAGCTCACTTCAAAACATGTGAGCTCAGCGGCGACACCTACTCCCAGGACGACACGCGGAATACCGACGCCGAGAGGGCTCTCGGCCGCAGCCAAGTCTTTGCTTCGTAGGGTGACGCCAGCGCGAGGGTCGATGACACCGAACGATATGGATAACCAGCTGAGAAAGTCTTACAGTGGAACGCCAAAGGTGTCCTCGCGTTCAGGTGCTTCTGTGCCGAGACGTACGCGAAGTCAAAACTTGAGCGATGGAGGGCTCCTTAGACTTGATTGAAACACGTGTGAACGACTGATTGTTGTATAGTACTAGGTTGTAATTTCACTTTTATTTGTGCTAGCTAGTAAAAGGACTGTCCTTCTAGACGCTTTAGACGATTTCGTCCAGCGGGAACGCTTGCGTCAAAAGCTCAGGGATTGCCTCAGGGTTGACAAAGCGAGAGCCCAACTCAACTTCTTGGGTAGGCACCAAGTGGAGAGAGTTTCGCAAGTAGGTCGGGTTGACATCTATATCCCAACCATAAGCTTCTTTGATTCTTCTCAAGGTTTGGACTTGTCGAGAAGCGGTCGCCAAGTGCTCCTCATACACCAAGTGTACGTATTGCCTCTTGCGCGCACGCATCTCATTCATGAAGAATTCAATCCAATCGTGCCTTTCTTGGAACGTTTGCTTGAACTTTTCGAAATCAAACACTACTTGAGTCGGCATCGGGTGATCTTTCGACTCTGGTTTCAACGGATCAGAAAATTGCATCCACACGCCCGTCTCTTCAGCCGCCGCCAACGAGGCATACTGCGCAAGGATGTTTGCGCGCTCCAAGAAGAACACATTCGCAGAAGGAAACTCATCCAAGATTGTGCGAGCGATGCGTCTAGTCGCTCGCGCACCACCCAACGCGTTGTTCCAACCAATTCTCGTCATCACGTAACGGTAACCGTGTCTTGCGGCACCAAGCAAGAGTTGATCTAAGAAGGTTCTAGGATGGTTGACCAAGTTGTTGAAGACATCCTCCTCCACGCCCAGAGCCAGAATTCTTGGCTTCATGTCTTGCGTCACCCAGTCCATCTCTAACGCGCGCTCGGACCACAAATCACCGATATCGAAGAATCTGTTGTACAACGGGATGTCGGAGTGGAAACCACTGTTGTCTTCCCACACCACAGTGTCTTCGTCGGCGTCAAAGGCTTGACGCAAAAGCTCAGACATGAGCTGCGCACCAGAACGTGCCGTGTTTGCGAGAACGACGAGTTGCGCGGAGACATCGTCCGTACCGAGCAGGCTCATACGACGGTTGACCAACTTCTCCGTCATTGCATCAACATTATCAGCTTCGGACCAACGCACCTGATCGAGGACGAAATCGAAAATGAAGGAGGATGGATCGTGGACATAGTTGAGCGTCCAGTCAACCAATCGCCTCGTCTTTACTTCCGGATCGCACCCAGTCCAGGACTTACCGAGGGTGAAGTGATCGAGCGCTGTTGCGTCGGGGTACAGCTTTTTGACCTCCTTGCACGGCACTTTAATGCGCCAAATCTTCTCTGAATCATACTTGTCAACGACAAGCTTCGAGCCCTTCCTTGACACTCGGTCGCCAATGAGAGCCTCGTGATCTACTTGTTCTAGGCACATATCGCGTTCATCCTGACCGCAAAGCAGCGGGTACGCAGTGTCGCGATCCAGAATGACGGCATTGTCGAAGTGAAGTAACTTGAGAGTCAAGTACATGGGTCCGGTCCATGCGTTCGCGATGCAGTGCTCCTCAAACGGAATAGCGTCAAGATACTCCTTGTTCGTAATCAGCGATGCGAATAGGGCGGAATGTTTCTCCAACGCACCCATGAAACCCGCTGACGCAAATCTCTTGTCTCCACCAGGATCGGCCACCAAAAACACCTCCTTACCGAGCGTCGCGGTGACAGAAAACAAATCCGTCGGGTCACGCAGCAGCTCAATGTTTGTATCCATATACAATCCTCCGTGATGGTACAAGATTTCGAACTTCATTAAGTCACCAATCATGGAGAACACGTTTTGGTGCGACTTGAGGTTATATCTCAGCGCTCTCTTGATGGTGTGATACGTGTAAGGAAAATTCTCCATGGTGATGTCCGCACTTCTCCACAACTTGATCTTCCAGCCCACCTTGTGCAAGATCTTCTTGTTTTGGTTCAAGAAGGCGCGCTTGACGTTTGGTAACTCTGAACCGAGCCAAATCGTGTGGCCTACTGGTTTAATGTTCAAATGGTGATGTTCTGACGACGAGTAACCCGAGTAACCGCTGGAGCTATCGGCATCTGCATCGTACTCATGGTCCGGGTATGAGGCGCCAAGCGCCGCCAGTCTCTTCGCGTCCGCTTCTCGCTGCAAATCGCGCCCATGACCGACGACCGCAGCCAACACGACCGCGAGCACAGAAACCACCCCAATAACCGAGCGCGCGCTGAACCAACCGTTCGTTCCCCGCTTCGACCGACGCTCAAAGTCATATTTTACGTCACAGCCCCCGGTTTCGCTCGATCTCCCCTTCGAATCCGCCGATGTCGACGTCGCCCCGAGCAACGCCGCGCGCTCAGCGCTCGTAAACACTGCCCTCATAGCGTCGCACACCTCTCTGGAGCTCTTTCAACCTCAAACTCTCCAAAATCAACGCTCACGACCGACCAAACCACTGTTCCACCGATCGGAGGGTGTTGAGACCAAATTTTCGGTTTCGAGAGAAAACCACTCTTCGTGCGCGCAGACGTATCACCGCGCGTTCGGGACGTTGAGCTCGCCGAGTATCCTCCGCGCGTCTATTTATCGAACTCGCGTCTCCGCGTGGGGTTTCGCCGAACCGTGGCGACGGTGTGACGACGAGCGAGCGAATAGTGTTCAAGCCGTGAGCATCTTTGAAATATGGAAGAATGGCGACAGATACCTTTGGGTGGTGTTTAAATACTAAGAGGTCTATTTGATAGGCTTAGACGCGTTATAGTACTGCGCAGAAGCAAACCGCCACGTGGTGCGTTGACGGCTGACTCGGGAGTCGTCGACGCGCCGAGACGAACTTCTCCGTGCGAGAGGTCGACATGTGTGGGGCGTGTGTGGGAAGTTTTCTCGGATCGTGCTGCGTTAGCGTGAGCTCTCGCGTGTGCTGTGGGAGCTGTCGGCGGTCAAACGGGACGGATGTGGAGCGAGGAAACCGAACGGACGAAACGAACGCGTCTGCGCGCGCTGTGGACGCGGATGCGCGGTCGATGGCGTCTTGGAGAGGCAAGTACGCGGTCGTATTTGTTGTTTTGGCGTTTTTGACGTGGATTTTACGAGACGCGGCGTCGCCGAACGACATCGCTGAGGCGTTCGATTGGGGGTGCGCAAAGACCGACGCGAGTCGGTCGTGTGGGCACGAGCTGGCGGTGCGGATGGGACTCGGTAACGCGATGTTTTTCGGTCTTATGCTCATCGTGACGGCTGGTGCGATAGAGTCAAAACGCGATAGCTTGCGAGTGCGTGTGAATGAGGGGTTCTGGATCGTGAAAGTCATCGTATGGGTGGGAGCGTGCGTTGGAGCGTGGGCACTTCCGTTGGATGACTACGACAGCTTGGTCAATTTTGACCGGTTTTTTGCCGCGTCGTTCCTTCTCATTCAGCTCATCGTTCTCTTGGGTTGGTTGTACGACCTGAATGACAAGTTGATGAGCGGGATCGACGACGACGAGGCGCGCGGGTCGTCTCAAAGTTTGTACATGTTACTCGGTGCTTCGGCGTTTTCATACGGCGCCGCCGTCACTCTTTTAGCATTCCTATACAAACTTTGGGCGCCATCTTCTGATTGCTCGAGAAACATAGCCATCATCACTTGCATGTTCATCGTCTGCATCTTGTTCTCCATCGTGAGTCTCAACGCGAGAGTCAATGGTGGGCTATTCACGAGCGGTGCGATGACGTTTTACTGCATGTATCTCGTGGCTTCGGCGATGAGCTCAGAACCGGCAGGATACGAGTGCGCGCCGAACACGACGGATGGCGATTTACAATCCATCTTGTCATTCATAGGCTTCATGTTTGGTCTGTGCGCGCTCGGCCTCACCACGCTGCGGGCTTCGTCGCACGGCGCGTTTGTCGGCGAGGGAGAATGTTCGGATGATCCATCCTCTCGATTCGGCGTCTCTTACTTTCACTTTGTCTTCTTCACGGCGAGCTCATACTGCGCCATGCTCTTCGTGGACTGGACCGACGGTTCGAGCGCCCAAGCCGCGGGCTGGCCGAGCGTCTGGGTGAAGGTTACTTGCGGCTTTTTTAGCGGAGGACTCTATCTCTGGGCGCTCGTCGCCCCTCTTGTCCTTCCAAACCGAGACTTTGGCAACTGAAATTCATTTGATAGGTATAGTATTTACAACACTCGTCTCTTCACTTTCTCTTCGTCGACCTGCCCGTCTTGGTTTTCCCCTGCGCCTCCCGCGCTGCCTTCTCGTTTCCCAGCTTGGCAAAGTACGCCAACAACGCGAGTACCGACACGTCCACCACGCCCGCGAACGGGGAGATCTCCGCCGACGCCGACACCGCTTCTTCCGCCATCGCCGGCATCGCCGTCGCCGCCATGAACACCACCACCGCCGACGCGTCGCTCAGCCCAGTGGACAACAGCGCCTTGATTCGTGGCGCGTCAGCCGGTAACTTGACTGCGCGCGTCTTCGTCGGCGTCACCGAACGTCCCGAACGCCACGCCCGCGGTCGAGTCGTCGTGGTGCTTCTACTAGTAATAGTAGGAAGAGTAGCAGCAGTCGCCGCACTCGTCGCGAAAATCGTCGGTGGCGGCGTCGTCATCCGTCCGTCTCGTCTCGTTCTGAAGACCAAACCAAACCAACGAACGACGACCGACGTGGACCGCTGACGCGTCGCGCGTTAAACCACGCGCTCGATCGATGAAATCGACGCATCGAAACGTTTGAAAGGTGTATTTCACGCATCGAAGACGATCGATCGAGGATTCGAGGGGGGAACCCGGGACGTGGGGGGAAGGGTAGTTTCTTGGTTTATGAACCGTCGGCGTGATCCCGTGTGAAAACCCGAAAGAAGTGTTCAAAAGTTGAGTCGAGCGTGAGGTGAGGGGCGTGCGTGCCGGCACACAGCCGCACTCCGGACACACGAATCATGTCCGCTGCTCTCGCGAACCAATCCGCCTCCCTCGCGGGCGCGCGCGTCTCTAACAGACGCGCGACGCGCGCGGCGTCCGCGCGTGGACGCGCCGTGCGCGTGAACGCGGGTCTGAACATCGATCTCAAGGGTAAGAAGGCGTTCGTCGCCGGCGTTGCCGATGATAACGGGTTCGGTTGGGCCATCTCCAAGGCTTTGTCTGAAGCTGGCGCTGAGGTTATCCTCGGTACCTGGGTTCCGGCGCTCAACATCTTTGAGACGTCGTACCGACGCGGTAAGTTTGACGAGTCGCGCAAGCTCTCCGACGGAAGCATGATGGAGTTCTCCAAGATTTACCCGATGGATGCCGTCTTCTGCACCCCGGATGACGTCCCGGAGGACATTGCAACGAACAAGCGCTACGCTGGTAACGAAAAGTGGACCGTCACTGAGGTTGCGAAGTGCGTCGAGGAAGATTTCGGTAAGATTGATATCCTCGTTCACTCTCTCGCGAACGGCCCGGAGGTCGCCAAGCCGCTCCTCGAAACGAGCCGCAAGGGCTACCTCGCCGCCGTCTCCGCCTCTTCTTACTCCAACGTCTCCATGATCCAACACTTCGGTCCTTTGATGAACAAGGGCGGTGCGTGCATCTCTTTGACCTACCTTGCGTCTGAGCGCGTCATTCCGGGCTACGGCGGCGGCATGTCCTCCGCCAAGGCTGCCCTCGAATCCGACACTCGCGTCTTGGCTTACGAAGCCGGCCGCAAGTGGGGCATCCGCGTCAATACCATCTCCGCCGGTCCCCTCGGTTCCCGCGCCGCCAAGGCGATCGGCTTCATCGACAAGATGATCAACTATTCGCTCACCAACGCGCCGCTCAACGAAAAGCCGCTCGAAGCCATCGAAATCGGCAACACCGCCGCCTTCCTTTGCTCTCCGTTAGCCAGCGCCATCACCGGCGAGACGATTCACGTCGACAACGGTCTCGCCCACATGGGTTTGGCTGAATCCGCTCCGGAAATTTCTCAATAGATTCCCGCTCTTCCTGCGTTTGTGTAACAACCGACGCACTCTCACATTTCTTCCGCTGCTGCACACACTCGACTCACTCGCACGCGCACATCCTCCTCAGAATCGATCCAGTCAACAAAAACCCGAGTCGTGAACCGCCGTCGACAAACGAACGAAAAAACGAAACGAACGAAAAAACGAACGGAAGCAAACCAACGAAAGCAAACTCGGACGAGGGCACCACGCGTCGAGCGAGGGTCGGCACAAACCCGCGCGTGGCGTCGTCGTGCATGACGAACGCGCTGATAGTGACCCTTCGGCGAGGAACGGCGGGGAAACCGGCGACGCTGAAGCGAGTGCTCGACTCTCTGGGATTGCGACGCCCGCGAGACGCGAGCGTGCTGCCGAACGACGGGGGAACCCGAGGGAAAATCTCACGCGTCGCGCACCTGGTGCGAGTGGAGACTGAAGAGGAGGTGGTGGCCAAGGCGAAAGATTTGGCGGATAAACGCGCGGTGAGAACGCCGATCGTGGTGAAACATTAATACGTAGTAGACGCTTTGAAAGGAGAATGCGAGCGACGCCGACGACAAAGGCGACGACCAAGGCGACGGCGGTGAACGCGACGAGAGGAGGCGGAGGACACCGAAGGAGGGAATCTTTCGGGTGCGGGTCGGCGTCGAGCCGCTCGGCGTCGCCCGCGAGAAGAGGGTCCGCGGTGACGCAGCACCGAGCGAGGGGTGGTATGCGTCGATCGACATCCCTTCAACACACGGTGGCGGCGGCTGCGGTGGACGCACCGGCTCCAGCGAAGAACGAAATTTTGGAAGCTTGGCGGGCGTGTGAAGCGGTGGCGTTTGACGTTGATTCAACCGTATGCACGGATGAAGGGATCGATGAGCTCGGAGCGTACTGCGGGAAAAAGGAGGAGGTTGAGGCGATCACTCGTGCGGCGATGGAGGGCGGTATACCCTTCGGCGAGGCGTTGCAGTTGAGACTCGAAGCAATGTCTCTGAGTCGCGACCAGCTGGCTGAGTTCGTGCGCCAGCACCCGCCAAAATATTCTCCGGGAATCAAAGAGCTCGTGAACGCGCTTCGAGACTCGGGTAAGGAGGTGTACCTCGTCTCTGGTGGGTTTAGGCAGATGATCAAGCCCGTAGCGGAAGGTTTGGGGATTCCGATGGAGAACGTGCACGCAAACACCATTACATTTGACGAGTCTGGCGCGCTCACCGGCTACGACCCGAAAGAGTTTCCCTCCAAAGCTGGAGGCAAGGCGGAAGCCGTCAAGTACATAAAGGCGTCTCGTGGATTCAAAACCATGGCCATGGTTGGCGATGGCGCCACTGATATCGAGGCTCGTGTCCCTGGAGGTGCTGATATAGTCGTCGGTTATGGCGGATCCCAACGTCGCGCCAACGTCGAAGCCGCCGCCGATTGGTTTGTCCTCGACCTCAACGTCCTTCGCGAAGCGCTCACAACCTCCTCCGGTTGAGACGGTTCTTTCCAACTTTTCAACCCCCCTATACCCAGAATAATTATCATGTAGTGACACACACACACATGTTGAAACCCGGTTTCCAAGCTCTGCGCCCGCTCTGCGTGACGAAGAAAACACTCTGCCCTACAAGCCCTCACTGCTCTTCGCTCGTGCGTCGAAAGTCAGTCATGTCGGACCCCGTTAACGACGATCGTGCCGTCGACCCCGATGCATCCGGCGCGATGCGCGTCGACGCGGATGAAAACGCGGAGCGAGTTGACGGTAAAGAAGCCTCGTCGACCGATTCAAAGGGTGAAAACGGAAAGCGATGCGTGGGCAAGATCGGTGATAAAGAGGTCGAGTTCATCATCGAATCGTCCTTTTTAAACTCTCAGATGGAGCGACTGAAGACGCAGATATCTGCGCTTCGTCGATTGCGCGTGGGTGAGCGGTTCTTCGCGAACGGGATGAAACCGGATTCGCGAAGAATGTCGAGAGCGCCGAGACCGTTCGGAGCGCTCGACTTGGGCGTGGCGAGCGGGTTGACTAGTGGTGCGCAGACGTACTTTCCGAACGCCGAGTGGATGTATCAAACGTATAGAGAGCTTCCTCTTTTCGCGCAGGTATCGGACGTGAGTGTTGGGACCAGTGCTAGAACGAGTTACGTTAGAAAGCGAAACGGTGACGGCAACGCAGAGTTGACGCTCCAGATGCTGCCGGGGCGAAAGTACGCCATTCCGGCGCAAACGTTAGAAAGAGAGGCTGATCGGGTTTTAGAAAATGCGCGAAGTCAAGAATTGAAGAAATTACAGAGCGACTTGCGTGACGAGAGCATGGATGAGGACGAGCGGCGCAAGCTCTCTATTCGTGCGTCTCAACTCGAAGTCTTGAATACCCAGAGACGCGTGAGGGAAAGGCTCGTGCGAGCTCAGCTTAGCATCATGGACATGACGGAACGTGCCTACAAGAGAATGGTAAAGGATGACCTGAAAGTGCTCACGGAGAAGAAAAAGAAGGCGGAGAAGAAGGAGAAACAAGAACAAACTGCTTTCCTTCGTACCATCATGGCTATGCGTAAGCGCATTAGTGACGAGTCGAGCACTGCGCGCGACGAGCGCAACGTTCGGAACAAGGCGATAGTGAAGATACATGACAAGTTAAATCGACAATTCATGAGAAAGGCCAGAGATGAAAACTCTGAGCGGCTGTTGCGTTTAGAAGCTTTGAAGGCGAATGACTTGGCGGCGTATCGAGAGTTACTGGCAGAGGCGAGAGGAAGAGAGACTGATATGGCGACTGGTGGAGAAGGTGACAAATTCGAAGCACTCACACAGTTCTTGAATGCGACAGAAACTTACCTCACAAAGCTCGGCGGCAAAATAGCGGCTGTGAAGATTGAACAAGCGCGATCCGAGGCGGCGGCGGCCGCCGCTAGCGAAGCTGAAGCCAAAGGCTTGTCAGAGGATGAGATCAAGGTTTTGGCTGAAGAAGCTGCGGCAAACGCAGCGATGGATCACGGTGAAGCCATTTTAGATGGCGCTGCGGACGGCGAGGATACCAAAGAGCGCTACTACGCCATGGCACATAGCACGCAAGAAGTTATCACGCATCAGCCTCGAATGCTCACGTTTGGACAACTTCGTGATTACCAGCTTGTATCGCTGCAATGGATGGTTTCTTTGTACAACAACAAACTGAACGGTATCTTAGCCGATGAGATGGGTCTCGGTAAGACAGTACAAGTGTGCTCACTTATTGCCTATCTTTTCGAGAGTAAGCAAAACTATGGACCACACTTGATCATTGTTCCTAACGCTGTCATCGTTAACTGGAAAGCTGAAATCAAGCGATGGTTGCCCAAGCTATCGACGGTGTTTTACGTAGGTTCGAAGGACGCACGGGCTAAGATTTTCACACAACAAGTGCTTCAGCTCAAATTCAACATTCTCGTCACGTCATATGAGTTCATCATGCGAGACAGGTCGAAACTAAGCAAAGTTGCGTGGAAGTACATCATCATCGATGAGGCTCAACGATTAAAGGACCGTGAGGGACGCTTGAGTAGAGATCTAGACAGATTCCGGTCGCAGCGACGCCTTTTGTTGACCGGTACGCCACTTCAGAACGATTTATCAGAGCTCTGGTCCCTACTGAACTTGCTCTTACCAGAGGTGTTCGACTCTTCGAAAGTGTTTCAAGACTGGTTTGGCAACTCAAAGACTGAGGCAGAAGATGGCGAGGATTGGATAGAACGGGAAAAGAAAGTCATCGTTATCAGTCGTTTGCACCAGATTCTTGAGCCTTTCATGCTTAGACGTCTCGTGCAAGACGTGGAAAGCAAGCTACCTCCTCGTATCACCGTCGTTGTTCACTGTCCCTTCAGTGCATTCCAGTCGATGTGTTACGACTGGGTGCGCAAGACGGCAACAGTTCGTGTTGAGCCAGGCACGCGCATGGGTTTGGCCGCAAAGCAGAATTTCAGAGGTTATCTTCCGATTCAGAATAGAGCTATGGAACTTCGAAAACTGTGCAATCACCCATCACTGAGCTACCCGCCAGAGAAGGGTGGCGACTTCCGTGGACCAAACCTGATTCGTGCGTGTGGGAAACTTTGGATTTTAGATCGACTCCTCATCAAGTTGCAGCGATCGGGTCATCGCGTACTACTATTCTGTACAATGACAAAGCTTCTCGACTTGTTGGAAGTCTATTTACAGTGGCGATGGACGACTCCAGACGGGGTAGATCTGAAGTACTGTCGGATTGATGGAATGACGACGCTGGAGCAGCGTGAAATCGCAATCAACGATTTTAACGCACCTCATAGCGACAAGTTCATCTTCCTGCTGTCTATCCGGGCTGCGGGTAGAGGACTCAACTTACAAACTGCCGATACGGTGGTCGTTTATGATCCGGATCCAAACCCAAAGAATGAAGAGCAGGCGATCGCGCGTGCGCACCGTATTGGCCAAAAGCGTGAGGTACGTGTGATCCACTTTGAAGCTGTCGATGACGACGTTAGTGAGACGAAGAAGACTTCCAAGAAAGAAGCCGTTGGTTGGGGTGGTCCGAATAGAAGTTATTGCGAGTCTTTGGAATCATCTGTGCGCAACGTTATTCAGAAGCAGAAGATTGAGATGGCTGCTGAGGTGGTGGATGCTGGTCGATTCGACGGACAGACGACGCACGCTGAACGCCGCGAAACTTTAGAGAACTTACTCCAAGCGCAAGCCAGTGGGAAACGCCAAGAAGTCAATGTACCACCGCTGAGCGAATTGAACCGCCAAGTGGCGCGCTCAGAGGAGGAATGGCAGCTTTTCAATCGCCTAGATGAGGAACTCGACTGGCCGGGAGCGCTGATGAGTTCTGCCGAGTGCCCTACCTGGATTCGATACACGCAGGAAGAGATGGATCAAGCTGTCTTTTCGAGCAGCAAAGCTGGTAAGAGCAGCACGGCTGAGATTGATGAAAGTCTCGGACGCGGTGCGCGAAAGGGTACGAATCTCAACGCGAGTGCATCTCAGGTGTGGAGTCACGCAGATCGCAACGAGGGCATGTTTGTTGATAGAACCGGTATTGTCGATCCAGATGAAGAGGAGATGGACGAAGAAGAAACTCAAGACGATTCTGCCGAAGACATCGGTGATATTGACATCGATGGAATCGAAGACGAAGACGGAGACGATGACACGACGACCATGAACTTCGAAGACAAGGATGACGCCGATGATGAGGCAGAAGACCAAGTAATGGCAGCCATCGCCATTTCACAGAAGCGCTCGGCTGACGAAGCTGATGATGAAGCCAACAAAAAGATACGAAACGATTAGAACGATTGATTATCTCGTTTAATAAATTTACAAATCTAGTCATGCACACATCATTTCTTGCCACGCGATTCAGCCACCTCGAGCAATTCGACTATTTCCGCTACAAGGCGTTGTGCGCTTCTATTCGCCGCGATCGTCGGGATAATAACTTCCCGTAACAATGATCGTTTCTTGACGCCCAGGATTTCAGAATCCCAAGAGGAATCTGACTCGTTCGAGCTGAGCGGGCCGATGAATTCGTTGCAGAGTTCACGAAGTTGTGGCTCGGCACCGATGAACGCCGTTCGCGGATCGTCGCCACACTCACTTGTCAAGTGACGCACGTACGCAGCGAGCCAGGATCTATATTCAGCTTCAGAGTTAAGTATCGCCGCACCAGAAACGAGAACTTCTAAGTGTCTGCCAGTCTCACGACGAGGTGGCTGTCCACTGGACTGCAGCATGGCTGCCGGGCCCATGTGCGCTGCCGCTCTCGCTGCGGCAATCTGCAGCGCTTGAACTTCACCGATACCAGAGCTTCCAGGCTGGCGAATGCGCGAGGTAAACTCAGATCTGAGGAAACTTTGATCTGCAATACGAGTCCAAGTTTTTAATCCATCATGATAGGCGTAAGCGTGCCCGTTAGTGAAGGTTGCAATCGGAGCGCCAGACTGGGACAGGCGGACATTGGCGAGCGCAACGCCAGAACGGCTTGAGCTTGCCATGAGAGCGGCGACGCTTGCTTGAAGTTTGCAACTCTCTTTTCCAGCCGTAACATCCCACACGAGCAACATCAAGTTGGTTGTCACAATGAGAAGCGTGTGATCATCTTTACCAGCGACCAAGAAAGCTGCTCGGTCTGGCAACAGCAGAGATGGCATGCTACGTCGACCACTGGGAGTGTACAGCTGAAGGGTACCATCCTCGAATGCGACAGCTCCAAAGTATTGGTTACCGCTGACATGCGTCGCTTTTCTTTCAACGCGATCCGTCCACTTGGTCTTGCCCGCTCGCGAGCACACCAACTCGACAGCTCGTTCATGATTTTTGGCTTCAAGAAGCAACGGAAGTCGCTCATCACTATCTTCATCTGCTCCGAGGTCAGGTGGACTAAGCTGCACGTGCAAGGTGCTCGGAAGCGGCGCAGTAGGAAGAGGCGCGGGAGCCGGAAGCGTTGTTGAAGTGACTGGCTGACGCGCCGGAACTTCCGCCGGCATTGATGGGGCAGCTTGTGGCGCTTGCGGAGTTGGTGACTGCAACTGCTGGGGAGGCAATGTCACACGCTTCGCCATCGATTGTCCGAGAGAACTTTCGAAGCCGTTAACGCCGTTGACTGATGTTGGTTCAATTCTACGTTTCAATCCATTTGCAGCACCGTTGGTTGCAGACGGCTGGGTGTTCGTAGGCAATGGTTGGAGTTGTACCCGTTGCACCTTGACAGGCGTCCCCGCAGACGGACCACTGGCAGCGACGGGGACGATGCGACGTCGACCGTCGTTGCTCACTGTCTCACGCTGAGCAGTGATCGTCGCAGCACCATTGCTACTACGAATTGGAGCGGGTTGCACACGCTTGGGAGCAGGAGGTGTCATCTTGACGTTCACGCCTGCGTCCAGATCTTTAGGAGGTTCGAAGCCGAGCAAAGTCGGATCTTCAAGCATCGGCGCGTGGTTGCGTCTAATGTCACCGTACGTTTCAGACAAGAAAGCCTCGGCAGCAGTGTCATCAAGCTTGTCTCCAATCTCAGTTTCGTCGAACTTGAAAGTACACAGCGTTCCATCGGTGCTGCACGCCAAAAGCGTGTAACCATCCGGTGTCCACGTGAGATCGACGACGGACTGCGCGAAACACTTACGAACGATGCACACTGGCTTCGGACGGTTCGTACTCCACACAGTGAGCTTGCAATCTTGCGAACCACACGCGATAACTGTGTGAACCTTGTCCTTCTTTTCATCCGTGAAAAGCACTGGTGAAAACTTGACGGCAACCACAGGTCCTTTGTGCCCGACGAAATCAAAGTTGCTACCCCACGTACTACGCTCCAACACCGAAGCGGTGTGTGACGGCTTTTTGTACGAGTTGCACGTCGTCACAGCCTTTCCGTCTGGGCTCCAGCACAGTCGCAACGAGAAAGTCGCGCCCATGGATTGCTGGTACGGCTCATCCACCTTGGCCACTTGCGTCCAATCGTCCGTGCGCCAGATGATGCACGTCTTATCGTCGCTCTGCGTCGCCAAAAATTTGCCAATGGGATCCCACGAAACACCCTTGACAAAGCTCGTGTGACCTCGAAGCGTTGCGCACGGCGTGCCAGTTCGACTATCCCAGATTATCACCAAGTTATCCAGCGAGCACGACGCCAGCATCGAATCGTCCGGACTCCAGGCGATATCGATGACATCCGATCCATGTCCTCGATACTTGGCTGCGATCGTCCAGTTCTCCACGTTCGGCGCGTCAGAAGAACCGAACACCGCCTTGCCCGGTCCGTCTCGCAGCGCGTACACCAACACGCTATTGTCCGTCGACGCACTCGCGAGAAATCGACCGCTTCTACTGAATCGCACGCAATTCACCGGTCCAAAGTGGTCACTCAGCGTCGCCAGGCACTTCGGCGCCGACGCATCCGCCTCGACGTCCCGGTCCAACACCGGCGCGAGCGCCCACACCTTGACCTTTTGATCGCCCCCAGCCGTGGCAAATCTAGACCCGTCCGGCGCCGCGTCTACCGAGAATATCGGCGCGTTTCCATCGTGCGTCACGAACTCTGGTTTATACACCACAACCATCCGTCCTCTACCTCGACCGCGCGCGTCCTCCGCCTCAACGCAGCGGCGTTCTTTACCGCACCGAAGATTCGCAGCAGCTGTTTTGATTTGAAATCGCCAGTTTCAAAAATAAAAAACGCGTTTCGCCTGCCAGGTTTAATCGTTTTCAATCGAGTCAAAAAGTCGATCGTTTCCATGGTTTTGAGATATTTAAACCTTTAAAAGAGTCTTTCGGTGAGTCGCGACGGTTTCGTTTTTCTCTTCAACGCCAACCGAGCGCCGTCCGCCGAGTCAGTGGAGGAACCGACGGACCTCACACGCGCGCGAGGACACGCGAGGACGCCGATCGATCGATCGATCGATTGATCGATCGGAAACGATGACGATGGTACCTGTGACCTCGGTCGCCCCGGTCCGGGGCTCGTCGAGGACGCACGGAGGACGCCGCGGCGAGGCGACAACGAGACGATTCCCGCAAAAAGTGCTCGAGAGCAGTCGACGCGCGGCGTCCAGGGTTGGGATCGCGCGCGCGGCGTCGAACGACGGCGGGGCATCGTGGTTGAATCTCGATGATGATCGCGTGGATTTGAATTACGTCCCGACAAGAGGTGAGCGCCGATCGAGAGTATGTGTGTTTGTGTGGGTTCGCGGTGACTGACGAGGCGCTCGCCGCTGTAGACGTGTTGGCACGCGCAGAGACGCCGGCGATTGGGGAAGATGGAGAGATGCCCTGGACGCCGGATGATATTGATACCCGAGGGAAATCGGTGAGACAGTGGAGTCCGATCGCATTGGCGTTTTTGGGAGATTCTGTGTTCGAGTTGTATGTGCGCGCGCTCTTCTTCTACCCGCCGAGCAAGCCGCTCGACTACGACTTGAAGACAAAGCGCGTGGCGCGCGCAGAAGCGCAAGATTTTCTCTTGCGTAAACTCATGGATTCGGGGAGTTTGACGGAAGATGAGATTTCAATCGTAAAGTGGGGGCGAAACGCGGCGTACGGCAACATCCCGTCGAGATTGAAGGGCAAAGGTAAGGGTGGTCACGGCACGTATCGAAACGCGAGCGCGCTTGAGTGCTTGATAGGCTATCTCTACGTGGCGGATAAGCCCAGATTGGAGCAAGTGATGGCGATCGTGACCTCGAAGGAAGCGTTAGACGCAGCTTTAGAACTCAAATAGGTATTGTTATTCTTAGTATATTCTACAATCGCTACAATTCATCTAACACGAGCGGTTTCCGAAGCGGTGCGCTCTCGCCTAATCCAAAAGAATCTACCTTCTCCCGCGCTGTCGCATCGTGTTCGTGTACAGATTCACGATAGATAACCCGAAAAAGATTGCGTAGAGAATGGCAGCCTGAAGCAGATTCGACGCGGCAATCTCGTGCGTCATACCCGGCGCTTTCCAGTCCTCCCCGAGGTATGCGTACTTCTTCGAAAACAAGTGACTCAATGCTCCGCACACGACGACGCCGAAGAGGCTCAGACCGGCGCAGCACGTTCCGCACGCCGGCGACACCGCGATCGCTATAATACGACCGAACATCTTCAGTCGTTCGCGCTCGCCCACCCGCGCGCGAGAGAATGAAGAGGGCCGAGTCCAGGGGCACGGACTAAGTTGAGCTGTGAGGAAATACTTTGCGCCGAGACTGCACCGTTGCGAGGATGACGACCGCACCCTCGTTGTGCGGAGGTGATAAACCAAGCTTTTCGCTGGTTCTTCTGCCCAAGGGCTTCGTCATTCGACCGTCGCCCCCTTGGGAGGGAGCTTCTCGCTCGCACTCGCTCGCCACCGCGCTGAGCGCCGTGGCACACTTGAGTCACGTCTACGACCAGAGATGGGTCGAACTCGCGCACGAGTTACTCATCATGCACTCATTACCGTCTGCGCTTCGTGCGATAGAAAAGGCTGTACCGGGAGGCCTCAAATTCAACGAAGGCTGTTGCGTCGTGGAAGTTTGGGACTATCGACGGTGCGCCGCTAGGGGCTTGGCCGACGTGGAGCGCATCACTCTCCGACCAAGTTCCGCGAGCGTGCGTCGTGATGCAGAAGAAGAATGGAACATACTCCGATCGACTGATCCTTTAGCCGATGAAGAGGCGGAGACGGCGCGTCGACTCGGCATTGAAAGCGCTTTGCTCGCCGCTACGCGAAAAAATCTGCAGCTAGACTCCCCAGAGGAGCGCGGACGAGCTTCGCCCGGCTGACGACGGCGGACGTCGCCGCAATCGGTCGAACAATGTTGTATAACACCCTAAACTCGTTATTTCAGTAGGTATTTTAATACATAGCCCCCCGTAGCAAGCACTCACTCTCGTTTTCCTCCGACTCGGTGTGTTTGACACAGTGTTGTAAAAGCACAAGCTTTCAACCAACTCGCACGAAAAGGGCCGCGCCCTGTGCGCGTCATTCAGCGTCCCGAAGCGGACGTAATCAGCGCGTCCAGATGTTTCAACGGGCGCGAGCGACAAATGAGTGTTCATTTTAGTCTTTTCGAGGCAGCGCTCGCGAGTGTGATGCACTCGGCGACGCTTCGCGCGGGCGTACCAGGCACGGGCAGTCAACGGACAGTCGGTGCGTCCAAACGTGCTCATCGGGGCGAATTTAGGTTGCAAGTCGCGCTCACGTGCGCGCTAGTGTTGTACGTGGGATCGTATGGGATTACATTGACGCATGGTGCGGGGATATGGGGTCTCGATGAGGTTTACGACGGTATAGGATACAACCCAGACTTTCCAAATCAAGCTTGTGGTCCTTCTGAAGACGGCACGTCGTTCCGCGAGACCGGATGCGTGCCTTACATCACTGATAAGGATTCGCACGGGACCCCTGGAGATCCAGGTTTTAGCTTTGCAAAGTGGGCGTACAAGGGGAAGTCGTACGGTCCGCCTTACAACGATGTAGCGGACACTGCGGCGTGTACGTATGCGTTGACGCTCGAGGTGGCTCGAGTGAGTGGATTGGAACATTGTTTCTATGCGCCTTACACGGGAGGTGTTGCGACGACAGCCACGCAGAAACTGTCGACAAACTTGGGTTATAGCACCCTTGGTTGGCGTTTACCTGCGGCAGAATGGCGAGAGAAATTACCTGACTACGTGATGACAAGTTATGAGGTGCCACCTTTGCGCTTGGGATTTGAGGAAGGCACTTTCTGGCCGAACTGGAAGCTGCTATCTAGTGGTCTGCCCAACTTTGCCGTAGTTAAAAAGTGTTTCTTAGAAGCGCACAGTGGTGACTACCAACTCTGCAGCGCGTACCCGGAGAGCAAGCGTGAGGATACGCATGGTGTGCTCCATGTTCAAAGCATCTCCTTCTCACTGGGCAAAGGCAACCTCATGTTCGAGGCAAACGGAGGAGATCAGAGTGTTCCTGATATTTCACAAGATCCATATATTATGTCTGCTCACTCGAAGGGAGTATTAGGTGTTGCTTTGACTAGGATAAGTGACGATTATCGAGTTTTGACGAAATCTATACGTGCTCGGAGGTACTGGGAAACCATGGGTTGGACGGCGGAAGAACTTGAACCTTACGAAGGTGAAGTATTCAGACTGGAAATTTTCGATTATCGTGCTGGCCCTTTTGGTTGGTTAGCTGTCGATTCATTCGTCATTCCCCAGGCACGCGTCGTGATTCAGTCCATATCACCAGTGATTGGTAGTCGTTCTGGCGGTGAACGCATCACCATCACTGGACTTAATTTCGGGAGCTCCGTCGACGATAAGACAGTGTTCGTAGGCGACCAAGAGTGTACTGATTTACGCATGAGTTACTCTCGCTGCTCAAGTGATAATATCCAGTGCGTCAGTGCCCTAACGTGCACTACTCCGCCAGGTGAAGGTTCAGGTCTCCCCGTCGCTGTCGTGATTGGGGAACCAAGCGTCGTACGCGCTGCTGGGCCACGAGGAGGTTTCCAGGCTGGATTTTGTGGCGACGAATCGATCGAACACCCTTTTTCAGAGTGCTCTTCCGATGAAAATACCGGCGCAGATGTACTGATCACGGGTCCACGTAAGCGTGGATTCACATACGCTGATCCCCCGGAAATCACTAGCGTACCGATTACTGACGCCACTCAGGATGTCCAGTACAAATATACTATGCAGGCTACAGATGCGGACGAAGGTGATGTACTGACTTACACTGCGATAGATTACCCCTCTTTCCTACAGTTCGATCCAACAACGGCGCTACTGACTGGCACACCATATCGCTCTGATGTGCAATGTCGAAGCGACAAGTGGCATCCTGTAGAAGAGCGTTGCGCTGAAGGAGCCACTTACGACGTCCATCTTCAAGTATCCGATGGCGTCTACACAGTTGACCAGAAGTTTCAGATTACTGTCATGTCAAACGAAACGTCCGCTCTCATAGACAAATCGTTTCACTGGGAGAACGCCGTGCAAATTCGAAAGAAATATGAACAAGTAGTCGAGCTCGGATCGGTTACGGAATCTCTCACGGCTTTACAAGAGAGAAATGTGACAAACATGGACGAAATCATCGGCTTCTTCTATCGCAATCCACTCAATGATGCTGACGAGGCGATTCGAAGTGGCCTCATTGCCATTGCCGAAAGTCCCAACATCGATGAAGTCCAAGTTGACGCTGCAATCCAATACTTGGAAGATATCGGCGTCACAGAGACCAATCGTGACATGATTCAAACTTTGAAAGAACAAGTGGCGTTTGAGAAGCAGACTGCGGTATTAGCTGGGGCGTCAGCTCCGGCTTTGCAGGGCGTAACGTGGAGAGGATGGTTGAACTACTTCAAGCAACTCGGAAGATCGCTCAGCACCGGGACAGTCGTGTACACCAATACCGACTCCCTCAGAGCACCACCCGGTGCGTCTCGAATGCTTTCACGAGAAAAAGTGATCGTCATTCAGCTGTCTACACCATGCAACAAAACAGGCACATACACTGATAGATACATCCATTCGTGCAATTTGATAGGCATGTCAGCGTCGCACGAGATTTGGCTTGGTTTCAGCGATCTTGGAACAACCTTGGAAGATGTGATCATTACCCCAGAGGATTTCGAGCAAAGCGATCTCATCACAGCTGCGTTGTTCACGCAAGACGTCCCAGGCTTCATGAATCAACTCACTACGCGACTGATTGCACAGTCAGCAAAATTACAAGAAATTTCCCAGCTGAATGAGTCTTACGCCGTCTGGTTCGACACTTCAACTTCTATGCTGACAGTGAACATGACTGTCAAGGAATCTCCAGTTTCAGTAGTTATGCAAATCGCTTCCTCTTATCCGTATCCTGAGCCCGGGAAATACGGATTGCCCGAAATCAAAGTGCACAGTTGCGACGTAATTGTGAACAATTTAGACATTGCGCTGGCGGAGATTAGCAAGAACTTGACTCGCTCTGGTGGATCTTTAACTTCAAGAATGGCTTCACTTGAAGAAGAAGTCGAAAGGTTTGCAACTGTATGCAAGAATAGTTGCAGTAACAGTGCCGAAATACAAAGAGGGCAATGTATCACAGACACACTACCACCAAGGTGCGCGTGTCAGTCAGGCTTGGGCTTCAACTTTACAGGAGATGATTGCTCGATGACAACTTGTCCGAACGATTGCAGTGGCAACGGTGTTTGTGATTCTAAGCAAGAATGCACTCATAACCCAGAAAGCGGTGAGACTGACTGCATGGGAGGTACTGGTAAATGCTCATGTTTTTACCCTTACTTTGGCAACGATTGCTCTCTGCAAGCTTGTCCAAAGAACTTTATCGTATTTGAGGGCAACTCAACGCATCCATTCACAAATTCACCAGCGCAAATCCAAGAATTCAGAACAAAGTACACAGGCATGGGTTTCACTGTCGCAGATGTGCAAATTTCAAATACCAACGGTGACACACCGCCAGCTTGGTCCATTGAAGGTGATGCTTTGTCAGCAGCAAACTTGGTAGGAGCAGCCTACGTTCTGTTTCAAAGTTCCGTAGATGGTCAAGCGGCTAGAGCTCAAGAACCTTTCTACATGGATTCCATCCCAAGTCGAGGAAATGCGCTCCAAGCGCAATATTTTGCCGAAGAGTACAGAGCTCTCACAAAACGTGAGCAGCAGCTGCTAGGCCTCTTCGGCAAATCATCTTCCGAGTGTAACGGGGCAGGTTCTTGTGCCTTTGAAAGAGGTGAATGTGCGTGTGCATCACCGACGTTTGGCCCTGGTTGTGAGTTTAGGACTTGTCCGAATAATTGCGCCGGCCATGGATCATGCAACACGCTTGATGGAACGTGCACGTGTGAAACATATTACGAGTCTGATTCTGTCGCGGGTTGTGCTCTCAAGGATTACGGCTTGATCTCGACGAGTTGTACTGATCAAATCGTCGATTCAAGCGTTGACGACTTTAATTTTCGCGTCAACCCGTTGCAAGCATCGTGCTTGTTTGGCACAGCTTTGGGTAGTCTTGTACCAGAGGTAGACGCGAGCGCAGACCCACCGGTGGCACCACCTACGGCGTTTGTATCTCGAGTCGATGGTAACGTATGCTTGGATTGCTCTGGATATGCTGACGAAGATAATTCTCAGATTTATTACTATAAAGATGAACCATGCTCGCTCACAGGACGTCAAAACATTGCCAACGATGATGATGATGCATGTGACGTCACAAAGACAAACTTCGATACTATTGTTCGTGGTCTTGGGATGATCCCTCAATCTGGTGCTGGAAGTTCAGTGACTTTTGATTTAGCCGCTATGCGTGATTCCAGTATCGTCTTCTCAGCGTTCAAGACTCGCGCTGGCATAGTCAGAAAGCACCTGGCGGGCATCAGTCAAGGCGGATGCGGACCGTGTACGAGCGAAAATCCACAATGCGGAGCCGGTTTCGCCATCCTTGTCGATGGTGTGCAAGTATGGAGCTCTAAAGTTCTGAACGAGTACAGTAGTGACATTTCGATCGATGTTAGCGCTGCCGATACGCTGACATTGCAGACGTCGTCTATCACGCCCACGTACTGGCGCTCCAACACGGCGCCCGGTCAGATAGGCCAAAATGTACCAGCAGTTTGGTGTGACGGCGCTGCTTGGGCAGAGGCAGAATTCCATTAGCTAAAAAAACAATTGTAGTTTTAGAGTATAGCGATAAAGAACTTGCGGGACACTCGAACTAGTTGTGTTGCTTGTGCAATCAAACCAACGCAAGTTCCCTCTATATTGTTTATCCATACAGATACATTCTTCGCTCAACCGCTCCAGCGCAGCGTTCGCAGTCGAGGCGCGGCAGACGTCGCCTCTCGCGTCGTTTGGCCCGCGAGCGCATCGACCCCCGTCACGAGGTGTCGGTACTTGTGCGTACATTCGGGTGAATACGGCCATGCGCACGTCGAACCTCGGCACGCACGCGCATAACGCCCTTTTGGGCGTCACGCCGTCCACTGGAGGACGGTGCACTGCCACGATCGCGAAGGACGGCGTCATCGTGTACGACGTGACGAACGAGGTGAGTGATGATTGTTGACAAGAACACGCGTTTTTTCATTCAACTCGGCTCGAGCGATGTCAAAAGCGGCAGCGCCGCGCTGACGGACCGAATAGAACCACCAGAACGGAGGCTCGAGTGGTGGCGGCTGACGGCTAGAGCAGTGACACTTTTTTCTTTTCCTCGGAAACTCAGGGTGTGCGACCGTTTGAGCGCTATGACTGACGATGTATGAACTCGATGATAATGTTTTTACGCGATAGAAACGTGTAAGGAGCTGGGCGATCGATCGTGGATACGCGTTCGCGTGCGCAGTTGTTTGCGAGGGCGAACAAGGAAGCTTTTACGCAGCACTTGAAAGCGAACGCTCAAGCGGAGAGACGGTATTGTGCACGTGGATAGAATCGGCCGATAGCGGCGCGGCGACTGTCAAGGAGGCTGCGAAGACAAGCAATCCGATTTCTTTCAAGGATGGCGCGCGGGTACGGGAAATCGTCGTAGTTAATGGAGGCCTACTGGTGATTTCTACCGCTGGGGAAGTGCAGCTCTATGATACAGCTGTTCAGCTCTTGCACAGTTCTGGTAAACCTTCGGGATCCACCCGCGTTGAGACGGTTTCTGCCCTTCCTGAATCAGTTGGTGTCCTAGTTGTGACTATAGATGGGTCAAAGGCGCATAAAAGACGCGTGGCTGTGTTCCTACCGAATGTGAGAGCTGAAAAATCTGTCGAAAAGCTATGGGAGTTCGAAATTGAGCATCCAGGTGGAAACTCTAAAGCAAAGGTAGTCAGCGCATCGAGCGATGGTGAAACTTTTATGATTTTATGGGATGACGGGATCTGGGCACTTCATGACGCCGAAGATGGCGCGATTAAGCAACAGCTCAACCTGGAAGGAATGGATGTGTCAAGTGAAGAATCCTCGACTGGTAAGCGCAGTAAAAAGAGCGAGACCACCACGTCACTCTCCAGTGCGGCTGCACTGTGCCTATCGAAGGACTACTACGCCATCGCGGCGAACTCGAGAGACGAGCAAACCGTAATCCTGGCTGTTCTTGATTCGCAATATGGAGCAGTTCATCTCGCTGAGGACGTTAGCCAAGGACTGGAACAAAAGTTGGGTCGTACTTCTGGAATTAGCCTTGTGGCTATGTCAGGAAGTCTCGTAATTGGATTGTCTGATCAGATCGTGGCGGTACAATTCGATCTTCCTGAGCTTTCGTTGGCCTCGCTTGTTGGTTCTCTCAGCGTGCACGCGCAACCAGACACTAGCTCAGCTGCAGTCAGAGTGTTGGGCTCCCAGGCTAGCTCCACGAGTGCGACTGCTCAGCATGCCACTGTATCCGCCACGTGGAATGTAGATAAAAGTTCACTCAGCGGGCAAGGCTTCGTTGGCTTAGCGACGACTGGTGACACGTGGAATGAGGAAGATACCAAGCAAAGGGAGAAGAAGATTCGCGCAGTCTCAGAGTCTCTCGCAAGTGGTAGCAAAAAAGCGGCTTCGTCGCTTGAGCCACTGCTCTCAGCTCTCCCAGTACCACAAGTACTCATAGACAGCGCTATCAGTGGTGGGTTGACGCATCGTGCGTGGCAACCTGTATCCATGCTACTCTCTGAAGGTCATATTTGCGGCTCATCAGCTGCGCCAGGTCTGATACCTGCTCTCCTTGAAGAGGATATGCTCGACGAAGTGAGACAATTTCTCATTCACGCTATAGATATTGCTGCGGAAGATATCAAGGCTGTCTTGACTGCTCATCTCGATCGAGATGAGTCCGAGCCTGGAATAAAGAAGCGAGCCAAGGAGAACAGAAAGGTTGCGGAGAAAGCGGTCAGCGAAGCTGAAAGCGTCTCGCGGGACGACAAGCAAAAACGTACAGAATGCACGGCACGAGCTAGCGTTTTGGTTGTTGCATATGATGGCTTTGCACCGTGGGCGCAAGAGCTACATGCTCTCGTCGCCCGTCCGTTGGATCCAACCGTCGGTGCAGCTGTTTTACGAGGCCTTTCCAAAGAACAGTGCGTGTCTTTGCTTCGGTATTTGCTTGTTTGGTCAAACTTTTACGCCAATTCGGGAGGACTCTTTGCTACAGTCAACACTCTATCCGAAGCAGGAATTCCAAACGCCCACACCGTGGTGAGCTGGGCGTCTGCACTGCTTGATGCGCAGCTCGCGATGTTATGTCTCGCGAACGATACTTCCAAGCTCGTCGGCGCGCTCAAGCAATCTGTTGAAGCGATGTTGAGCATGATGCGACCTTTGGCCACGCTCAGAGGAGCACTCAGACACGTCGCTGAAAATTCCCCGCTACCAGAGCAACACGGCGTCGTGAGCACGACGTACACGGTGGAAAGCGTTGCCTGGTAGAGTAGCAAGAACCGACAAAATCTATAGAAAAGTTCGTTAAAATTACAACACGATGACCCTCTCCCGCACCGTAGCCATCACTTTCCGCTATTAAACCACCCATTCTTTGACGTCTTCTTCGAGTTTTCCTTCACGAAAGCCTTGTACCGCTCGCTCGTCTCTCCAGAGCGCATCAACTGCTCACCGAGAGCCAGCTTCTCGTTGAGCGCGCGATCCTTCGACCATTTCTCGTACTCGGGATAGACGAAAACTCCGCCGGCGACCGCGAAAGCGATTGCCCACGCCATCCCTCCACCGTTTCTAACACCCAGAAAACTCATATGCCACGATGTAACGCCGCGATCGGGCGCGCTCTTCGCCTGGTTGTCAACGAACACTCTCCTTCGAAAGACAGCCAGCATAAACCCTGGGCATCAGAGAAAAGAGTGATGTGAGCCGCGCCATCGTCCGAAAGTTGACTTCAGACGTCGGCGTGCGCGCCATCTAGGAGGTGCAATGAGCGCGAAAAGAAGCGTTTCGACGCTTCGACGCGCCTTCGGAGGCGTCCAGTGGCAGGTTGCGTCTCGGTGGGCGCCTGTAGCGCAAGTTACCCCGTGGAGTGCACAAGAGGTATCCGCGACGGCGGGCGCCGTCGGCGAGCTTAGCCAGGTTTGTGTGAGCGCAAAGAGCGCTGGACGACGCGGTTATGCATCTCAGTCGACCGACAGCGAGTTGTTGAAGCGAAACATTGGGATTTCGGCGCATATCGATTCCGGTAAGACTACGCTCACAGAACGCATCTTGTTCTACACCGGACGAATCAGCGCCATCCATGAGGTCCGCGGTAAGGATGGAGTCGGTGCGAAGATGGACTCGATGGAGCTCGAAAGAGAGAAGGGTATAACCATTCAATCCGCCGCTACTTATTGCAAATGGAAGGATAGCGAGATTAACATTATCGATACTCCTGGACACGTCGATTTTACCATTGAGGTCGAGCGTGCGCTGCGTGTTCTTGATGGTGCGATTTTGGTGCTCTGTTCTGTCGGTGGAGTCCAATCGCAATCTATCACTGTCGATAGACAGATGCGTCGGTACAATGTTCCGCGTCTCTGCTTCGTCAATAAGTGCGACAGAGCTGGAGCAAACCCATGGAAAGTCCTTCAGCAAGTTCGGGATAAATTGAAGCTGAACGCCGCCGCAGTCCAGATTCCAATCGGGCTCGAAGACAAGCATGATGGCGTTGTAGATTTAGTAAGAATGCAGTCTGTCGTATTCTCAGGTCCGAATGGCCAAGACATCGCGATAGGTGAGATTCCAGAAGACTTGAAGCAGTTGGCAGAGGAAAAACGTAAAGTCCTGATTGAGTGTGTGTCTGAAGTTGATGAAGAGTTGGGTGATCTCTTTTTGATGGGTGAAGAACCTACTGTTGAGCAGTTGGTTGCTGCAATTCGAAGAGCCACCATTTCGAACGCGTTTGCGCCACTCTTCATGGGAAGTGCTTACAAGAACCGTGGTGTGCAACTGCTCTTGGACGGCGTTGTTGACTATCTTCCGGCGCCATCTGAAGTCCAAAACGTTGCTCTCGATTTAAAAAACGAAGAGGAACCAATTACTCTGTCCAATGAATCGAATAAACCACTTGTTGCTCTTGCTTTCAAGTTGGAAGAGGGCAAGTTTGGACAGCTTACGTACCTTCGTGTTTATCAAGGCAGCATTGAGAAGGGTATGACTATCACCAACACGTCGACGGGGAAGAAATTAAAGGTTCCTAGACTTGTTCGTATGCATAGTGACGATATGGAAGATGTTTCCTCCGCGCCTAACGGAGATATCGTCGCTCTGTTTGGTGTTGAATGTAAGAGCGGGGATACGTTTACGGATGGCAGTGTGAGTTACGCAATGACTTCCATGAAGGTTCCAGATCCAGTCATGTCTTTGGCCATCAACCCAAAGAGTAAAACGGACAGTGCGAACTTTAGCAAGGCTTTGCAACGATTCCAGAAGGAAGACCCGACTTTCCGGGTGCACCTGGATGAGGAGAGCGGACAGACAATCATCAGTGGTATGGGTGAGCTGCATCTTGACATTTATGTTGAGCGAATGCGGCGTGAATACAAGGTTGATTGCGAAGTTGGCCAGCCTCGTGTCAATTATAGAGAGGCAATCACGAAACGTGCCGACTTTGATTACTTGCATAAGAAGCAATCAGGCGGCCAGGGTCAATACGGTAAGGTTGTGGGTTACATCGAACCGTTGGAAGACTCCACCGACGTCATCTTTGAGAATGGCATCGTCGGTAACGCTATCGCCCCTTCATTCATTCAAGCTGTCGAGAAGGGTTTCAAGGAGGCGGCTCAGAGCGGGGGACTGATTGGCTATCCAGTCGAAGGTATTCGAGTGGTGTTGACCGACGGGGCATCGCACGCTGTTGATTCCTCTGAGTTGGCTTTCAAGCTCGCCGCGCTCGCCGCGTTCCGACAATCTTTTCATAGCGCGAATCCAAAGCTATTGGAACCCATTATGAAGGTTGATATCACTGTGCCGTCTGAGTTCCAAGGTACTGTCATTGGTAACATCAACCGACGCAAAGGTACCATCAACGACTCCAGTGCGGAGGGTGATGATGTGATTATTAGCGCGATGGTGCCCTTGAGCCAGATGTTTGGCTATAGCACAGAGCTCCGCAGCATGACTCAGGGTAAGGGTGAGTTCACCATGGAATATGGGGCGCATCAAGCCGTGACGCAAGACGTGCAAGCCGAATTGATGCAGACGTTAGGAAAGAAATAAGTTGAGGTACAACTCACTATAAACGACTAGTTGCTATAAACGAATTGGTAATACTACTGCATAAATTCACTAAGCCTCGACCGTTCGACTCTGAGGCTCAAATACGAGATGCTCAGACTTGATCAAGGACATGACGTCTTTCATGTCGGCGCAAACAAAGTGCGGAACCATTTCCTCGGGCATCTCATCGACGCCGAATTCTTCCGCCCATTTGCTCGTTCTGCCGCTATCTAGTAAGATTGTCATAGCGCCAGCGCGATTCCCGCTCACAACGTCGTCTTTTGCGCTGTCGCCAACCATGATCACCTCACTTGGCTCGCAGCCCCAGAGTTTACAAATGTGAAGCAATGAGTCGGGAGCTGGCTTATACGGTTTGAATTCTCGACTAAGCGCAGGTTTGAATGGCTCGATCCCCCAAATAGTCTCGTGAAAGAAATCGACAGAGCTTCCCGCGTTACGAGTCACGAGCGCGCGCGGAACGCCCATTTCGTCCAACTCTCGGGCGACTTCGAGAGCCCAAGGCATGAGCTTTGTTGTCTTGAGGGCCTCCCTTTCCATCTCGCCAATAATCTTGTAAGCCGCGTTTCTGCGCTCTTCATTCCAAGAATCAACTTCTCCCAATATATCCGCCGTTTCGCAGCCCACTCGGCGGCGCATCTCGGTGAAGTCGAGTGCCGCGCTCACGCATAGGGTGCCATCCATGTCGAAGACGACTCCTTTTATGACACGTTTTCCCGACATCTCCTTGACGCGAACAAAGTCTAAAGCGGAGGAAGCCGTGCGAGCGACGATTTTATTGGTTATCGGCTGACTACCAGATCGGTGGGGTGGGTGACACGCGAAGCGCCGAAGTATTCTTGCGGTGCGCATCAGTCGCGGTATGAGGAAGGGGGCGTGGCGGCGGTTTGCAAAATATTACCACTCGTTACATTCCGTGGGTGAAAAAGTCAATTCATCCTAATCGCTATCTTCGTCTTCGCTTTCATCAAGCCAGTCGATGAACTTTTTGGCTTGCTTGCGGACGGCTTGAGCCACCTTTGGCTCGACTTCAATACCAGACGCGGCAGACACGTCGTCGTTCCAGGCCTTGATGATGTCTTCCTCGACGAGATCAAACTCGTAAAGTTGGTTGAGAATTAAAGAGAAAGCTTTGAAGCCAGAAGTGCCCGTTTCAGTGACATATCGCTCGAGAGCGCACAGCAGAGCGCGCTGAGATTTGGCATCTGAGCACGCCGCCGCGATGTAATCTTTCTTCTCTTTGATTTGAGGAGGAATCGGCTCGTCTTCATCAAAAATGGCTTCAAGAAGAAATACGCGCGCAAGCTCAAGAGACTCAATGCCGAGCCCATCCGAATCAAGGTATTCGGCAGTCTTCGCGGCATCATTCTTGGCTGAGTAAGCGCGAAGCTTGGACACACGCGGATCCTCCTCTTCCTCAGAGCTTTCATCCTCAATCACCGTGTCCTTCATTTTATCAGCCACAACAGTCACCATACTAGCAGCGTTGCCAGTGAGTTGTTCCATCGCACGCGCTTTTGCGGCAGCAGCGGAGGTATCTGTGGACCACTGAACGTCGTCTTCGTCGTCATTGGCTTCGGAAGCGGAAGAAGCTTCTTCTTCGGGCTCGGCGTCATCCTTTTCCTTCTTCTCCTTCTTCTCCTTCTTCTCCTTCTTCTCCTTCTTTTCCTTCTTTTCCTTCTTCTTACGTTTTTCTTCCTTCTTACGACGGCGCTCTTCGTCATCGAGCGCGGCGCCAGCCTCCTCGCGTTCGCGCTCGGCGCGGCGAAGCTGCTTTTCCTTTTTGTCCTTCTTGATTTCCGGAGGGTTCTTGATAATGTAAGTGCACAGCTTGTGTCTCATATCCACGTCTGACAACGCACCGCAAGCCTTACACTTGAGATGAATCGTTTCTCTCTTCGAAATCTCAATCATCGTCTCCGGATTACCGCATGAGGAGCACTGCACAAAGCGCTTGATAAACCCCTCGAGACTCTGCGCGAGCTTCCCCGCGTCGTGCGCTCCGTTGACGATAGCAACGCCGCTCTTCTCATCAAACTTGGTCAGCGCGCCGAGATCGTTCCCAAAGAACTTGAGCGTGTACATGGGAGGTCGCGCCAACGCTTTCGACACATCCACCAGGTTCACGACGTTCGTCTTGATCCCGTTACCCCGGCCCTCAATCTTCGATTGAATGGCTGGCATTTTGTACCGGTAAAACTGGTCCCCGGCGTTGGACGCCCCGATGTTAATCATCGACATTTTGTCGAGCTCTTATTCTTTCTCTTTCCTCGTCGGAGGTACGTTCGTTTTTCCTATCACCGCGTCGTCGTCGGCGGCGTGAATCACATGCCCAGGCGGCAGTCGCGGGTGAGTCTGAAGCTGCGCGCCGACCCGCGGGTCGTGGCGATCTTTGTTTTTTTTCATGGAAGCTTCTCGTATGAGCATACAGTTAGTGTGTTTTGTCAAACGACAGACAACTTTTGCGCGACGCATCAATCAAACCCAACCCATGGAAAAATCGAGTGGATCGGTCACCGGTTCGACGCGTCCGCTCGACCGACCGCTCGCTCACCCATCCACGCAATCAATCGGTGTCCCGAGACGTTAGACGCCGACGGATCGCGCGGACGCGGTGCGGGCGAGGCGAGAGGTGACGTCGCCGAGATGGGTGGGTTGAAAGGAGCGAGCTTCCGACCGATGAAAACAAACCTGTCGAGGGCGTTTTACGAGGGCGAGTGCGGGTCGTCGGTTGGAATCGAGGGAACGACTCGAACGCACCCGAACGGAGGGGCGCACTCGGGCGCGTTTTCTCTGGCGCAACCGAGCGGGCTGGCGCGGGCGCAGCAGGTGTTCTTGGCGCAAAAGTTTTTAAATTTGCCGGCAATGCCGGCGTACGTGAAAGATGAGGGAGGGTTGGTGCTCGATCGGGTGGTGGCGAACGTGGGCAAGGGAGAGTGGTGGAGCACGTTGACGTGCAGAGTGCGAGCGCAGAGAGCGTGGAACACGCCGCAAGTGCAAGAGGGCAAGGCGCACAGGGCGATTTTGGACCCGTCTATGTACGCGCTTGGAGGTAGATTTAGAACCACGTTTATGCAGAACGTGGCTGTCAAGGCGATCGGTGAGCTCGCGTCAGTCAAGGGCGTGACGCGAGCGCTGGCAAAGAAGTTCAAGCTCAAGCGCGCAGAGGAGGACAAAGCAGACGAAGCGGGAGATGACTTGTGTCCCCGCGGACGGGCGACAATTCAAGCAAAGATTCCGGGACACGTGCTATCGATGGATCTTTCTCATAATGAGCGGTTTCAAACCACGGATGGCTACATCGATGGCCCGACTTCAGCCTCGATAAACTTTGCGACAAGAGGAAGAGGCGCGCTCAACTACCGAGTGGGGGCTCGAAAGTGGTTGGGGCCGAACGTGGCTCCGTTCGAACCGATGCACGGAGGTGGACTTACAAAGCCGCCCATGAAAGAATTGCAAGCTGGCGTATCGTACGAGAAGCAGGTCGTCCTATGGCGCGGCAGACGCCGTCGTAAGAAGGACTCAACTCAGGCTCAGAGTGGTTACACTGCGATGCCACAAGTTCCGACGCTCACCGTCGGCGGCATATACGGTGCCATTTGGCGCAAGAGTTTAGACGAGAAATACCAAAACGGCAAGGAAGTTTCGCTGCAAAATTTTGGTTCTGTCGGCGTGCACGCACAACTTGGTTCTTTCTCTAGGCCCCTTTTCGATTTCACGGCTATTGATTTGCGGTTGGATGCGGGCGCAATGGGTTCTCCAAACCGCCCGTTGAACACGGAGGAGCAAAAGCCGATGTCATTGACGGATCGATTGATGACCATGGACGGTCGCTTGAAATCTAATCTGGCTTCTGTCACTCTTTCGTTAAGTCAGCAACTCATCGGGCCGTTGAGATTGCGCGCTGAGGTCCGGGCAAGCGGCGAAGAAGCGCTGAACGCGACGCGCGCCGGAATTTCTGCCCTGAAGGAACGCAAGACTACGCAAGAAATCAGGGGAGCTGTTCAGAAGCAGTTCGTTTCCCCAGAAGTTGTCTACGGAATAGACTGTGCCTTGGCACCGACCGTCGGTAGCGCACGCGTTGTCGCTTGGTACAACGCCACGCGACAAGAGGGCTTTGCCGAGTTGAGGCTCTTTGATTTGTAGGCGTTCTCTAGCACAGCATGTAAAAAAGTTACAGATTCTTCTACGACATCTACATCTAGCGACGCGCGTCCTCCTCTTTCATGAGTTTTTCCAACGCATCGATGAACTCTGGCACACCAGTCCCCTCCTTGGCGCTGATTGGCAAGATTGTAACGGGCTGATCACCGATGACGGCTTCATCAAGCGCCTTGATGCCGTTAGTGATTTCCTCAGTTCGAAGGGCAGCCCATTCCAAATCAGTCTTGTTGAGAACGAGAATGTGAGGTCTCGTTACGTACTCGGGATTGTACAATTTTAGCTCTTGTCGAACCACCATGTAATCGTTCACGGGGTCTTGTCCGGAAGCATCGACAACGCAAACCATTGAGCGCGTGCGTCGCAAATGGCGCAAGAAAGCGCGACCGAGACCCAAACCTTTGTGAGCGCCGGCAATCAAACCTGGCAAGTCTGCCATCACGGTTGACGAAGACTCGCCAGTCTCTGACAAATCGTCTTCCCCCTTAATCACGCCGAGATTTGGCATGAGAGTCGTAAACGCATAGTTGGCAATCTCTGGTTGCGCGCGCGTCACCGCTTTGAGAAGCGAAGACTTGCCCACATTCGGCAAGCCAACGAGACCGACATCGGCCACAACTCGCATGAGAAGCTCGATGGATAACTCTTCGCCTGCTTCTCCATTTGTGGACACCAATGATGAAGTGTCAACCTCGATATCCGATGCCTCAAAGTCTTCCTCCTTGCCGTTGCGCATGCGCCTGTTCACCTGGCGCTGTTGACGTCGAGCCGCCAATCCACCACCTCCACCCTCGGCAACGAGAAGAGTTTGACCGTGCTTTGTCATGTCACCGAGAAGTTCACCGGTGCGTTTACGTCGCACGACCGTTCCCGGTGGCACAGGAATATACATGTGGTCTTGATCCGGAGCGACGCGGTGTCGCTCTCTTCCGCCACCGGCGTGCTCCGCGGCGCTTCCGTGATAACCCTTTTTCGCTCGCCACGTCTTGCGCTCGTGCAGATGAAGCAACGAATCACATTTACGATCAACTCTCAGGTACACATTTCCACCGCGTCCTCCATCCGCCGGTTCCGCCGCCGGAAGCTCAATGTACTTTTTCAAGTTGCGTCCCCACTTGTACTTGAAGTTTTTGACAACCTTTGGTTTAGACCCCGTCCAGGACTCTCCGTCGCCTCCTTGACCACCGATGACGATGATCTGCGCCTCATCAAAGTACAAGTGCTTTTCTTTCTCCCCCACCGCACCAGTCTCACCGGAATCCCCGCGTTTACGCGTTGAAGACGCGCCTCCAGAGCCGCCGCCTCTCCCGCCGCTTCGTCCACCGCTCCCCGCCTTGCCGCGTCCACCGCTTCGTCCACCGCGTCCGGACGTTTGCGTCGAGGAAGATTTCTTTCTCGAAGAGCTCGGCGTCGCACCGCATCGCGTCGATCCCCATCGCGTCGAGGCGACGATCGCGAACACCGACATTTTTATCGCACGCCGTCGTCGTCACCGCGTCGCGTCGTCGTGTGGGCGAGGAGTGCGAACGCGCGCCGCGGGTGTCGTCGTCGACGTCGCGAGAGGTACATGCGTATGGTTTTTTAGTTTAACGTAGAATGCGACGACGGGGAAAAAAGACGAAAAAACTGAAACTGGGGCCTTCTTCCTTCCGTATTGCGGAGCGGTTTATGGAGTCAGAGCAGGTTGACGCCTCCTCAAAGTAACAAGGTGGTTGGCGGGGGCTAACGTCTCAATGATCAGTCATTGACTTAACCGTCTCATCATATGGATAAAACCGTGGAGCCGCCTCCCGACGGCCCCGGAAGAATCAATAGCCAAAAAAATCGCCAATACGTTGTTTAAGAGTCTCGAAGACGTCCATACGGATTTCCCGACGCTTATGGGTGGGATTGTGGACACCGTTCACGGTTCGTGACTCGCCAGAGTTGAAAGGGCCCGCTCCTGGGGGTGTGTCTCAGCTAGAGGTTGCTTTGAGTGCTTTTACAAAACTACTGACGAGTCTCACGTGGATAAGACTTTTTCGACGAAATCGGCACCGGATATGGTGGCGAGCTCTTCGATAACGTCCTCGCGGGAAGGCGGGTTGGGCTTGGGCAGCCAAGACAGTTCTTCTGGTAATTGAGCGTCGATGTGAAGCGCGTTTGGCTTGAAGGCGAAACCGACGGTGTCGCCGCCGTACTTGTCGACGAATACGAGAGCAGTGCCGCCGAGTCTTGATTCGAGATCTTTCACAAAGTATGAAATCGGATCGAAACCGACGAGGAGGGCTTCTCGAGCCTTGTCCGGACCTTTGTTGAGGAGCTTTGGGGGAAGCTTGGCAAGCTTGAGACTACGAGCGAGCGTTTCCTCGTCATCCTCATCGACAACGCTCATCTCGTTTTCAAACTGTGCGCGCATCCTCTTGTAAAGCCGCTTGCTTGGGAACAATGCCTGCTTCGGGAAAGGAAGAGCGCTCTTGCGGATGATGAATGCCGCGTCAAATCCACTCAGAGAGGGCTTGAAGAAACGCTCCCAGCACGCCGTTTCAAACATCGAGTGACCCGACGCACCTTCGAGAACAGCTTCCATTTCACTCGTTGAGCGCGCTGCAATGGCGACGAGCCGCTTAAGGACGACCGAACTCGGTCCATCCTTCGTCAAGCTTGAGCCTGTCTCGTCGTGTGGGGTGACGATGCACATGGCAGGTGCGTGCTTTGACGCCCTGTCAATTCCCTCTATTCGAGCGGCGGGCACAGCGTCTTCGGGATCCAAAACGACGGGATCATACCACATGTGATTTGTGAGAAGATTCAAAAACCTCAAGAATGCAACCTCGCGAGACATTGGTGGCAGTGCCGCGTTGGGACTGACAAATAAGATGCCAACGAGCGCTTCAATTGCCTCATCGGAGAGATGAGGAGAAAACATGTGGGACGATACCCAGCGATTGATCAACTGGGTTGAGATACCGTACATAGGAAAACGAGCAGCCACAGATGCAATCAGCCCAGCATGTGCCGCTCGTTCAAGAAGCTTCGCCTCTGTTGCCTTGACATGTGGGCCACCCGCGGCGGCACTCACGTGAATACGGAAAGCGTATCCTTCAAAGAGGATATCCACGGCATCTTCCGAAATGATGTGGGGCATAGCGTAGCTTTTGCGCATTTGTTCGGCAAGTTGGAGCGCCATCATCGCTTTTGTCTTTTCGATGGACTCGGGATCTTCAGGCCAGCGCCCGCTACCCTCGAGTTGGACGAGGATATCCAGCGTCTTTGGGCAAACTGGGATATCTTCTTCACTCGTGCCGAGGCTAACTCCTGCGCCATGAGCAAGTGGATGAGGCGTCGGTGGGAAAGGATCTGTTCCACGGAAAGCACAGCTCAACGGTTGTACGTTGTTGACTTTGAGTGGGATTTCCTTCAGATCTCTCATGCGCTTTGCCAATCGGTCAAGCGTCTGAAGAAGTCCAGCTGGAGACACCCCTTCCTTTGAGCTCACAATTTTACTCAACGGTTCGTCGAATAATTTTGCACTCCATTCGACTTCATCGATTTCAGGTATGTTCTGCTTCAGCGCGCACTCTGCAACCATGGAGGGGATATGGTGACGATCAGCCGGGCCAACGTGGTCCCACACGACAGACTCACAGATTCGACCATCCTTAAAGCGACGCAGCTCCGATTTTTCTCCCCAGAAAGCTCTAAACTTTTTAGCCGCGACGTCGTCGGCAGAGCTTGGTCCAATATCCACTAAACGTAATGCATTTTCTGGATCCAACACAATACCGACCCAGAACTTGCACGTCACGCTCCCAATGTCATCAATATTCAAATTTGGCACTTCGTGCGCGTGGACTAATTTTGCACGATCTGTCATTGCACGCGAGACGACTTTTGCAATTTTCCTTTCGATGGCCCGCTTCGCGTTCAGATCTCCATCCGTTTCGTCTTCAGATATGCCCACTTCAACGTGCAAGTGTAAGTCATACCTCACCGGAGCCGGAAACTGACTGAGTACCACACCTCCGAGGGCGGAGTGACCCGATTTTTTCAAAGCTGCGGCTGAAACAGTGGCTTCGTAAATCAATTCTTTGACTGCGCTATCGGAAATTCTCGCCATAATGTTTACGTGTCCGCCGGGTCCCAGGAAGACGTGCGAGAATGCGCCATGCCACTCGGCAACTTCTGCCGGCTTGCTATGCATAAACAATCCCTTCTTGAAGAATTCTGGCTTTGCGAGGCCATTCAGCGCCGCGCGAAACATTTGATTGATGTCCATACTACTGCTAAGTTGTCCTCCTTTCTGTGCCATGTAAGCTAGAAGCATAGAAATGAAGAAGCCATTTATTCCACCAGGTACATCAAGAAGCTTCCGCGCCTGAGCCCAACGTTTGAAAACGATGACAGCCCCCGGTAGCGATTTCGCTTTAGCCGATGCTTCAGCAAAGTATTTAGCATGCGCTTCCGAGTACATGTCTTCAGCGATCGACTGGTTGTAGTATGGACTCGCCGATCGCTCGCCCTCACCCTTTTCCAAGCTACGCAGGTTCCCTCTACTTGGAAGCAGTCGCACAGCAGGAAAGGTTTCCGGAGAAATCGTAGGAAATAATCGCAGTGTCTTTTTCTCATCCTTTTCTCCAAAGTGCAACTTGATGTATGGCTTTCTAGGATCCCCATGCTGATCGTTCAATTCGCACGCCCACTTGGAGGACTTGGACAACTTCTTGTGTAACGCATCGAGGTACACAGCTCGCTTGAAGTGGTATCTATGATCTAAATAATCCTTCTCTTGAAAGAATGACCGAGGTATTTCTATAGCCAGGTCCACATCCGTCCCGCTCTCGCCGTGCATGGAAATGTTGAAGCATCCCCCCGAAGCGTGACTACCAATGACGTTCACGCGCTCCGGAGGAGCAAACTTCAACTCCTTCCCAACCACTTCATCCACCTCGATCGGAAACCATCCGAGAGCTTTTGCTTTGATAGTCTTTTCCTTCATCTCTGCATTCGTAAAAAACATTGATTCACTCGTCAGTCGGCGCGCTTCGTCGCTTTTCCACGCATCGTTGTTCAGGTCATCGTCAATCCTCGAAGTCAAGCCATCGGTCTCAGTCATATGCTTGTCATTGAGACATCACGAGGATAGTCAGTTCTCAAAGATTAATTAAATGTTCATCACCGACCGATCGACTTTTACTTCTCCCTCGACGCGCTCCGTCGCGCGCTCCATCAGCCTCCATTAGCGGTTTGCTTCTTTCGCACCTTTCAACGCCGCCTCTATCTCTCTCACGCCTTTTTCGATCGCCTTGCGTCCGTGCCCGCTCGTCGCGCACTCGCTCGCAATCTCTCGCGCCAGCGTCTCATCGTAGACGTGCGTCGTCGTTCCGACCACCATCTCCGCGTCCATCGCGTCGCTCCGCATCGCGCGGTCGCGGCGGCGTCTGGCGTTCGTCGGGCGTTCCACGCGCGTCGCGCCGCCGCCTCTGGTGTTCTGCTTGCTTCCTCATTCGTCACCCTATGTGTAAACAGTGGGTGATAGTGAACGTTCGTGAAAACTGTTGTTGCATTCAGTCGGCAAGTCGCAAAGTCAGTGCGAGACGCGAGCGAAGCGATAGCGCGCACGCGCGCGACTCGTGGAAATTTCGACCGAGGAGACGCAACGAGAGAGGAGGGAACAGCCGAGCGAACGATCGCGTGGACGCCATGAACGCGCTCACGCAAATTAGAAACACGCAAAAGGCAACCATGCTCGAGGTGGAAGCGGGCATGGGTGAGGATGCGTCCTGGCACGCGAGGTTCAAGCACAGCGCGTACATTTACGCCGGTGGATTGCCGTTCAACATGACGGAGGGTGATATTCTCACCGTGTTTTCTCAGTACGGGGAGATAGTCGATGTCAACTTGGTGCGGGAGGAGGAGACGGGAAAGAGCAGAGGTTTCGCGTTCGTGTGCTACGCGGATCAGAGATCGACGGTGTTAGCCGTCGATAACCTGAACGGTGCGACGGTTGTCGGTAGAACGATTCGGGTTGATCACGTGGACGATTATAAGATGAAGGGTGAGGATGAGGCTGGACGTCGCGAGTGGCGATGCGTGTGCGGATCGGAGAACTTTAAGTTTAGGGAGTCTTGCTTCAAGTGCGGAACGCCAAGACCAACGCCAAAGAAGGAAGAGCCCGCCGACGACGATGAACCGACGAAAGAGCTGCCGCAACAAGAGATTCGCGATGGTAGAGATATCGTCGATGCTGCAGGTCCGAGGAGTGCCGACGCGGAAGATGAGGATGCGAAAATTATCCGTGAACTTCAGGCTCGCAAGGCGGCCGCCATTGCTCGCGCAGAGGCGGCTGCAAAGGGCTTACCTTTGGACGATGCCGAAGACGAAAGAGACAGGAAACGTCACAAAAAGGAAAAGAAAGAGAAAAAGGAGAAAAAGGAGAAAAGGGACCGCGATCGCCATTCGCGACGAGACAGTCGTGAACGCCGTTAGTTTCCCCCCAAATTGTAGTCTTAGAATAGCGCGCTTAGCAATACAGATGTCTACATCTCAAACGTTTCCTCCTCTTTACTCGGTAGATGGAGGGCATGATTAAGACAAACTAAGGATGGTTCCCCTTTTGGACCGCCCGACATATTAATTATGTTCAGCGCACCTGGCGAAAGGCTGAACATCTGCTCGTTTTCTACGCCTAGCGAATGAGCGATAAACTTTTGGCACATGTCTCCGTCGTGAATGACGAAGGCGGTTCCTTTGTCGCTTTCGTAGCTCTTCAAATGACCCACAATCTCTTCCACTGAGTCTACCACGGTGAGCTCGAACGGACATTGACCCTCCATGTCGCGGGAGCAGCGCTCAAATATTTTCTCAGCGAGCCGCGTCGATGGTCCCTCGGCAGAGTGCAGCAAACACTTGACTCGAGAGCCGAGAAGCAACTGCAAGACGGGCTCGGTGAGCGTTCCCTCTTCCTCGATGCTCGTGGGAGCCTGAATCAACGCGGTGCCCTTCCCTTTCCCGAACGCTGGCTTTGGAGTCACGTTGAAATACGCGAGCGAAACTCCCCGACCGGTGTTCGGTTCGAAAGTCTCTTCGTCTATAATCACTTTACTCACGGCGCAGTTGCTCTGCAGCAAGCGCCTGAAATACTGCGGCCCGACTCCGATGGCGGCGCCCAGCATGGCTTGATTCACCGCATTATGCGCCACGACGAGCAGTTTAGACTGAGGTTGCCGCATCAACACGTCCCGCCACACCTTGCTCGCCCGTTCCCAGAGCTCTCTCACGGGATAATGTCCGTCAATTTCAAACTCAGCCGGATCCTTTTTCCACTTTGCGTATCGCTCGCCAAATTTTTCCATCCCATCCTCCTTGAGCAGTCCCTCGAACGAGTACAAATCAATCTCTCTCAGGTCCCACACGTCGATGGGATCCGACGCGCCCTCTCTCGAGCTCCACACCGCGTCCGCCGTCGCGCTCGCTCGAGCCAGAGGCGACCGCAGGCACGCCTCGTACTCCCACTCGGATATCAACGCCCGCGTCGCTTCGGCTTGTCGCTCCCCCTTCTCCGTCAGCGTCGACGCGTCCGAGCTTCCCTGGATCCTTCCCTCGGCGTTCCACGTCGACTCTCCGTGACGCACAAAGGTTATCTCTTTACTCCCCCGCGCCGTCGTGAGATTTTTCATTCGTCTTCCGCTCACACCCGCGCTCGGGCGCCGCGTCCTCGTTCCAATCCCCGTCGTTCCAATCCGCGGTCTCGTCGTCATCGTCCTCGTCATCGTCATCGTCATCGTCGCGTCTCTTCCCGGAAACGTCCGTCGGTCGACTCTCGAGTGGATGGGATAACGGGTCGCGGACTGGACGAGGGTGCGCGCGCGCGAGGTGAGAGACGAGCGAGTGAAGACACCGAGTCCGCGTCTGCGGGCGCGCGCGTCTCAAACGGTGGGCGTCACCAAAATTCACATTCAAACCGTGCGAGAGCTGTCGTCTATCTAGCGAGCTCCCATTGTCTGCGCAATCGGGCCGCTCGGTTGCCTCAATGGGCTAGTGCAAAGAGATCAAACAAACCGTGAATGACGGTACTCATCCACGAAACGAAAGCGACGACGGCAAAAACGGCGAGAAGCGATGACCAAGGGGATGCATCGACGTAATCCCCGCCGCCGCCGGCGTAGTAGTCGTCGAGCGTCAAGCCGAAACCGGCGTCTCGCGGACGACGACGACCAGACGGTCTGCGCTCTGGAAAACCATTCGGAAGCTCCGTTTCGAAACGTACCGATTTAGAGGACGACGCAGGGGGCGTCGACGACGTCGTCTGTCGTCCTACTGAAGAAATCGGGCTCAGAATCCCTTTAGCCGGATATCCGCGGCGTTCGAAACTCGTCTGCGGCGGCAACGGAGACGTGGGCGATTCTCTCCCTCTTCTTGTCGTAGATTTCGATCCGCCGTCCCCGTGCACCGCCGCGGGGGAATCGTCCTCGTCGTCCTCGTCGTCCTCGTCGTCGTTTCCTCGTTCCCCTCCTTTACCCTTCGTCCGTCTTCTTCGAATCCACGAACCGCGCCTCGTCGATTCGCGCCCGTCGTCGAAATCCAAATCATCCATCTTATCCCCATCCACCGCGGTAAAGACGTCGCCCCCGCGTCGTCCAGACGTCGATACCGCCCCCGCCCCCGCGACCCGTCCTCGTCGTTCCTCCTCGACTCCGTCGCCGTCGTCACCGTCGTCACCGTCGTCACCGACGTACGCGACGACAGATTCCATCATCATCAACGACATCCTCCTCGTCCTCGTCCTCGTCGTCGTCCTCGTCGTCCTTGTCGTCGTCGTCCTCCTCGTCGTCCCCACGCGGTCTCGCGCCGTCCCTCCGCGTCCGCGTTTGGCGCGAAGACGACGACGAAGACGAAGACGAAGACGATGACGGTTCGAACGCGTTACGTTTGATGACAAAAAAACTCTCGGCACGACACAACAGAGTGTTCGCTGAGAATGAATGGATGAATGGATGAATGCGTGAGAAGAAGGCGGGCGGGAGCGCGAGGGCGAGCGCGAACCCGCGTCGTCGCGATTGGATGTGGACGAGAGTTTTAGGGACGACGATCGCGGGACGGTACGCCGGGGGTACGTCGGCTCGATTGCGAAGGACGACGAGGGGTGTCGACGCGAGGGGCGACGACGGCGGGAGCGCCGGTGGACTCTTCGCTTCGGTGGGTCGTCGCGTCTGGGCGGCGGCCGAGGGGAAGAGAGGAGGAGGAGGAGGAGGGGGAAACCGGAGCTCGATGCGAGGGGTTAAAAAGGAAAACTTACCCACCAAGACGTGCGTGGTGTGCGAGCGACCGTTCACGTGGAGGAAAAAGTGGGAAAACTGTTGGGACGAGGTGACGACGTGCTCAAAGTCTTGCAACGCGAAGCGGAAGAGCGCCAAGCAAAAGGCGAATAGAGAGGATGGAGGTGCGGACGCATCAGCGGTGGGTATGAGTGCAGACGAGGACGAAGAGGGTGGACGAGCGAAGCATAAAGCGAGCGTCAAGGCGCAAAAGGCGGATAGGCGCGCTCGGTTGGCGTTTGAGGGGGACCCGACGAGTGGATCCAAGGCGTGCGACGAGTGCTCGAAACTCGTCAACGAGTTGATTCGTTGTCAGACAGACGTGTCCAAGAAATGGCGCATGGTGTGCGGAAAGTGTTGGAAAAAGGTGAGTGGAGGCGTCGTCGACGGAGACGCAAACCACCCGCATTATCGTTATGGCGGATTATGGAAGAATCGCCGCGTCCAAAGCGGACCAATCGCTGATTCGGTGTAGAAAAGTTCATAGTAGTTTCCTGTAGTATTCACACCACCGCTAGAATCATGAAATTTATCAACTACAACTCTTTATCTCTCGCGTATTTACCCAACCCTACGGTATTTTTCGATCGTCTGTCCATTCGCTTGATTGGAAAAGGCATGCGTCCCTGTTGCGCTTCTTCTGGAAGCATGACCAGAAACTGTTTGCAAAACGCCGACAGAGTCGACTCATTGAAGGAATCAATCATCCTCGCTTCCGCGTCTCTCTTACCACTGATGGGATCGTAACCAATTATAACTAGTCTTCCTGCCCCCATCGCATCCATGTATTGCTGCTCTTCTCCCTCGTAAACCGCCGTTTGGAGATAGAACAAGTCCTCCGTTGTTGGCGGCACCACGTGGATGAGCACCATGTAACCAAGAACGGCTTTTCCGACGCTTTCGAGAGTCTGATGGATTCTAACGCCGTATTCATCGGCCCATTCCTTGAGCATGAAGACGAATACTTTAGGCATGTCATTTTTTGCGTGTAAGTTGGCCCGTTGAACCTCGTCTACCCTACCTCTATTGTCCGGGAACTCTGGCCACTTTGCGTACGGCGGAATGAGAGTGAAAAAGGCGAATCGCACAATACTCGTGACGTTTCGTTGGAGATCTTCCGACATCGACGACATGTGCTCGCTATCCATGTAGTGTGGTGTCGGGACAAATATCTTTGCGACATCATACTCTCTCTTTAAACGACCGGCACGACCGAACATGACATCATCATGTCCATAGGACCGAAAGGTGTGTTCAGCATCCGAGAACGCCTCGACCGCATCTTCATGAGAAGAGTCCCCTTTGAATAAAGCAAGCACGGCTAGAGTTTCCGTTCGTGAATCCGCCACGAATTCCATCAATTCTTTTTCGGTTTCGAATTCTTCCACGCCCTGCACGCCGATAATCTTTCGTGAAGAGTCAGTCTTCCTTCAGATGCTGTTGTCATCTCATCATCGAGAATCGAGCGCTTGCGTGAAGACGCGCGATCGAGGCCCACGCACCCGACATGGACTGGCGGCGAAAAACAAAAGGAGGAGGAGTGACCGTGTTATCCTCCTCAGATCCATCTTGAGCGACCGCTGATAACTAAAGGCAACCGCGACGGTCTCTGAAGAGGTGAGTTGGTTCCTCGCGCGACGAAAAAAATCAACTTCTTCTCAGACTCAACCAACCAACCAGTCCTGGGCCAAATTTCTCGAGCTGGATGGATGGATACTACTACACACAACCTGCGAGCGAGGATGAAAAACAACAGGCGGAAGCTAACGATTGGGAACGCTTGATGAATATTTCTCGACGATGGCGCTTTCGATCAGATCGCTCGGAAACGTTTGGGGGACGCGCTCGTCGCACGCACGTAGTGGCAGATGAAATTATTTGCTTCCAAGTCGCTTGACGGAAATAGCGTTTCAACTGGATGTACGTGATACACGAAGCAGCGAATTTCCTCTGCGCAGATATCTCGTAAATATTTCCAGAACCCACGGAATTGATATTGGGCCGAATCCTCGCGCGCCGGCGTCGGTATCGTTGGAAATTTGTTCACGGGGAATTTCTGTATTAATTAATTAAATCCGTGACATTCGCGAAGGGAGCAAAAGCCATTTGATACCCGGCTGGAGCCGAGTACAGTGACAGCAGGGGTTTCGTCGCTGTCGTTGGAACGCCGCGCATCGATTGAAACGCGTAGTCTCGCTGTCTACGGCTGTTGGTGGTCGTCACTTGGGATGCAATGCTGATCAAATTCGTTGATTCGTGGAAATAATTAATTAAACATTCTCACCCAGACGGATTATCGTTTTACTAGGTGATGCAAGGTGCCACGTGTGCTGTTCTACTCTATTCTAAGAAGTTGTTGTAAAATCATCGAGTCTCGGGCGAGGAAAAAAATAAATCCACAAGCGATAAAAATTAATAGCACAATTAAATCGAACACGCCAATGAGAACACGCCTGCAGTGCAACAAATTTTCGTCAGTCAACCTACCAAAGGACGTGCATTCGAATCGTCTCGAGTAGAGCTCGTACCTCGAACGGGCGAGCAAGTTTCCACTGTCATCACTCGATTTCATCGTTGTAATTAATTCTCCGATGGGCAGTCCTAATAAAAATAAAATGCAGAATACTCCCGCATTTCTGTACACTTTCGCAACTTTTCGGATGCTCGGCAAGAAGCATAATTTGTGCTGAATTAATTCTGTCGCCTCTCGGTCCGAATCATCCCCAATTGACAGCATCAAGAAGCTAGGATCGACGTTTCCATTTAATGCGCTAAATGTGCCAACAGTTATTTCATTCACATTTACGTTTTCACCGTCAGCCTTGTACACGTGCCTGACCTCACATTGATCGTGGTCGTGCCCTGAAAGAATTAATTCTGGCTGCACAGTTTCCAACAAACGTCGCGCAGTCTCCTCGGACAGGTAGTCTTGGTACATTATTTCTCTCGGCCCACCCAACCTTCGCCCAGGTATCACTGCCGAGTTGCGGTGGGGACCACACTTCTGCAAAGGATTTGGCAGCGGCAAGTGGGTGAGTAAAACTCGTGGTACTGAGCGTTCTCCCTTCTTACGAGAGAGACCATCGATGAATGTCCATGTGTCGTCCGCTACCGATCCCCGGCCGTCCAAAACCATGGCGTTCACTCCGACAAAGTCAACGCCTCCTACACGTTTGACAAAGTTACTTGTGCCGTACCACTTCTCGAATCGAGCGAGAATACCGGGGTAGTGACGGATGACCTCGGAGTAGCCCACGTCGTGATTTCCTACAACGTTGAAGTATCGGGACGCGCCATTATCGCGAGGCCAATATAACGCCGCGTCCACTCGCCGACGAAGTCTATGCCATACGCCGTCGTCGCTTCTCGCCCCTTGACCAAACAAATCGCCCAAGAACAAAAACTCCTGCGGTTGGAACTTACGCACGGCAGTTCGGAAGGCTCGCTTCACGTAAGCATCACAGACGGCTTCCGTAAAAGCGAGCGCATAAGACCCGTTACCGAGTTGCTTGTACGTATACTCGTCAACCAACTGTGGGTCAGCCACAACCATCACACGTCTACCTCCGTTCATTTCGGGCCATTGACATCCGTCTTGAGCGATGCGATGCGAATGAATTTCTCCCCAGTATAAAATCGCTATCCAAGCCGCCGCGATGGACGCTCGAATCCTTGTTCGACTTCTGCTTTGTTGACTTCTGGTAACATCACCGACTCCTTCCACTGCCGAGCGACTCCCGCGGGGTCCGCGCCTCGTGGGAGTCTTTCGTCCCGCGTTCTCTTTTCCCCCAGCCCCAGTCTCTCGCCTTCGAGACTCGATCGACTTCATCGTCCGCGTCTCACCTCGCCCCCTTCTGTCGATTCGTTCAACCTTTCGTCAACAAGACTCAACCACCCGAGTCGAGTCGAAATGACTTTGCCACTTTCATGACATGTATGACTAAACAGTTACTAGGGTTTATAAGTGGAACACTCGCGCACCCATTGAAATTTTCCATCCCTCGGTTCGTTTTCCTTTGACCGCGGGTGGATTGGGACTGCGTTGATTAGGCTGACCCCGAACGATGACGGGCGAGAGTTCGTCAGCGCGCGTCGTGGGGCGAGACGGGAGCGACGCGTCGGTTGCGTGATTCCTTCCAACTGTCGTCGTCGTCGTCGTCGTCGCTACGAGCTGGAGGGTGAAGAAGAAGAGGAGAAGAGAGAGAGAGAGAGAGGGAGAGAAACGCGCCACGTGGTGAGTTGACTCGACCTGAAGAAATCTTCTGTCTGGATTCCCCGAACCGGTTGGTTGGATACGCAGGACGCGTCGAAGGAACCGCGTGGAGGGAGGATGGATGAGCACAGAACCGATGAGAGGGGTATGATGGATGCGAGCTCGTCGACGTCGACGTCTCCGGCGGTGTCTCGACAGGGTACGATGCGACGGTTGCTGTCCATTTCAGCGAGGAGGCAACGAACGACGCGCCCGGGATTGGACGAGGTGCTTCGAGGGATCGACGCTCGAGAGTCGGTGGAAACGAACGTGACGACGCAGTTGGAAACACATGCAGGACGAGCGAGGGTAGAATTGAACGATGGAGACGTCTATCGCGGACCTTGGGAGAATCACTCGCCCGTTGGAGTGGGTCGGTATTCGTGGGCAAGTGGTAACGAGTACGTCGGTGAGTTTCGAGACGGCGTGCCAAACGGACGTGGAACCTACGAATGGGCGAATGGAGGGGTGTACAGGGGAGATTTCTGCGATGGTGTGATGCATGGGCGAGGTAGATTCGTTTCTGCCAGCGGAACGGAGTACATGGGGGCGTGGAGACGCGGTAAAAAGCATGGCTTGGGGACCCAGCGTTTTGCGAATGGCGACTATTACGAAGGTTTGTGGAGCGACGGCACGCCTCATGGTCCCGGCACGTACAAATGGGCGACCCGTGAGGGCGAAGAGAAGCAAGATAAGTTTAATGGCGAGTGGTTCAACGGTAAAATGAATGGCTGGGGCACATTGCAGTGGGCTTCCGGGGATCGCTACGATGGCAATTGGTGTGAAAACGAGATTTCTGGAAACGGTATTTTAACATGGAGCGACGGTTCATCGTACAGTGGACGCTGGCGGCAAGGCAAACGCGAAGGACCTGGGGCACTCACGGCTACTGACAGCGAGAGTGAGAATGTTCGCGCTAGATTAGCGAAATTTACCGTCACTAGACCTCTCGCGAGAACTATGAGCTTTGACGCGAGTGACGAAGACATAGAGACTTTGGCGACTGATTTGGGGAACACCTACGTACTTTTATGCGAGTGTGACGATGATAAGATCGTCAAGAAGGAAATTGTTGAAGCTAAAAAGTTATCAGAACGGCATAATGCCATGTGGATGCGTCCAATCGCGAGTAGATCACAAAAAGTTAGGCGGGTTCGTCATGGAGAAACAATTTACAAGGGTCATGGAAGTTACGATTTAATGCTTCAGCTCCGCGTTGGTATTCGTTGGAGCGTGAGTAGCGTTCAAGATCACGTACACAGACCATTGCAGCCAGAAAACTTTGCAATGACTCTCAAGCAAGTCTTCCCTCGCGCTGGATCATCGAAAACTCCTCCACACTTTGCGCGAGAATTCAAGTGGAAAGAATATCGTCCTGAAGTGTTCCGTAAGCTCCGAACACGATGGGAAGTTGATCCAGCCGATTTCATGCTCTCCTTGTGTGGTGATCAGGCTCTGCGAGAGCTCTCATCTCCCGGAAAGTCTGGTAGCGTATTTTACTTGTCTCACGATGATAGATTCATCATCAAAACGATGCGTAAGTCGGAAATGTCAAGCCTCAAGTCATGGTTGCATCAGTACTACAAACACGTTCACGACTATCCAGAGACGTTACTTCCCAAATTCTTTGGTCTGTACAGTATCAAGGCTACGGGTAGCGGAAGAAAAGTTCGTTTCGTAGTAATGGCGAATTTGTTCTGCACGAAACACGTCGTTCACCGGACATTTGACCTGAAAGGCTCGACTCACGGTCGATACACAAAGAAGGGTGTCAACGAAGCAGTCACAGTCTTCAAGGACTTAGATATTTCTTCAAAGTTCCGAGTTGAAGAGGGGAAACGCGATAAGCTCGTCAAGCAACTAGAGACCGACTGCGAGTTCCTGAAGAAGCTACGCATTATGGATTACAGCCTACTTGTCGGTGTTCACTACCTGCCAAAGCGACAGGCACTATCGCCCACAGCGCCATTGTCGCCAAGAAGGTCGCTCGCCGTGGCGGAGTCTGACGACTCAACATGGGGTGGTAATGAGTGGCGAGAGTCAGCCATCCAGTCCGTTCGTCGTAATTTGACGGCGATTGATCTTTATAACTCCAGAAAAGAACTCGGATTCACACACGGCGGAGAGTCAAAGCGTCCGCCAGCAGGGACTGATGATCTCATTGCGCACGTATCCGGAGCACGTCAGGTAGCTTTGGGTGTTTCCATGTCGGCCGTTTCAGTCTATGGAAGAGTATTAGACGCTCCGCTACCTGAAGATCTCGCGCTCGATGATCAAAAAGAGCCTCAGGATGTCATTTTGAACATGGGCATCATCGACATCCTTCAAGAGTACACGACGTCAAAGAGCTTGGAGACGACAATGATGGGAGTCATGGGTAAGAAGTCTTTCTCTTCCGTCGAACCGACGAGCTACGCGAAGCGTTTCCTCAACTTTCTCACGAAGATCTTCGAATAGCCTATCAATTAGTAAATTTAAATGTCACAACTTTCTATCTTTTACTATGTCGCTATCGTCAGGAAGTTGAACAGGCTCGCTTTTCTCTGCTCTCTCCAACATGTCCTCCATCTTTGACAACATCGAAGAAGCTTTCATAGACAGGCTCTCGCGCTCATCCTTTTCATACTCTTCTTGAGTCTCGTGCAACCCTTGTCTATACGCTTTTACGAATTCTTTAATACCGTCTCGGTAAGCGCGACCGCGCGTCTCATACAAGTACGTGACAAACGGTTTCAACCCAGACCGAGCAGTACTGATCGTCTTCTTCGCCTCCTCGGCCAACAACCGACCTTCTGCGTTCCCTCTAGCTATTGTCTGTTCGTCCTCTTCTGTCTCATCGTCATCCTTCGTCTCCTCACCCCTACTAGTCGACGACAGAGTCGTCGCCTTTGCCTCCTCGGACCCAGCATCTGCCCGTCGAAACACATTTCGCCAGCTCTCCTTGTACAGCTCCACCGCCTCCCCCCACGCCTCTTTGTGCTCCTCCGCCGTCATTCGGCGCCGATTCGCTCGACTCGGTGGATCCGCCATCGCTCTCGGCCACACAATCTCCCGAATATCTCGTCTCAGGTACCGCAGAGCTCTAGAAGCGAGAGACGACGCCTTGTCTCCAGAGGACGCCATGAGTGAATGGAACGCGTCGCACGGAATCGATGAACGACCGAGAGGATACGCGAGAGTTTCCGTCCGTTTCTAGAAATCTACCCCCTCTCTCGCTCCCTCGTATCGCCCTCTTTCTCTCTCTCTCTCGTTCGCTCGACGGCGACCGAAACGTAACGAGACTAGAGTGGGTGAAAACGCTCGCGAGTCTTCGAGTGCTGCAGCGGGGAGGAGGTCGTCTTTGGATGTATGGATTTCGTACCCGTCAGTTGGAGACGATCGCGGGCGTCAGACGGGGACCGACGGTGGAGAGAAGGACGAAGGATCGCAGAGAGTCGTGATGACGACGCCGTATTGGATCGTGAGCCTGCCGCTGAATGGATCGAGCGCGGACGAGTCGTGGGCGACGCTGCAGAGACACACCGGGGGAAGCCAAGATTTAGCGGTAAACTACCGACTCGCGTGCCCGGAACTGCGGGTGGGAACGCTGGATTCGCTCTTGGCGCTGAGCGATGACTTGGTCAAGGTGAACGCACTGGCGGAACAAGTCGTAGAGAAGGTTCGACGGCAGTACGGGGAGCTCGGGGAGGCGACAGGAACGTCGGCGTCAACCGCTGCGCCGAGAGAAGGCTTGTTGGTGGAGGGGGAGATGCCCGAGAGGTTTCTGACAACTTTTGAGTGGGATGAGGCGAGAAATCCGGCGAGGAGAGCGCTGAAGGAGACGGTAGAAAAACTGACGGAGCGAACGACTCGCATGGACGAGGAGTTCAAGTTGAAATGCGGTCAGTTGTCCACGTCAAAGAATCATCTGAGCGCTGTCGTGCGCAAAACTGGTGGGGCTACAAACGTTGATTTAGAGGCGATCGACCAAGAGGACATCGTGCAGACGGAAAATCTCACGACTTTGATAGTCTCGGTTCCAAAGATGCGATCGCAAGACTGGGTTGACAGTTACGAAACCCTGTCCAACTTTGTCGTTCCTCGGTCCTCAAAAGTGGTTCACACCGAAGGAGATAACGAGATACGAACCGTAGTGCTCTTCAGGCGGGTCGTCGACGCGTTCATCACCGCCGCTAGAGAAAAACTCGGATGCTCTGCAAAGGAGTACAATCACGATCCTGAGGCGGCTCTCGTGGCTAAATCTCAGCGAAGCGCTCTTGAAAGAGAAGTTGCAGAGAGAAGAGAGTCGCTGATGGAATGGTGTCAGATGAGCTACGGAGAAATCTTTAGCACGTGGATGCACTTGTCAATCATTCGTATTTTCGTCGAGAGCATACTTAGATACGGACTTCCTCCAGATTTCCAGGTGGTTGTCATGCGGCCGAACCTCAAGCACGCCGTCAAACTGAGAAAAGTATTAAATCAGGAATTTGGAGACGCTGGGTCGTCACATTGGGACGATGCGACGGGTGCGGATGAGAGAACGGCAACGGAAGACATGTATTCGTACGTCTCGTTGACTATGAAAATATAAACTAGGCCAAGTTGTAGCGTTAGATAAGATTCTTTGAGTCTCCTCCTTTTAAACTACGGCGTCTCGTTTGCGAGTGATGAACCGTGAAAAATGGTGGGGGTCGTGGGACAGAAATTACAAATTTCCAAAATTTTCTTTTCACGAGAGCGCTAGGGTCCAGACTGAACCCTACTTACAGATGGCGAGTTATTACTCGTGTGATTACAAAGTTGTAAAGAGTGTGCGCGCGCGCCACAAAACCATTGGGTTCGCTAAGAAACTATCTAAAAATGTGGTCAATGGCGAGTAATCGCAATGAAGTCATGCCTACCCCCCTTTTACTTTCCTCTCAAGCTGAAAGAGAAGAGTTTACCGAGGCGTTCAGTCACCTGGCTGGTGAGATCGCTGGCAGACTGCGACTTTTCAATGTCGTTTGCACCAGACTCTTCGGCTTTACGCTTCGCCTTTGCGATGCGATCTTCGATATCTTTCAGCAAATCAGTAGCTTCATCTTGAATATCACCAGCACAATCTCTACCTTCCGCGTCTCTGGCGAGATCGGTGGCGATACCGAAGTACGCATCCGCCTCCTTGAAGTTGCCCAACTGCATGTTGTGGCACGCTATCGCAAGATTTTGTTTCGCCTTGAGAAGCATAACCTCAGCTTCGCAGTCGATTTCAAATTCTTCTGTGTGTTGCTCAGGGTTGTCTGGCTTGAGACGAAGAAGCATCGGAGCAGTCTCCATCAAATCTTCGTAGTCAACCGTTGCTCTGTCATACATGCGAGCGAGGTCGGCAAAGTTGAGCTTCTTATCCGCTTTCTCCTTCTTCGCCTTGCCCATGAGCTTCTTGTCAAGTTGGTCGTTGACATGCTTTGCTCGATCAATCATTTTGTCCTTGACGATCATTGACAAGGCGATTTCGGTCAACTTGATTCGTTCAGCCTTATCTTCGCCGTCAGTGTCAAGCTGATATTGCGCCTTTGCATTCTCTTTTGCTACTTCGTCGTTCAACTTGCTTCGAGCTTCATCATAGAACGAGATGGCCTTTGCAAATAAGAGATTGGCTTTGTGGCCCGTAGAATTTTTCAGCGCCTCGAGCTTTTGAAGGCAGTCTTGTGCTTGAGCAATGAGGACCCGAGCGTCTCTATTCTTCAACTCAAAGTCCATCGCATGCCATCTGATCTTATCTTCGATCTCCGGAGGGCCTTCGACTTGCATGGTGAAAACTGAGTTCGAGCTCAAATCTTTCACAGCGTCCTCTTCCATGGAAGCAACGTCGACTGTCTTCCCCTGCATGTAGACGGCGTAGTTTACGAGGTCATCTATGGCTTCAACTCTTTCCCGGTACAACTCGAGTCTCTTCTGATCCCCCAGCAAGCCCAATTTGTCGTAGGCTCGCTTCGCACGAAGCAACTTTTGAAGCGCCACGACATAGTCTTTCCCTTGCTCTACCGCACTAACACCAGCGATGTAGTTGGCGTAGGCGTCTCCTTCAAGCGCCGTTTGCTCGCTACCCACCTTTGCGCAGATAGCCGCAAGTTCGTTCGCATGGACGACAGCCTTCCTCATTCTACGAAGCAAGTGCTGCCTTAAATCTGCCTTTCTCTTCTTCGCATCCGACAGGCAATCTTTCATCTCCATCGCGTATGCCCAAGCCCTTTCACTTTGGGTGAGCGGAATCAAAAGAGCGCGCTCGTCGGTGATCTCATTCACGTCCAGAGGCTTCTTCACGTATCTACCCTTTCCGTGCTTCATCTTGCACGTCTTGTAGAGACGTGCGAGACGTCTGGCGCAATACTGCCTATACCTCGCGTAATCGCGCTGTCGCATCCCATGCTCTCGCTGTCCGACATTGATGATCGACAGGATCTCCAGGGACACGTTCGATATCTTGGGGGTCGAGTCGACCTGCATCCGATCGCTGTCCGTCATCTCTGATGGCGCTGATTCCACGAAAGTTCTCTCTTCTTTTTCGGTCTAGCCCGAAGCAGCTCTTCGTCGAGAATTGAGGTCGTGTAGCGCGGCTGAACACTGAGGTTCTAGGGCTGCTGTCGAGGCTGAGTCTTTACATGGAATGTGAAGATGTAAATTAAAAAGAATTTAAATCAAATCGCGTCAATGTTCTTGAGAAGACTTGTGTGAGTCGGGAAAGGATCGGGCTTACCCTCAGCCATCGCCTTCTCGGACAGGCTGTAGAAATAACCGTTCCGCCAGGGGAACTCCTTGACGCCGCAAGGGAAATGTGCCACCGTGCGAGCATACGCCAACAACCTTTCAACAGCACCTGGGGCGAACTTTGCGCCAGTACAAGCTGTTGTACCAGCCAAAAGTTCTTCTATAAGTTCAACTACCTCACCCTTGTAAGTCGTGGCGACGTCACCAACCTTAGCGCCCTCATGCTGGGCTCCAACAAGCATCATCGCGCAAATCCAAATGAGTTTCTCGTACATGGATCCCTCGTAAGTAGGGGCATCGAGGACGTGGCAGCTCAAATCACCGTTATGAAGGCGAGCGGCAACGGCGTTGGCCCACTTACCGGTGGCTGCGGTGAGACCTTCCGGGTTGAGATCGGTCACTCCATCTGTCGGCTTGTCGCCTGCAGCCGCCACGGCGAAATAAATTAAAGCTTGAGTGTTTGATCCGAGGCCTTGAGCATCCAAAAAGGGCTGGAGCATGCCGTTTTGGATGAAAACCAAGTCTTCTCGACGTTCTGGAGGGGTGTTCTTGATCACATCTTCGAGTACATCGTTGCGAGTGGCGACGATCACTGGACCAGTCTTTGGCTCGCTTGGGAACGCTTCACCTCTACGGACAATCACATCGCCCTCGACACCCATCTCAGCGAGCGCTTGGCCGACCCGACCGCCACCGATGATGATGGCTGGAGTGACATCCTTGCTAGCGTTCTACATTGGTTGAAAAGAAAGGTCAGCATTTACCACAACGACGCACGACGTTCGCGCGACTGTAGAGTCGAGGATAGAAGTAATCGAGTTCTACACGTACCGTCATGACGCTCTTACCGCGCCTCGAAATGTCACTGCGAGTGGCACGAGCTGCGGTAGAGGTTCCGAAGCTAACTTTCGTTGCCGCCTGTGCGTGCATGACAATTGTGCTATCGCCGTTGCCGAGCGACAGAGTGAGGGAGTAACTGTTAAGAGGGGGGGGGTTGTGTCGCGAAACTGGACAGACGCGTTGGTATGAAGACAATCATTTACAAAGAGCGAAATCGGCTAAGAAGAATGCACCTATGAGTCCGGCATCATTTCCACAGTCAGAAGGAACGACGTACTTCGCCAGACCGTCTTTCGTGATGAGTTCATCGAGAGACATGTATCCAGCGAGAAGCTGAGGAATGCGCTCACGCACTTTTGGAAACAAGCAAGAGCGCTGCATGACGCCACCTCCGAGGACGATTCGCTCAGGAGAGAGTGTCAACGATAACGTAACGCACAGTCCGGCTAAATAATGCGCGCATGCGTCCCACACGGGGTCATCATCGGGAAGCGATACCAAATCTCGTGGGTCAACCTGTCGGCGTTTTGCAAGCGCGCCGCTACTCACCATTCCCTCCACGCAATTTCCATGGAATGGACAGGTACCGGGGAAGTCATCGCCATCCAACGACTTGACATGGACATGCCCCGCCTCTGGATGCAAAATGCCGTGCACAGGCAATCCATTCACAACGATCCCGACGCCCACTCCTGTGCCAACTGTCACGTAACAGCACGACGTCTTCTCCACCTCGTTGCTCTGTCTCCGGAATCTCGCGTACTCAGCCATCGCCGGAGCGTTCACATCGGTATCGAATCCAATGGGAATCCCACCTCTCGTCTTCAATCGCGCGTGCGATCGCCACGCGTCGTCTCCTTCCTCTCCAAAGAGACCGCCAAGGACGTCGGTGTTCGCCCAGCCCGGTTTCGGCGTCGTTGTAATGTAACCGTACGTGTCTCGATCCACGCGAACATCCACCGGTCCGAACGTCGCGACCCCGATCGCATCAACCTCTCTCGCGTTCGCTTCGATCCACTCCCGTATCGTCGCCAGCGTCTCCCGCGGGGTTGTCGTCGGGAACTCAGCTCGAGTCGCTCTCACTCGCGAGCGCACATCCACCTCACCGGTCGGGTCCTCCACCGACTCCCCCGGGGCGAGCTCGACGACGGAGGCGACCCAGGTCGTACCTCCGCCCTCGATCGCGAGCAGCCTGCGGGATCGATGCGTCGTCGCCATCGGTCTCGGCGTCGCTCTCGAGAGCGTCGAGCGTCAATAGCGGTCGTTCGCAACGGCGCGTACTGGAGTTGCGAAAACGAGATGAAGTTCCGAATCGCAGAGAATCGCACATTTCGGTCTGAAATCGTCAAAAATACAAAAACAGGTATAAAAACAACTAAATACTACCCGACCGTCCGAGAAGATGACCGGTACCTCTGACTCAAAATCTGACTCGTCAAAGACCCCCCATTGGCTTATCTCTTTTTCATCCCTGCGGCGAGCGACCGGGGCGCTCCAAGGCGCGCTGGGGCGCGTATGAGTTCGCGCGCGCGTTGACGCATCCGCCTCTTTGTTCGACGCACACGCCGACGAGCACGACGCAACATGGGTAAGAAAGGAAAGGGTACTGGGTCCTTCGGTTCTCGCAGAAACAAGTCGCACACTTTGTGCCGACGGTACGTGTTCGACGACGCAGCGACCGAGCGCGCGCGCGAGTTTGACCCTAAGTAGGGCTTTACGGCGATGACATCGCGAACGCGTTTGAGAGCGACGACTGACGACAGAGGGATTGTTTTTGATGCCAATCACAGATGCGGGAAGCGTTCGTATCACATTCAGAAGTCCACGTGCGCCAGCTGCGGCTACCCGTCCGCGCGCACGCGTAAATGTACGTCTTGCGACTTCGCGCCCGAGACGCTCGCGGCTCGATCCCGATCGAGAGGTTTCGCGCACCGACGCGTGCGGCGACTCGAGTGGACCGCACAAGAGGGGTTTGAATGATTACTGACGATGCGTTTCTTTTCTTTCTCCGCTTTACAGACAACTGGAGCGTGAAGGCGATCGGTCGCAAGACCACGGGCACCGGCCGCATGCGCTACTTGAAGACCCTTCCTCGTCGCTTCAAGAACGGTTTCCGCGAGGGTGAGTGACTTTTGCACGACGTTTATCGCGCACGAACCTCGGTGTTTCGCCTCGCAGATCTCGTAGATACGCTCAAGAACAAGATTACTGACTGGTTCGTTTCATTTTCTTCCGAATCCGCGCAGGTACCGAAGCCAAGAAGAGAGTTGCCACCGCGTAAGCGTCGGTAAAATTTGGTTCTTAGCGAGTAGAGGGCGGCGAAGTCGCGTCGGAGTGACATGCGATTTCTGGTGAGTTCTTGTAGGGTGAAGCAGTTGTTATGAGACACAAATGATCACTTTAATAATCTGTCGTATCTTACATGATGTCATTCTCGCGCATGAGCTTTCTAACTTGTTCGAGGGTGAGGAACATGCAGACGTTCCACCCGCCCAACCTGGCAAAATTTGGAAGGAATCCACCATAGAACGCCATGGGTCCCTCTTGAGCGAGCGTCTTGACGCAGCAATCGACGAATCCTTTATACTTGCCTACGCTATCACCCATGACTCTCGATTTCACCACGTCGACGGGCGAACCTACTGTGCATGCGACGAGACCAGCCCCCAACGCCGACGCAATGTGCGTGAAGACGTCATCCTTCATCCCGACTCCCATGAAAGTTTGCTTGAACTGATCGTACGAAGCCAACTCTGCCGCATTGATGATAGAGTTTCTCATCACGTTCGGCGTCAATCCAGTCCAAAGCGCAGCTACACCTTCCTCTTTGATGATGATGCGATAGGCGCTCAACGCGCTCGGGTACTTTTTTGGGGTTCCCGGCGGTAGTTTACCCTCTGCCTGCATCCTAACCTTGACGAGATCTGTCGGAGACGCGACCATAATCCCCAACGCACCCGTGGTGAGACCTGCCGCGATCTTCAGCTGCAAAGGTACGTCCCCGACGTGGTCCTCGCCCACGTAAAAGTTCTTCACCGGCTCATACATACCGATTCGAAGTCCACCAAAGAGCACCTGACGATGTATACCCGGCGTGATACCTTTCCAAAGCGCTGCCATGCCTTCCTCAGCAGCCACTGTTCGCATCGTTCCCAGCATACCTCTGTATTTCGGCGCCCCACCTCCAGCAGAACCAGAGGCCTGCAGCTGTAATCTCACCTTTGCCGTGTCCAGAGGAATGGTGCAAAACTCCGCAAACGACGCGGAAAACGCGCTCGCGCACAACTGCCCGACGAACGGGTTAAGCATGGGCTTCCGCTCAACCTCGGACGCCGACATCTCAATCTCTCCCGGCGTGCTCTGCCGTATCGCCTTGAGCGTTCGCGGCGGAGCCTCTTCGCCAGCTGCTCGACGAGGACATCTTGATCGGAAAAATGGAAAACATCACATTGAAGATGATTTAAGACCATCTGAGACCACACAAGAAGATTTATATCGTTCAGGCGACGTCACCCGAGAGGTTGCGGATCCAAGCCCGGCACAACGCGACGCGCGCAATCAACGCCGACGTCGAACGAGCGATCGACACCGTCAATCGCTTCTCCTCGTTTGAAGACCGAATCGAACCGAGTTAAAAAGCGCGCGCGCTACCAAAAAGCGTCTGGACGACCCGCGGTTGAATTCGTGGTTGGTTACGTCATGTTCAGCGTGGTTGGAGGAAGAACAACGTCCTCTTCGCTGTCTTCGTCTTCGTCGTCTTCGCTGACGGGATCTTCTATCAGAGGATCTTCGACCGGACGCGCTCGCGCGAGAGTCGGAGGCAGAAGAGCGGTGGCGACGCCCACGCGAGCCAACGCGGATATAATGGATGAGGTCGGTTCGCTGCAGATCAAGGAAGGTCAACTCACGCGGGAGCGTTACGTTGCGAGCAACCGGTTCAGAGTTCAAGAGGGTAAAGGACCGGCGTTTGAAAAGCGTTGGGCCGAGCGCCCGTCTCGCTTGGCGAAGCTCGATGGATTCCGTTTCTTTACTCTCATGCGACGAGTGGAAGGCGGTGACGACAGTGACGAAGAGGCAAACTACGTCTCTTTCACCATTTGGAGCGACAAGCAAGGATTTGACGCATGGAGAAAAGGTGATGCATTCAAGGAGGCGCACGGGGGTGGAACCATCTTTGGTTTCATGTCCATGCTCGTGAGCAGTTTGATGATTCTCAAGGGTGGCCCAAAGCCGGCATTTTACGACGGCATCTTGCCTGTCTCTGGGGCTCCAAGCGACGCGAGCAAGAAGTGGCAGAGCGATAATGGCTGGAGACAAGTCCCGGCCGATGGTAAAACCCCAATCGACTCTGACGTCTTTGCTGCGATGAACCGCTTCAAGGTTCTTGAAGGGCAGGAGGCAGCGTTTGAGAAGCGGTGGGCGGAAAGAGAGAGTGAATTGAAGGATATGCCGGGATTCGTCACTTTCCTGATGCTTAGACGAGATGCAGTCAATCCAGATGATGGATACAACTACTCTACGTATACCGTTTGGGAAAACCGCGCTGCCTTTGACAACTGGCGCGCGAATGGAAGCAAGAAGGCTCATGCCAAGGCGGGTGAGGCCGAGCCCATGTTCGAAGGTCGCCCATCGCCAGTATTTTACGAAGGTGTCTTGGCTTTGCTATCTCCGGAAGGAGCCTAAAATTACATTCTACCGCTGCAATGCTATTATCTAAATTTAATGGTATACAACAAATCCTCAACCTCTGGTGCGGCAGACCCAAGGTCAAGTTTCGCCTGAAGAACCCGCACAATGCACGTGTATGCCTCTTCAAACGCTTTAGAAAGCCTCGTTGCGTCATCCTCGCTCACCGATCCATCTCCCGTTTGACAAGCTGCGTATTCGCAGGCGACCGCCAGAATAGTTCGAATATGTTCCGCAAGTAACGTCCAAGTAGGATCTGGAGAAACTAAGCATCGACTCGTAGCCTTGTTTAAAAAGTCTTCATGAGCCATTCGAATAGCCTCTAAAGTGGGTGCTTTGTCTATATCGCGCATCAACTGATCCCACTCTATCTGTAAAATACGTGTGAGAAGATATTCGCGCAATGACGACACAAAGTATCGAAGCCTTGGTTCGAGTCGCTGTGCGACGTCGCCACCCATTCCACTTCCTGGCATGCGACGGATATGTTCTGTCCACCTAGTGACGGAGACTTTTTGCATGGAAGCATGGGCTAAACGCAGCTGCGTCAAGAACACTGTCACTTGATTGTACTGGGCCATCGTACTTGGAGGAATGACGATATTGTGAGGCCATTTGATATCCAACGTGTAACGCAGCGAGGCTAGCTTCTCCAACGCACCGGTGCCGATGATGGCATGAGAGAAGATGTTATCCTCCGCTTCGGGGATGATCTCGAGATGCATGATACGACCTTTGAGTGCGTTATCCGATTTCTCGTCGACAAACGCATCGACGAGCAGTTCGTTGAGTGTCGTCTCGTTCCATTTGCTGGCAATTTTACTTGCATCGTCTAAAATGGCGAAAACTGCGTCGTAAAATTGCGTCGCAGCATCGCCTGCGCCACCGAGAAACAGTGAACGCAAGGCATTTAGCTCGTGTTTCACATCTAGCTTATCACGTAAGTGAGAAGCGAGCGTAAACTGCACGTCTTGCGCCCGTTTGTGGATGTGATGCACGAGGCACTTTTCAACGAGCAAGCTCATTGGGCACGACGGAACGTGCGTACTAAAGTAGTCGCTGAGCCAAGATAGAAGAGATTCGACATGATCCTGCATTGGCGTTTTCGTTCGACGCTCGTTGTAGGCTAAGACTCGAGTCGGTCTCGAAACAATTTTGTTCTTAACCACATCCATGGAAACGCTTCGAATCCCAACCAGTGACACCGGACTGCTGAACACATCCACTTTCAGTGTGTCGATCGCTCGCGTCTCTCGAATCAAAGCTTTCGCCCGCTCACTCGGATGTGAATCACCGTCCATCGCAAAAGGTCTTGCTGGATTCAAAATTAATGGAACATCTCTGCAGAAACACTCGCTCAAATGAAGAGGAAAGGTTGGTATCGAAATCAAACCGGCTGATTCGGTGTGATGCAAAAGCTCAAGGGAACGTCCAACATCAAGCATAGTGGGCGCTATATCCCTGAGAAAACTCGGAATCTCAATATCGTGACGAAGAACAAATCCACTAAGCCAGTGTTCCTTGCTACCAACGAAATCATCCGAAGCACGACCTCGGGCTACAAAGAGTTCTCCCGCGGGATCATCCAGCACTCCGAGACTGAGCCAACGATGCAAGCCTTGCAGATAAGGCTGAATAGTTTCTATGAACAAGGACAAAGTGATCGCAAAAGCTTCGGAGTTTGCAATAGCCTGGTAATCTGACGCCATATCGTAGACGGTGGACAAGCAATGGCTCGCAGCTTCAGCTGCGGGAGTACCTTTGACGGGGAATGCATCGCGTGCGACCTGCTCAAGGATGCTCGCCTTGGATTCGATCCGGCGAACACTCGCTCGCAATTCCAAAATCGTCGGAGTCGACGTGGTCATTCCAAAAACACGTTGCTCCAACGGAACCAAAGATTGTTTCAGCGTTTGGGCTTGTTGCCCCAAAGCCTGGGCGAAAGCTTGGATAGTTGGCCCATGGTCAAATGACGCTTTGCTCAACTGCTGCAAGTGGGCCAAACCCGCTGCGACATCGCGAACCGATGCCAAAGCGCCATTCACTGTCGTGGCCGAAACATGAGGGAGCGATACGTGCTCGATGCTGGCGTCTCCCACTCTCAGAGCGTGTAATGCTCCATGCACTAAACTCGTTTCGTTCGGCAACGCCTTCGGCATGACAGCAGCTAACAGCTCGGCGTCACTGCGTGATGCGTTAGTTTCACGCAAAGCCGTTTGCAAATTTCTCGCTTGCGCAATAATTTCGGGTACGTAGGTTTTCTCAGAAGATACCTTGGCTAAGCTGCGCTCCACCGCTAAAACTGGTTGGACATTTTCATTGTACAGGAGCGAGTCTCTCCAGGAGAACTCTGGATCTGTCGCGTCCTCACCGGCCTTCTCATCCAAATCAACCGTCGCGACGTTAACGCAAATATTATCATTTTCGTTTTCCTCGTCCGACCACACCGATAGAGTGGAATCGCTCGCCGAATAACGGTCTTCTTCGTCGTCAGCGCTGTTTGTTTGCGCCAGTGCTCCCTCTCCGTCTCCAAACAACCCCCCATCACCCTCTTTCGCAACATCTGCCCGCGCTAAACCGAACAAGGCATCTTCATACTCTCCTCCACCATCCATTGGCGTGCTCAGAGGCCTTCTCGACAATCTTAACAACATTAAAACCACTCTCCAACCTGTGTCTTCATCCGCTCCGCTCCCCAGTCTCCATCTATTCGACAACGTCCTCGCCTTTCCTCGCAACGCCGCCCCCTTGGCGTCCTGTGCCGCCACCTCCATGCGTTCACACAACGTCTCAACCTCTCTGAACACCTCATCTTCGCTCAAATCCCGGTATCGATGCACATTCAGGTGATAATCGCAATACTCTTTGCACAGTTTAAAATTCTCTCTGTCGCTCCTTCTCTCGGATGTCTCACTGACACCGACGTGTTGAACGATGAGACGATCGACAAGGGCGACGACGCGTTCGTTCCGCGCAGTTTCCACTGAGCTGCTCGCCATGTCGTCCTCCTTCGATACCGGTACCGGCGGTGCGTCGGTCGTTGACTCTGTGTTTCTCGGTCGTCAAAGAGTGACGTGTCGAACGACGGGTTCGTCCGGGCACGGTCGAAAGATGCGAGGATCGATGGCGTCTGCGTCTGCGTCGACGACGCCGCCGGCGACGAGGGCGGGGTCTGCGTCGGCGGCGACGCGCCGATCGGTTCGTGCGCGTCGCTCGACGGCGTCGGAGGGACGACGACGAGGTTTCGTTCAGCAGCGGCAAAAGAGCTCGACGACGCGCGAAAAATGCATCGCGCGAGCGACGGCAGAGGATGAGGATGAGTTTGCGATATTTCGATTCACGCTCGGTATACCAGGGTTCGACGACGAGGACATTCCGCGCGTTGTCGGCGGGTTGGGCGGGTTGGCGTTGGTTGCAAACCACTTGGCGGCGGGCGCGTACGGGTCGGAGGCGTTGCATCGGAGCGAGAGTGTCGGGATCGCGCTCTGCATCGCGTGTGTATTGGCGCCAGAATTGGGTAGACGTTTGAAAGGGGACGGGACGAAGTCTGGGAGGTCGAAAAACAGTGTTGGGGTGGCACCGGGGGAGGAGGGCGAGTCGGTGTTTGCGCTGCGAGAGAGCTCGAGCGAGGCTGAAAAGGAGGATTGTGCATGGGCTTCGTACGCGATACTCACGAATACGCTGGCGAGTGGGCTGATTTACGTCGACGCCGAGGGGCGGGCGCAGCTGGTGCGAGGAATAATTCGAGGCAAAGAGGACGGGACGCCTGACGCGTCCAAGTCAGAAACGCTGTCGCGCGTCCAGACCGCTTGGCAAAGCGTCTCAACCACCTCGAGCGATTACTTTACCTCTCGCTGGGATGTCGATCGAGCGGGCGCAAACACATGGGCCTTTCTACCTCCCACCGTGGAATCCGTATCGGTACACCGAGCCTCAAACGATGGCGGCGTTCTCATCGTCTGGAGCGACGTCGATCGAGCCTTTTCCCGTAAAGATCGGAAATGGTTGGATGCCCTCGCCGTTAAACTCTCGTCAATCTCTCGTCAGAACAGCGCCTAGTCCGATCCCGTTGTATTAATACTATTTCTCTTCCATTCCTTGACGTCATACGCTTTCTTTCCCGGCCCGTCATCTCTCTGTCGTCCGTCTTTCTTTCAATTCAGACTACTCGTTGTTGGCAAAAAAAACGGCTCTGCGTGCGTTACTTTTTGGTTTTTACGAAGGTGTACGTCTTGTCCCTCGGATCGACGCGCTCGAACGTCACACGGCGACGGAAGGAGACGACGACGACGGCGACGACGAGGAAAACGACGACGAATCGTTCTTTTGAACGCACTCGCTCAACACCCTACGTGAACGACGATTGACACGTGTGAGCAGCGGTGAGAGACCACGGCGGTGCGCCTGCCTCGAGTTTGGTGATACTTTCGAGACACGAAGACGCTCGAGTGATCGATCGATCGGACGAACCGTCGAACGAGCGAGATGGATGCTGATTACGGCATTGTGGATGGATTCGATGAACCCCCGCATGAGTATATTCGGTCGTTGCTGTCGCGACCGATCATCGAGCGTAAGCTTGCGGATACGTTTTTCAACGGAGACGTGTCTCGCGTGGAGAACGAACACGATTCTCTAACGGAGGAAGCGCTGGAGAAGTTCTTCTTGAAGGAGTTTGGCGGTGGGATGTTCCGCGCTGGGAGAGAGTTTTCGTTCGTGTTGTACGGTGCGAGCGGGTACACCGGTTCTTTGTGTCTCGAGTACATCATCAAGAATGTAAAAAATCTTGGAACGCGCGTGTCTTTTGCTCTGGCGGGGCGAAGCGAGGATAGACTTCGGGAGCGTTGGAAGGAGGTGACGAGCAGACACCCGACGGAATATGAGCCTGGATTCATCACATGCGATCTCAAGGACCCAGTTGCTATTCGTGCCATGGTGATCCGCGCTCGAGCCATCGTAAACATCGCGGGGCCGTTCATGCTCACTCCCGCAGACATGCTGGTGCGTCAACACGCAAGACATGAGATCGATACTCGACGACTGACCTCTTGCGCGTTTGCAACTACTTTTAGGCTGAAGCTTGTATCGAATACGATGCAGATTACATCGACGTGAACGGTGAAGTACCGTTTACGAAGAAACTTCTCAAGTATCATGACTGGGCCAAGGCGAATCGCGTCCTCGTTGTTCCAAACGCCGCGGGTGCGGGAGGAGTCCCCGATGTTGGTTGCTTCTACACCGTACAAGAGCTGAGGAAGAAGGTTGGCACAGACGTTCCCGTCGATAAGATGCACATGTATCTCTACGGTAGTCCCGGTGGCGCACCATCTGGTGGTACGCTCGCCACTCGCGCAGCCATGAATGCGGCGATGAAGGACGTGGCCGCGTTGATGTCAAACCCGTTCGCGCTCGGTGGATCGATTCAAGGTGGCAAAAGACCAGAAGATGCGGATCGAAATCTCAGTCAGGTTGAGTATGATAAAGAATATGACGCGTGGAAGGCACCTTTTACGTATGCGTTTTATGAGACTCGCCTGGTGCGACGAGCAAATTGGCTTCTGCGCGACCTCGGACAAGAGCCCTACGGTCGTTCTCTCAACTATCTCGAGCACTTGATCATGCCATCAGAAAAGTCGGCTAAAGATTTACAGCAGTCCAATACGAGTTCAAAAGCAGAGGAGGAAAAGCTCCGCAAGGAAGGACGTCTTTACAAGAAGGGCGACGGTCTCGATGAAGCTTCGCGCGACAACATCTGGTCCGAGTACTGGTTCGACGCCGTATCCGAAGAGGGCGAAAAGATTCGTACTCGATTAACTGGTAGAGATGGCTACGACGAGACGGCGCACATGTCCATCGAACTTGCCATCTTGTGCTCTGAATACAGAGAAAGGTTGCCATTTAGAGGTGGCGTTTTAACGCCTGGCGTCGCCGGTGGCGAGCCGTACATCGAAGCTCTCGCGAACACCGGTCTTAAATTCGAAGTCATGGCGGAGGACGCAAAGATAGACTTTTCTCGTCTGATTGCAGCCTCAAAAGAGTAGCTTCACATTCATCTCGCTGCTCGGTCGTGTAATGTTTAAGCAAAAGTTCCTTCACTTGTCGCCTCGCGCATGAGTCTCGCCGCACGCGGCTCGTCTCTCCTCGCGCCGGTTCGCTCTTCATCTCGACGCACACACCGTAGACACTCGACGCGCGCGACCATGAGCGACGGTCAAAAGACGCTGCTCACGTTTGACGTGGACGGTACGCTGATTAGAGCTCAAGGCGCTGACGCGAACAAGTTTCACAAAGACGCCTTCGCCCACGGCTTTAGAGAAGTTTTCGGGATTGAGACCAATATTGATGTCGTCCAACACCACGGATCGACGGATCAGCTGATTGTCGAGGCCGTGATGCGTCATCACGGGGTGCCAGACGCGGACATTCGGGCGAAGATGGCGGCGGCGTGCCAAGCGATGTCAGCCTTTGCAGTGGAACGGAAATCCCACGCCGCAGATGGTCTAGAGCTGCTGCCCGGGGTGAAGACGTTACTGGAAAAATTATCATCCAACCCAGACGTCGCCGTGTGTCTCGTCACGGGTAACTTGGAGCCGATTGCGTGGGCCAAAATGGAAAAGCTCGGAATTGCGCATCTCTTCACTCCGCCAAAGTTTGGAGGTTTTGGGAGCGATCACACCGATAGAGGAGAGCTCGTTCGTTTGGCAGCCGAACGGGCGGAATCATTACTTGGTTTTGAGGCGCACAACACGCGCCGATGGCATTTCGGTGACACGCCGAATGACATGAAAGCCGCCGAGTTTGCGGGCGCGACCGCCGTGGGTTTGCTGACGGGAATTTTTTCCCGCGACGAGCTCGCGGATAGCTCTGAAGCCGCCGAACCAATCATCCTGGACGATTTATCCGACACGAGCGCTGTGTTTGCGGCGCTAGGTTTACATTAAAAAGGCTCGCTACTGTACAATACATTAATTAATGTTGGTTTGTTTGACGTCATCCAGACATCGCGAACGCCGTCGCCGCCGCCGCGCTCACCGCCAACCACGCAGCCGAGCGTCCGATCGCCCCCGACGTCCCCTCTGTGTTTTCTCGCACGACGCTCCACTCCCGCGTCGTAATGTCAAACTCCCACATGTCGTTCAACCCGTTTCCACCAAACAGAAGAAACGTCGCCCCAGCCTCTCCGTCGGGCGTCATCATCGCGCCTCCGTTTCGCCTCGGCGGCCGCGCGCTCCCGGCCGGGACAATCTCTTCCCAGCTCCCAGCGCTCCTATCAAACCTCCACAAGTCATCGTAATCCCCCTCGTACTGACTTCGCCCGCCGAACACGTACACGTCGTCTCGCAACGCGCACGCGCACGCCCCCGTTCTCCCCCGCGGCGCCGTTCCCGCTCCGTCGTGCAAACGCGTCCAGTTCCCGTCGTACCCCCCATCGGCGCCTACCACCGCATCGAACTCCCACACGTCGTTCGCCTCGTTCCCATCGATTTCGATCCCACCGAACGCGACCAGTCTCGCCGCGCTCCCGCTCGATGCCGACGCCGCGAACGTCGCGTGCGCCGCTCCGCCTCGTCCGCTCGGCGCGATTCCGAACCGGTTCGCGTCCCGCGTCCGCACGTCCGGCGTCGTCGTCGTCGCGCACTCCACCGGTCCCGCGAACGCCGCGAACGCCGCCATCACCGTCATCACCGCCGTCTTCGTCGCCATCGCCATCGTCGCCCGTCCGTCCGTCCCTTCGCGGACTAACGGGTGAACGGGTGAGGCGCGCGCGACCGAAACCGCGCGCGAGAGAAGATAGATAGACAGATAGATAACGTATAAGTGTACATAAATATACATAACGATAACATACTTTATAACAGAATCGATCCATAAATACAACACACAGTCTGGAGAGAGAGTAAGTATCCTTTAACTTGTAACTAACAAAATATCATCTAGTATAAGTATGGAACACGCGTATATAAAATAGAATATCTCGAGAATCACGTGTGTACGCACGCACTCGTTTCGGTTCGTTTCGGGTCTCGTGCGCCTCTCGTTCGTTCGTTCGGGTTTACGTCTTCACACCGGCGAGCGCGGGAGAACACGCGAACGAACCGAGTACGAACCGAACCATGCGCGCGGTCGGAGCGGTGAACGCGATAACCTCCCGAACTGCGACGACGACGACGACGATAAGGAGGCGGAGGACTCTTTTGAGAAGCAGAGGGACGACGAAGATGACGACGATGGCGATGGGTTCGGGCGGTGCCGATGATGATGGGCGAAAGTCTCGCATAGGGCTGTGCGGATTGGCGGTCATGGGACAAAACCTGGCGCTGAACGTGGCGGAGAAAGGGTTCGATATCTCGGTGTTCAACCGATCGAGCGATAAGACGGACGTGTGCGTGGCGAGAGCGGAGAAGGAAGGGCTCGGGGAACGCCTGCGCGGGTACCGGGACGTCGGGGAGTTTGTGAACAGCCTGGCCAAACCGAGATGCGTCATCATCTTGGTGAAAGCCGGTGCCCCGGTGGACGCGACGATCGAAAATTTGTGTAAACACATGGAACCGGGTGATTGTATCATTGACGGCGGGAACGAGTGGTACGAAAACACGGAGAGACGAAGCCGAGAGTTGGGGGAAAAGGGAATTTTGTACGTCGGCATGGGCGTGAGCGGCGGCGAGGAAGGCGCGAGGAACGGACCGTCTATGATGCCGGGGGGATCCAAGGAGGGTTACGAAATCATTCAAGACATCTTGAAACCGGTGAGCGCGCAAACCGATTCCGGAGCTTGCGTTACCTACGTCGGACCGGGCGGGGCGGGTAACTTTGTCAAGATGGTGCACAACGGCATCGAGTACGGCGACATGCAGCTCATCTCTGAGGCGTACGACGTGCTCAAGACGGTGGGCGGGCTCACGAACGACGAGCTCGCCGCCGCGTTTACCGAATGGAACCAAGCTGAGCTCGAGTCGTACCTCATTGAGATTTCCAGCCTCATCTTGGGCAAGAAGGATGATCAGCCCGGTAAGGAGAGTGACTTTTTGGTGGACAAGATCCTCGACAAGACTGGCATGAAGGGCACCGGTAAGTGGACCGTCCAGCAAGCCGCTGAACTTTCCATCGCGGCGCCGACGATCGCGAGCTCTCTCGACTCGAGATTCATCTCCGGTCTCAAGGATGAGCGCGTCGCCGCCGAGGCCTTTTACGCCAAGCACGGCTTGGCGCCCGCCGCCGGCGCCGGTCAAGTTGACAAGCAGCAGCTCATCAACGACGTTCGATACGCGCTTTATGCCTCCAAGGTTATGTCTTACGCGCAAGGGATGAACTTAATTCGCGCGAAGAGCAACGAACAAGGCTGGAACCTCAACCTCGGCGAAATGGCGCGCATCTGGAAGGGTGGTTGCATCATTCGCGCCGGCTTCCTTGACCGCATCAAGAACGCGTACGACCGAGACGCCAACCTTCCGTCTTTGCTCGTTGACGAAGAATTCGCCAAGGAAGTCATCCAACGCGAAGGTGCTTGGCGCCGCGTCGTTACCGCTGCCATCAACTCTGGCGTCGCCGTCCCGTCCATGTCTGGTTCTCTCGCGTACTTTGACTCGTACCGCCGCGGTCGCTTGCCCGCCAACCTCGTTCAAGCTCAGCGTGATTTCTTCGGATCTCACACGTACGAGCGCACGGACATGGAAGGCTGGTATCACACTCTGTGGAGTGACATGAACAGTGCCGACAGCATCACCACTTCCGGCTACAAGGCTTAAAATAAAAGGTGGATGTTTTGACAAAGAACAAATTGCCACACGCACATGCGCGCGCTGTACAGAACCAACTTTTTACTTACACAGGCTGTAATGCAATGCTACCATGAATCAACTGCTACAATCGTACACTTCCTAAATCCTATTGCTATTTTATCAAAAGACTGACGCGATACGATCGTCCAAAGCCCCCACGCGCGGTCTTTTAACGCCGGGCGCTTGTCTACCTCTCTCTGGCGCGCCGTGTGTGCTCGGAAACGTCGGCATCTCTGATGGCGGCTTCGGTGGCGGAGCCTCGCTGAAGTACGGATGCGCGAGCGCCTCTTTGGCGCTCACTCGCTTTTCTGGGTCGAAAGTGAGCAACATGTCGAGTAAACTGACCCCAGCCGGCGACAGCTTGGGAAAGTTGATTTCGAGAAAGTTGTAAGGCTGGTCTGGAAACTTGAAGTTTCTCACGTTCGGAAGCGACTTCCACCCGGGCCAAATGTTTTCGTTCGGCGATCCAAGTAGAGCACATATCATTTGCACCTGTTGAATCTCGGTCGTTCCCGGAAACAGCGGTTCGTGCTTGAGAAACTCGGCAAAGATGCAGCCGACGGCCCACATGTCCACCGCCGCCGTGTACTTGGCGCTGCCAAACAAGAGCTCGGGCGCGCGATACCACAGCGTCACCACCTTGGGCGTGTAACTCCCTTTATCGATCGGCTCGAAATCGCGCGCGAGACCGAAATCACACAGTTTCAGCTCGCCTCTTTGGTTGAGCAGTAGGTTGCTCAACTTCAGGTCTCTGTGAAACACAAAGCGTTCGTGCAAGTACTCCACCGCTCGAAGCGTCTGCTTTATCAGCGATTTCACCTCGCTCGGCGTAAAAGTCGTCTTGACCGTATCAATCAACCTCGCCAAATCGTGTTCACAGTACTCAAACACCAAAAACACGTTGTTCAACCTGTCGCCCTGAATCACCTTCAACAGCCGCACGATGTTCTCGTGTCGCATCCTCTGCAGTATCCGCACCTCACGCAGCGACGTCAACGGCATCCCATCCCGCTCCTGATCCATCCGAACCTTTTTCAACGCCACGATCGACCCCGTCGAGCGCTCTCGAGCCTTATACACCACCCCGTACGTCCCCTCACCGATGCGTCCGAGCTTTTCATAGTTACCGAGCGTGTTCTCCCCGGGCCCGCCCGCTTCCTCCTCCGCCGTCGTCGCCGTCGCCGCCGCCGCCATCGGTAGCCCACCCGACGGACGCGCTCAGAGAAGAACCAAACCCGCGCGGTCTCGTTCCCGAGGATCGAACGCCGGCGCGTCCGTCGTCGACTCGCGTCGACCGTCGTCGCGGACGCGCGCACTACCCCACTCTATTTTGACTGGTCATAAAGCAAGAAAACGCATAATGTTGAGTAATGAATCGTCAACTTTGTACCCTGTCCCGTCGTCACCGCACGCGCGTCGCGCCAAAATCTTCACACGCGCGCGCGCCGTCGTCGTCGAAACGACGACGAACGACGACGACGTGGGCGAAAATCCGCGTCGGTCGCTCCCGCCGATCCCTTCGTCCGTCGCTTCGTCCGTCCGTCGGTTCGTTCGGACGCGCGCGGGATAATTCAAGTCCATCCCTCCCGCGTAGGCGACGGTTGAGGTCTCGTTCCCCTGTCGGACGGAATCGTAAATAATGGTTGCCGTGTTCGTCCTCGGTGCGGCGACGGTGGGAACGGTCGTGATCAACGTGCGTAAAAATGCGGTGAAAAAGCGCGCGACGTCGTCGATGTTTGAGGAGGAGGCGCGACGAGCAGCGTCCAAGGCGCGAGTGGAGGGGATCGAAGCCATGCTCAAGGAGATGAAGGACAAGGCGGAGAGCGCGGAAGCGAAACTCGACGCGGCGCTTAAAGAGAAGAATGCGATCGAACGGGTGTTGGAAGAGATGGAGAGGACGAAATCTAACCTCACGGTGGAAAATGTCGAGCTTCGGGACTCTGTGACGGTGTTGAAGAACGATTTGGAGGCGCACAAATCGAGACACTCGCTCGTGGTGCGCAAGTGGAGAGATGAATTGGTGACGTATCGGGAGAAGAGTCCGGCGGATTTCTTAGCCGAGGTCATCGGTCTGGTGAGCGATATGGATAACGAGGTGACGATTGAGGTTATCCCAGCAGAAGTGGCGTCGGCGGCGCCGGCCAAGTCGAAGGAGGAGGTTCGACTGGAGGAGTGCGAGTGGGACTTCAACCCGCGACTTGCCGTGGCGGACTCGACTCGGTTGTTGATGCTCGCAAACTCTGGACGCGCAGTCAACTCGAAGCGTGAGGCTCAAGTGAATAAGTACACAAGCGTTCGTCCGATCGCCTCTCCGCGTCGCGCGACGACGCCGACTCGCATGGCTCTTGGCAAGCTGACCAACTCTGGCACGCAGCGAGCCAATGCCATGGCGTCCAAGGCGGCTCAGTTGGTGCACCCGCCGAGCCAAAAGCTCAGCACTCCGCCGAAGGCGGGCAAGGCTGATCGTTCCATCGAGTTCGGTGAGTGCTTGCTCTTCGAAAAGGACATCCAAGACCGTCCCATGGAACACGTCGGTCGTCTCAACGGTGCTCGTTCGGGGGTCGTCGCAGAGATTGCGATGTTTGAGTCTGACGACTTTGTAGGCAGAAGGCCATCGAACGCACTCTCTTTGCGTCGTTAAATGCGTATCGTTTTAAATGTATTTTCAATTAAACGGACAACGTTCTCGCTAAATCATTCTTCATCCTCTTCCTCTTCTACTTTCGCCTTCTTGGCCCCGCCGGCTTCATCCGCTTCCCCGGCTTCGCGCTTCTTGTCGCCTGCTTCGCTCTCCTTCTCAATCAAGGAAATGAGCGTCTCAACGCGACGGCCAAGCTCTTTCGGAGTTCTACTCTTGATGAACCAGTCGAAGCGGAATTGCCAGTGCTGACGAATCTGCGCCTTGAGTTCATCCCAGTTGCCAAAGCCAACCTCTGGAATAGAGCACAGCAAGAAGCGGTCTTCCTCCTCAGTGAACGACTTGAACTTGTTGGGACCGTAAGACAACTTGAGTTCGCGCCACGGGTTCTTGTACATGGCGATCTTTTCTCTAACTGCCTTCAACATGTCAGCCTGACGTTGGATCTTTTGCTCCCCCTTTTCAATGTTGCTAATGATGCGCTGGTGATCTGCGACCTCTTCGTAACGCTTCCAGAACACAGCGCTGTAATCCTTCACTTCCTTGAGCGTCTTACCGTCCATCTCACTCGCAATGGCTTCGACGTTCTCGCGACCATGCTTTTCACTGAGGCGGCAGAACGCTTGGAAGTCTCGGCGGCTCCACTCGGTGAAGCCTTGCGCGAGCAACGTATCCATTTCAGTCTTCTCTTCATCCGTAAGCGCTGGCGGAGCGTTTGGATCTTCTTCCTCGGCAGCATCCGTGGCAGCCTCACCTCGCGCCGCGTTCTCTTCCTTCTTTCTATCCTTGTTCCACTCGTAAGTCTTACGACGCACATCCGCGTCGTAAAGCTCTTGAATGCGAGTCGTGTTGTAGAATTGGAAGTCGTGCATCTGTTGAAGCTTTGCAATCTTCGGTCCAGCGGGCTTGGACGGACGCTGCGCCGCGGCCATGGCGTTGCGATAGTAATCCGTTTCGTTATAGTTCTTCTTACGCTCACGCTTTGGCGGATCGATCCAGTTGCTACTGATGATCGCCTTGACATCGATGCCTTCTGGTAACTCTGAAGCCTTCTTGTCTTCTTCATCTTCGAATTCATACAACGAGTTTTCAGCACCCATGGAGAACTGAATCGCCTTCTCAGTGAAACCTTGCATCTTGCTATTGAGCGCCTTGGTTTCTTCCTCACCGCGAGCCATGATAGCGTCGACATCCTCATCGGTGATGGTGGTGGTCGAGGAATCGAAAATCTTCTCCGCACCGAATCGAACCATCGCCAAAAGTTCATCCTTGCCGAGGTTCTTCTTGTTCTCTTGCAATCGACCTTGTTGAATGACGAGAGCATCGAGAGCAAGCTTCTTGTACGCCTTTTCGATAACCTTTTCTTCGACTGACCCATCGGTGCAGAAGCGGAACACTTGTACTTCCTTCTTTTGACCGATGCGGTGAGCGCGATCCATCGCCTGGAGATCCATTTGTGGGTTCCAGTCGCTATCATAGATGATGACAGTGTCCGCGGTGGCGAGGTTGATACCCAAGCCACCAGCACGAGTGGAAAGCAAGAAGCAGAACTTTTCAGATCCCTCCTTGTTGAACGCATCAATGTGGTCTTCACGAACAGCTCCGTCAGTGCTACCGTCAATTCTGCAGTATTGGTAGTTTCGGTACATCAAGTAGTCTTCGAGAATATCGAGGAGACGAGTCATCTGGGAGAAGATCAATACTCGGCTGCCACGCTGCTGGAGTCGCGGGAGGAGTTTGTCCAACAACGCGAGCTTACCCGAGCTCTCGATAAGGTGTTCGCCAGTGATGTACGGCGGACCTGGTTCTGCACCTTGGAAGAGGTACGGGTGGTTGCAGCACTTTCTCAACTGCATCACAATGTTGAGAAGTCGGGATCTGTCGGCACCACTGTTGACAATGTCGATATCCTTCTGCAAAATTCGCTTGTAAAAGGTCCTCTGCATCTCAGTCATACCAATCTTCAAGATGGTCTCCTTCTTTGGTGGCAAGTTGGTCTCGACTTCCGTCTTGAGACGACGCAACAAGAAGGGGCGCAAAACCTTGTGAAGTTGGGAGACAACCTTTTCAGAGCCACCTTCACCGTCTTCGACGTTGGAGAACCATTCATCGAACTGACCAGCGTTACCGAACACTTCAGGAAGCAAGAAGTTGAGCAAAGCCCAGAGTTCGTGAAGGTTGTTTTGGAGCGGCGTACCGGTGATGAGCATGCGGTTGTTGGCGGACAACATTCTGAGAACAAGAGAAAGACGCGAGTTTTCATTCTTGAGACGGTGTGCCTCGTCGATGATGATGTATCTCCAGTGGAATTTCTTCAAAGCAGTCTTTTCCTTGATGACCATCTCGTAAGAAGTGACGCACACGTCAAATCCTCCAGGAACCAAGTACTTGGCCTTTTGCTCCTCGCGTTCCTCGGCGTTACCGTGAAACTTAAAAGTGCGAATGACCGGGCACCAACGCTTAAACTCGTTCATCCAGTTACCGAGCGTCGATTTTGGGACGACAACCATGTGCGGGCCGGTGATACCGCGGTACTCGTGAAGGTAACCGAGAAGAGAAATGGTTTGAAGCGTTTTACCCAGACCCATCTCGTCAGCCAAGATGCCGTTGATACCGTGGTCAAACAGACGAATCATCCAGTTGAGACCAGCGAGCTGATACTCGCGCATCTTACCGAACTTAATACACGTCGGTTGCGTCGTGAGACGCACGGCTTGGTAATCCTCGGCGTGCTCTACGAGTTCGGCGTCTTCGTCCTCCTCGGCGGCGTGACTCTTGTTTCGGCCGCGCTTCCCCTTGTTCGCCGCCTCGTTCGCCGCCTTGGTCCCGGACAAGAAGTGCGCGAAAACCTCAGTCTGCTGCAACAAAAATTTCCATTTACCCTTCTTGTTATCGCCCGCGATTTGTTTGTTCTGCTCGTCACGAACCCGTTCGAGTTCCGCCGTCTGCTGTCGCTTGAGCTCCCTCAAGCGTTCCCGCTCCGCCTTTGCCACCTCCTTGACGCCCGGAGAACTCAAACGTTCCTACGCGACGCGAGAAGAAATCAAAATTAAAACCCCTCATCGTCAGTCCTTCGCCCCTCCGCTCGCTCTTCAATCCTCCTCGCGCGGTCGGTTTCGAATTCAAAAACCGCAGGGTCAACTCTCCTGTTGTCGTCCGAGACGAGACGAGAGATCCCGGGATCACCCGATGGCGGATCCCTTCGATACCACCGACGACCCACCCCGCCCGTCGATTCTTCGCGCGCGCGCGTCCATCGCGTCGTACCTTATCGTCGTCGTAATCCTCATCGCTTCCGTAATCGCTTCCCGCGTCCCCGCTGTCGTCCTCGTCCGGCGCGGCGTTCTCGAACGCGATCTCGTCCTCCGGGTCGAGGTGTTCGTCCACCTGCGTCTCTCCTTCGTCACCCATCCTCGACGATCGTTCGTTCGTTCGTTCGATGCGTTCGATGCGACGCGTTCAACGATGTCGTTCGCCGTTTCCCCCGGGGGTTCGCGCGCGTCGAGCGGAACGCCGCGGCGCGTCGTCGTGTGCAGACGGCGGTCGCGTCCGGTCGCGGGCCATGATGTTTTTGAAAATCTCAACTCACCCTCGCTCGCTCGCCCTCTCAGTCGAGGTCGCGGTCGATCTCGATGGACGTCGTGAAGGTCGTTCTGTTCGCGAGTCTGTATGGATTTTATGAGAAACGAACCGTTGTCCCGCGCTGGTTTTTTTTGATTCTTCGTGTTCGAGGAGCGTTTTTTAGCACCTCGCCATGGCTCTGGCATGAGAAGGTTGGTGAGTCTTTCGTCGGGCAAACGCGCGGAAATCTAAATCTAAATCTAAATCTAAATCGAAGGGATGTCGCGAGCTATGAATGCGTCGCGTGTTGTTACATGGATGGATGCCTTGTCATTCGTCGCGCGCGGGTCTAGGTTTTGAGCTTTTCCTTTTTTTTCCTATCGGCGAGCTTGGCCGGGTCGTTGCGCTTGGTGGTGGAGAACCGACCGACGCCTTCGAGGAGATGAAGGTCGCTCTTGACGACTTGAACGACGTCTTCGTCGTCGAGAGTGTGCTTGAGACCGACTCTTTGACCGTAGTGCTTGGGACTGGTGCCCCAGACGAGGGCGTACTTGAGTTGCTCGGGGAGCTCGGCGTGGAGTTGCGCGCAAAAGTGCTTGACTGTGATGCCGCCGCGAGCGTCGCTCAAAACGACGGGTTCCTCAAAGTCAGCCTTCTCTCCCATCTTTTTCGTGTACACGCGCACGAGTCCCATGGCGTCCCAGATGCGCTTGAGGAGGTACTCCATGCCGAGATTCATGTAGCACGAGATGCACACCGAGTTTGGTCTTCGGCTCAGACGGTCCACCTCTTCAATGGTCAACGCGTCAATCTTATTGTAGACGTACAGACAGCGCACGTACTTTCTATTCCCCTCTAAAACGTCAATCAATTGATCCACGGTGGCGTCTTCTCTGAACAAAATCTCCGCGTGGTGAATCTTGTACTCTTGACACACCTTGAGCACCGTCTTTTCGTCAACCTTTGTCAAACCTCCTGGAACCGTGTTGTTCACCTGCACTCCACCCGCCTTTTTCCTCTTCCAATAAATCTGCGGCGGTTTTTGGTTCAAGCGTAGACCGACCGCTTCTAATTCTCTCGTCAAAATCTCCTTGTGTTCGTACCTAGAGTTCGCCGCCTCGCTCTTACAAGCGTCCAAGACCATCAAAATCAAGTCGCTCGACTTGGCGCACGCGATGACTTGTCGTCCTCTTCCCTTGCCTTGACTCGCCCCTTCGATGATCCCCGGTAAATCTAAGAGCTGAATCTTGGCATCATTGTAATGAATAACTCCAGGAATCGCAGTGAGTGTCGTGAACTCGTACGCCGCCGCCTCTGATTCGGTATCCGTGAGAGAGCTCAACAGCGTCGACTTGCCCACCGATGGGAATCCTATGAGGCTCACGCGTCCGTCACCGTACTTGACGACGTCAAAACCCTCCCCGGGACCACCCGAAGACTTTGGCGGGTTCAATAACTCTGTTCTCAGCTTGGCGAGCTTACTCTTTAGCACCCCGAGGTGACCTTCCGTCGCCTTGTTCTTCTGGGTTCTCGACATCTCGAGCTCGATGTCTTTTATCTTCTCCAAGATACCCATGGCTACCGTTTTCGTCTAAATTGTGTCCACCGGAGGATTGAATATGTAATCGCACGCACGTGTTGTCGAGCCTTTATCGCGTTAGACTCGTCCCAGCCGCGCCCGCGGGGGCGTCACCCTCGCGCTGGTTTGTGAAGCAGGTTGTTTCTCGCGCAGACGGTCTCTGTTTGTTCCTTCGTCGTCAATCCTTCCGAGGACGGTCCGAGCAACCTAGGCGACGAATTCAAATTATTATTAGGTACACACAACTCTAGATACAAAACTATTCTTCCTACGACAAAGAGGAGATACAGAGACGCGCGGGCGGGATCAGCCTCAGTCTGCTTTCTCAGCTTCCTCTTTGGCTGCGCGCTTTTTGGCTCGTTGTCTCGCCTTGGCGCCCAATCGGCTCTTCGATCGCACCTTTTTGCGAACCTTGCCGTCTCTCGTCCCCCCAGCGCTGGAATCACCCTTACCGTCTCCACCGCTCCCCCCAGTCTTCGATCCACCGCCTTTACCACCCGTCGATTTCTTCTCAAACGCCCAGCCCGCCGGGTGAGAAAAGTAGCAGTCTTCTTTTTGGCAATCGATTCCGTACGAACACGCCGCCGGTTTCTTCTCCACGTTACCTTCCCAGGCTTTGGCGTGCTCAAACACGACGTGTTTACCGTCCAGGTAGTTTTTCGGGTGCTCGTTGTAGTGCATCACGCAATTGCGCGCGTCTTTTCGCTTGGCAAAGTTGACGAAGGCGAATCCCTTGCACTCGCCCGTCGCCTTGTCTTTAGAGACCCACACGCGCTTGATTTCCCCGCATTTGCTCAAGAGTTCGCGTATGGCGGCTTCGTCGGCGCTTCTAGGGAGATATCGGAGGTAAACCTCGCACTTGTCTTGCTCCGCCATGGCGTCGGAAACTGCTGTTGTTGCGTTGCTGCTGCTGTGCTGTGTTGCTGCTTACAAGTTTACAAAGTGCAGCGCGCGCTAGATTGTTGCTGCTTCTATATGCGTACACTCGCACTACCTCCTAGGGGGCGTCTGGGCGAAGAAAGAGTCGCTATCGAAATTGTTACCGTTCCCCAGGCCCGAGGGGTCGGGCGGCTCTAACAGACTGTCCGAAAATTTTGGACTATCAATCGTCATGCCTGTGAACTCATCGACGACTCCGAGCGAGGACGTAAATAAATCTGGGGAAACGACGGCTAAGAGCTCGCCTTGCGCCGCGAACGGTTCTGCTGCATTCGACCCGTCACCGTCGATGACGTCATCGTTACCACCGCCATCGCCACTGCTAGCCTTGAGCTCGGCGTTCCTCGTCGCGAGCTCGGCGTATTTCATTCGCAACTCCTCCACTCGTCCTCTGAGCTCCATCACGCGAGCCGAGCGCTCCTCGCACAGCTTTTCTAGTTCAGTCACCTTTTGCATCTTTTTCAATCGTGACTTGGCTGCTGACACCCGATTCGCCTGCGCCCTCCGTTCCTTTTTCTCCTCCTCAGTCGCCGCCGCGTCGTCTCTCACCAGCAACTCTGTCTCTGGCACCGCCCGCAAGAGCGTCAACGACTCCACGTGCGAACGGCTCCTCGCGTGTCGCACCCCGAGCGGCGGTCTTCCCACGCTCGACGTCGATCCACCGCTCCTACTTCTCGCGTGTCCGGGCTTTGACACCCCTCCACCGCCCCCGCTCGAGGTTCCTTCGCTCGAGCCTCCCTCTCTGGAGAGAAGCGCCCTCTCGAAACTCGCGCTCTCGAAACTCGAACTCCTCGACCGTTCCCGTCTCGTCGTCGTCGTCGGTGGTTTCGGTGGTTTCGTCGTCATCGTCGTCATCGTCATCGTCGTCGTCGTCGTCGTCGTCGACGCGTCTTCGATCGCATCCATCCCTTCCGATTCGCGAATCAAATCAGATTTGTTGGATTCGATTGTTCGCTCCACAGTGCCGAGTCGTCACCCCTCGGGCACCGCGCGCGCGCTCGAGCACCCGCTCGATCCTCCTCGCCGCGGGTGGAGGCGAAACGATGGAATCGAACCGGTTCGCGGCGCCTTCGCGTCGCGAACGTCGCCTTCGCGTCGCGAACGTCGTCGTCGCGAACGTCGTCGTCGAGTGTCGTCGGATGGATGGTCGGATGGATGGACGGTCGGTCGGTCGGACGGTTGGTTGGCCGAACCGAGAGACGGGGCAAAAATATCGCCTCGCTCGTAACCGTATTTTCCAGTTTCGGTTGTAAGATTTAAAGCCTGATTCTCATCGTTATTGTTATTTGAACCTTGAATTTCGTTGAATCGACTCAAACGAAAACTGAATCGAGTAGAGATGAAAACTGAATCGAGTAGAGATGTCTACCCTTCGCCTCGCTCGTAACCGTATTTCCCAGTTTCGGTTGTAAGATTTAAAGCCTGATTTGCATCGTTATTGTTATTTGAACCTTGAATTTCGTTGAATCGACTCAAACGAAAGCTGAATCGAATAGAGATGAAACTGAATCGAGGAGAGTATTTTTCGGATGTCTACCATCGATGCGGGAAAAAAGCCGACGCGCGAACGCATCGATCGGTAAAGCCCATCGATTAAAATTTCCGAAACAACGCCTCCAGGCGCCGCGAGGTTGAGGGCGGGAGCACCGCCATCGACACCGCCTCTGTGCGACGCGACGTCGACGTCGACGACGACGACGACGACCGCATCGTCTCCACCATGTCGCGATACATGGGGAACTTTGCCAAGCCCGAGAACGCGATCAAGCGAGCGGTGCGTGCGACGACCCGACCCGACGCGCGCGGGCGCTCGATCGATCGATCGCGAGCGCACCCAGAGTGGGGTTTGAGCGGCGCGTCGAGGTTTACCGCCGAGACGTCGGCCGTTCGAGACGAAGGAGGAAGGACGAGACGACGATATCGCGCGACGCGACGACGAATGGGATGATGACGCTTCGCGGTGGGACTGACGACGACGATGAATCGCCGCGCGCGCGTTTTTTTTCCGTCATTTTAGGAGGAGCTGATCAACGTCGGGCAAAAGCAGGCGGCGCTGCAGGCGCTGCACGAGATCGTCACGAGCAGACGCAACCGACAATGGACTAAACCGCTCGAAGAGGTGATGTTCAAGTACGTCGAGCTTTGTGTTGAGCTTAAAAAGGCGAGATTGTGTAAGGATGGCATCATGCAGTACCGTAACACGTGCTTGTTGGTGAATATTCAATCCCTCGAAGAGGTGGTGAAGCGGTTTCTCAAGTTGGCGACGGAAAAGGCTGAGACGGCGCAAGAGGAGTTTGGCAGCACGCTCGATTCCAAGGTTGATCTCGAGGCTGAGTTTACGCCGGAAGCGCTCATGATGAAGGCGTACAGCATTGATACCAACGCCGAGGCGACGCAGGAGGAAACCGTGACGCCGTGGTTCAAGTTTTTGTGGGAAGCGTACCGAAACTTGATGGACGTCTTGCGCAACAACAACAAGCTCGAGGCTCTCTACGCCATGGTTACCAAGGAGGCTTTCAAGTTTTGCCTCAAGCACAAGCGTACGACTGAGTTTAGACGCGTGTGCGACTTGCTCCGCTCGCACTTGAACAACATGATCAAATACAAGGACATGCGCGATAGACCGGATTTGAGTCTTCCAGAGACGCAGAACCTCTACATGGAGGTGCGCTTTGAACAACTCAAAGCAGCCACCACGCTCGAGATGTGGCAAGAGGCTTTCCGCTCCGTCGAAGACATCCACGGCTTGATGCTCATGCTCCGACGCTCGCCCAAGCCGCAGATGATGGCGCTTTACTTTGCCAAGTTGACGGAAATTTTCTGGATTGGCAAGAATTACCTTCACAACGCGTACGCGTGGATGAAGCTCTACACCGTCAGTAAAATGTATAACCGCAACTTGACCCCGGAAGATGAGCGCGCGCTCGCCTCTGGTGTCGTTTTGGCTTGCATGTGCATCACCCCGTACGTCGAAAAGTCGGTGTTGAGCGAGTTGACGGTGGATAACTCGAACGAGCGTGACGCGCGCATGGCGAGCTTGCTCGGCTACCAAATTGAACGTTCTCGTGACGTCAGCGAAGTGTTGTCTCGCGAACTCTTGGCGGCTGAAATCAAGCGCAGTGGGTTGCTCAAGAAGGTTGATGACGATGTGCGAAAGCTGTACGCGCTCATGGAGACCAGTTTTGCGCCGCTTGACCTTTGCAAGCGTGCCGATGTCTTGTTCAACACTCTTGAGGGTACGACGATTGAAGTCAGCGAAGCCTCCCCGGTTTCTTCCTTTGACTTCAACTCCTTCCTGCCGCGACTCCGATCCCTCGGCATCGTTCGTATGGTGTATCAACAATCCAAGGTGTTCGAGACGATGAAGATTGATTCCTTGGCCAAGTCTGTTCCGTTCATGCCGTACCACGAAGTGGAGCGCATCCTTGTGCAAGCGATTCGCAGCGGCTACATCTCTGTCCGCATCGACCACGAAACGGGCTCGATGAAGTTTGTGGGTGATCGCCTCGAATCTGGCTTTGTCAAGGACCACTTGTCGCGCGCTGCCAGACTCTTGCAAGAGGGTATGAACAAGGTTGCTCCCAAGGTTCCAGCGAGCGCCGGCGCTCGCGCACTGGGTGCCGAGTTGCGCGCAGCCATTGAGGCTGAGCACAAGCGCGCCTTGGCTCGCAAGGTTGTCATTGAAAGACGCAAGGAAGAGGCTGAGCGCGCTGCCGCGGAGCAAGAAAAGGAAGAAGAAGCGCGCCGCATCGCTGCTCAGCGCAAGCACGAAGAAAACGAGGCGAAGCGACTTGAAGAGGAGCGCCGCGCTCGCGAGGAAGCGCGCATCAGAGCCGAAATGGAAGAAAAGGAGAAGCAAGAGGCTCTTGAATTGCTCGCCGAACAAGCCAAGCGCACTGGTAAGAAGGCCCCGATTAAGATTGAAGAGGGTATGGTTCTCGACAAGCGTGCCATCATGCAAGGCGCCATTCAAGAGCAAATCAAGGCTCGCCAAGAGCAAGAACGCAAGCTCGCGAGCTTGGCCAAGAGAATGGATCACTTGGAGCGCGCCAAGCGCGAAGAAAGCATCCCGCTCATCGAACAGGCGTACAAGAGCCGATCCGTGGACGACGAAAAGTACCACGCCGAGCAACAAGTCGCTCAGGCTGCGAAGCACCGCGCCAAATGGGAGGCTGAAAGCGCTGAAAAGGCGCGCTTGGCGAGAATGGAGGGCCCGCGCTCCGAGTTTGCTCGAGGCATCATGCTTCGTCGCGCCGAGGAGTTTGCCGCCATCGAAGCCGAACACGCTAGAAAGCTTGAACAGGCGAAGAAGCACAAGGAAGCTGAACGCCTTCTCCAAGCCAAGAAGGATTACATTAAGCGCCTTCAAGAGATTGAGGAGGTTGTCAAGAGAGAGAAGCGTGAAAAGGATCGTGCCGAGCAAGCTGAAAAACGCCGACAGCAAGAGGAAGAGGAAGCCGCCAGACGCTCCTCCGAAAGAAACGGTGGCCGCCAAGAAGATGACCGTTGGGGCAAATTCGCGGGCGCCGCCTTTGGTGAACGCCGCCCGATTGATGAACCGTCTCGCGGCGGCGGCCGATGGGAACCGTCTCGCGGCGGCGACCGCGGCGATCGCTACGAGCCTCGCCGCGGTGGCGGCGGTTTCGGCGACGACCGTCGCGGTGGCGGCGGTTTCGGCGACGACCGTCGCGGCGGCGGCGGTTTCGGCGACGATCGACGCGGCGGCGGCGGCGGTAGTAGATGGGGAAGCGACCGTCCTCCGTCCAGAGGCGATCCTCAAGCGGACGACGGCAAATACCGTCCTCCCCGTCGCGACGACCGTCCTCCATCCAGAAGCGATTCCGGTCGTTGGTAACCCATCAACATCACCGTTCACTGACGACGACGACGACGTCGTCGTCACCGACGTGAATCATCATCACTCGAGTCATCATTTCAAAGAAGAATTTGTAGTCCTAGTTGACCATTCACATTCACGCGCGCCTCGTCGAAATCAATCGTGTACGCGTAAACACTCTGCGCGCGTTCAAACCAACCGTCCCGCGCGTCGGCACCTCGATCGATCGGCGCCCGTCGTCAATCCTCGTGCGCGCGAACGAACGCGAACGAACGAACGCGCGCGCGCTCGTCAGCGCGCGGCGGACGAGACGACGGACGACGCGTTGGTAAAGGAAGGAAAACGAGCGGACGCTTCGCGCGCGGGGGTCGTCCGAGCGGCGCGCGCGGGGACGGACGGACGAAGAGACGGATCGAGCAATCTGAAAATTCGTAACGAACGATCCGTAACGAACGAACGAACGAACGAACGAACCGTCTGACGCGAAGAGATGCTTCGGAACGTGAAGAAACAGTTGAGCGGAATCGGACGACGAGGAAGGGATGCAGAAGGCGTCGGAGGCGTCGGTGACGGTGGAGAGGGGAGAAACGGGGGGAACGGAACGAACGGTGGACAAAACAAGAGAGGAGGCGCGAATGGCGAAGGAGGCTCGGTTGAACGCGGAGTGTTCAATCGAATGGCGGGAGCGGCGACGAGCGCGGCTGGTGGAATACGCGCGCTGAGTTCGCTGAGAATGAAAGATTCGTCGAGAAGTGGGAAAAAGATTCCGAGCGTGGAGCAGCTGTATGATGAGAACAAACCGTTGTTTTTGTTTAGAGACGTCCCGGTGAGCGAACGGGAGGCACTCTTTGTGCGCAAGTTGCAACTGTGTTCGTATTGTTTTGATTTTACGAACCCGTCGGCGAATGTGCGGGAGAAGGAGGTGAAGAGACAGACGTTGTTGGAGATTTTGGATTACGTAAATCAAGGGACGGGTAGGTTTACGGAGTCTCTCGTGGAGCACGTGAATTACATGTTTGCGCAAAACTTGTTTAGGACGCTGCCTCCGACGAGCTGCGAGCAGACGGGGCTGGTGAACGCGGGAATGTTTGACCCAGAGGAAGAGGAGCCAAGTCTTGATCCGGCTTGGCCGCATTTGCAAATCGTGTACGAGTTCTTGCTTCGTTACGTCGTGGCGAACGACATTGACATCAAGAGCGGGAAGACGTACATTGACGAATCGTTTGTGTTGAAGCTTCTTGAACTCTTTGATAGCGAAGATCCGAGAGAACGCGATTACCTGAAGACCATCTTGCACAGGATTTACGGAAAGTTTATGATTCACAGACCGTTTATCCGTAAAGCGATCAACAACATATTCTTTTCCTTCATTTACGAGACGGAGAAGCACAACGGCATCGGTGAGTTGCTCGAGATTTTGGGCTCCATCATCAACGGCTTTGCGCTCCCACTCAAGGAGGAGCACAAAGTCTTTCTCAAGCGCGCTCTGCTACCGCTCCACAAGCCAAAGTGTGTGGGAATGTATCACTCACAACTCTTATACTGCGTCACGCAGTTTGTAGAAAAGGATCCGCGCATGGCTGACGTCGTCATTCGAGGCTTGTTGAAATACTGGCCCGTGACAAATTCACAAAAGGAGGTGCTCATCCTGGGCGAGCTCGAGGAAGTGTTAGAATTAACCCAGAGCGCGCAATTTGCAGAGATAATGGTGCCGTTATTCAAGCAAATATCGCTCTGCATCAACTCGACCCACTTCCAAGTGGCTGAGCGAGCCTTATTCTTGTGGAACAATGATTACATCGTCAATCTCATGGCGCAGCACAGACACGTCTTGCTCCCGGTATGCTTTGGCGCGCTCGAAAAGAACGCAGTCGGTCACTGGAACGCCGTCGTCGGAGGTATCACGATTAACGTTCGCAAGATGCTTCAGGAAATGGATCCCGAACTCTTCGCCCAGTGTCACGAGAGATGGTTAGCGGACCAAGCCAAGCTCGCCGAAGAGAACAAGGAGCGCCAGGCTCGATGGTCTCACATCGAAGAAGTCGCCGCCACCGCCGAAACGAGCGGCACCGAGCGACACATCGCTTAATAGTTTAGTTCCTGGATGCTCTTTGATGTTCGTCGTCGATCATCGCGTGATCCTTTAAACGCTTGTACACTAACACGCAACCGTGGGAGAACAATTTAGCCAGCGCCACGCACCACTTTTTTTTTCATTCGTGAAAAAGGCCCCTCCCACTCACGAGACTTGAATCACTCACTCGCTCGCCCACCACACCGCGACGCCCGCGTCGACAACGAACCGCGAATCGATATTCCAATCTGTCTGGTGAAAACCGTCATGCCGGCATCGATGACGATGGGACTCTCGCGCGCGACGCCGACGCCGATGCCGACGCGAACTTTTGAACGCAAGGTGCAAAAAGCGCAGAGAAACCGAGTCGTGGCGGCGGCGAGCACGTCCGACGCGCGACAACTGCGGAGCGAGCCGGAGTGCCGAAACCTCCTGGTCGTTGGACCGGGTGTGCTCGGATCTCGCGTCGCAGTCGGATGGTTGGGGAAGTACCCAGGCGCGGTCGTGGTCGGACAGACGAACACGGATGCATCTCACAAAGGCTTGGAGAGCTTGGGCGTGTATCCGAGAGTGAAAAACTTTGATGCGGACGATGCGACGGCGGGAAGAACGTTCCCTTACGTCGTCTTCAGCGCACCACCGAGTGGGAGCGAAGATTATCCGGGTGAAGTCGAGAGTGCGCTCAAGTATTGGGACGGGAAAGGGTGCTTTGTGTTTACGAGTTCGAGCGCCGTGTACGCAAACGAAGCGGGCGAAGGCTGCGACGAGGACAGTCCGGTGTATGAAATCGGCACCAACCCGAGAGTCGATCGTTTGCTCAAGGCGGAAAAGATTGTCCTCGACGCCGGAGGGTCAGTGTGCCGTTTAGCCGGGCTCTACCACTCCGAACGCGGGGCTCACAAGTACTTTCTCAAGACGCCAAAGCTTGATTCGCGAGCCGACGCGCTCGTCAATCTCATCCATTACGAGGATGCCGCGAGCTTGTGCGTCGCTGTCTTAGCCTCCAAATCCAAGTCTTCCGTCTTTCTCGGCACCGATGGCGTCCCAGTCACCCGCGGTGACATCGCCAAGCTCTCCATCGAGAGCGGAGTGTACAAAGACGCCATCTCTCCCGAGTTCACTGCCGTCGATGGTCCGATGGGTCGATCCATGACCAACCCTAGCACTCGCTCCGCCCTCGGTTGGTCACCGAAATACGAGTCTTTCCAAGCCTTCATGACGTCTCACGGCGCGTTGGACACGTACTCGCCCAGGTACAAGACGGAGCGCTTCTTGCCGACGGGTCGCCCCCACCAATGAGTTCGCTCCGTCTTATTATGGATTATTCATAGAAAAAAGTAGACTACAATATGATTCTTTCGGGTGCGTCACATTGGCAAACTAATTAGTGTTATCTATTAACAAGGAAAGGTCTCGATTACGTGTCATCGGTCCGAACCCGAGAGACATAAAAAACCCACCCGCCCCTGCTCTCTCCGAGAGAGTCTCTCGGAGCAGCCCGATCGCGACGCGGAGGATACCCCCGCGACGCCCCCACTCTCCGCACGCGGTCATCGAACCACAGTCGCGAAAGACGCAAAACTTTCACGAGAAAAACACAGTACGATGATGTCCACCGTCGCCAAGCCGACGCACCAACTCCGCGCCTCGGCCAACTTTGCGGCCAAGAACAAGGCCGCGAACAAGACCACCCGCAGCACCCGCGTTCGCGCCGCTGCCGGCACCGTCGCCGCCCCGGCCGGCGCCAAGGCTGAAACGATCGATGACTGCATCAACACCGTTCGTTTCCTCGCCATCGACGCCATCAACAAGAGCAACTCCGGTCACCCGGGTCTCCCGATGGGCTGCGCCCCGATGGGCTATGTCATTTTCCGCGAGGCGATGACGCACAACCCGAAGAACACCAAGTGGTTCAACCGCGACCGCTTCGTGCTCTCCGCCGGTCACGGTTGCATGCTTCAATATTCTTTGATGCACCTCACCGGTTACCCGAGCGTTTCGGTACGTCGCGACGCCCGTTTCGACCCCGTTTTCGACGTCGCACGCGCGCGAGGAATCCACCTCTTCGGCGTCCGCCCCAGAGGATAAACCCCGATCGATCGACGTGGGTGGGGGGACTACTTTGACGGTTCACGATTCGATAAAAGCCCTGGATTGGGATTTGGACGGATGAGACACGTCGTTTTCGCCGCTCGATTCGTGCCCTGCTCGGTGGGAAGACTTTGACGACGACGACGACGACGAACGGTCTCGCGTTCGTCCCGTCGGAGTGAAACGAACGATTGAAAACAAAAGATGCGCATCGACGCGCGCCGTCGTCGATGCGCGGAGCGCGTCGCGTCGTAAGCCGAGTACACGACTGGCTGGGCAGATCGCCCCGAGGGTCGGGTACCGCCCGTGTCCACACGTTTTCCATACGTCTATGCGTAAACAGTATGGAATGTGCTTTGGATGACGTCGGCGTTTTCCCAGTTTTACTTCGTCACGGTTTCCACTCGCCCGAAGAATGAGCGAGTCTATCCGATCCAAATCCGAAACCAATCCTTCCGCGGCGATGAGTGAGTGATGGGGCTGTGACTGACTATTTCACGCAAACGAATTTTGCCGCACTTTCGCACATTTTTAGATTGAAGACTTGAAGCAGTTCCGCCAGTGGGACTCCAAGACCCCGGGTCACCCGGAGAACTTCATCACCGACGGTATCGAAGTCACCACCGGTCCGCTCGGTATGGGTATCTGTAACGCCGTCGGTCTCGCCATGGTTGAGAAGCACCTTGCTGGTCGCTTCAACAAGCCGGACTGCGAAATCGTCGACCACCACACCTACTGTATCATGGGCGACGGTTGCAACATGGAAGGTATGTCTGGCGAAGCCGCCTCCCTCGCCGGTCACTGGGGCCTCGGCAAGTTGATTGTCTTCTACGACGACAACCACATCTCCATTGATGGCCACACCGACATCTCCTTCACCGAAGATGTTGTCGCGCGCTTCAACGCGTACGGCTGGCACACCCAGCACGTCGAGAACGGTAACACCGACGTCGACGGCATCCGCGCCGCGGTCAACGCCGCCAAGGCTGACCCGCGCCCGTCCCTCATCAAGGTTACCACCTTGATTGGCTACGGTTCCCCGAACAAGTCCAACACCCACGACGTGCACGGCGCGCCGCTCGGTAAGGATGAAACCGCCGCCACTCGTGAAAACTTGAAGTGGAAGTACGGCGAATTCGAAGTTCCGGAAGCCGTCAAGGCGTACATGGACTGCTCCGAAAAGGGTGCCGCCGCCGAAGCCGAATGGAACGCCAAGTGGGCCACCTACAAGAGCAAGTACGCCGAAGATGCCGCCGAGCTCGAGTCCATCATGACTGGCAAGCTCCCGGCTGGCTGGGAGAAGGCTCTCCCGACCTTCACCCCGGAGGACAAGGGTGTCGCCACCCGCATCCACTCCCAAACCATGCTCAACGCCCTCGGTGGTGTCATCCCGGGTTTCATGGGTGGTTCCGCCGATCTTGCCCCGTCTAACATGACCTTGATGAAGCAATTCGGTGACTTCCAAAAGGACACCCCGGCTGAGCGCAACGTCCGCTTCGGCGTCCGCGAGCACGGTATGGGTTCCATCGCCAACGGTATGAAGCTCCACTCCCCGGGTATCGTTCCGTACTGCGCCACCTTCTTCATCTTCTCTGATTACATGCGCTGCGCCATGCGCATCGCCGCGCTTTCCCAAGCCGGTACCATCTTCGTCATGACCCACGATTCCATTGGTGTCGGTGAGGATGGCCCGACGCACCAGCCGATTGAGCACGTCGCGTCCTTCCGCGCCATGCCGGGCATGGACATGATGCGCCCGGCTGACGGCAACGAGACCGCCGGCTGCTACAAGCTCGCTGTCGAGAACTCCATGAACGGTGCCCCGACCACCTTGGCCCTCTCCCGCCAAGTCGTCCCGAACCTTCCGGGTACCTCTTTGGAAGGCGCCGCCAAGGGTGCGTACGTCGTCCAAGGCGCCGCCGCCGGCGAGGCCTGCGACTGCATCCTCATCGGTACCGGTACCGAGCTCGAGCTCGCGTGCAAGGCTGGCGCTGAACTCGAAGCCGAAGGCAAGAAGGTTCGCGTCGTCTCCATGCCGTGCTGGGAAGTGTTCGAGCGTCAATCCGCCGCTTACCAAGATTCCATCTTGCCGGCTGCCATGAGAGCCAAGACTGTCTCCATCGAAGCCGGTACCACGTTCGGCTGGGCTAAGTACGCTGGCGCTTCCATTGGCAGAGATGAATTCGGCGCCTCTGCGCCGGCCCCCATCCTCTACGAGAAGTTCGGGATTACGACCGCCGCGATGGTCGCCGCCGCGAAGAAGGCGATGGCGTAAACAAAACGTTGCTCTTCCGCAGATATGTGATTACAACGAAAAATCTTGTCCTAACAACCCGATAACATCGCATCACTCCCATCCTCCATCAGAAGTCGAGATCCGCCTCGTTCCCGTTCGTCCAACTCGTTTCCCAACCGCCGGGTGGACTGTTCGTATCCTCGTCCCGCCTCAACCGCGCGGGTCCAGTCGACACCATTCGTCGATCCTCCTCAGTCGTCGCCGTCGTCGCCGCCGCGTCGTCGACGACACATGGGATGCGCGTCGTCGACGGGAAGATTCGATGACGTCGAACCGCGCGCGTCGTCGCCGCCGCGCGGCGAAACGTCGCCGTCGCCCTCCGGGAAAGGAGGAGGACGACGACGGTCGTTGGACACGGTTTGGCACGACGCGCTGGACACTTTTCGAGAAGGTTTCGCGAAACCCCGGTGGGAGTGCGCCCGGCACACCGTCGGGACGTGGTTGCGCGTGCGCGGACGCACCTATCTCACCGACGGCGGGGTCAAGGTGGGGTCGGAGCGGGCGCTGTGCGAGTGTAAACACGTCGACTTTTTTGACTTTTCTGGTGGAGAGGAGGGGGGAGCGGCAGAGTTGGAGCGGCGGTTGGACGTAGCGAGACGACGTGGGGAGAGTTGGATGACGCGCGAGCGAGAGAGATTGGCAGCGATGGGTCGTTCAATGCCTTGGACGTTTGTGTTTCATTTCGTCAACCCGGATGGAGCGAGCATCGTTTGTTACTTTCAACCGAACGACGACGAAGGCGACGACGACGACGGAGAAGCTAACGCCGTTTCGTCGACGGCGGAGGAACTGTGTCGTCGTCACCATCATCAGAAGGGATTTTCAAACGACGAATCCAGCATCCTTCGTAAGTTTCTGCTCGACGGCGACGATGCGTATCGAAGCGCGAGAATGAAGTTAGCCGTCAAGCTCTTTAAAGGACCCGCCGTGCTCCGGCGCGTGCTCCCTTCGAGGCCGGTGCTCGTCGGACAGAGGGCGACGACGCGTTTTTATCGAGGCGAGGGTGGTCCGCTCGAAAACAAGTACCTCGAGGTGGATTTAATTTGCGCGTCAAACGCGACTGCGAAATATTTATATTCGGCGTTTTCGTCGTATTCGGCTAGGAGCGAGCAAGAGCTCGCGTTTTGGATTGAGGGAACTTCCGAGAGCGAGCTTCCAGAGCGGCTTCTCGGTGCGGTTCGCCTGCGTCGTGTCTCCAAGGAGATATTGACCAAGCTACCACCCTAGGAGTAGAAGATTATTTGTTTTATTTAGTTTGTTTCGTAAGATTTGCATTGCATTGTGTTGAAAACTGTCGTTTTCAATTCTCCTCTTCGGGGAAGAGGGCGTCGACAAAACTCACCGGATCGAAAGATTGCAAGTCTTGCATCGCCTCTCCGACGCCGACAAACTTGACCGGGATGCCGAGCTCGTCGACGACGCTAACGACGGCGCCGCCACGCGCGGTTCCGTCGAGCTTGGTGAGAATGATACCCGTGACTCCGACGGCTTCGCCGAAAACGCGCGCCTGGTTGAGCATGTTCAACCCGGTGGTGCCGTCCAAGACGAGTAAAACCTCGTGCGGTGCCGAGGGCAAACGCTTCGTGATTGCCTTTTTCACGCCCACGAGCTCATCCATGAGCTGCGAGTTGTTGTGCAAGCGACCAGAGGTGTCGGCGAGGACAATGTCAATGTCTCCCCTCTCGCACGCCTCCTCCACCGCCTTGTAACACACCGCCCCGGGCTTGGTGTTCGGCGGCGAATCGCTCATCACCGCCCCCGTGCGTTCAGCCCACGTCGCCAACTGTTCCGCCGCCGCGGCGCGAAACGTATCCCCCGGAACCATCATCACCTTTGCCCCGCTCTCCGCAAACCTGTGACTCAGCTTGCCGAGCGTCGTCGTCTTCCCCCCGCCGTTGACCCCGACCACGAGCACCACGCTCGGTTCACCCTCATTTTCGTTCAACCCAATCTTCGTCGTCTCCCCCGCCCTCGCCAACACCTCCACGATGGCCTCTTTCAGCGCTTTTCGCACCGAACCCCCCGTCTCGCACTCTCCGTTTTCCACCCGTTCCCGCACTCTATCCACCACGCGCGCCGCCACGCCCGGCCCGAAATCCACCCCGAGCAAAGTTTCCTCCAGCTCCTCCAGCGTCTCCTCGAAATCCTCCAGTCTCCACAGCGCCAGCACGTCGTTCACCGCGGTCAGTTTCTCCCGCGTCTTCGTCGTGCCGTTGAACACGCGCGCGATATCCATCTCCGTCTTCTTCTTGAGCACGCTCGCCAGTTTCCCGAGGTCGAATCCCGCCCGCGGAGTCGTCGTCGCGCGTCCGCGTCGTCGTCCCTCGCCGTTCGTCCCTCGTCGCCTCGCCGTCGTCGTCGTCGTCGTCGGCGGCGGCGGCGCAGACACCGCCCGCACCGTCCTCGCAAACATCGAACCGAACGTAATCGAGGTCGAGGTCGGGGTCGCGCCCGGTACTGCGGACGAACGACGCATGAATGTTTGATCGGACATACGGCGATCGGACATACGGCGATCCGGATCGGGTCACCCTGTTTGTCGCGCGCGCGCATATACACCGTACTCTGCGTTCACCAAAGCTATGAGTGATGAAAAACGAAAACCGAAAAACGAAAACCGAAAACGAAAACCGAACCCCTCGTCCGATCCGATCCGATCCGACGGATCGAGATCCCCGGTCCCGAGGTCGAGCGCGCGGGCGTTGGGTGTGTGTACGTATATTAATTCTTTTAAGTCTGGTTACCCAATTAGTGTTTGTTCGAATGCGTCGGGTAGAGTCGATCGAAAAGGGTCGGGTAGAGTCGATCGATCGATCGAAAAGGGTACTAGAGTCGGGTCCGGA